>Ga0207645_10002057_pt1 | contig 16118 bp, 13 predicted proteins | sample KBSM53metaG_FD_184331 | JGI IMG/M metagenome (GOLD analysis project Ga0207645, IMG submission 184331) | Miscanthus rhizosphere microbial communities from Kellogg Biological Station, Michigan, USA - KBS M5-3 metaG (SPAdes) (version 2) | ecosystem: Host-associated > Plants > Roots > Rhizosphere >...
TGGTGGGCCAGGTAACGGGAGTGGAACTGAGATTCCGGGACCAATAGTGTCCTTTAGCGGCCAAACGAATACGAGTGCTGTAGTGCCACCAGACCCGAACGGCGCGGTTGGTCCAAACCACATCGTGACGATGTGCAACCTGAGCTTTGAGATCTTCAATAAGCAGGGCAACGTGCTTTTCGGTCCGGCCGCCAATAACACATTGTGGGCTGGGTTCGGCGGTTCCTGTCAGACCTCAAACTCCGGCGATCCTGTGGTTCTCTATGATAAGGCGGCCGACCGTTGGTTGCTCTCACAGTTTACCGCCACGAGTGCGCCGTTCCTGAATTGCGTTGCGATTTCAACGACAAACGACCCGCTCGGAACCTATTTCCGTTACGCCTTCCAAACCGCCCCGAACGGAGCCAATTTCCCCGATTACCCGAAATATGGTGTCTGGTCAGATGCCTATTATATCAGCACCCGCGAATTCCTTGGTCTGGCAGGTCCGTTCCAAGGCGTCGGAGCGTATGCTCTGAACCGGGCTCAGATGCTGGTGGGTAATCCGAATCCGCAGGTGGTCTCGTTTCTGGTGCCGCCTCAAGGCTTGGGGGCCAATGTCGGCGACGGATTGCTTCCGAGCGATCTGGACGGCTCTACCCCTCCGCCAGCGGGTACCCCGAATTTCTATCTTGGATCGCAGGATAACAATGGACCTTATGGCGCGCCTTCGGATGCGCTTAATCTCTACAAATTCCACGTCGATTTCGCGGTTCCGGCCAATTCCACCTTCACGTTGACCAATACGATTCCCGTTGCCGCCTTTAACTCCATTCTCGGCCTGTGCGTTGGCCGTGCCTGTATACCCCAACCCAACACCACCACCAAGATCGATCACCTCGGTTACCGCCAGCGCCCTCTCTTCCGCTTGGCCTATCGTAATTTTGGCGACCACGAATCTCTCGTCACTAATCAATCGGTCTCCGCCGGGAATGGCCCCAATGGTGAGGTCTCGGGTATCCGCTGGTGGGAAATCCGCAATCCCAACGGGGCGCCGGTGATTTTCCAGCAGGGCACCTACGCGCCTGGAATAACGGACGGTATTCATCGTTGGATGGGGAGCATTGCCATGGATGGCCAGGGAAACATGGCTCTGGGTTACAGCGCCTCCAACGGCGTCAATCCGGCAGTTTTTCCGAGGGTGTCTTACACCGGTCGACTAGCCGGCGATCCGCTCGGTACCATGCCCCTCGGCGAAGCGAATATTGTTGCCGGCACTGGCTCGCAAACCACCACTTTGAGTCGCTGGGGCGACTACACTTCGCTCACCGTTGATCCGACTGACGACCTGACTTTTTGGTATGTGAATGAGTGGGTTCCGGCGACGAGCTCAGTTGGGTGGGTATTGCGTATCGGCAGCTTCAAGATTGCTTCGGCGGCCGATACGGTGACGATTACCAAGGCGAAGTATTCCATCGCGCGCAGCCAGCTTACCGTGGGGGCGACCGACTCCAACCCGGCCGCGGTCTTGACGGTCAAGGTGACCAGTTCGGGTGTAGTCCTCGGGACGATGAAGACCCGGGGAGACGGTATTTACCAGCTGAAAAAGAACGGGATTGCGAATCCGGTAAATATCACGGTCACAAGTAGTCTGGGCGGGAGCGCTAGCAAGGACGTCCAAGCGCGCTAACCGCTGATGGCACCTTGAGTTTTCGCGTCTCCTCAGCCAGCGACCATGAGTAGGTCACGGATTCGAACTTCGGTGAGGACATAGTTCCGAACGGCCAGATCAAGAAAGCTCTGACCTTAACGATGTCAAGACGCACAAGAACACGCACCTTCCGTAACGGGCGAACCTAACGAACAATCTATTCCAGGGTTTGTCCTAGCCGAATCCTGGTTAGTTTGGAAGGGTGTCTGGCCGTGATGCTGCCCTTTCTGCTTTCGTGCCAGGGGCACCGGAGGATCAACTCACTCTTCAGCGCGAGCGAATGGATGACCGCCTAATTTTCGGCACAACGCGTCGCCGATCTCGGCGATAATCTCAATTTTCGTGGGATGGTAATACTCGGCGTCCTCCAGTTGATCGATGGTATGCTCGTGATCGATCGCGTATGCCGGCAGATGAATCAGGTCGGCCGCGTCGCTGCAGAGTAACCCGGCACTGATCAGGCGGCCCGTTTTCGTGTCGGCCCAGAATTCACCGAAGCCGGAATCATCACCGGCGAGGTGCAGCTTGCCGATATCGCGACTCTCGGCGCAGGCACTCACGAGTTGGTATCCATCCTTTTCCGCATCGGCTGGAGGACAACCGGCAAAGGCAAATTCCGGATCGGAAAAGATCACTTCGATATTCGAGCGTTTGGTCCATTTGCGGTCGCCGCCGGAACAGGCATTCTCGGCCGCGATGCCGGCTTCGATGTGCGCGTGATGCACCACCATCCTTAAGCCGGCTACGTCGCCCGCGGCGAAGAGATGCGGTGAGCCTTTCACTCGCATGCTGTCGTCGAGTTCGAGCCGGCCGTACGCATTTAGTTCCACGCCTGTTGCCTCTAGGCCGAGTTGATCTACCGCCGGTCGCCGGCCGGTGGCGAGCAGAATCTTTTCGCATACGATCGGGGCCATCGATTCCGCGCCTTCTGTTTCGATAATGAACGCGCCGGAACGATCGCGGGTGATTCGAGCAACAAGGCGATGAGTCAGAACCCGGATGCCTTCGTCGCTGTAGATCGACGCGATTCTGTCACCAAACTGCCGCGGGAATTCCGAAAGAATCCCCGATCGGGAAACAAGTGTCACAGTTGATCCGAGGCGGGCATAACGAAGGGAAAACTCGAGTCCGATCGCGCCGACTCCGATGACCGCAAGCGATTTTGGAATGCGCGTGTTGTGCAAAATCTCGTCGCTCGTCCACACCCCTTCCCACTTCGGATCGAGGCCGTCGATCGCTGGCAGAACGGTCACGGAGCCGGTCGCGATGACGGCGGCGTCAAACCGATGACGTGTTCCCTCGCTCACAACTTCGTGCCGGCTCACGAATGACGCGTTGGATCGAATGATCTGGAAGCGATCGCTCGCCTGTTCGCGGATGGCATTTTGTCGGTAGGCGCGGAATTTTTCGATCTCGATATCCTTCCAATGAACGATTTGTGCGAGATACTCGCCGGGCTGTTTGGGTTTGACCTCCAGCCAGCCATGTTGTTTGGCGTGATGCATCGCGTCGATCGGTTCGAAGAGCGCCTTTGACGGCATGCAACCGGCATCGACGCAGAGCGATGCGTGGTCCGCGTCGTCGCCCATAAAGAACAGGACCCGCGCCCCGCCTTCTGAAGCGATCCGAGCGGCCGTGAAACCAGCCGAGCCGCCGCCCAGAATTGCGATCGTTTTCATAGGCTCTGTAACTTGGCTGCCTAACGAATCAATTTTTGGCGCGCAACTCTTCCACCGCCGCGATGAATGGCTTTGGGCCGCCCGGCATGTAGCCGAGTTCCCCGATTTTTCGTCCACTCGAGTCCAGGATGATGACGGTCGGGAATCCGTCGATTCCAAATTGGTCCGCCAGTTTTTCGTTCGCAGCTCTCTGATCCGCGGAAAGTTCTTTCGTCCGTGGGAAATCGACCTCCAGCAGGACGAGATACTGCGCCGCGTAGTCTTTGAACTCCGGTTGCGAGAAGACCTGCCGTCCCAGCATGATGCAAGGCGGGCACCAATCGGAACCGGTGAACTCGATCAGGAGCAATTTCTTCTCGGAGCGCGCGCGCGCCTGCGCAGTTTCGAAGTTCGTTAGCCAGGTTGCTTCCGCTGCAGGCGGCGGTTCCGTCCTGGAAGCCTCCTTCGTTCGTTCGCAGGCACCACACAACATTCCCATAGCCAGCCAGGCGATGAGGAGCCATTTGGAATTCATCAACTTCATTCGATCAACGGTTTTTCTTTCCCTCGCGATAATGGATGACCCTGATTTTATCCAGGGTGACGAGGCCGCCACCCATCATTTCGTCAAGGAATGGGAGCAGCGTCTGCACTTTGTCGTCCGTATCTACTATCTCAATGACGATCGGCAAATCCATAGAGAGCCGAAGAATCTTGGCGGTATGTATGCGACTGGCCGCGCCGAATCCCATCGGACCGCGCAGGACAGTGGCACCGGCAAGATGAAGTTCGCGTGCCTTAAGGACGATCGCTTCGTAAAGCGGTTGGTGTTGCCAACGGTCGCGTTCGCCGACGTAAATGCGCAACAAAACGGCGTCTTCAGGAAGTTGCATGACGATTTGCCTAACGAGGAAGTAAAATCAGCGCCACGATCCGGCCGAGCCAGACGGCGACCAAACAACAGATTAATGAAAGCACGGAATTGAGGCCCGCGCGCAACCAATCGCCGTCGCGCACGAGCTCGAGAGTTTGCAGGCTAAAAGACGAGAAAGTGGTGTAGCCCCCGCAGATCCCGATCATGACGAACTGCCGGACGCGCGGACCGACGAGAACCGGGCCCTGCGGATCGGCAAAGGCGGCGAAGAAACCGATAATGAATGAGCCGGTCACGTTGACGAACAATGTGCCTAACGGAAAGACCTCACCGAATCGTTCTGCCACCAGTCCGGACGCCCAAAAACGGGCCCCCGTTCCGAGCGCGCCCCCGAGCATAATCCAAAAATATGTGAGCATAAGAAACTGCGACTCTTGCTTCTTTTCCTCCCAAGCGCAGTAGGAGTCATCAGCTCACGCGGTTCTCCCGTCCTTCGACGAAAAAGGCAAACTCCATTGCCGCGTTCGACCATATCCGGTTTGTCGCGGGGAGCAAGAGCACCCGATTGCCCGCCGAATGCCTGAGGTTGTCGTTTCTTTCTCTGTGGCGTTGCGTTGACAAAAATCCCCGGGGCCCATATGAGATCGGATAATAATCTCACAACATATGATTTTTCGCTTACTGACCCGCTCTCTTCTTTCTTTGCTTGTGCTCGGAGCCGCTGTGACAACTAGCCACGCATTAACCTGGACAGAAGTTACACCGAGCGTCTCACCGGCAGCGCGCTCTTATGTCGCCATGACTTATGACGCGACGAGTAATAAGGTCCTGCTTTTCGGTGGGTTCAGCGGCAGGGGATATCTGAATGATACTTGGACCTTCGACGGCGACACCTGGACCAAAATAGAAACAGGGACGGCGCCTTCCGCACGCGCCAATGCACAGATGGCTTATGACCGTCACGTTCGAAAGGTGATTCTCTTTGGCGGTTACGACGGACACAAAGACCTTGGTGACACCTGGCTTTGGGACGGGACCACTTCCACCTGGACACAGGCGACGCCCGCCCATTCTCCGAAGGCCGTCACTGGTCCGATGCTTTTCACCGACTTCGATGGTCGGGTCGATGAGTTTGGCGGTTTCGATGGAAACCTTTACCAGGGCACGATGTGGCGTTGGAATGACTCGGACTGGAGACAGTTGCGTCCCAATACCTTGCCCTTCGCGCGTTCTTCGTCTGCGGTCGGCGTGAACTACATTACAAAACAGATCGTCCTCTTCGGTGGCTTGGGAGATGTCAACCCCGTGAATACCTGGACCTATGATGGTCATAGCTGGACTCTAGAGTCACCCGCGACGCAGCCGCCCTGGGTCTACGGTGGCTCAGCGGTCTTTGATCAGAACCTGGAAAGCGTTATTCTCTTCGGCGGTGGCAGCGGAGGCATCGACCAGGATACGACGTGGACGTGGACGGGTTCGAATTGGGAGCAACTCTTTCCCAGCCAATCACCGGGCCCGCGCGAAGGAGCCGGGATCGCCTACGATCGCAACCTCGGTCGAACCATCGTCTTCGGCGGACAAAACCGCGAAGTGCCGGTCGGCGACACCTGGGAACTCTTGCCCTAAGACGACGCTCTAAGTCTAGACGAGCGCACCGCCGCAACTTGAGCCGGCGCCGGCGGTGCAGCCAAAGCAATGCTCGCCGGTTTGGATTTGGCGATGCTCGACGGCGGCCGGATCGATATCCCAAAGGCTGAGCGCACGATCGCGGTCGCGCCACTGCATCTTGAGCATTTGGTTGAAGTCGCAGTCGAAGACTTCGCCGCGCCAGCTCACGCTGATCGTGTTGCGGCACATCAGGCCATTCAGGGTCGCCGGATTGAATGCGTCCTTCAGTAGCGCCATGTAATCGGCGAGCTGGCCATTGTTTTTTAGCCAGGAGGCGAAACGCGCGATCGGCAGGTTCGTAATGGTGAAAAGCTGGTTAAAGACGATTCCGAAATGATCTTTCAACTCACGTTTGTAGTCTGCTTCCAACTCCTCCTGCGGGCCGGGAAGAAAGGCACCGTTCGGATTGTAAACGAGATGAAGCGGGAGGACGGGATCGATCCCGTACCCTAATGAATTCAAAAGCTGCAACGCTTTGATACTGCCATCGAAGACGCCTTCGCCCCGCTGGGCGTTGACGTTCTCGGGCGAGTAGCACGGCATAGAGGCAATGATCTCGATTTCGTGGCGCGCGAGAAATTGCGCATAGTCTTCAAAGCCGGGCTCTAAGAGAATCGTTAGGTTACACCGATCGATGATGTGTCGCGGCGGGGTGAGCGCTTTCAAGCGTTGGACCAGATACTTGAAGTCGGGAATCATTTCCGGTGCGCCGCCGGTCAGATCAACTGTTGGGATGTCGGTTTTCGCGAACCAGTCGATTACCCGATCGATCGTTTCGCGGGTCATGATTTCTTTACGCTTCGGTCCGGCGTTCACATGGCAATGAATGCAGATGAGGTTGCAGAGCTTGCCGACATTGATCTGCAAGACCTCCGTTCGAGTGTGGCGCAGGGAAAGGGAGCGCTCGACCAGGTTTCGCGCGAAACTGTTATCTGATGCCAGCTTCATTTCCGCTACAGAAGCGATCATGAACGGTAAGCCGCGCGGAAGAAGACGCGGTAAATGCCGCCGCCTAGCAATCCTCCAACAATCGGCGCAATAATGTAAACCGTCAGCCAGCCGGGGCCGTTGACGGTAAAAGGGATGCCGCGCCAGCCGGCGATCGCGGAAAACAGGCGTGGTCCCAGATCGCGCGCTGGATTCAAGCCGGCCATCGTGAGAGGGCCGATCAGAGAAATGATTATCGTCACCGTGAGCCCGATGGTCGCGGCGGTCAGGATCTGCGGGCGAGCGGCATTGCGATCATCGGTCGCGCAAAAGATAACGAGAACGAGAATTGCGGTTCCGATCAGTTCGGCACTGAAGGCGCGCCCGGGAGTCATCGTGGCGCGCGCTTCCTCGGTCAACGCCTTCCCGCCCGGATTGGGGAAGTACTCGCCAAAAACCATTGCGGTTGCTTCGCTGCCTGCCGCGCCACGGGTGATGTCGTGCTTTGCTTCATACCCAGCGATCACGCCGCTGAAGATGGAAAAAAGCAAAGCCGCCGCGGCGAACGCGCCGATCATCTGCACCCCGATGTAAGGCACCACCAGCCTAATAGGAAAACGCGACCAGACGGCTGAGGCGATCGTGACGGCGGGATTCAGATGCGCGCTGCTCAGCGAACCGGTCAGGTAAATCGCCGTCGCAATTCCAATTCCCCAGACGATTGCGACTTGAAATATGCCGACCTGTGCGCCGGTCGCGACTGCGGCGCAGACACTCCCGCAACCGAAAAAGACGAGCAAGAAAGTTCCGAAGAATTCGCCGATTGCCCACTTCGGGACCGGCGTGTGCGCCACTTCGATCTCGGCGCTGACATGCGGCGGCGGTTCCGGCCGGGTGGCTCTGATTGTTTCGCTCATCGCCAGCGAGAGCTCGCCTCAGCAGCTTCCGCCGTCGCAGCAGCTGCTCGCCTTGGTCGTGACACTGTAATCCTGGCCCTTGGTTTCCTTCGGGTGCCGGCGGGCGGTGTGCGAACAATCGAACGGTTTCGCTTCGCCTAGCGGTATGTCAGCCAGCGGCTCGACGAACTCGAAGAACTCGCGATAAGGTCCCTTGCGATAGAGATTGTAGGTCTTGTCACAAACTGCGTAGCGGACGCCGCGTTCCATTCGGTGGTTGTCGTCGTCCAGCACCTCGCGAAACGGCCCGCGATAAATCACCGCCTGGTTGCGCTCGAAACAGGGTCCTTGCTTGCCTTTGAACGCCTCGATCGTGACGGAACGAAACTCAATTCCCTCCACCGTCTGCCACGGCTTCTCATCACGGTTCAGGATTTGGATTCCGTAGAACCCGGCTTCGCTGAAAGCTTTAAGAAATCCTTCCTCAGTTAGGGCGCCAGCGATGCAGCCGCTCCAAAGCTCCGGATCATTCTGTAAATGCTCCGGCACATCTTCGTCGGAAACGATGTCGGAAATCACGGCGCGGCCCCCTTTTTTCAGCACCCGGAAAATTTCTTCGAAGAGCTGCCGCTTCGATTTCGGCTCGACCAGATTGAGCACGCAGTTCGAGACAACCACGTCCACCGAGTCGGTCGCAACGAGCGGATGTTTGATCCGCAATTCCTGGGCGAGCTCATCTGCGCGCAGGAACGACGCCGCGTCGGTGATAGGCCGCGCTTTTAGTTCCGCGTCGAGCTTCTCGAGATCGAGGGCCAGGTCCTGGATGCGACCCTTGCGAAACTCGACGTTGCTGTAACCGATCCGCTCCGCCACGGTCGGCGCGCTGCTCCGGGCCACGTTCAGCATCTCGTCCGTCATGTCGATCCCAATCACCTTTCCGCCGGGGCCGACGATCTGCGCGGCGATGAAGCAAATCTTTCCTGTGCCGCTCCCGAGATCGAGCACCGTCTCGTCTTCTCGCAGATACTTACTCGGATTGCCGCAGCCGTAATCGCGATCGATGACTTCCTGCGGAATGACTTTGAGATATTCGGGATTGTAATCGACTGGACAACAAAGTTTTGCTTCGGCTTCTTTGGCTCCGGCGGCGTAACGTTCCCTCACGGCGGTTTCTGCGTTGATCGTGCTCATACGGGTGAATTGGCTTCGGTTACTAGTTGCTTCGAATCGATATAAGAGAGCCTCTGTGTCCCCTGATTCCATCGCTTTTCGACAAACGACTCTCGCCCATTCGCATACGGGAAAAGACTTCGCGGAGCAAGACTTTAGTAGCCAGCCTCGGGCTGCCAATGACAGTGTGAGGTGGTTGACGTGAACCTCTTTTCAGGGAAGAAACATTCTGTGTTGGGCGCACGTCAAAAGATGACCCTTCGTGGGGCAACGGTAGCACTGGTCGCGGTTTCGTGGCTCGCCGTTTCCAATCACTGTGCCCTCGGGCTGGCGGCGATCGAGATGCATTCCTCGGACACGGTTTCCGCGCAGGCGCACGATTGCTGTGCCAGCGCGGTCCCGGGGCAGCCAAAACCGGCCAAGGATCCGGCCACTCCCTGTTGCAAGACGCTGCAGGCGTTATCGGTGAGTCCGGCGAAATCGTTCGCACCGAGTGTTACGATTTTCTTCGGCGGTCCGCTCGCTTACAGCACGCCGACCATCGCTGCGCCGCGGGTCGCGCCCGTCGCCTGCCGCTTCCTCAATATCGGACCGCCGGGCGGCAAGACTTTCGCTGAATCTGTCCTTCAGCGGAGTTTGCTTGCGCACGCTCCGCCGTTCTTGGGCTAACGACCCGCCTGCTCGCCCGCGCGAGCTGCTTCCAGGTCGCTGTATTCGGTGCCTCCGTGGCAAGATGCCATCGGTCTGTGCGCTTCCTTTCCAGCTCTCAACCCATGCCCTTAGTGATCACCAGTTTCAAATTCCGAAAAATGATATTGCCGGCGGTCGCGTTGCTCACGACAGCGTGCGCCACGCCGCAAGCGTCGCTCGATCGCGTGCAAGCGACCGTGGCCGAGCGAACCGGAAAACACATCCATTGGAATCAGGGAGGCGTGGAGGACGCGCAGATCGAGCAGGGCGTGCAAACCCTCTTGCGCCGCGAGCTGACCGCGGAGCGTGCTGTGCAGGCTGCGCTCCTGAACAATCGCGAACTGCAGGCGCGTTTCGAAGAGATCGGGATCGCGCAAGCCGATGTGATTCAAGCGGGGCTCATCAGTAATCCAAATTTCGCAGGCAGTTTTCGGTTTCCAGATCGTCCGCCCTCGGGGACAAACATCGAATATTCAATCGCGCAGAATTTTCTCGATCTGCTCGTGCTGCCCTTGCGCAAGCGGATCGCCGCGGCGCAACTGGCCCAGACCGAGACTCACGTTGCCGATGAAGTGCTGAAACTGGCGGCGGAAGTGAAGATAGCCTTCTACACGGTGCAGGCGCGGCAGCAATTGCTCGACCGGCTGCGCGTCATCTCCGAGACGAACGAGACCGCGGCCGAATTTACCAAGCGGCTCCATGATGCGGGCAACACGAGCGATCGCGAGCTCGCCAATCAGCAGGGAAGCTATGAGCAATCACGCCTCGAAGTGGCACAGACGGAGTTGCAGGTCCGGCGAGACCGGGAACGGTTGAATCGGTTGATGGGCGTCTGGGGAACCAACACCAACTGGACCATGGGTGAACATCTTCCTGAGCTGCCGGGGAGCGAAGGATCACTGCAAAATCTGGAATCGCGCGCCATTGCCCAAAGGCTCGACCTGCAGGCCGCCCGTATGCGAGTGGACCTCATCGGGCAATCCCTCGCCTTGCGCACCAAGACGCGCTACGCGCCCGCCGGAATAAGAATCGGCGTCGATACCGAGCGCGAGCCGGATGGCCAACGTGTGACCGGACCAATCCTCGACCTCGAGCTGCCAATCTTTAACCAGGGTCAGGGCGAAATCGCGAAATTGACGGCGCAATATCGCCAGGCGCAGCGCGAACTCGAAGCACTGACGGTCAATGTGCGCTCCGAAGTGCGTGAAGCGCGCGACCAGTTGATCGCGGCTCGCGACCTTACTTCTTACATCGGGAAACGACTGTTACCCACCCAACAAAAAGCGCTCAATCTCACGTTGGAGCAATATAACTTCATGCTCAAAGGCGCTTACGATCTGTTGCTCGCCAAGCAAAACGAAGTCGCCGCGGAGCGCAGTTACATCGAAGCCTGGCGCGATTACTGGATCGCTCGCGCCGATCTGGAGCGTGCGGTGGGAGGCACCCTCAGTGGCAAATCTTATCTCGACCAAAGCAAACACTAGCCTGACTTATGATTACAAGACGTAAATTTTTCTCCGGCACAGCCGCGCTTCTTGGAGCCTCAGCGTTGGCCCAACGCATCGCCGGCGGCACAAAACTGCTCGCCGCCCAGCCGACCCCGATCCCCGGCGGAAAGGTTAACTACCGCTCCGTTGTCACGCCCAACGGATCTTCCCTCCCTTGGGTGATGAAGGGTGGGGTTAAGGAATTCCACCTCATCGCTGAGCCGGTGAGACGGGAGTTTGCGCCCGGGATGATGGTCAACTGCTGGGGTTATAACGGGCAGACACCTGGCCCGACGATTGAAGCCGTGGAGGGCGATCGCGTCCGCATCCTGGTCACGAACAAGCTCCCGGAGCCGACCACAGTGCACTGGCACGGCTTCATTTTGCCTAACGGAATGGACGGCGTCGGTGGCGTCACGCAAAAGCACATTCCGCCGGGTGAGACCTATGCTTACGAATTTCCGCTCGTTCAGCATGGGGCGCAAATGTATCACCCGCACTCCGACGAGATGACTCAGATGGCGATGGGCATGGAGGGGTTCTTCATCATTCATCCAAAGGAGGGATATCCGGAACCGGTCGATCGCCATTTTTTGATCTTCCTCCAGGAATGGGCGATCCCGCCCGGTACCTTCACGCCCAACCCGAATGTCATGACTGATTTCAATATCTTTACCTTCAACAGCCGTGTCTGGCCGGGGACGGATCCGGTGGTGGTGAAGTTAGGCGATCGCGTTCGTTTCAGTTTTGCCAACCTCAGCATGGATAGTCATCCGATTCATTTTCACGGTCATCGCTGGTGGATCGTGGGAACTGATGGCGGGTCGCTGCCGAAGAGTGCATGGTGGCCGGAAGCGACGGTGAACGTGCCTCCCGGGACGACGCGGACCGTTGAGTTCATCGCTGATAACCCGGGCGACTGGCCGGTGCATTGCCACAAAAATCATCACGCCATGAACGCAATGAGCCACGAAATTCCCAACGTCATCGGTGCCAATCAGCAGGGCGTCGCCCGGAAGATCGGCCAACTGGTTCCTGGTTACATGGCGATGGGCGAAACCGGCATGTTCGGAATGTCGGAAATGGCGCAGATGATGACCGGGCCGAAAAATACGCTTCCGATGATGACCGGCACTGGCCAATTCGGACCCATCGAGATGGGTGGCATGTTTACGATCCTCAAAGTGCGCGAGGGGATCACTAACTATGATGATCCGGGTTGGTACCAAAATCCCCCTGGTACGGTTGCGTCGCCGGTGGGCAACACCGAGTTGCCGAACAAGAACCCTCACGAGCACGCGGGCCAGCACTCCACCTCATGAAACCGTCGTAATCCATCCCGCCCTCTTCCTGTCAGCCCTCATTGTTTTCCTTTTGAGCAGCCATGATTTGGTGAGCCGAGATTCTCTCGGGAGGGTCGGGGAGAGCTGCTTTCTGGGAGCCGCGCGTCCTTCCTGACTCAACGCCGGCCGTTCGTTGCGGCCAAAGGAGTCATCGGTTCCCTGCAATCGATTCTAAATTCCCAAAGATTTTGATTGCCGCCCTCTCTGCCTGTCCGTTAAACCTCCGCCGTCAGATAATTACATCGAAAGAAACCTTATGAATCAACTACTGCTCAATTCCGTGCTCGCCGTCCTGCCAGGGAACGTGCTCCTCGCGCAAGCCAGTGACTACCAGACGGCCGCCCCGCAGGCGGCCAGTCCGCTCTCCATGATCATTTCCCTGGCCATCGCTGTTCTGATCATCGCCGCGATGTGGAAGGTGTTTACCAAAGCCGGGCAACCGGGTTGGGCGTGCCTTATCCCGATTTATAACCTGTATATCTTGTGCAAAATCGCCGGCCGACCGGGTTGGTGGCTTCTTCTGATGTTGATCCCGTTCGTTAATATCATCATCCTCATCATTCTCTGTATCGACATCGCCAAGAGTTTTGGTAACGGCGTCGGTTTCGGCTTGGGAATGGCCTTCCTGGGATTCATCTTTTGGCCGATTCTCGGCTTCGGCAGCGCTCAGTACCAAGGTCCGTCAGCCGGCGGTGGAGCGGTGGCGGTACCGGCGTAAAACCCATCACTGGCCAATCGCAGGGCGCTGGAGTTAGCTCCAGCGCCGCTTTTGGGAGCCCATTTTCTTTAAGCCGCGCGCCCGACGCGTCGCGGCGAAGCCCTACGGCGATGGGTATCGATCTCAGGTCGCGGTCTCATCCGGGAGGCGACCGCGCCCATTCGACACATACCCTTCCCCGGTATCTGTTTTCGGGTGTACGAGGAAGCGCGAGCTTGTGTGATCGGCCACGGCGGCGGCAGCGGCACACCAAGGTAAAACCAATGAAGCCGAAGGAACTTCTCGCTGAACTGCAAACCTCTTTCGAGAGATTCCTGCGATGAGCGCGAATGGCTGCCACGATGGCGCCCACTCGCCTAACGAAACGGCCAGGACCGTGAGCGCGCGCCCGCCGGCGAAGAAGTATTTCTGCCCGATGTGCGAAGCGGTGGAAAGCGACACGCCCGGCGGCTGTCCGAAATGCGGAATGGCGTTGGAACCCAATCCGACCGTCCGCGAAAAGCCGAAGACGATCTACACCTGCCCGATGCATCCCCAGATCGAGCAGGATCACCCAGGGCATTGCCCGATCTGCGGGATGACGCTGGAACCGAAAAATATTCTCGCCGGCGGCGAAGAGGAAAACCCGGAGCTGCGCGACATGACGCGGCGCTTGTGGGTCGGCGCAGCGCTCAGCCTGCCAGTGTTCATCATCGCGATGTGGCACCTCTTCCCCTCATCACCGGGATGGGTGCAGGGTGATCTTTCGCGCTGGGCGCAGTTTATCTTAAGCACGCCGGTGGTGCTTTGGGCCGGTTGGCCATTCTTCAAACGTGGCTGGCAATCAATCCGCAATCGTTCGCTCAATATGTTTACGCTGATCGCGATCGGCGTCGGCGCGGCCTATTTCTTTAGCGCGACGGTGATGCTGTTGCCGGGGATTTTTCCGCCTTCCTTCGAGGCGCACGGAAAGGTCGGCGTTTATTTTGAGGCCGCTGCCGTTATTACAGTCCTGGTTTTGTTAGGCCAGGTGCTGGAAGGCAGGGCACGCAGCCGGACCGGGAACGCGATTCGCGCGCTACTCGATCTGGCGCCCAACACAGCCCGCTTGGTGCGCGATGGCGAAGAACGCGACGTCCCACTTGATCAGATTGAAAAGGGCGATCGGCTCCGCGTGCGCCCCGGCGAGAAAGTTCCGGTGGATGGTCGGGTGATTGAAGGCAGAACCAGCATCGATGAATCGATGATCACGGGCGAGCCCATGCCGGTCACGAAATCAGCCGATGATCGCGTCACCGGCGGCACCGTGAACCAGACCGGTAGCCTGGTGATCGAGGCCGAGCGCGTCGGTAGCGACACTGTCCTCTCGCAGATTGTGGAGATGGTTGCGCAGGCCCAGCGCAGCCGGGCGCCGATTCAGGGTCTCGCCGACAAAGTCGCCGCGTGGTTTGTCCCAGCCGTGATGGGCATCGCAGTTATCACATTTTTCATCTGGTGGTTCGTTGGACCCGAGCCGCGCTTCGCCCACGCTATCGTCAACGCAGTGGCAGTGCTGATTATCGCCTGTCCGTGCGCGCTCGGACTTGCGACGCCGATGTCGGTCATGGTCGGCGTCGGCCGAGGCGCCCAGGCCGGCGTCCTGATCAAGAAAGCCGAGGCGATCGAGTTGATGGAAAAAGTGCGGACACTCGTGGTGGATAAGACCGGCACCCTGACCGAAGGCCGGCCACGCCTAACGACGGTCATACCAACTGCCTCGATTTCGAAAGAGGAGCTGTTAGCGATGACGGCGGCTGTGGAACAGAACAGCGAACATCCTCTCGCAGCAGCCATCGTCGCCGGTGCCACGGGGCGCGGGGTCAAGCCGGCCGTAGTGAGTGATTTTCAATCGACCACCGGCGCTGGGGTGAGCGGTCGAGTCGATGAGCGTACTGTACTGGTTGGCAAACTCGATTTCCTTCGCGCACATGGCATTAACGATCTCGCAAAGTTGGAAACAAAAGCCGTCGAATTACAACGGGAAGGTCAAACCGTGATTTTTGTCGCGTTTGATGGGCGCGCAGCTGGCGTTATTGCGGTAGCCGATCCGATCAAGCAATCGACGCCGGCCGCGATCGACCATCTGCATCAGCTCGGCATCAAGATCGTTATGCTCACCGGCGACAACGAGCGGACGGCACGGACGGTCGGCGGGAAACTCGGAATTGACGAAATCGAAGCGGGGGTTGAGCCGCAACACAAGCACAAGCGCGTGCGGCAATTGCGCGAAAGGAATCAGGTCGTCGCCATGGCCGGCGATGGAATCAACGACGCGCCAGCCCTTGCTGCCGCGGATGTTGGCATCGCCATGGGGACCGGCACGGATGTCGCGATGGAGAGCGCCGGCATCACTTTGCTCCGGGGCGATCTCAGCGGGATCGAAAAAGCCATTCGCCTGAGCCGCGCGATGATGCGCAACATCCGGCAAAATCTTTTCTTCGCGTTTGCCTATAACGCGCTCGGTATTCCAATTGCCGCCGGAATTTTATATCCCTGGTTCGGCATTCTCCTCAGTCCGATGATCGCCGGTGCGGCGATGAGTTTCAGTTCGGTTTCGGTGATCGCAAATGCGCTGCGGCTGCGCGCGGTCAAACTCTAAACTCCGTCAACGGGGATTTGGGCCGAGATCGAGAATAGCAAATGGTTTCTCATCCAATCTTGCGGGCAACGAACTTTTCCAGTTTCGCAATATCGGCCGCAAATTTGCGTATTCCTTCGGCGGTTTTCTCCGTTGCCATCGCGTTTTCATTGACCAAATAGCGGAATTTTTTTTCGTCGATTTCGAGACGTTTTACGTCGGCGCTCTTCGCCTTTTCCGGAGTCAGTTTTCGATCCACTGTGCTATTCGATTCGGACAGCTCCTTCATTAACTCGGGACTGATCGTGAGCAAATCGCATCCTGCCAGCTCGAGAATCTGTCCGACGTTGCGAAAGCTCGCGCCCATCACTTCGGTCTCATAATCAAAGTGTTTGTAATAG
>Ga0207645_10002058_pt1 | contig 16117 bp, 8 predicted proteins | sample KBSM53metaG_FD_184331 | JGI IMG/M metagenome (GOLD analysis project Ga0207645, IMG submission 184331) | Miscanthus rhizosphere microbial communities from Kellogg Biological Station, Michigan, USA - KBS M5-3 metaG (SPAdes) (version 2) | ecosystem: Host-associated > Plants > Roots > Rhizosphere >...
AGATCGACGATCTTGCCCTTGCCTTCATCGCCCCACTGCGCGCCGAGCACCACGAGATTCATAGCGGAGTAAGATTCTACCCGAAGCCCGAACGCAGCACGCGGCGCGCCACGCCGAGCCCCGGACGTCGAACCCCGAACGCCGAACGCCATGATCGCACTCGACGGCTCTTCCCTCTCCATCGACGATCTGCTCGCCATCGCCGATCGCGGCGAACACGTCTCGCTGTCCGCGGCGGCAATCGAGCGCGTCCGCGCGTCGCGCGCCGTCGTCGATCGCCGCGCGCGCGGGGTCGAACCCGCCTACGGCATCAATACCGGCTTCGGCTCGTTCGCCGAGGTGAAGATCCCGCCCGACGCGCTCGAGGAGCTCCAGCTCAACCTGCTGCGCAGCCACGCCGCCGGCCTCGGCACGCCGCTGCCGCCGCGCGCCGTGCGCGCGACGATGGCGCTGCGCGCGAACGTGCTCGCGAAGGGTTTCTCCGGCGTGCGTGTCGAGACGATCGACGCGCTCATCGCCCTCCTCAACCGCGGCGTCGTGCCGCTGGTGCCGTCGCGCGGCTCGGTCGGCGCGAGCGGCGACCTCGCGCCGCTCGCGCACCTGGCCCTGGTCTTGATCGGCGAAGGCGAAGCGGTCGACCTTCACAAAGAAAAAATGTCGGGCGCGGCGGCGCTGGCGCGCGCGGGCCTCGCGCCGATCCGCCTTGGACCAAAGGAGGGGCTTGCGCTCATCAACGGCACACAGCCGTCAACCGCGGTGCTGGCGCTGGCGCTCGCAGCGGCCGAACAACTGACACGAGCCGCCGATATCGCCGCGGCGTTGTCGATCGACGCGCTCCGCGGATCGATTCATCCCTTCGACGCGCGCATTCACGAAGCCCGTCCGTTCGCCGGCCAGCGGCAGTCGGCCGCCAATATCGCCGCGTTGATGCGCGACAGCGGCATCAACTCCTCGCACGAGCACTGCGGCAAGGTCCAGGACGCCTATTCGATGCGCTGCGCCGCACAGGTGCACGGCGCGGTCCGCGACGCGCTGCGGTTCGTGCGCGAGACGGTGACGATCGAAGCCAACAGCGCCACCGACAACCCGATGGTCTTCGCCGACACCGGCGACATCGTCTCCGGCGGCAACTTTCACGGCGCGCCGATTGCAATCGCCGCCGACCTTCTCGCCGCCGCGCTCGCGCCGCTCGCGACCATCAGCGAACGGCGCGTCGATCGGCTGGTCGATCCCACGCTCAGCGGCCTGCCGGCGTTCCTGACCCGCGACGGCGGCCTGAAATCGGGCTTCATGATGGCCCAGGTGACGGCGGCCGCGGTCGCGTCCGAACTCAAGACACTCGCGCATCCCGCCGGCGTCGACACCATTCCGACGTCGGCGAACAAAGAGGATCACGTCAGCATGAGCATGGCGGCCGCGCTGAAGGCCGAGCGCGCCGTCGGCCGCGCGCGCGAAGTGATCGCGATCGAAATCCTCTGCGCCGCTCAGGCGATCGACCTGCTCGCGCCGCTCGCAACCTCCGCGCCACTCCAGCACGTGCATCACCTCGTGCGATCGCGCGTGCCGATGCTTGACCACGACCGCGCCGCCGCGCCCGACATCGTCGCGATCACTGAATTGATCGCGTCGAGTGCGCTCGAAGACTCTGTGCGTTCGCTAGTCAAGTGAAAAATTTTTCATTTTCAAATTGACAACACTCGCGCCGCTTCTTAAGGTCTTACTTTCCGTCTCGCATCCTCCATGGCCACTGCAACCCGCACCATCCGAGCGCCACGAGGCACGTCGCTCACCTGCAAGGGTTGGCCGCAGGAAGCCGCGCTGCGGATGTTGATGAACAATCTCGATCCGGATGTCGCCGAACGGCCCGACGATCTGATTGTTTACGGCGGCTCGGGCAAGGCGGCGCGCAACTGGGCGGCGTTCGACGCGATCGTGCGCGTGCTGACCTCGCTCGAACACGACGAGACGCTGCTCGTCCAGTCGGGCAAGCCGGTCGGTGTGTTCCAGACGCATCCGGGCGCGCCGCGTGTCCTGATCGCGAACGCGCTCATCGTGCCGGCCTGGGCGACGTGGGAAAATTTTCGCGACCTCGAGCACCGCGGCCTGACCATGTACGGGCAGATGACCGCCGGCAGCTGGATCTACATCGGCAGCCAGGGCATCGTGCAGGGCACCTACGAGACGCTCGCGGCGATCGCACGCCGCCATTTCGGCGGCAGCCTTACGGGCAAGCTCTTCGTTACCGCCGGCCTCGGCGGCATGGGCGGCGCCCAGCCGCTCGCGGCGTCGATGAACGGCGCCGCCACGCTGGCAATCGAGGTCGACGAGCAGCGGATTGCGCGCCGGCTGGCGACGCGCTACCTCGACGAAGCCACCGACAGCCTCGACGACGCGCTCGACCGCGTGCGCCGCTGGACCGATGCCGGCACCGCACGATCGATTGGCCTGCGCGCCAACGCCGCCGACGTCCTGCCGGCGCTCGTCGCCCGCGGCCTCACGCCGCACATCGTCACCGATCAGACCTCGGCGCACGATGCGCTGAACGGCTACGTGCCGAACGGCATCAGCCTCGACGAGGCGAACCGGCTGCGCGAGCGCAACCCCGACGACTACGTCGCGCGGTCGATGGCGGCGATGGCCGAGCACGTGCGCGCGATGCTCGCGCTGCGCCAGCGCGGCGCCGTCACCTTCGACTACGGCAACAACATCCGCGCCCAGGCGCGGCAGGCCGGCGTGGCCCACGCGTTCGACATTCCCGGGTTCGTGCCCGAGTACATCCGGCCGCTGTTCTGCGAAGGGCGCGGGCCGTTCCGCTGGGCGGCGCTCTCGGGCGATCCCGAGGACATCCGCGTCACCGACGAAGCCGCGCTCGAGATGTTCGGCCACGACGAGCCGCTGGCGCGGTGGCTGCGGCTGGCGCGCGAACGCGTCGCCTTCCAGGGGCTGCCGGCGCGGATCCTCTGGCTCGGCTACGGCGAGCGCGCGCGCTTCGGCCTGCGCATCAACGAGCTGGTGCGCGAAGGACGCCTCAAGGCGCCAATCGTCATCGGCCGCGACCATCTCGACACCGGATCGGTCGCCTCGCCGAATCGTGAAACCGAAGGGATGATGGACGGCAGCGACGCGATCGCCGACTGGCCGGTCCTCAACGCCCTGTTGAACGCGTCGAGCGGCGCCACGTGGGTCTCGGTCCACCACGGCGGCGGCGTCGGCATCGGCTACTCGCTCCACGCCGGCATGGTGATCGTCGCCGACGGCAGCGCCGACGCCGACGAGAAGCTCGAGCGCGTACTGACCTGCGATCCCGGCATCGGCGTCGTGCGACACGCCGATGCGGGCTATCCCGCCGCGATCGCCGCCGCCGATCGCGAAGGCCTGCGAATCCCCATGCGTGAGGAACGCGAATGCTGACGCCTCGTACGACCCTGGCACGCCGCGTGACCGCGGCGCTCGACGCCTCGCCGTCTCGAATCCCCGTCCTCGTCGGCGGCTGCGGCAGCGGACGCTCGACCCTTCTCCGCCAGATGCGCGAGCGCGTCGGGCGGCAGGCGGTGCAATACGTGGACGTGGAGCGCACCGCGACCACGCCCGAGCGCTTCCTGCGGGCGATCACCGCGGTGTCGCCGTTCCCGGTCGCCGCGCCGGCACCGGCCGAGCCGATGGGCGCGCGCGGCGCGTTCGACGCGACGCTGGCGCTGCTCGCCAACGCGCGTACTGCCGCCGGCGAGCCGGCCACCTATTTCCTCGACGAGTTCCTCGAGCTGCGCACGTTCGAGAGCTTCCCGGGGCTGCGCCGCGTGCTGCACGACGCCATCGACGGCCTGGCGGCGAGCGGCAACCGCTTCGTCCTCACCAGCCGCTACGTGGCGCGCGCGCTGCGGCTGCTGCGCGATCGATCGTCGCGCTTCGAAGTGATCCACATCCCGCCGCTCACCGTCGAGGACACCGTCGACATCCTCGGCCCGGCGCCGGCCACCGGCGACGCCGGCCGCGACGCGCACGACGCGGAATATGTTGCACGCACGGTGCACGCGCTCGCCGACGGCCGGCCGGTCTACGTCCGCGCGCTCGCCGACGAGCTGACGCTGATGCGCGAGCACGGCGGCCCCGGCAGCGCCGACGCGATCAGCGCGCTCGCCGCGCTCCTGGCCGTCGACGGCGTGCTGGCGAAGCAGTGCGCGTTCTGCTACGAGCTGCGGCTGCATCGCGCCCGCGGCTACGGCGCGCTCAAGGCGATCCTCGAAATCCTCGGCGAAGAAGAGGGGTTGACGCTCACCGAGATCTCGCACCGGCTGCAGCGCACGCCCGGCTCGACCAAGGACTACCTGTCGTGGCTCGAGGACGTCGACCTCGTCACGTCGCGGCAGAAGCGCTACACCTTCACCGATCCGCTGGTGCGCGTCTGGGTGCGCCTGCACTGCCGTCCGTCGGCGCCAACCGAGGACGATCTGGCGCGCGAAGTGCACCGCTATGCGCTGCCGCGCCTGCCGCAGCCCGAGCCCGCGCCGCAGACGCGGACCGAGCCGGCGTTCGCGATGGCCGGCGGGTCGTCGGGAATCATCGAGATCGACTAGAAGGTGTGGGGGATGAATTCCCCCACGACGCCGAAGTCTTCCCGGAGGCAGACTAAAGGCGGCAGCCCCGACGATTAGGACCCGCGACCCCGCGATTTCACCCCACACTCGGCGCTCTCCGGGGCATACCTCTTGCTCCTCCCTGCTTCATCGCCCAGAGGAGGTCGCCGCAGTTGACCGACCGGTTCGTTCAGGCTCTTCGTGTCCTCACCTTATTGATATTGATCGTGGTCGGCGCGCCGCAGGCCGTCGCGGCGGCCGATCAACCGCTGGCGACCTACACCCTCGGCCCGGGCTGGGCGACCTTCGGCCTCGCCCTGCCGCAGGGCGCCGCCGCCAAGGCGGTGCAGGTTGGAACGCTGCCGACGCAGACCGACGTGAAGGTGCGCTGGCCTGACGATTCGATCCGCTTCGCGGTCGTCTCGGTGAACGCCGGCGCGAAGGGCGGCAGCTTTGCGATCACCTCCGCCGCGCCGCCGCAAGGCACGTTCGTGCCGCTGCTGCCGAAGGCATCGGTGAACTTCAAGATTGGCAACATGCCGGTCACGGCGACGCTGCCTGCGGCGCTGAACGACACGTGGCTGCGCGGTCCGCTGGTCTCGGAGGGACGCGCCGTCGTCGCGCCGTCGAACCATCCGTTCCTGCGCGTGATCTTCGACGTCCGCTCCTATGCGAGCGGCGGCCACCGCATCGACATCACCGTCGAGAACTGCCTCGACGTCGCCAACGCCGACGAGCTCACCTACGACGTCGCCGTCAACATCGGCGGCGCCAGCGTGTTCACCAAGGCGGGCGTCAATCACAAGTACCTCGCGCGCTGGCGCAAGGTGTTCGCGACCGGCGGCCTCCAGGAGTCGGTGGTCACGCCCGATTTCGCGCCGTTCGTCGCCGCGCGCGCGCTGCCCGCCTACCTGCCGACGCTCGCCAGCCCGGCCCGTACGGTGAAGAGCGCCGAGTTCGAGATGCTCGCGTTCGGCTCGCTGACGCGGCCGATGAACGCGCACGGCGGCCGTCCCGAGATCGCGCCCTATCCCGACTGGACGGCGCAGTACCTCGTGCACCGGAAGCCGGACCAGCGCGCCTACGTGCTGCGCCACGGCGAGCTCGCCGGCAGCTGGGGCGTGCACATCCGCGATGCTGACGGCACCCTGCCGACGATCGACAAATATCCGTACTACTGGCTCGATGCGCGGTGGCGCAACGAGACGCCCTTGCAGGGGCCGCGGAGCGTGCGCCGCAACCCCGAGGGCACCTGGGTGATCCCCGGGATGGCCGAACCGGGCGACAACGCGCATCAGCCGTCGCTCGCCTTCGTGCCGTATCTCGTCACCGGCGATCGGTTCTTCGCCGACGAGACCGCGTTCTGGGCGAACTTCTGCCTGATTGGCTCCTACGCGAACGACTACAACCGCAAGGGCGCGCAGGGGCTGCTCATCGGCAACGAGGTGCGCGGCATCGGCTGGGCGCTGCGCAACCTGGGCGACGCCGCCGCCTATCTGCCCGACGCCGATCCGATCAAGCGCTATCTCGCCGACAAGGTCGTCAACAACCTGCAGGACCTCGAGACCTACGCGCAGACCTTCAACGCGGGCCCGCTGCAGACGCTGTTCCCGGGACGCCGGCCGGAAGACGAGATGGGGCGCTACCAGCCCTACGTGTGGATCGCGCTGTGGGAGCAGACCTACGCCGCGTGGGCGGTCGATCACGTGATGCAGCACGGCCAGGTGACGCCGGTGCACACCTTCGCCGGCGCCGCGCAGACGTTCCGCAACCGCATCGCGCGGCTGCAGCTGAATCTCTTCACCAGCGCGCAGTGGCCGCGCGATCACGAGCGGCAGGCGCCCTATCTGCTCGCCGCCGGCACCTGGACCAGTGGACCGCGCTCGACCGTCGCCTACTTCCAGACCTTCACCGAGATGCGGAACGCCACCTTTGCCGCGTCCGATCCGGGCAAGGCGCCCGACTTCGTCCGGCCGTTCCAGGGGTTTCTCGGTCCCGAAGCGCGTCTGCTGCTGCTCATGTGCGAGAAGAACGGCGATGCGGGCGCGGCGCAGAGCCTGACCGCGCTGATGAGCGACGTCAACGACGGCGTGTCGATGGCCGCCGATCTCGACAAGCGCTCGGGGTGGGCGATTGCGCCGCAGAGCGTGAACGTCGGCGACGCGCGGCTGTCGCAGTCGCAGCTGCCATCCGCCGTGCGGAAGTCAACGCCCCGCTGAGCGTCGGCCATGCTGCGCAGCCTCCTCGTCCTCGCCGTCCTCGTTCCGGGGTTCTTCGCGGCCCTGATGGACGGCTACGCCGGGCTGCTCATGTACCTCTGGTTCGCGCTGTTCAGGCCGCAGGACTGGCTCTGGATCGACATCACCAGCCTGCGCCTCTCGATGGTACTCGGCATCATCATGGTGGGCCGTTCGCTCCTCTCCGGCGTCGCGCCGAACGTCACCCATCCGCTCACGATCGGCGTCTCGCTGATGGTGTTGTCGAGCATCATCACCCAGACGAGCGCGGTACGCCCCGACATCGGCTGGATCTGGATCGACTTCCTCTTCCGTCTCGCGCTGTCGTGCATGATGCTGGTGGCGCTGGCGAGAGACGCGAAGAAACTCTACGGCGTCCTCGCCGTCATCTGCCTGTCGCTCGGCTTCCACGCCGCGAAGGCCGGCCTGGCCTTCATCCTGACCGCCGGCGGCACGAGATTCGACGACGGGCTGTCGGGCTCGTTCGTCGACAACAACGGCTACGCGCTCGGCACGGTGATGATCCTGCCGATGCTGCTGGTCACCGCCCAGAACATCGAGCTCGTCTACGACGGCAAGTACCTCAAGTGGGTGCGGCGCGGGCTCTACGCGACCGTCCCGCTGTGCATCTTCACCGTGCTCGGCACCTACTCGCGCGGCGGCTTCCTCGCCTTCACCGCCGCGCTCCTGACCTTCATCATGCTGCAGCGCCGGCGCTTCACCGCCCTGGCCGGGCTGCTCGCCTTCTTCACCATCGTGCTGGCGGTCGTGCCGCTGCCGCAGAAGTACGTCGATCGCCTCTCGACCATCCGCACCTACGACCAGGCCGACGACGAGGACCCGGAGGGAGCGAGGGAGTCGGCCAAGAGCCGCACCCACTTCTGGCAGGTCGGCATCGCGATGGCGATGAGCAAGCCGCTCGGCGTCGGCATCAAGCAGTACGAGGCGGCCTACGACCGCTACGACTTCCTGCACGGCAAGTACGGCCACAAGCGCGCGATCCACAGCGCACACCTGCAGGTGCTCGCCGAGCTCGGCTTCGTCGGCGCGTTTCTCTGGCTGGCGATGTTCGCCTGCGCGTTCTTCGCCTGCATGCGCGTGCGCGCGCGCGCCGGCGACGAGCGGTTGCGGCCGCCGCTGCGTCGCTTCCTGCTGACCGCGGCCAACGGGCTGATGGCGTCGATGGCCGGGTTCATCATCGGCGGAGCGTTCCTGAGCCTGGCCTACAACGAGCTCACCTGGCTCACCTTCGCGATCGTTGCGGCGCTCGACCGGCTGTCGGTGCAGCTGGCGCTCGAGCCCGAGGCCGAGCCGGCGGAAGTCGCCATCCCCGAGGTCCCGCTCGCGTTTCGCGCCGTCGGCTCGTATTCTCCCGCGTTCCGCGCAATTCAACGGCAGCCCTGAAGGGGCTGCGCTACACGCCTCCAGCGCGCGCGTAGCGCACCCCTTCAGGGGTGCCCTCCGTTATCGCGGCACGAACACGACGTCCACGTAGCGCACCCCTTCAGGGGTGCCTCCGTTATCTCGGCACGAACACGACGTCCACGTAGCGCACCCCTTCAGGGGTGCCTCCGTTATCTCGGCACGAACACGACGTCCACCCAGTAGTTGCTCGAGTTGAAGCTCTGCGTCGGGAACGCGACGGCGCCATACCGGAACACCCCGTTGCCGCCGCTGACCCCGGCGCGCAGCGCGTGCAGCGGCCCGCTGTCGACCCCCGCCGTGGCGAACGTGTTGTAGGTGTAAGCGTAGTTGCCGACGTTGGTGTGATACGACACCACGTAGATGGTGTTGGCGGTAATCGCCACCGGCGTCGCGAAGGTGACCTGCTGCCACCCTGATGCGCTCTCGCCGGTGAAGGTCGCCGAGGCCAGCCTCGTTCCCGTGATGGTCCACAGCGTGCCGGTGTGCGTGCCGGTGGTCGTCGTGCCCTTGTAGAAGCGCACGCCGGTGACCACGCCGTCGACGTCGGCGCGGAACTTCACGCCGAGCTCGACCGAGCTGCCGTCGCTGGTTGCAAACGTGGCGGGCGCCGACGTCGCGCTGAAGATCGTGCGCGGCGCCTGCGCCGCGGTGGTGAACGACCAGACGAAATTGGCCGCGAGCGGGTTGCCGGCCGCGTCCTTCACGCCGGCGCTGCCGCCGGTGATCGTCGCCGTATAGGTGGTCGAGCCGGTCAGGAGCTGCGCCGGCGTCAGCGTCGCGACGTTGGTCGAGGCGTTGTAGCTCACGGTCGCCGGGACGACCGTGTTCGACGGCGTGCGCAGCTGGAACGTCGTCGAGGTCACCGACGCCGCGGTCATCGCTTCGCTGAAGGTCGCGCGCACCGTCGTCGCCGTCGTCACCGCGGTCGCGCCGCTGGCTGGCGTGGCGCTGGTCACAGTCGGCGGCGTCGTATCGCTGGGCGGCGGCGGCGGCGGCGGGGGCGACGGCGGCGTGCCGTCGACGACCAGCGCCTTGATCTCCTTCATCTTCTGGACGCCAAGCCAGCCTTTGAGCCCGTAGCCGTTGAAGGTGAGCGCGTCGCCGGTCGTATGCGTCGCCGGATCGCCCCCCGCTGCGTACGGGTCGCTCGTGGCCGGGAACTGCGTGCTGCCGTGCGTGTAGTGGACGCCGTCGGCAAGGAACCGCCCCGGCCACTGCGAAAACGGCAGCCGCGCGAGCATCTCCTTGTTGAAGTCGATCAGCGGCAGCTTCTTGTCCTGCGCGTACTGGACCAGCGCGGCGTTGTAGCGGTCGACCAGCGCGTTGAAGCTCGCGTCGGTGCGATAGGTGTAGGTGATGATGATCGGGACGATGTGGTTGGCGATCATCAGGTCGATCATCCGCTGCAGATCGGTGAACACCTCCGGCTGCGCGGCGTCGAGGTTGACCTCGGGGATCGCGAACTGCGGCTTGCGAAGCCCGGCGAGCATGGTCGTCAGGTTGAGCGCGTTGGGATAGGTGGCGCAGTCGAGCAGCTTCTGCCGCGCGGTGGGCGGGTTGCTGTCGGCCGGCATGCTGGTGCCCATGAAGTCCCAGGCGCCGAGACCGTCGCCAACGGTGAAGCTGCGCGCCGGGCAGAAGTACGGCGTCGCCAGCGCGAAGCCGTCGAGGCTGTCGATCCCCTGCGGCGACAGGCCGGCGTGCATCCAGTCGGTGATCGTCTGATCCGACGCGGTCTTCCCCGCGCCGCTCTGCGCCCACGCGCCGAGCGCCGGATCGCGCGTCAACGAATCGCCGATCCACAACACCAGCCCCGGCTCGCCGGTGCCTCCCGCCAGGATCGCCTTCGCGTTGGCCACCCAGCCGCTCGCGCCGTCCTGCCACACGTCGTCGTACGCGTTGGCGCGCGCGGCGTTGTTCCCGGTCGTCGGCGTGCCGTTGACGTTGATCAGCACGGTTTTCGTCGCCGTGTTGTAGTTCGCGGTCGATGTCGGCGTGAAGGTCGTCGAGAGCTGCTGTCCGGCGCCGACCGGCAGCACGGTGCCGCTCGGCGGCGAGTAAGCAAACGTGCCGGCGACATTCGTCGTCGCGTTCAGCTGCGTCGAGCTGAGGGGCGTGCCCTGGGTGATGTCCGCTGGATTTGCCCAGGTGATCACCGGCGTCGCCTTCAGCACGGTGATCGTCACCGCCTTGCTCGCCGAGTTGTAGGTCGCGGTGTCGGTCGGCGTGAAGGTCACCGACAGCGTCTGTCCCGCCCCAGCGGACAGCACCGTGCCCGCGGGCGGCGAGTACGCGAAAGTGCCCGCGGTCGACGCGGTCGCATTCAGCTGCGTGCCGCCGAGCGCCGTGCCGTAAACGATGCTGGCGGGGTTGCTCCAGGTAATGGTCGGCGTGATCTTGCCGGGCGGCACGGGACCCTGCGGTGGGATCGTGCAGGTCGGACCGTTGATGCCGGTCCTGGTGACTGGCGAGCAGCTCGATGGCGGGCGCGGCACGACGGCGGTGTTCGGGTGGTACACCTGGAAGTTGTCGTCGGGGTTGCCGTTGTAGGCGTACACGCGCATCTCGTCGAGCTTGGCGAGGCATTCGGGCGCGCTGGCCACGTCGCGCACCATCGCCACGGCGTTGAGCGATCGCCCGGGCGGCGCGTCGAAGCGGGTGTTGGTGGCGACAACCAGCTTGTTCTGCATCCAGCAGCCGTTGACCGAGCCGTTGGTCGGGACGTTCAGGTTCGCCCAGTTGCGCAGGTAGGTGTTCTCGACCGTCAGGTTCGGCTCGGGCCCGAACCCGGCTTCGGGTGCGGTGATTCCCTCCTCCATGCCCTGGATGTCGGAGTTGCGGATGACGATCCCCTTCGACGAGTAGTCGGCAAAGAAGACGCCGTTGCCGCAGCAGCGGCTGGCCGAGGTGAAGTTGCCGCGGATCTTCAGCCCGTCGAAGGTCACCTTCTGGGCCGGGTACATGTAGACGGTCTTGTTGTAGATGTTCCAGAGCTTGAGATCCTTGATGACGCTTTCCTGCGCGCCGGTATACGGCTGCGGATCCTGCGAGCTCACCCACCACAGCGTGAAGCCGCCCTGCATCGCCCCGTAGGCCTCGTTGTTCTCGAACTGCAGCACCGGCATGTTGTTGCCGTTTCTGGTCGTGAACTGCGTCGAGTCCATCGCCCCCTTGGAGTTCGGCACGGCGATGTTGCCGAGGAAGCGCAGCTGGATGACGAAGCCGTAGGCGGCCTCGGTCGTGGGGTTCTGGAAATTGGCGGCGACGTTGTTGCGGACGTAGTTGTTCGGCCCGCGGAACCAGAAGCCGACACCCTCGGTGCCCATCGCCATGCGCGCCTCCGACACCGAGTCGTTCGGCTCGCCCATGCCGCGCATCACAAAGTTGTGGTCGAAGACGTTGAAGCTCTCGGAGCCGTCCTCGGTCGCGATCGCGGCGCCGTTGTAGTTGTAGACGACGTTGTCCTGGACGAGTCCGTAGTGGGTGCCGTGAACGGCGACGCCCCACTTGAACTTGGTCTCCGCCGAGCCGCCGTCGACGGCGTTGCCGACGAAGGTGAACTGGTAGCCGTTGGCCGGCGTCGGCAGCGGGCCGCTCAGATGATGCATGTGCACCGGGTAGCGGCCGATGTGATTGCTGGTGGCGTTGAGCGGCAGATAGGTGGTGCGGCCGAGATCCCTGAACAGCGCGTAGCGGATGTCGACGTTCGCCATGTGCGTGGCGATGGTGTGGCCGCGCGTGCCGGTGGCGCTCTCCGACCGGATGATGACGTTGCGCGCGAGGTTGCCGACGTGCGGCAGGAAATCGAGCACGCCGTTGAGATCGCGGGCGCCGAGATGATCGTAGGTGAGCGCGGCGTTCAGCGTCAGCGTGCGGCCGTCGGCCGAGATCGACTGTATCGTCCGCTCCTCCCACTGGTTGACCAGGTTGATCCAGCCGCCGCCGGTGGTCTCGGTCTCCTTCATGTGCCGTGTGTCGGGGAGCACGATGCGATCGCCGGGCTGCCATCCTGAGACGGCTTCGGACAACACCAGCGTCGTGCTGCCCGCACGCGGCTCGGCGGCGACGCGGACGAAGGTCGGCGTTCGCGGCGTCCCGTGCGCCGTCATCCGGCCGAGCACCATCAGGCCGGTGCCGAACTGTTCGGGGTCGGCCACGCTGCCGCCGAGCGGCGAGTTGGCGATCACGATCTCGGCGGTGACGCCGGCGGCAACCGGCGCCGCGGCGGTGCCGATCTCGAGAACGCCCGGCGTGCCCATGCCCATCTCCCCAGCCATCACCTGCAGGTTCGTGACCTTGAGGCGTGTGTTGACGCCGGTCGCGAACGCGAGCTTGCCGTCGACCGCGATGGTGTAGGCGACCGCCGCCGTGTCGTTGATCGTGACCGTGTGCGCGGCGGCGATGCGGACCACGTGATTCGCGGTGGGGATTTGCCCTCCCTGCCACGTCGAGGCGTTCGACCAGCTGCCGCTCGCGACGCTCGTCACGGACGGCCGCGACGTGTCCTGCGAGAAGTCGGGGATGCTTTCCGGCAGCGTGACCGCGGCCGCCGGCTGCATCAGCACCGGCGAACCCAGCGCGAGGGCGAGAGCGACCAGCGCGTGCGCACCGAGGGGATGTCGCCTCGTCCGTTCCTCGATCGTGGTCGGCGTGGATTTCTGTCTGGCAACAGGGAGGGCGGAGAGCTTCGTCATGGAGCTCTCCGGGAAGAAAAAACATGGCCGGTGCGCGCCATGCCGCTCGCGCATGACTCGAAGCGCCACGTAGTCATGCGAAAACTTTGCGGCTGCGCTGACGCAGTGTCCCGATGCGTCCGCTATCGGCGTCGTGGAACGCGCGTGAAGCTATGTGAAGGTTGTCCGGCTTCCAGGATGCGACGCTTGGTTGCGTGGCCTAACCATTGGGGACACCGTGTAAGGGCTCTGTCTGGAATCGATGCAAACCGCGGCGGTACAAAGATCGTAAGTAGAACGAACTCAACATCTTGAGGCGGAGCCCGGTGTCATGCCGCTTGCGTTGTCGAGCTCCATGGTATCCAAGCGACTCCGCCTGGTGATCTTCCCCGACGCCCCCGGCGTCTGGATTGTTCGCGGACTGGAACACGACCTTGGCGCCGAGGCGCGCACGATTGGCGAAGCCGTGAGAGCGGCGATGCGGTTCGTGCAGGCGCACACGGCTTTCGATATCCGCCACGACCATATGCCGCTGGCGGCGTTTCCTCCGTCTCCGCAGAAGTACTGGAACGCGTTCAACGCCGGCACGTCGGTGCCGCTCGATCAGCTCGGCATCCCGGGTCTGCCGGAGTGGGACATCCAGCTGGCGTTCGCGACGCACGGGCTCACCGAGCCGCACGGGCGGCAGATGAGCGTGCGGACGCACGCGGTGAGCCCGCGCGCTCGAGCCTCGTAGCCCCGCCTGTCTAACCGCGGAGACCGCAGAGAGCGCAGAGAGTTTTTTGGTTTTTCTGATCTCTGCGGGCTCTGCGTGCTCCGCGGTTAAGGACTACCCTTCAACTTGATCAACGTGGCGCGCGCGGCGTCCTGTTCCGCCTCTTTCTTGCTCGGGCCGCTGCCCGACGCCACCGGCTCGCCGCGCACCAGCACCTCGATCTCGAACAGCTTCCGGTGATCCGGCCCGAGGCTGCCGGCGAGGCGGTACTCGGGCAGCGGCATGTCGCGCGACTGCAGCCACTCCTGCAGCGTCGACTTGTAGTCCTGCGCGCCGACCCCGTGCCGGCGCACTTCGTCGAGCTGCGGCCCGAACTCGCGGACGATGAACGCGCGCGCCGGTTCGATGCCGCCATCGAGGTAGATCGCCGCAATCAGCGCCTCGTAGCCGTCGGCGAGCAGCGCCTGCTTGCGGCGGCCGCCAGTTTTCTCTTCACCGCGGCCGAGCAGCAGGTGATCGCCGAGCCCGAGGCGCTCGGCCTGCCGCGCCAGCGCCGCGGTCGACACCAGCGCCGCCTTGGTCTTCGACTTCTGCCCTTCGTCGTACTCGGGGAAATCGCGGAACAGCATGTCGGCGACGACGAACCCGAGCAGCGCGTCGCCGAGGAACTCCATCGACTCGTTGTCGGCGACGCCGCCGCTGACGTCCTCGTTCGCGCGCGAGGTGTGGGTCATCGCGTGCTCGAGCAGGCCGCGGTCGCGGAAGCGGTAGCCGAGCGTCTGCTGCAACGGCCCGAACTCGTCGCGCAGCCGGACCACCTGGCCGTTCTTCAACTCGGTGCGGTGCCCGTCGATGATCCGCTGCGCCTCGTCGGCCTCGGCCGCATGCACCGAGATCCGGACTTCGGTGAGGCCGTCGACCGACATCGGGAAGACCGAGTGCAGCACATCGGACGAGACCACCGACATCACCCCGTGCGCCTCGAGCAGGCCGCGGACGATCTTCGCTTCGATGTCGGAATGGGTCCTGAAGATGACGACCAGGTCGGTCTTGGCCGGGTTCACCGAACCTGTCCTGAGCCCGCGGCCCGGCCTTCGACCAGCTCCCGATCGGGCGCGGCGAGGCGCAGGCCGGCGCCGCGGGTCCGCTCGGCGTCGATCGCCGGCGCCGCTTCGTCGACCTTGATCAGGATCATCGTCATGTCGTCGTGCTGCGGCGCGTCGCCGACGAAGGCGCCGATCTCGCGCAGCATCCGCTCGCGCAGCTCCTCCGACGGCAGGTGCGCGTGCGTCGCCACCAGCTGGCCGAGCCGGTTTTCGCCGAACAGATCGTCGCGGGCGTTCATCGCCTCGCTGATCCCGTCGGTGAACAGCAGGTAGAGATCCGACGGCCGCAGCGGAATCGTTTCCTCGACCAGGTGCCGCTCGAACATCTCGCCGTTGTCGAGCTTCAAGCCGACCACCATGCCGTCGGGCACGAGAATCTGCGCCTCGCGTGCGGCGCCGTCGGCGCAGACGCCGGGGACGTAAATCAGCGGCGTGTGCCCGGCGCGCGCATAGGTCATCGTCCGCGCCCGCAGATCGAGCACCGCGTAGGTCATGGTGATGAAGCTGCGGGCGTCGAGATGGTGCGAGATGATCCGGTTGGCGGCAATCAGCAGGTCGCGCGGCGACTTGTGGATCTCGCTGAGCGACAGCACCAGCCCTTTCAGCTCCGCCATGTAGAGCGCCGCCGACGTGCCCTTGCCCGAGACGTCGGCAATCAGCACGCCGACGCGCTGATCGCCCAGCGGCAGGAAGTCGTAGTAGTCGCCGCCGACTTCGCGCGCCGGCACGCACAGCGCCGTCACCGTCAAGCCCTCCATCAGCAGCGGCCCCTGTGGCAGCAGCGACATCTGGATTTCGTGGGCGATGCGCAGCTCCTCTTCGAGCCGCCGCTTCTCGGCCGCCTGCCGCAGCAGGTCTTCGATGCTGGCGGTCATCGAGTTGAACGAGCCGGCCAGCTCGCCGAGCTGGTCCTCGCTCTTCACCTCGATCTTGTGGGTGAAGTCGCCCTGGCGGACGCGTTCCGTGCCGGTGAACAGCTGGTGCACCGAGCCGGTCAGCGACTTGGCGAGCGCGAAGCCGGCGACCAGCGCCATCACCTCGATGATCAGGAACAACGCGCCGATGACGAACAGCACCAGCAGCAGGCCCTGCCCGAAGGTGCGCCCGACGCTGCCCTGGGCCGCCGAGATGTTGTCGTAGAGCTCGGCGACGCTGAGCGCCGTCGTCACCGTCATCGGCCCGGTCGCGCCGGTCTGCCAGTCGCGATACTCCATCAGGCTGGGCAGCGCGTTGAGGATGCCTGGATTCAGCACGACACGGCGATGCTCGTCGCCGGCGTCGCGAGCCTCCAGCGGCTGCGCGGCGGCGTTGTCGCGCGGACGCGCAGCGCGCACGCTTTTCAGCTCGACGCCGGTCTCGCGCCGCAGTTGCTCGCGCACGGCGTCGT
>Ga0207645_10002061_pt1 | contig 16095 bp, 16 predicted proteins | sample KBSM53metaG_FD_184331 | JGI IMG/M metagenome (GOLD analysis project Ga0207645, IMG submission 184331) | Miscanthus rhizosphere microbial communities from Kellogg Biological Station, Michigan, USA - KBS M5-3 metaG (SPAdes) (version 2) | ecosystem: Host-associated > Plants > Roots > Rhizosphere >...
TGCTCGACTGGGAGCTGTCGACGATCGGCCACCCGCTCGCCGACTTCAGCTACCACTGCATGTCGTGGCACATCGAGCCGGGCCAGTTCCGCGGCGTCGGCGGGCTCGACCTCGATGCGCTCGGCATCCCCGACGAGAAGAGCTATGTGCGCCGCTACTGCGAGCGCACCGGCCGGGTCGGCAAGGGCCGCGACGCCGACGCGGTGATGGCCGACTGGAACTTCTACCTCGCCTACAACATGTTCCGCCTCGCCGGAATCCTGCAGGGAATTGCAAAACGTGTCGAGATGGGGACAGCGTCGAGCGCCCAAGCGCGTCAAGCTGGCGCCGGTGCGCGGCCGCTTGCCGAGATGGGCTGGAGGCTCGCGCAGCTGGCCTGAAACGCCGCCCACGATTCACAGGAGACCATCATGGATTTCGCCTACTCGCCCCGCACCCTCGAGCTTCAGGCCAAGCTGCTGAAGTTCATGGACGACCACATCTACCCGGCCGAATCGAAATACGAGGCCGAGATCGCCGCGAACACCGCGGCCGGCAAGCGCTGGACGCCGCTCGCCACGATCGAGGCGCTCAAGCCGAAGGCGCGCGCGATCGGGCTGTGGAACCTGTTCCTGCCGCCCACCGCGGGGGGCGAGGGCTCGGCCCACAACGGCCGCGACTTCGGCCTGAGCAACAGCGACTACGCGCCGCTGGCCGAGATCATGGGCCGCGTGCCCTGGTGCTCCGAGGTCTTCAACTGCTCGGCGCCCGACACCGGCAACATGGAGACGATCGAGCGCTACGGCCAACCCGAGCACAAGGCACAGTGGCTCGAGCCGCTGCTCGATGGCAAGATCCGCAGCGCATTCGCAATGACCGAGCCGGCGGTCGCGTCGAGCGACGCGACCAACATCGCGTCACGCATCGAACGCCAGGGCGACGACTACGTCATCAACGGACGCAAGTGGTGGATCAGCGGCGCCGGCGACCCGCGTTGCCAGATCTACATCTTCATGGGCAAGACCGACCCGGAGGCGCCGCGCCATGCGCAGCAGTCGATGATCCTGGTGCCGGCCAACACGCCCGGCATCAAGGTGCTGCGGCCGCTGTCGGTATTCGGCTACGACGACGCGCCGCACGGCCACATGGAGATCAGCTTCGACGACGTGCGCGTGCCGGCCAGCAACATCCTGCTCGGCGAGGGCCGCGGATTCGAGATCGCGCAGGGCCGCCTCGGGCCCGGGCGCATCCATCACTGCATGCGACTGATCGGCCTGGCCGAGCGTTCGCTCGAGCTGATGTGCAAGCGCGCCTCGTCGCGCGTCGCCTTCGGCCGCACCGTCGCCGAACAGGGCGTCACGCGCGAGCGCATTGCCGAAGCGCGCTGCAAGATCGACATGGCACGGCTGCTGACCTTGAAGGCCGCGTGGATCATGGATGTGGCCGGCAACAAGACCGCGAAGGCGGAGATCGCGATGATCAAGGTCGTGGCGCCGACGATGGCGCTGCAGGTGATCGACTGGGCGATGCAGGCACACGGCGGCGGTGGCGTCTGCGAGGACTTCCCGCTTGCCGGCTTCTATGCCGGCGCGCGCACCCTGCGCTTCGCCGACGGCCCCGACGAAGTGCACCGCAACGCGATCGCGAAGCTCGAGCTCGGCAAGTACGCCTGAGTCGCCGAAGCGAAGGTCGCTCGGCGCCGCGCGGCGCTGAGCGATCCATGGTTCACACCGGCTTGAGCGGGTCGTCGGCGTCGTCGGGCTGGAGCGTCTGCCACGCGGTGCCGCCGGTCGTGGGCCAGTCGACCGCCTTCTCGCCGGCGCCGCTGTCGGCGGCGCGCGACGTCTGCGTCACCGCGGTCTCGAACACCGCCAGCGCGGCCGCGATGTCGTTCGGGTCGGGCGTGCGCAGCTGCATGCGCAGATAAGCGCGGCCGCGCAAGGTCATCAGCACGAACGGCGGGTCGTCGCGCAGAAAGCCATTGGCGGCATGCTCGAGCGCATTCGCCAGCGGCCCCTCGAGCCAGGCGACCCCGGCCGCGGGCACACTCGCGACCGCACCGAAATGCGCGCGCAGTGCCTTCAGCGTGCTCATGCCGACCTTCGGGAACATCACCAGCCAGCGCATCTCTTCGGGCGTCTTGGTGCCGATCTGCGTCTGCACGTTGTCGGTGAACTCTTCGAAAGTCTGGCGCTCCAGCGCGTCCATCAACGTGCGCGACATCACCAGCATCTGCATGTCGGACGGCAGATCGAGCTCCATGCGCAGGCGCAGCTCGTGGCCGTCGATGTAGTGGCGCTGCGGCAGGCCCCATTCGATGCGCCAGGGCTTGCCTTCGAGGCGCCCGTCGATCACGAAGCCGGCCTCGCCGCGTGCGCGCTTGAAGCCCAGGCCGCGGCGCTGCGCCCAGTCGGACACGTCGCTCAGGTCTTGGCCTTCGGCGCGCGGCGAGAACAGGCGTTTCAGCGACTCGAGCATGGCGATGCCCAATCAACTAGAGTGACGGCCGAAGGCCAGCGTGAAATGCGATGAGGATGGGAGCTCCACATGGGCGGCAACATGATCGAAGTGTATTCGTGGGCCACGCCCAACGGGCACAAAGTTCACATCATGCTCGAGGAGTGTGGTCTGCCTTACCACGTGACCGCGATCGACATCGGCGCCGGCGATCAGTTCAGGCACGAGTTCCTCGCGATCAGCCCGAACAACAAGATCCCGGCGATCGTCGATCCCGACGGACCCGACGGCAAGCCGATGTCGTTGTTCGAATCGGGGGCGATCCTGATGTACCTGGCCGGCAAGACCGGCAGGTTCATGCCGGCGAGCACGCGTGGCCGCTACGAGATGCTCGAGTGGCTGATGTTCCAGATGGGCGGCGTCGGGCCGATGCTCGGGCAGGCGCATCACTTCAGGATCTACGCGCCCGAGAAGATCCCGTACGCGATCGACCGCTACACCAATGAAGCCCGGCGCCTGTACGGCGTGATGGACACGCGGCTGGCGCGCAGCAAGTACATGGCCGGGCCCGAGTACTCGATCGCCGACATCGCGATCTTCCCGTGGCTGCGCTCCTGGAAGAACCAGGGCATCGACTGGAACGACTACCCGCACCTGAAGGGCTGGTTCGACGAGATCGCCGCGCGCCCCGCGGTGCAGCGCGGCGTCGCGGTGCTGGCGTCGCAGCGCAAGCCGCTGATCGACGACAAGTCGCGCGAGGCGCTGTTCGGCAGCCTGCAGTACAAGCGGCACTAGACCTGATCAGCGCTTGCGCGCCAAGGTCAGGCCGTCGCCGATCGGCACCAGCGACAGGTCGATGCGCGCATCGCGCAGCAGCTTGTCGTTGAGCGCCTGCAGGGCCGCGGTGTCGTCGGTCTGCGCCGGCTGCGCGACGGCGCCGTTCCACAGCACGTTGTCGATCGCGATCAGCCCGCCGGCGCGCACGAGCTGCAGGCAGCGCTCGTAGTAGGCGTCGTAGGCGGTCTTGTCGGCGTCGATGAACGCGAAGTCATAGCGCCCGGCCTGACCCTGCGCGAGCTGCGCATCCAGCGTCTCGAGCGCCGGCGCCAGGCGCAGGTCGATCTTGTGCGCGACGCCGGCGGCCTCCCAGTGCGGCAGGCCGATGCGGGTCGTGGCCTCGTCGATGTCGCAGGCGAGCACCATGCCGTCGTCGGGCAACGCGAGCGCGACGCACAGCGCGCTGTAGCCGGTGAACACGCCGATCTCGATCGTGCGCCGCGCGCCGATCAGGCGCACCAGCATCGCCATGAACTGGCCTTGCTCCGGCGCGATCTGCATGCCGGCTGCGGGGTGGCCGTCGGTCGCGGCACGCAGCGCCCGCTGGGCCGGATGCTCGCGCAGCGAATGCGCCTGCAGGTAGTCGAGCAGCTGATCATCGAGGTTCAGGGTCCGACGCGTCATGGTGGCAAGGCTCCAGGGCGTGAATCGATTTGCGGGTACGCTGCGCAGCATACGCAGCGAGGAGTATCCATGAGGCAATCCATGAACGGGCCAGGTCGTGCGGCGATCGCGTTCGCACTGTCGGCCGCGGCCGCCGGCGCGCACGCCGAATCGATCGGCGAGGTCGACACCGTGTTCAAGCTGATCGGCCCCGATCACAAGATCGTCATCGACGCCTACGACGATCCGAAGGTCGCCGGCGTGACCTGCTATGTCTCGCGCGCCAAGACCGGCGGCATCAAGGGCGCGATCGGCCTCGCCGAAGACCGCTCGGACGCCTCGATCGCGTGCCGCCAGGTCGGCCCGATCGGCTTCGGCAAACCGTTGCCCGAGCAGGAGGAGATCTTCAACGAGCGGCTGTCGCTGCTGTTCAAGAAGCTGCGCGTCGTGCGCATGGTCGACAAGAAGCGCAACACACTGGTCTACCTGACCTACTCCGACCGCCTGATCGAGGGCTCGCCGAAGAACAGCCTGACCGCCGTGCCGGTCGACCGCGCGACGCTGATCCCGACGAAGTAATACCGTTCGCCTCGACGGGCCGACGGGCGCAGATCGGCCCCGTCGCGCGGCGCCGCCAGGGTTCACCAGGCCCCGTCAGACGGCGTTGACGCCGCCGGCAACGACGCCGCCCGCGCCCGTCAGCGGCGGATGCGTCACGATGCTCTTGAGTTCGGGCCGCGGCGCGCGCAGCCGTTCCAGGTCGGGTCGCGGTCGGCGCAATTCCGGCGAGGCCTCGAAGGCCTGCTCCAGCGCCGCGGCCGATGCGAGCAGCGCGGCCTCGCCGCGCAGGCGGCCGATCAACTGCAGCCCGAACGGCATGCCGTGCGCGTCGCGCCCGCACGGCAGCGACAGCGCCGGGTTGGTCGCCAGCGTGACCACGTAGGTCAGCGCGAGCCAGTGGTAGTAGTTGCGCATGGCCTGGCCGTCGATGCGCTGCGCGTACAGCTCGGTCCAAGGGAACGGCGACAGCGGCGTGGTCGGCGCGATCAGCAGGTCGAAGCGCTCGAGTGCCGCGCCGAAAGCCTTCGCGATGCGGGTCTGCTCGAGGTGCGCCCCGGCGCGGTCGGCGAGCGTGATCGCGGCGGCCATCTCGACATTGGCGCGCACGTTCGGCCCCAGCGTCTCGGGGGCGTCGCGGTAGGTGTCGGCGAAGGCGGCGACGAAGCTCTCGGCGCGCAGCGTGTCGAAGACGCGGTCGGCCTCGCCCGTCGGCAGCTCGACCGGCTCGCAACTCGCGACCCACGGCCGGATCGCCGCGACCCGCTCCCGAAAGACACGGCGGATCTCGGGGTCGACGATGCACACGCCGAAGTCTTCGGTGAATCCGACCCGCAGTGTCGACAGATCGGCGCGCGGCAGCGGCGCACAGCGAGCCGCGTCGTCCGCGTATGACAGCGGATCGCGGGCATCGAAGCCGGTGCTGGCGGCCAGCAGCAACGCGGTGTCGTCGACATTGCGCGCCATCGGCCCGAGCACCGAGATCACCGACCAGCCGAGCGGCCGCGCATCGTTGGCGACCAGGCCGGGCGAGGGGCGCAGGCCCACGACACCGCACAGCGCCGCCGGGATGCGCAGCGAGCCGCCGGTGTCGGAGCCGGTGGCCAGCGGCAGCATGTCGACCGCCAGCGCCGCCGCCGAGCCGCCCGACGACCCTCCGGCGTTTAGCGACGGATCGAACGGGTTGCCGGTCGCGCCCCAGACCGGATTGCGGGTGTTCGCGCCGGCCCCCATGTCGGGCACATTGGTCTTCGCGGTGACGATCGCACCGGCGGCGATGAGGCGCGCGACGAGCGCGTTGTCGCGCACCGGCACGTTGCCGCGCAGCCGCACGTTGCCGTACGTGGTCAGCAGCCCGGCGGTGTCCTGCAGGTCCTTCACGCCGAGCGGCAGGCCGTGCAGCGGGCCGAGCACCGCACCGCGCATCACGTCGGCCTCGGCGCGGCGCGCGGCGGCACGGGCGCGTTCGAAGTCGGTCGCGGCGATCGCGTTGACAGCCGGATTGAAGGTCTCGATGCGCGCGATGCACGCATCCATCAGCTCGACCGGCGAGAGCTGGCGCGCGCCGATCAGGCGGCGCAGTTCCAGCGCCGAGGTCTCGGGCAACGAGTCGGGCAACGGCTTGGACGACGGCATGGCGTTCACTCCGCGGTGATGTGGGCCTTGTGCACGTAGGCGCGCAGCAGCGGCAGTTCCTTGGTCACCAGGCCATCGTAGACCGACCCGGGCTGGTAGGCGACGTCCAGGCCGGTCTTCTGCAACTCGGCGCGGGTCGCGGCATCGGCCACCGTGTCGGCGAGCGCCTTCGCGAGGGCGCCGCGCACCGGCGCCGGCAGGCCGCGCGGCGCGACGATCGTGATCCACGGCACCATCTCGTACTCGGGGTAGCCGGCCTCGGCGATCGTCGGCACCTGCGGCAGCGACGGGGAACGCTGCTTCGACGTCACGGCCAGCGCCTTGACCTTGCCGCCCTGCAGCATCGGCAGCGCCGCGACGTTGGTGTCGAAGGTCAGCTGCACCTGGCCGCCGATCAGGTCGGTCATCGCCGGCGCGCTGCCCTTGTACGGCACGTGCAGGATGTCGACGCCGGCCATCGCCTTGAACATCTCGCCGGCGAAGTGCGAGGTCGTGCCGGCGCCGAACGAGCCGTAGGCCAGCTTGCCGGGCTTCGCCTGCGCCAGTGCGACCAGCTCCTTCACGTTCGCGGCCGGCAGCGCCGGGTGCGCCAGCAGCACGAGCGGCGAAGTGCCGATCAGCCCGATTGACTCGAAGCTCTTCAGCGGGTCGTAGCCGAGCTTGGGCTTCAGCGCCGGATTGACCGTGAACGTGGTGTTGGAGCTGATCAGCAAGGTGTAGCCATCGGGCGCGGCCTGTGCGACCGCCACGGCGCCGATCACGGTGCCGGCGCCGGCGCGGTTGTCGACGACGACGGTCTGTCCCAGGCGCTGCCCCAGGCCGCGCGCGACGATGCGCGCCAGCGTGTCGGTCGCGCCGCCGGGCGGATACGGCACGACCAGCGCGACCGGCTTCTCGGGATAGGCCGCGTCCGACACGGCGGGCGTGGCGGCCAGCCCCGAACCGGACAGAACGAAGGCAGCAATCAGCGTCTTGTGCATGGCAGTGGTCTCGTCAGGAAGTCAGCGCAGCCGTTGCGGCGCGAAGGTCGATGGTGCGACACCGTGTCGCACCAGCGTCTCGGGAAGCGGCTCGTCGCAGATCAGCGCGGCCGCGAGCGCGCTCGCGCCGGCCGCGCTCTGGATGCCGTAACCGCCCTGCGCCGCGAGCCAGAAGAAGCCGGCGCAGCGCGCGTCGCGCCCGATCACCAGCTCGCCGTCGCGCACGAACGAGCGCAGGCCCGCCCAGGTGCTGGCGGGGCGCCGGATCGTCATCGTCGTGACGGCCTCGATCTGGTGGATGCCGAGCGCGATGTCGAGCTCCTCCGGCATCACGTCGTGCGGCACGGTCGGGTCGGCATTGGCGGGTGAGCCGAGCAGTCGGCCGGCATCGGGCTTGAAGTAGTAGCTCTCGTCGATGCCGACCACCGCGGGCCAGGCCGACACATCGATGCCGTCGGGCGCGTTGAACGTGAACGCGCTGCGACGGCGCGGCTCCAGGCCGATCGGCGCGGCGCCGAACAGCGCCGCGACCTCGTCGGCCCAGGCGCCGGCAGCATTGACGACGTCGCGGGCCCGCAGCGCCTCGCCGTCGGCGAGCGTGATGTGCCAATGCGCGCCGCTGCGGCGCGCCTCGCGCGGGAAGCTGCCGCTGCGCAACTCGCCGCCGCGCTCGCGCAGCCCGCGCAGAAAGCCCTGGTGCAGCGCATGCACATCGATGTCTTCGGCCGCGCGCTCGAACAGTGCGCCGTGCACCACCTCGGACCGCAGGCACTCGACACGCGCCAAGGTCGCGTCGGCATCGAGCCGCTCCAGCTCGCTGCCATGCCCCGCCAGCTCGCACCCGATCTGATCGAGCAGGGCCTGCTGGCCACGGGTCGCGACATACAGCACGCCGCGGCGCTGTAGCAGCGGCCGCTCGCAGAAGCCGGCCGGCGGCGCTTCATAGAAATCGCGGCTCGCGCGGGTCAGCGCGCGAACACCCGGCGGGCCGTAGCTCTCCATGAACATCGCGGCCGAGCGGCCGGTCGCGTGCATGCCGGGCTGCGCCTCGCGCTCCAGCAGCAGCACGCTGCGCCGGCCCGCGAGGCGCCAGGCGAGCGATGCGCCGGCAATGCCGGCCCCGATGATCACGACTTCGAATTCTCTCATATGAGAATTCTCGCATGCGAGAATCATGCCGGACCCCGGACAAACCCATGCATGTGCATCCATCCAGCCCGCGCAAACGCAAGTCACCCGCCACCATCGACCGAGCGCGTCTCGGCGAGCGTCTGCGCGGTCTGCGCAAGGCGCGTGGCCTGACGCTGAAGGCGCTGTCGGCGCGATCGGGCGTCGCGTTGTCGACGCTCTCGAAGATCGAGCTCGGCCAGATCTCGGTCAGCTACGAGAAGCTGCTGGCGGCGGCGCGCGCGCTCGATGCCGAGATCGACGCGCTGTTCGATCCGCGCGCCGAGCTGAACGGCGCGGCCGCGCCGGTCGCGGTGCGCTCGACCGTGGCCGAGGCGCCTAGCTACGACGCCGGCCCCTACCGCTACCGGATGCTGGCCGCGGGCTTCCCGGGTCGGCAGATGACACCGATGCACGGCACGATCGTTGCGCGCGATCCGGCGCAGTTCGCCGATTACGTCAGGCATCCCGGCCAGGAGTTCGTGATGGTGCTGTCGGGCAGCGTGCGCATCCGCTTCGAGACCGGCGCCGTCATCGAGCTGAAGCGCCAGGAGTCGGCCTATTTCGACAGCGGCACCGGGCACATCTACCTGTCGACCGGCGCCGGCGATGCCCAGGTGATCGTCGTGATGTCGGAACGGTAGCGCGCTGAACCGATCGCGCTCGGCGCGCCGCGCTCAGCGAACCATCTTGTCGACGTTCTCCGCGCGGTCCAGCCCCTTGGCGGCATCCAGGCCCTTGACGCCGCGGAAGATCGTTCCGCCCAGGTCGGCTTCGGTGAAGTCGGCACCGGTCACGTCGGCGCCGCTGAGGTCGGCGCCGCCGAGCTTGACGCGGAAGAAGCTCGCGCCGCGCAGGTCGCTGCCCTGCAGGTTGCAGAAGGTCATCAGCGAGCGGTTGAAGTCGGCGCCGGCCAGCTTCGCGCCTGCGAGGTTGGCATTCGACAGGTCGGTGCGCATCTGCCCCATGCCCTGGTTCTTGATGTTGACGCCGACCATCGCGCGGCTGAAGTCGGCGCCCGACAGGTCCGCGCCCGGCAGATCGGCGATCATCTTGACGCCGCTCAGGTTGGCGTTCTTGAAGATCGGCATCTTCTTGACCTGGCCGCCCAGGATCACCACCGACAGCAGGCTCGCGCGCGCCAGGTTGGCGCCGGTGAAGTCGGTGCCCATCAGCCAGGCGCCGTTCAGGTTGGCGTCTTCGAGAGTGGCGTCGCGGAAGTCGGCCTGCACCAGCCGGCTGCCGAAGAAGCTGACGCCGCGCAGCCGGGCCTTGCGAAAGTCCAGGCCGCTGAGGTCGAGGTCGGACAGGTCCTTGCCGCTGAAATCGGCCGGCGCCGACGGCGTCGCGCTCTTCAGCGCCGCGACGACCTGCTCGACCGACAGATCGGCGGCGGCCGCGTCGAGCGAAGCGATCGCCATTCCGAGCGCGAACCCTGCCGTGACTGCGGCCGACGCGCAGCGATTGCGCTTCATCATGACGCCGCCGCGGCAGCACCGCGCGAAATCGCGCGCTCCATTGCCGCCTCGGCCATCAGGCTGTCGAGATCACGGTAGATCGACGCCAGCGCGAGCACGCGCCCGTTGCGTTTGAACCGCAACACGACATCGCGCGCGTCGATGTCGCCGTCGACTTCGATCTCGTCCCAGCGCTCGGCATGGCCGACATAGTTGATCGGCACGTCGTAGTGCTGGCTCCAGAAGAACGGCACGGCGTCGAACGGCTCGCGCCCGCCGAGCATGTTCTGCGCCGCGGTCTGGCCCTGGCGCTGCGCGACGACCCAGTGCTCGACACGGATCGATTCGCCGCTGTGCGGGTCGGGCCAGCGCGCGATGTCGCCGGCCGCATAGATCGCCGGCGCGCTGGTCTGGAGCTGCGCATCGACCGTGACGCCGCGATCGATCGCGAGGCCGGCCTGCTCGGCCAGCGCCAGCCGCGGCCGCACGCCGACGCCCGCGACGACCAGATCCGCCTCGAGCACCACGCCGCTCTTCAGCGTCACCCGGCGCGCGTCGATCGCGGTCGCTGAATCCTCGAGGTGGAAGACGACGCCGTGCTCCTCGTGCAGGCGGCGCACGAAGCCGCCCAGCTGCGGGCCGAGCACGCGCTCCATCGGGTTCTTCTCGGGCGCGACGACATGGACCTCGATGCCGCGCGTGCGCAGTGACGCGGCGACCTCGAGGCCGATGAAGCTCGCCCCCATCACGACGGCGCGCCGCGACGTCGCCGCGCGCGCAATGATCGCGCGGCTGTCGGCCAGGCTGCGCAAGGTGAAGACATGCGGCAGCTCGATGCCGGGGATCGCCAGGCGCACCGGCTCGGCGCCGGTCGCAAGCAGCAGGCGGTCGTAGGCGAGCCGGCTGCCGTCGCCGAGCGCGAGTTCGCGCGCCGCGGGATCGACCGACAGCACCCGGGTCTCGAGCCGAAGATCGATGCGATGCTCGGCATAGAACGACACGTCGCGCAGCGGGAGCCAGTCTTCCGGCGCGGTGCCGGCGAGGTAATCCTTCGACAGATTCGGCCGGTCGACCGGCGCCGCATCGTCGTCGCTCAGCATCACCAGGCTGCCGGCGTGGCCGAGCCGGCGCAGCATCTTCGCGGCGGCGAAGCCGGCCGCGCCGCCGCCGACGATCACGATCCTCTGCGCCGATTCGGCGGCCGCGGCGGCAGGCCCGCTCGGCGCCGCGACCGCCTTGCCCACCACCCGCACCCGGCCGTCGCGCAGCTCGGTGGCCCAGCAGTCGACCGGGGCGAGCGCCGGGGCCCGAACGGCCTCGCCGGTGCGCAGGCTGAAGCAGGCGTGGTGCCAAGGGCAGCGCACCGTGTCGCCGACCATCAGGCCCTCGGCGAGCGGGCCGTTGTAGTGCGTGCAGGTCGCGCCGATCGCGAAGAACTCATCGCCGCGGCGCGCGAGCAGCACCGCGTCGGCGCCGACATGCCCGGCGAGCAACTGGCCGTCGGCCAGCGTCTCGGCGGCGACGCCCTGCGTCAGATCGGGACCCGTTGTCTCGGATGGCTCATCGCTCATGTTGACCCCCGCTGCAGATGCCGGCGCGGCGCTCGACCGCGCGCTCGCATCTTGCGCTTCTTTGATTGACCGGATGCGCCGCGGGGGCGGCGCGCAACCGGCTTCGACGGCGCCCTGCGTCTGTCGCCCCCTGCGCACCGCAGCCGGTCGCGCAGGTCGATGCAGGTCAGCGCAGCTTGCGCCGACCGTCGTCGTGGATCAGCTCGCCATCCTCCTTGGTGAACGGCGGCAGCGCCCGATCCGGGAGCAGCTCGAGCACCTCTTCCGAAGGCCGGCACAGCTTGGTGCCGCGTGGGGTCACGACGATGGGTCGGTTGAGCAGGATCGGATGTCGCACGACGAAGTCGAGCAGTTCCTCGTCGGTCCACTTCGGGTTGCCGAGGTCGAGCTCGGCGAACGGCGTGCCCTTCTCGCGCAGCAGCCGGCGCAGCGGCTGGCCGGTCGCCGCGACGAGTTCGCGCAGCGTCGACTTCGACGGCGGGTTCTTCAGGTACTCGATGATGGTCGGCTCGATCCCGGCGTGGCGGATCAGCGCGAGCGTGTTGCGCGAGGTGCCGCAGGCCGGGTTGTGGAAGATCGTGATGTCAGGCATGGTCGTCGGGAATCGGCTGTGGATGAACCGCGGCCGCGCGGTCGACGCCGGCGCGGGCCGGCCCGTCCAGCACACGGCACATCGCCAGTGCGAGGGCCGCGCCCGCCAGCTCGGCGATGACGAAGCCCGGCACGCTGGCGGGCGCGATACCGGCAAAGGTGTCGCTGAACATCCGGCCCCAGGCCGCGGCCGGGTTCGCAAAACTCGTCGAGGCGGTGAACCAGTACCCGGCACCGATGAACGCGGCGACCGCTGGCGCCACCCGCGCCGGCGGCGCCCGCAACACGACCAGCAGCAGCCCGAAGCTCGCCACGCCTTCGGCGAGCCACTGCCCTGCCCCGCTGCGCACCCTGGTCGAGACCTGGAGCAGGCTCAGGTCGAACATCGCGTGCGCGAGCCATGCGCCGAGCACCGCCCCGACGAGCTGCGACGCGATGTATGGCGCGAGCGCCGCCTTGGGCAGCTGCCCGCGTGCGGCCATCGCGAGCGACACCACCGGATTGAAATGCGCGCCGCTGACGGGCCCGAAGACCTCGATCAGCACATACAGCCCGCCGACGGTCGCGAGTGTGTTCGCGAGCAGCGCGATCGCGGCGTTGCCGGCCGCCAGCCGCTCGCCCATGATGCCGGAGCCGATGACCACCGCCAGCAGCAGCGCGGTGCCGAGCGCCTCGGCCAGGAGCTTGCGGGGATCGACGTGCAACGCAGGCTCGTCTCGGGCGCCCGGGGCCGTCAGCAGCAAGGCGCCGCCTTGACCTGAATCGCCGCCGGGGTCTGCGCCGGCGCGGCGCCGCAACAGCCGCTCGCACCTTGCGATGCCGGCACGGCCTCGCTGAAGACCGGGATGTCGGCGAGCGTGTGGAACTGCTCCCACGCGATGCCTTGCGGGTCGGTCAGCCAGTACTTGTCGCTGCGGGCGTAGCAGCAGCTTGTCGCGCCCACGTCCAGCAGCGTCATCTCGGCGGCCTCGGCCTGCTGCTTCAAGGCCGCGAGCTCCTCCGGGGTGTCGGTCTGGATGCCGAGATGATCGACACCGGGTTGGCCGCCGCGCGTGCTGATCGCGAAGTTGATCCGCGGGTCGTCGAGCATCCACTTGGCGTAGTCGCGCTCGACGCGCGTCGGCTCGGCAGCGAACATCCGGGAGTAGAACGCGATCGAGGCCTGCAGGTCTTCGACGTGGGCGTGGACGTGGAATCGCTTCATGGCGGGTCTCCGGTGCGGATTGAAAGGCGTCAGCAGCCGCAGGCCGTCGACGGGGAAGACGTGGACTCGACCGCGCAGGCCGGGCCCGCGCAGCAGTTGTCGGTGAGGTAGCCCAGCACCTCGTTCATGCGCTCGTAGGAGGCGCGGTAGACGATGTTGCGGCTCGATCGCTCCTGCGTGACGAGGCCGGCGCTCGTCAGCTCCTTGAGGTGGAACGACAAGGTGTTCTGCGGGATGCCCAGCCCCTGCGCGATCGTCCCGGGCGTCAGCCCCTGCCGGCCGGTGACCACGAGGGCCCGGAAGACCTGCAGGCGCACCGGCTGCGCGAGCGCTGCGAGGGCCTTGACGACCTGATCTTCATCCATAGTTCCATATTACTGGAACAATGGACGACATGCAAGCCAGCGTGCGGCGCGGGCGGTCGCCGGCCCATGGCCGGCTGGCCCGCCGCTCCCACCGATGAGCGGCGGCCGCAAGCCATCATCAAACTTGATGCTGCCGTGCGACAACGCTGCATCGGAAACCATAGCGCCCCGGGGCCGCGCGCGCTACCGTTGCGTGGCGTGCTGCACACACCGATCGACCCTGTCAGCCCTTACAGGCGCGCAGCCGAAACAGATCACTTACATTGTGTTCGACGCCCGGCCACCATGGCCATCCGAGAACAGCATGGGAGGGGGAATGGGGCCGAAAGACCGAAGACGATGGCGCGTTGCAGGCGCCACCCTCGCGCTGCTCGGCACCGCGGTCGCCGCCGCGAAGCCGACGCTCGACAACCTCACCGACCTCAGCCTCGAAGAACTGAGCAACATCGAGATCACCTCGGTCTCGAAGCGCGGCGAGCGCCTCTCCGACGCCCCGACCTCGGTCTTCGTGATCACCGGCGAAGACATCCGGCGCTCCGGCGCCACCAGCCTGCCCGAGGCCCTGCGCCTCGCACCCAATCTGCAGGTCGCGCGCGGCAATGCGAACGGCTGGGCGATCAGCGCGCGCGGCTTCAACAGCGCTTCGGCCAACAAGCTGCTGGTGCTGATCGACGGCCGCTCGGTCTACAGCCCCTTGTTCTCCGGCGTGTTCTGGGATGTGCAGGACCTGATGCTCGAAGACGTCGAGCGCATCGAGGTCATCAGCGGCCCGGGCGGCACCTTGTGGGGCGTCAATGCCGTCGACGGTGTCGTCAACGTCATCACGCGATCTTCGGCCGATACGCGCGAGCGCCTGCTCGTCGCCGGTGCCGGCAACAGCGAAGCGCAGCTCGGCATCCGCCAGGGCGGCAGCGTGGCCGACGGCAGCTTCCGCGTCTATGCCAAGGCGAACCAGCGCCGGCACACCGAAACCGCCGACGGCAGCTTCGTCGATGATGCGTCGCACACCACCCAGGTGGGGTTTCGCGCCGACTGGAGCCGGGCGCTCGACAAGATCACGGTGCAGGGCGACGCCTACGCCGGCAAGCGCGACCAGCCCCTGCCCGGCTCGCTTCACCTCGACGGCATCGATTTCACGCTCGGCACGATCTCGGTGTCGGGCGCGAATCTGGTGTCGCGCTGGGAGCGCCGGCTGGGCGACGATGCAAGCTTCAGCGCCCAGCTCAGCTTCGACCACATCGAGCGCGACGTGCCGCCGACATTCGCCGACAAGCTCGATATCGTCGACCTGCAGCTGCAGCACGCGTCGCGGCCGAGCCCGGCGCACGCGCTGGTCTGGGGCGCCCAGTACCGCACGGCGTTCGACCACGTCACCAACGGCAGCCCCTACCTGGCGTTCTTGCCGGCCCGCGTCGACCAGGCCTGGGCGAGCGTGTTCGCGCAGGACGAGATCACGCTCACGTCGAGCCTGCGCCTGACCGCGGGCGCGCGCATCGAGCACAACGACTACACCGGCGCCGAATTCCTCCCGACCTTGCGGCTGGCCTGGAAGCCGGCGCCGAGCCAGCTGCTGTGGGGTGCGGCGTCGCGCACGGTGCGCGCACCGTCGCGCCTCGACCGCGACATCTTCGTTCCGGCCCAGCCGCCGTTCCTGCTGGTGGGCGGCCCGAACTTCCGCTCCGAGGTCGCGAACGTCTACGAACTCGGCTATCGCGGTCAGCCGAGCAGCGATTCGTCGCTTTCGGTCACTGTGTTCCATGCCGACTACGACCGGCTGCACACGCAAGAATACGACCCGAGCCGCCAGATCGTCTTCTTCGGCAATGAGATGAAGGGCACGGTGCGTGGCCTCGAGATGTGGGGCAGCTTGCAGGTCACGCCGGCGTGGCGGCTGCGCGGCGGCTTCAGCCGGCTGCTGCAGGCGCTGGAACTCAAGCCGGGCAGCATCGATACCGCGACCTCGGTGGCCAGCGCGGAGGGCGCGAATCCGTCGCGCCAATGGGTGCTGCGCTCGTCGCACGACCTGCCGTACCAGATGGAGTTCGACGCGACCCTGCGCTACGTCTCGGCGCTGTTGTTCCCGCCGGTCCCGAGGTACCTCACGCTCGACCTGCGCTGGGGCTGGCGGCCGCAGCCGGGGCTCGAGGTCTCGGTCACCGGGCGCAATCTGCTCGGGCCGGCCCACGGCGAGTTCACCGACGTGTCCACCCGAACGGCGATCGCGCGATCCGTCTTCGTCGAGCTTGTGAGCCGGTTCTGATGCGGATGGCCGCTCCCACCGGCGCCGGCGCGGCTCGTCACTGCGCCCATGGCGATCGGTGCGGCAGACTGAGGCGCGGCATCGCGCGCACACTGCGGCTCTGCCTGTGGGCCATGCTGGCGGGCGCCAGCCTGGTGGCCACCTGCCGTGCGCAGTCGGCGGCCGACACGCTCGAATACCGCATCAAGGCGGCGTTCGTCTGCAAGTTCGCCGGTTATGTCGAATGGCCACCCAGCCTGTTCGAGCGGCCCGACAGCCCGATCGTGATCGGCGTCATCGCCAACGACGCGATCGCCGAGGAGCTGGCCCGCACCGCGGCCGGCCTCTCGGCCGACGGGCGGCCGCTGACAGTGCGCAAGCTCGGTCGTGGCGACCCGCTCACTGGTGCGCATCTGGTCTACATCGCGGGCGCCGACGACGCACGCATCGCC
>Ga0207645_10002062_pt1 | contig 16087 bp, 15 predicted proteins | sample KBSM53metaG_FD_184331 | JGI IMG/M metagenome (GOLD analysis project Ga0207645, IMG submission 184331) | Miscanthus rhizosphere microbial communities from Kellogg Biological Station, Michigan, USA - KBS M5-3 metaG (SPAdes) (version 2) | ecosystem: Host-associated > Plants > Roots > Rhizosphere >...
GGCGGCGCCCGCTCGTAGGCTGCGTGGCCGATGAAATTGCGCATAGTGGCGGTCGGGCACAAGATGCCCGCATGGATCACCGCTGGCTTTACTGAATATGCGCAACGCATGCCGCGCGAAGTGCGCGTCGAACTGACCGAAATCAAGCCGGCCGTGCGCACCGGCAGCGGTCCGAAATCCAGCGAGCAATGGCGTGACCTGGAGGCGCAGCGCATCGGCGCCGCGTTGCCCGCGCGCGCCTTCAAGGTGGTGCTCGACGAGCGCGGCACGACGCTGACAACGGCCGAACTCGCGCGCCGGCTCGAACGCTGGAAGCAGGACGGCGGTGACGTCGCGTTTGTCATCGGCGGCGCCGACGGCACCGCGCGCGCATTGCAGGCGCAAGCCCATCTATTGTGGTCGCTGTCGCCGCTCACGCTGCCGCACGGCTTGTGCCGCGTCATTCTCGTCGAGCAGCTTTATCGCGCCGTATCGCTGCTGGCCGGGCATCCGTACCATAGGCAGTGAGGCGTGAGGCGTGAGGGGGCAAACGCGCACTGCGCCAGACAAATGTTTTCCGCCTTACGCCTATCGCCTCACGCCTTACGCAAATGCGGATGACGCATAGCGGCGGCCGCATTTATCTCGCATCGCGCAGCCCGCGCCGGCGCGAACTGCTCGCGCAACTCGGCGTTGCGTTCGACGAATTGCTGACTCACGAATTGCACGGCGCCGACGTCGACGAAACGCCGCACGCGGATGAGGCGGCGCCCGCCTACGTCATGCGCGTGGCGCGCGCGAAAGCCGAGCTCGGCTGGCGGCAAGTGGAGTCCCGCGCGCTCGCACCGTTGCCGGTGCTGGCGGCGGACACCACCGTCGTGCTCGACGGCGAAATCCTCGGCAAGCCGGCTGACGCAGAGCACGCGGGGCAAATGCTCCGCCGGCTCTCCGCGCATACGCACGAGGTATTGACCGCCGTGGCGATCGCGCGCGGCGACCGCATGGAGACTGCGCTGTCCGCCTCTACGGTAGAATTCCGCAATCTCGACGACGCGGAAATCCGCGCCTACGCAGCGAGCGGCGAACCGCTGGACAAAGCGGGCGCCTACGCAATACAGGGAGGGGCCGCGGTTTTCATAACCCGGCTGGCCGGCAGTTATTCCGGCATCATGGGCCTGCCGCTGATTGCAACCGCGGAATTACTATGGCGTTTCGGCATCGCTTCGAACTGGGGACCGCTTGACTGAGGAAATCCTGATTAACGTCACGCCGCAGGAAACGCGCGTGGCGGTAATCGAGCAGGGTGTCGTACAGGAAGTGCAGGTCGAACGCTCGTCCGCGCGCGGCCTGGTCGGCAACATCTGCATGGGGCGCGTCGTGCGCGTGCTGCCCGGCATGCAATCCGCGTTCATCGACATCGGCGGCGCGCGCGCGGCATTCCTGCATGTCGCCGACATCTGGGGCCATCGCGACGACGGCGCCGAAGCCAGGCCCATCGAACGCTTACTCGCCGAGGGCCAGAACCTGATGGTCCAGGTCGTCAAGGATCCGCTCGGCACCAAAGGCGCGCGATTATCCACGCAGATCAGCATAGCGGGGCGCCTGCTCGTCTATCTGCCGCAGGAGTCGCGCATCGGCATCTCGCAGCGCATCGAAGACGAGGCGGAGCGCGAGCATCTGCGCACGCGCCTGCAGCAGATGATGCCGCCGGATTTCGCCGGCGGCTTCATCGTGCGCACGATGGCGGAAACGGCGAGCGATCGCGAGCTCGCTGCCGACGTCGAATACCTCGCCAAGTGGTGGAAGGACATTCAGGAGAAGGCGAAGTCGGCCGCGCCCGCCGCGCTGCTCTATCAGGACCTGAACCTCTCCCAGCGCGTGCTGCGCGATTTCGCGAACGAGGAAACGGCGCGCATCCTCATCGATTCGCGCGAGACGTTTCAGAAAGTCGAGGCGTTCGCGCGCGAGTTCATGCCGAACGTCGCAGCGCGGCTCGAGCACTACGCGGGCGAGCGGCCTATATTCGATCTCTACAGCGTCGAGGAAGAAATCGAAAAGGCGCTCGCCCGGCGCGTCGACCTCAAATCCGGCGGTTATCTGATCATCGACCAGACCGAGGCGTTGACGACCGTCGACGTCAACACCGGCGGCTTCGTCGGCGGCCGCAGCTTCGACGAGACGATCTTCAAAACCAACCTGGAGGCTTCGCAGGTGATCGCGCGCCAGTTGCGCCTGAGAAATCTCGGCGGCATCATCATCATCGACTTCATCGACATGGACACCGAAGAGCATCGCAACGCTGTGTTGAACGAGTTTCGCAAGGCGCTCGCGCGGGATAGGACGCGGATGACGGTCAACGGCTTCACGCAGCTGGGCTTAGTCGAGATGACGCGCAAGCGCACGCGCGAGAGCCTTGCCCATGTATTGTGCGAACCATGCCCGGTATGCGAAGGGCGCGGCGAGCTGAAAACCGCGCAGACCGTCTGCTACCAAATACTGCGCGAGCTCCTGCGCGAGGCACGCCAGTTCGATGCACGCGAGTTTCGCATCCTCGCTTCCCAACCCGTGATCGACATGTTTCTCGACGAGGAATCGCAGAGTCTCGCGATGCTGTCGGATTTCATCGCCAAGCCCGTTTCCCTGCAGGTTGAAACGCAGTACAGCCAAGAGCAGTTCGATATCGTGCTAATGTAAGCAGCATGTTTGAATCCGCCGAACTGGGGCACTGCATCCCCGACCGCGAATACGATCGCGCCGAGCCGAAGCTGCGCGAAGCGCTCCTCAAGGCCCAGTACGAGCTGCTTGCGCACAAGGACTTCCCGGTGATCATCGTCATCGGCGGCGTCGATGGCGCGGGCAAAGGCGAGACGGTAAATATTCTTAACGAGTGGATGGACCCGCGGCACATCGTCACCCACGCGTTCGGCGAGATGTCGGATGAAGAGCGCGAACGGCCGCGCATGTGGCGCTACTGGCGCGCCCTGCCGCCGCAAGGCCGCATCGGGATCCTGTTCGGCGCGTGGCACAGCCAGCCCATCCAGGATCGCGTGCGCGGCAGGCTCGACGATACCGAGTTCGAGCTCGCGCTCGAAGAAATCGTGCACTTCGAGCGCATGCTCGCCGACGAAGGCGCGCTGATACTCAAATTCTGGTTTCACCTGTCGAAGAAAGCGCAAAAAAAGCGACTGCAGGCGCTCGAGTCGAATCCGCACACGCGCTGGCGGATTACCGACACCGATTGGGCGCAGTTCAAGGCGTACGACCGCTACCGCAAGGTTTCCGAAACGGCGCTGCGCGAAACGAGCGCCGCACACGCGCCCTGGACCGTAATCGAGGGCACCGATCCGAACTACCGCTATCTGACCGCCGGGCGCACTTTGCTCGATGCCATGAATAAGCGCTTGGCCGGCGCGAGGCCCCGCGTGAGCCAGCCCGCCGCGCTGCCGGAACCGGCGCTCGATCGCCGCACCGTGCTGTCCAGCCTCGACTACGCCCAGCGCATGCCGCACAAGGAGTACGAGCGCAAGCTCGAAAAATACCAGGGCGAACTGAACCTGCTGACGCGGCACAAGAAATTCCGCCGCAAATCGATCATCGTCGTATTCGAAGGCGCCGACGCTGCCGGCAAGGGCGGCAGCATACGGCGAATTACCGGCGCGCTGGATGCGCGTCAGTACCAGGTGGTGCCGGTGGCCGCGCCAACCGAGGAAGAACGCGTACAACCGTATCTGTGGCGGTTCTGGCGCCGACTGCCGCGGCGCGGGCGCGTAACCATATTCGACCGTTCATGGTACGGCCGCGTGCTGGTCGAGCGCGTCGAAAAGCTGTGCTCAGAAGAGGACTGGATGCGCGCCTACCACGAGATCAACGACTTCGAGGAGCAGATCGTGGAAGCCTCCGGCGTCGTCACCAAGTTCTGGCTGACGGTCACCAAGGACGAGCAGCTGCGGCGCTTTCGCGAGCGCCAGAAGACGCCGTTCAAGAGTTTCAAGATTACGCCCGACGACTGGCGTAACCGCAAGCGGTGGGACGATTACGAAGTGGCGGTGTGCGACATGGTCGAGCGCACGAGCAATCGAGATGCGCCGTGGATACTGGTGCCCGCCAACGACAAGTACTCAGCGCGCATTCAAGTATTGAAAACACTGTGCGAGCGCATAGAAGCCACGCTCTAAGTGCCGCCGGACCGCGCGGCGCGGGCGATTAAGCGACTTCTTCCAGCATCGGTTCCGGCTCGACTTTGGCCACAATACGCTCGCCATCGAGGCTCACCTTGATGCCGGCCAGCACCTGGGCCTGGCTCTCGAGCTCGACCCGCAGTTTTTCGAGCTGCTTGATGCGGTCTTCGACCGAGGTGATGTTGTCGCGGATTTTCTTGAAGTTCTCGATCCGCTTGGCGAGCACTTTCTCGTGTTCCTTGATCTGCAGGTTGAGCGGATTCAAGGCCGACTTCAACCAGGTCTCCGCGTCCAGGCGCGTCATCTCGAAAATCTGGCGGGCTTCGGCGACCAGGCTCTCGTAAAAGCGCTTGACCACGAAGTCCTTATATTTCGCCATGTTGACCGGGTCATGGCAGAAAGCACGCGCCGTTTCCTGCATGCCGGTCATCGTCAACGTGTGCCGCTCGAGGTTGAGCGACGGCGGAGATAACCGCGCGAAACCGAACTTCTCGTGAAAATGCAGGTAGGTGGCGTCGACGAGGGTCTTAATCTGGTTGGAGAAATTGAGTATCTTGGCCGACACCGCGGTGAAATGCTGAAACAGCATTTGCATACTTTTCCACAACCCCGCCGTCGTCCATGCGTCCTCGATGAACTTGCGGTCCTTATTCAGAATGTCGTCCAGGCGGTCGTCGTCGAGCTGCTTTAATAGCGTTGCACCCTGATTGGTAACAGTGTTGACCGTCGCGCGGAATGTCTGCACGGTGGCGTGATAATTTTTGCGGTCGACTTCGAGCCGCGCCACCATCGTCTGCGCCATGCCGCGGCTCTTGCCCGACATCACCGCGAGCTCCTGCAATTCGCCCTTGGTGGCGTTCAACTGGCTGGCGACCGCCAGCCGCGACGCGTCGACCATGCTGCCGATTTCACGCTGCACGGCGGCGCGCATGATTTCCTGCTTGGCGGGAATGATCTCCGAAGCAAGCAGGTATTCGAGCTGCTCGATGCCGCTTTTAGTCAGCAGCTCATTGTCGCCGCGCACCCGCGCCAGCAACGCTTTTTGCGCGGAGATCGCCATCACGTGCGTGCGCGGCAACGCGAGCAACGTGGACGTCTGCTCGAGCTGGCGCTCGACATCGATCGCGATTTCAGCGGCGGTTTTCAAGTCATCCCACATCAGGTCGATCTTGTTCAGCACCGCGATGCGGCGGGTGGCCGCGGGCTGCACGTATTTCTGCCATACCTCTAGGTCGGACTTCGTGACGCCGGTGTCCATCGCGAGCAGGAACAGCACCGCGTGCGCGTTCGGGATCATCGACAGCGTCAACTCGGGCTCGGTGCCGAGCGCGTTCAGGCCCGGGGTGTCGAGCACGATCAGGCCGCTTTTCAGCAGCGGATGCGGATAGCTGATCATCGCGTGGCGCCACGCCGGAATCTCAATCTTGTCCCCGTCCTGCTTGACGATGGTCGCTGCCATCGGGTCGTTGTCGTCCCACAGGCCGAGGGTGCGCGCCTCGTCGGTGCTGACTAGCTTGACTTCGACCAGGTGCTTCATCGCCTCGGCCATGTCCTCGCGCGAGTCGACGTTCAGCTTGACCTTGATCCACTCGACATGCTGGCGCTTTAACGCGCTCACGGTTTCCTGGCGGCTGCGCGTCTCGATCGGCAGCAGCCGCATGTACGGCTCCTCCGCCGCGTCGTAATAGATCTCCGTCGGGCACATCGTCGTGCGGCCGACGTTCGACGGCAGCAGCCGCTGCTTGAAGTCCGAAAAGAACATCGCGTTGATGAGCTCGGTCTTGCCGCGCGAAAACTCGGCGAGAAATGCCAAAGTCATGCGATCGTTGCGCAGGCTTTCGATCAGGTCGTAAATGCGCAGCGACTGCTGGATATCGGCGTAGCCGTTGGTGTCGAGCCAGGATTTGTAGGATTCGATCCCGGAAATCATCTCGTCGCGCCATTCCTGGTAATGGGCGACCTCTTTTTCGAGTTGACTCGTCATAGTTGCTCAGTAGTGGCGAGCAATAGCTGTTGCCACGTTCGCGATCCGGCAAAAGCCGAACCTTTTCCGGCGCTTATGCGGTGCGCGCCCGATGATAACCCGCTTCGGGTACAGCGCGACCATCACGCTGGCCCTTTTTCGAGGCGGTCCGCGATTACCCCGACAACGCCGGCTTGGCTTCAGCGACGGGCTTCGCAGCCGCAGGTGCTGTCAGCGCAAGGTTGGTGCGCAGCTGGTCGAGCTGCTCGCCCTGCTTTTTGAGTTCGACGCGCTGTTCATCAAGGATCTTGATGCGTTCCTTCACCGAGGTCATGTTTTCCTTCATGTCGCGCAGGTTCTCGACGCGCTTCAACATGAGTTTCTGGCGCTCCATGATCTGGCCGTTCAACGGGCCCAGTGCGCCGCGCAGCCAGTGCTCGGTATCGAGCCGCGTCAGCTCAAAAGTCTGGCGCGCTTCCTCGACCAGGCCGTCATAGAACTTCTTGACCAGGAAATCCTTGTAGGTCGCGATATTGACCGGGTCGTGACAGAAGGCGCGCGCGTTGGCTTCCAGCGCGTGCATCGATTCCAGGTGCTTTTGCAGCGTGAGCGGCGGTGGGCTCAATTTCGCCAACCCGAAATTCTCGTGAAACTGCTGATAAATCCCTTCGACCGCCTCACGCAGCTTGACCGCGTAGTTGAGGATTTTCTCGACTTGCGTGGTGAAGTAGCCGAACAGTCCCTGAATGCTCTTCCACATGCCGGCAGTGGTCCACGCGCCCTGGATAAAGTCGCGGTCGTGCGAGAGGATTTCCTCGATGCGGTCGTCGTGCAGGGTAGCCAGCAGTTCCTGGCCCTTGGCGGTCAGGTCGGAATAGGTGACATTGAAAGCCGCGACGCTTTTCTGATAGGTCTTGCGCTCGTTTTCCAGGCGCGTGAGCATGTCCTGCGCGACGTTCTGGTTTTTGCCGGCCGTCGAGGTGAGGTCCTGCATTTCCTTGATCGTCGAAATGAACCGCGCGGCAACTGCCTGGCGCGCCGACTGGACAAGCGGACCGATTTCCTTGGAGACCGAGGCCAGCAGCAGCGCCTGGCGCTCGGGCACGAGCTTCTCGGCATGCAATTTTTCCAGCCGCTCGATGCCGTTGGACGGATCCGCGGCGGCTGCGTGGCCGAGGCGGCCCGCGACAGCCTGCTTGATCGGCAGCGACAACACGTTGGATTCCGCGATGCCGAAAGCATCGACGACCGCGCGTTCGGCGGCGGCGTCGGCGCCGGAGCCGCTGTCGAGCACGGTGAACTTATGCGCAAGCGAATTCTGCGCGTACTGTTTCCACACGTCGCGCGCCGCCGGCGTGACCTCTTTGCCGAGCACCATCAGCAGCGATTGCGAGCTCGACGCGATGCGCATCGCGACTTCCGGCTCCGCGGCGAGTATTTGCGAGCCGGGGGAGTAGAGCGCGATCAAGCCGCTCTTGAGCGCCGGATGGGGGAGATTGATGAGCGCATAGCGCCACGCCGGGATCATCACCGCATCGCCGCTGCGCTCGACGTTCGTCAGGTTGAGTGATTTGGCTTCGTCGACGCTGACGGCGCGCGACTCCATCAGGCTGTGCGTGGCTTCCGCAATCGATTCCGGCGAATCCGGGTTCAGGCGCATCGTGATCCAGTCGACCGGGCTGCGGCGCAGAGTGGCGATGCTGTCCTCGCGCTTGCGCGTCTCCATCGGCAGCACGCGCACATACGGCGACTCGCTGGGGTCGTGAAAGATTTCGGTCGCGCACAGGAATTCGCAGCCCGGACCCAGCGGCAGCAATCCGCCGGGCATGTTCGCGAACAGCAGCGCATTGATGAGCCCGATCTTGTCTTCAGCCGATTCGCCCAAGAAGGCGAGCCGAATGCGGTCGTTGCGCAGGCCTTCGACGAGATCGTATATGCGCAGCGTCTGTTCGATGTCCGCCTGGCCGTACGTGTCCTGCCAAGCGCGAAATTCGTCGATCGATGCGACGAGTTTCTCGCGCCAGCCGGTGAATTGCGCTATGCGTTGTTCTAATTGGTTTGGCATATGGCGTCCGTGTCGGCAAGTTTTGCCACAACGGCGGGGCCGGCATTGTTCAGTTCCACAATCTTGCGCCGGCCGCGCACTCCCTATTTGATTGTAATATCTAGGATTGCTAGCTTAAACCATTGATGTAAAAAGTCAATCAGCTTCCTATTCGCGCAGTCTTCGACGGCCGGGGCAGCGACCTTCACTTTGAGCGCGTCGCCGTGCCGCCCGGCAATCGCGGTTACCCGCGCATTCGGTTGAATATGCAGCGTCAGAGTGGCCCGGCGGGCGGCTGGGTCGTAGCGGAACCAGCTTGAGTATCCGCCCAAGCGGGGCCTAGAGAAGCCGCCCGACGGTGGCTTCCAGCCAAACCAGAGGCACGGCGAGCAGCAATTGGCAGACGATCAATACAATAAACGGCGTTAGGTCGACGTTCGCTACAGTTGGCACCCGTTTCTGCAGCGGACGCAGGAACGGCCGGGTAAGCGTGTTAAGCACCGGCGTCAACGCGTTGTAAGGCTGGACCCAGCTTAAAACAGCCTGCACGACGACCGCGAACATCACTATGTATATAGCGAGCCTAAGCAGGTTAAGCGCGCCAAGCGCGGCTACCGCCGCGCCGGTCACGCCCGTGGCCAGTGCGGGGTCGTAGCCCTTGAGCATCAGAACGAGTGCAAGCTCAAGCACGGCCACCAGCCAGGCTAGCAGCAGGGTGGCGAAATCGAGTCCCCACCAGCCCGGAATCAGCCGCCGTGCCGGCCGGACGACAAAATCCGTCACCGCCGCCAGAAATTGGGAGAGCTGATTGCGCGCCGGCGCGCGCGCCCATTGCAGAATAAAGCGCAGCAGCAGCGCCAGCACGAAGAGGTCGCCGGCCGTGGTGACCAGGAAAATCAGGGTCTGCGTGAGCATCGTGGAAAACCGGCCCTATCCCTAGTCTTTACCCAGCTCGTCGCCCAGTTCGCGTGAACGCGCGTCCGCGGCTTTAACGGCGCGCACGATGGCTGCCTTGATCGCCGCGCTCTCCATGCTGGCGAGCGCGGCGGCCGTCGTGCCGCCTTTCGACGTGACGCGCGCCCGCAGGGTCGCGACATCTTCGCTGCTCTCCGCGGCGAGCTTGATCGCGCCGCCAAATGTTTGCAGCGCGAGACTGCGCGCGGCGGCCGGCGCCAATCCAAGCTCGACTGCTGCGGCCTGCAGCGCCTCCATAAAATAGAACACGTAGGCCGGTCCGCTGCCGGACACTGCGGTGATCGCATCCAACTGCTCTTCGCGCTCGACCCTCAGGGTGGTGCCGACCGCACCGAGTATCGCCTCCGCGTGCGCGGCGTCTTCAGGCGTGGCGCCCGGCATCGCATACAGCCCGGTGCAACCGGCGCCCACCAGCGCAGGCGTGTTGGGCATCGCGCGCACCAGCCGCTCATAGCCGCCTAGCCAGCGCGCGAGGTCGCCGCCGCGGATTCCGGCGGCGATGCTGATAACGAGTTGCTGCTTCACGTGCGGACGCAACGCAGTTGCAACTTCGCGCATGTTCTGCGGCTTGATTGCAAGCACGATGCAATCGACCGCGACCGCCTCGGCATCGATGCGGTCGAACGTTTTGATCGCGTACTGCTCGGTGAGCCGGGCGCGCGCGGCGGCATCGATTTCGACGACGCGCACAGTCGGCGCGCGCTGGCCCTGTTTCATCAGGCCGCCGATGATCGCGTTGGCCATATTGCCGCCGCCGATGAACGTGATGTTCATGAAATCTTCCTGGTTGGGAGCACGGAGAATCTGCCTATTCTAGGGTTTCTAGCGCGTGACTTCTGTCACAGACGCATCGGGCACGTGGCGTTCGCCGAAGATCGAAGTGCCGATCCGGACCAGCGTAGCGCCCTCCGCCACCGCGGCTTCGAGATCGGCCGACATCCCCATCGATAGAGTGTCGAGCACGACCCCTTCGTGCGCGAGTTGCTCCTTTAACTCGCGCAAGACGGCGAAATGACGCCGTTGTTGCACAAAATCGCTGCTCGGCGGTGGAATTGCCATCAGACCGCGCAATTTGAGCCGCGGCAACCCCGCGATTGCCCGCGCGAGCGCTGCTGCGTCGGCGGGCGCGACACCGCTTTTCGTGTCTTCGCCGCCTATGTTGACCTGTATGCAGATTTGCAGCGGCGCGATGTGCGCGGGCCGTGCAGCGGACAGTCGTTCGGCAATTTTGGCGCGGTCGACGCTGTGCACCCATGCGAAATTCTCGGCAATCGCGCGCGTCTTGTTGCTTTGGAGCGGGCCGATGAAGTGCCATTCGATGCCGTGCATCGGCAACGCCGCGATTTTTTCAAGGGCTTCTTTCACATAATTCTCGCCGAAAGTATGCTGTCCGCATGCCATTGCGGCGGCTATTGCGCCGGCATCGAATGTTTTGCTGACTGCGAGCAGCCTAATCTCGCCCGGTTGGCGTCCGTACGCGTGCGCAGCGGCCTCGATACGCCTGCGTACGGCTTGCAAGTTATCCCCAATTGTGGCCATAATTTCGCGGACTTAGAGCAATTGCTTAAACTAACGCCGCAACGCGGCAGGCGCGTTGCGCTAACTCACCCCCGCAACCAGGAAATTATAATGGACATATCCGAACTGCTTGCGTTTGTGGTCAAGAATAAAGCCTCCGATCTGCATCTTTCCTCGGGCCTGCCGCCGATGATTCGAGTGCACGGCGACGTACGACGCATAAACCTGCCGGCCATGGAGCACAAAGATGTGCACGGCATGGTGTATGACATCATGAACGACGGTCAGCGCAAGTTCTACGAAGAGAACCTCGAGTGCGATTTCTCCTTCGCGATTCCCAATCTCGCGCGCTTCCGCGTCAACGCGTTCGTCCAGCAGCGCGGCGCCGCCGCCGTCATGCGCACGATCCCGTCCAAGATCCTGTCGCTCGAGGACCTGAAAGCGCCGAAGATTTTCGGGGAGATCGCCGACCAGCCGCGCGGCATGGTGCTGGTCACCGGACCGACCGGTTCCGGCAAGTCGACGACGTTGGCCGGCATGGTCAATCACAAGAACGAAACCGAGCTCGGCCACATCCTGACCGTCGAGGACCCGATTGAGTTCGTCCACGAATCCAAAAAATGCCTGATCAACCAGCGCGAAGTCGGACCGCATACCCTGTCGTTCGCCAACGCGCTGCGCTCGGCGCTGCGCGAAGACCCCGACGTCATCCTGGTCGGCGAGATGCGCGACTTGGAGACGATCCGGCTGGCGATGACGGCCGCCGAAACGGGCCACCTGGTGTTCGGCACGCTGCATACGAGTTCGGCCGCCAAGACCATCGACCGCATCATCGACGTGTTCCCGGCCGAAGAAAAAGAAATGATCCGGGCGATGCTGTCGGAGAGCTTGCGCGCGGTGATTTCGCAGTCGCTATTGAAGACCAAGGACGGCAGCGGCCGCGTCGCGGCGCACGAGATCATGATCGGCACGCCGGCCATCCGCAACCTCATACGCGAGGCGAAGGTCGCGCAGATGTACTCGGCGATTCAGACCGGCAATTCGTACGGCATGCAGACGCTCGATCAGAACCTGACTGAACTCGTGAAACGCAACGTCGTGTCGGTTGACGAAGCGCGCAGCAAAGCCGCGAACAAAGACAATTTCAGGTAAGTCCGCCGCTAATGCGGCGGTCGACCGCTTGATGCGATAAGGGAGCGCGTTATGGATCGTGACCAGTCAGTACAGTTCATGCATAACCTGCTGCGCGCGATGCTCAGCAAGAAGGCATCCGACCTGTTCATTACCGCCGGGTTCCCGCCGGCGTTCAAAGTCGACGGCAAAATGACGCCGGTGTCGAACCAGACGCTGACGCCGTCCCATACCGCGGATCTCGCGCGCGCGATGATGAACGACAAGCAGGCGGCGGAGTTCGAGGAAACCAAGGAGTGCAATTTCGCGGTCGCGCCCGCGGGCATCGGCCGTTTCCGCGTCAACGCATTCGTACAGATGCAGCGCGTCGGCATGGTCATGCGCACGATCACGACCACGATTCCGAAGTTCGATGACTTGAAGCTGCCGCAGGTGCTGAAAGACGTCGTCATGAGCAAACGCGGCCTCATCATATTCGTTGGGGGCACGGGTTCGGGCAAGTCGACTTCGCTCGCGGCGATGATCGGCTACCGCAACGAAAACAGCTACGGGCACATCATCACGATCGAGGACCCCGTCGAATTCGTGCACGAGCACAAAAACTGCCTGATTACGCAGCGCGAGGTTGGCGTCGACACGCTGTCGTGGGAGCACGCGCTGCACAATACGCTGCGGCAGGCGCCCGACGTCATCCTGATCGGCGAAATCCGGTCGCGCGAGACGATGGAGCACGCGGTGGCGTTCGCTGAAACGGGCCACTTGGCGATGGGCACGCTGCATGCAAACAGCGCGAACCAGGCGCTCGACCGGATTATCAACTTCTTCCCCGAGGAGCGTAAAGCGCAGTTGCTGATGGACCTCTCGCTCAACATTCGCGCGCTCATATCCCAGCGTTTGATCCCGACCAAGGAAGGCAAGGGCCGCCGCGCCGCCATCGAGATCCTGCTCAATTCGCCGTTGATCCAGGACCAGATCTTCAAAGGCGAAGTGCACGAGATCAAGGGCACGATGGCGAAATCGCGCGAAATGGGCATGCAGACGTTCGACCAGGCGCTGTTCGACCTCTACGAGGAGGGCGCGATCAGCTACGAAGACGCGCTGCGCAACGCCGATTCGGTGAACGAGCTGCGCCTGAAGATCAAGCTCGAAGGCCAGGAGTCGAAGGACAAGGACGTAATGTCGGGTATCGAGCATCTCAATATCGTTTAGCCCCGGACGCTGCGCGCCGGGGTAAATACGCCGGTACGAACTGACGGCTAAGGCCGCTGTTCAACCGGCGTTTTCATTCATGAACATTCCTTTTGAGCTGCACAGCCTCGCCATCAGCGCGCTGGTGGTCGCCGTTGCGTACATCATTTTCGGCATCTCGGCGTTCGGCGCCGCGCTGGTTACCGTGCCGGCGTTGTCCTTCTTGTATCCGCTCGATTTTGTATTGCCGGTGTGCGTGCTGCTCGACGTGTCGGCGGCGATTGCGATCGGCACTCGCTTCTCGCGTGAGGCCGACCGGCGCGAACTCGCATGGATGGCGCCCGCCTGCCTCGTCGGCGCGGTGCTCGGCGTGACGTTGCTCGTGAGCCTGCCGCGGCACGCCACGCTCATCGCGCTCGGAATGTTTTTGCTTGTGTACGGGATATACACGCTGCGCCAGGGCACGCCAACCGGGACCCTCAGCCCGCGGTGGGCGCCGGTCTCCGGCTTCGTCGGCGGCGCGATGGGCACGCTGTTCGGGATCGGGGCGCCGCCGTATGCAATCTATCTGTCGAGGCGGCTGGCCGACAAAGGAGCCTTGCGCGCCACGCTTTCCAACATGGTGCTGCTCTCCACCGGCATCCGCGCGCTGGTTTTCGCGGTGGGCGGGCTCATGCTGGCGGACCGCCTGCTCATGTTCGGCTTGCTGCTGCCCTTCGCGCTCGCCGGTTTATGGTGCGGCAACCGCATCCACGGCCGCATTTCGCGCGAACAGGTGGCGCGCGTGATGAGCGTGGTGCTGCTCCTGATCGGCGCGTCACTGCTGGTGCGCGCGCTGTCGTAATTGCGCGATCAGCTTTCCTCGCCGGTCAGCACGCGTTCGATGCGCCGGTCGGGCACCAGCCACAGCAACGCCACCAGCACGTACAGGCACTGTGAAATCCACTGCCACCAGAACGCAGCCGCGATCGCCGCGAGATAAAAAAATGGCGACGCCTTGCCTTTGCAGTCGTTGCCGACGGCTTTTTTGAGCAGCGAATCCGGCCCCTGCGCTGCAATGACCAGCTGCTGCAGCACCCAGTACGCAATGGCAGCCATCAGCAGGACAAAACCATACAAAGCCGACGGCGCTGCCGCAAAATGGTTTTCGCCCATCCAGCCGGTCGCGAACGGAAACAGCGACAGCCAGAACAAGAGATGCAGGTTGGCCCACAGGATCGCCCCGGTCACATTGCGCACCGCATGCAGCATGTGGTGATGGTTGTTCCAGTAAATGCCGACGTAGACGAAGCTCAGCACGTAACTCAGGAACACCGGGATCAAGGGTTCGAGCGCGTCCAGGCTCTCACCATGCGGCACTTTCAATTCGAGCACCATGATCGTGATGATGATGGCGATTACGCCATCGCTGAAGGCTTCGAGCCGGCTTTTGACCATCGTATACTTTCTGTTCGCGTTACTTCACTCTCGCGCCGCGTTCTCTCAAGAGATCGCGCAATACCGAGCGGTGGCAATGAGCTTCATCTTCGCAATAGCAGCCGACCGAGAAATCGCTGGCGTGCGAGAGGGCGGCAAGCAGATCGAGCGTTGCCCTGCTATCCGGCCTCGCCATCTCAGCGCGATATCTTTTCCTGAATTGGGCCCAATCGCGCGCGCTTTGCGCCTGTTGCGCGAATTTTACTGTGGCGGCACTCGGGGCGAGCGTGGGCAGCCACACATCGTAGAAATTCCGGACCGAATAATCCTTTTTTGGCACGCCGCGCGGCGGCCGCCGCACCGTGCCGATGCGCAGGCCCTCGCCGGGCAGGCGGTCGCTACCGAGGCGAACGATACTGATAGCCAAGCGGAGTCCGGGCGATAACGTTTGAATTAAGCCGCGCCGCGAAGCGGTGCCGGCTTGAATTGATTGTTAGCGCCGATCATCACCGCAGAATCTTCTCCATTGCCTTTCCTTTCGCTAGCTCGTCAATCAGCTTGTCTAGATAACGGATTTTTTGCATCAGCGGATCCTCTACTTCTTCCACGCGGACACCACACACCATCCCTTTGATGAGTGAGGTATTTGGATGGATAGCGGGAGCTTTGGCAAAAAAGCTCTCAAAGTCGCTCTGTTGCTTGATTTGCTTCTCTAGTCCCGCTTGGCTATAGCCAGTCAACCAGCGGATGATTTGGTCAACTTCGTCCTTCGTGCGATTTTTGCGCTCCGCTTTTTGCACATATAGTGGATACACCTTGGAGAACGCTGTAGTGAAAATTCGATGCTTAGGCATTTTCATGGCTCCAACGGGTCGAAGATATACGGCAGCGTTGCGCGCTAATGTCTTGTTGATCGGCGCGCGCGCAGCCGTATGCAACCGACGCCATCACTAAAATACCAACCAGGCTGATACACGTCCGCTCGAGCTAAAGTTAAGTGTGGACATCGACTGTTGAGACCGTGGTGAATGCACGAGCCACGGGCGACGGCGCTCTTCTAGCTTATAAAGGAGAGCTTCGCGTCGCGCACGACACGGCGCCATTTCTCGACGTCGCGCTTAATCATACCGTGGAAGATTTCCGGCGGTCCGCCGATAGCCTCCATGCCGTCGTTGGCGAGCCGCTCTTTCATCTGCATAGTCTGCACGACCTTGTTCACCGATTCGTTCCAGCGCCGTACGACATCCGCCGGCAACCCCTTGGGTCCCATTACGCCATAGACGATGACGGCTTCGTAGCCCGGCACGGTCTCGGCGACGGTAGGCATGTCGGGCAGAGCGCTCACGCGCTTGGGAGTCGTCACCGCGAAGCCGCGCAGCTTGCCCGTTTTGACGTGGGGTACCGTCGACGGCATGCTGCCGAACAGCATTTCGGTTTGATTGCCGAGGATCGCCGTCAGCGCGGGACCCGTGCCTTTGAACGCAATATGCGTCATGCGCACGCCGGCCATGAGACAGAAATACTCCGTTGCGAGATGCGTGATCGCTCCCGTGCCGCTCGAGCCATAGTTGAGCTTGTCAGGATTCGCTTTGGCAAAGGCGATGAGCTCACTCGTCGTCTTGATCGGGACCGCGGGATGCACGACGACGACAAAACCGGCACTGCCGATGCCGACCACGGCTTGCACGTCGTTGA
>Ga0207645_10002064_pt1 | contig 16076 bp, 14 predicted proteins | sample KBSM53metaG_FD_184331 | JGI IMG/M metagenome (GOLD analysis project Ga0207645, IMG submission 184331) | Miscanthus rhizosphere microbial communities from Kellogg Biological Station, Michigan, USA - KBS M5-3 metaG (SPAdes) (version 2) | ecosystem: Host-associated > Plants > Roots > Rhizosphere >...
TTCCGCATCAGGAATTCAAAGTGTGCCAGCCGGTCCAGGCGATCTGGACGCCGATGCAGAAAACGAAAAAAGCGAGGATGCGCGACAATGCGCGGGCGCCCGAGGGCGAAATTTTTTGGGTGAGGAATTTCAGGCGGACATAACAAAACCACGTAACCAGCGCGATCGCGAAGATGCCGGTTATCGCGGAGGCCTGTTCCAGCGTCACCAGCAGATCGGATTCACGGTCCAGATGGGCGCTGAAGGTCATTACAACCGCGAAACCGCCGGGGCCCACCGTGATCGGAAAGGTGTAAGGGTAAAACAACCGGGTCTGCAGCGACCCGGTCGAATCCCGCTGTTTTTTTTCGTCGGCCGGAGCCTGCTGTACCTCCTGCTGGTTCAGCAAACCCCAGCCGATCGCGGCGACGACCATCCCGCCCGACAATTGCACCACCGGAATGGAAATGCCGAACAGTTTCAGGATGAACCCGCCAAAGAAGAAGAAGAACGACAGCAGCAAAAACGTGTTGAGCGCGATTCTTCGCGAGGCTGATGTCCAGGTCTTGTCGTCGACGTCACCGGTCATGCCGTACAAGACCAGCGCCGTGCCGATCGGATTGACGACCGGAAACAGCGCGACGAAAATCATCGGGACAATTTTTAGTGCGATGAGCAGGCTGGCCATGAACCGCGGACGGTCGTTCTGGAATTAAAAGTCTTCCGGAATTTTCCGTTATCGTCCAAGATGCTCGATCGCGGCATGCAGCGGCGCTGCGCGCAAGCTGATCAAGCCATCGAGCGGCCGGTCCATCTCGAGGATCAGGAAGACCGCACCTGTCGCGCATAGCGAGCAGACAGACAACGCAGCGACCGTCGTGTGATTGCGCGGCGAGCACAAGCCGAACGCCGAGAAAATGATGGACAGCCACGCCGTCAGCATGGCGAGCATCGCCATCGGAATCGTGCCTTCTTTTTGCAGGAACACGAGTTCGCGCGAAGACGTGATTTCGTTGGATATCTGCACGATCCGGCCGCGCAAAGCACGCTGGACATCATCGCGGGGCGTGAGCGTCGAAAATCCCCTCTGTAACGTTTCGATTGCATTCAGCGACTCCGCGGAATCCAGGCGTGCCAATTTCGCCGGATCACCGGAGGTCAGGATGGCAATGTTGGTGGAATAAACCTGCTTCAGCATCTCGCGCAGTTTGCCCGTTTCCGGACCGTAATCACGCAGGAGGTGGTCGATGGTCAGTACCCGCGCAGCATTTTCGACCAGATTGTTATTGATGCGGTCGAACGAGCCTTTGGCCGACGAGATGAGAAGTCCCAGCACCAGCGCGGACATCGTTGCGATCAGGCCGGTCGCTAATTTCACGAGGCTCAACGTGTCGTCTTTGAGATGGCTTTCCGGAACGACGGAACGCAGATAGAGACCGAGCATCGCGCAGCTGAAGACACAGGCAAATATCAGCAGTGCAATTATGGTCGAGTTCATTGGAATTCTCCCTCGTAGGCGTTTCGCTTATGGCACGAGCGCGGTTGCGCACGGACTCGGATCTTGGGCGATTGTTTTGATCAGCGTATCGGTTACCCACCATGCGCCGAAAGTCGCCACGGTCGCGTATAGCTTAACTGCCCGCTTCGTGATGGCACTGACTGCGTTGACATCAACCACGGGGGCGGCGAGCGTGCCGCTCAGCCGCACGACGGTTGTCACTTCGCCTCGCACGATGGGCGTAACAATCAGGTCGAGACCCTCGGTGCGCAGATTCACCGTGCCGGTCATGACCGCGTTGTATTTGGCGGTCTCGGTCGCCACCCTCTGCTCCGAGGTGAGGATGCCGTTCTTGATCGGCACTCGCGCGGTGAAGCATTTAACCTCGGTGTTGGGGTCGGCCTTCAGGAACGGGTTTGCGAGGCCGAACATATGCATGACAATTCCCTTGTCGAGCGGAATGGCGAAATTGTGAATGCGGTGCGGTCCGACTTTCAACTGCGCATCGCCGTTGAGCGAGCCCAGGATCGCCGCCACCGATTTGCCGGTCCCCTGAAGATGCAGTGCGAGATCGGTAATGCCGCCCGTGACGATATCGGGCCGTCCGAAGCGCGTCACTATCTCGTGAAAATCGATGCCTTTGCCTTCGACGTCCAGCGCCCATGCCGACCGCGTCGCATCGACCGTTCCCGCTAGCGTCAGCGTCTGTCCGGGTTTGCCGGTGAGGTGCACGGGCCCCGCCTTGAGAACGCCGTCGGCGATCAACGCGCGCACGAGCAAAGGCCCCAGCGGGGCCCCCTCGCTAAATTTGATCGCATCGAAGCGCAAATCGAGGTCGGCATCGATCACCCGCAGAACTTCGAGCGGGAGCGGCACGTCGGGAATGACGCGCGCGCCGGCAACCGCAGGCTTGGGCGCACCGCCGGCTGCGGCCGGGTGCACGAACGCATTGACATCCAACAGCGGAGAAGTCATTTTCGCGTTGACCTTGAATCGATTCGCGCCGCGCGTAATGGCGAGGTCGCCGGCGATAGTCGTCGCCGTGCCGCCGAGTTTCAGTCCGGCAACCGCGTAACCATTGGCCACATCGGTCAGCCTTCCGCTCAGCGTGGACGCGGGCAGATCATGCAGCCGCAGTCCCGTGAGGGCCGCGAGTCCGGTGCCGTGCGTAATTTTCGCATTGACCGTTAGATCGAGCCCCGCCGGTGTCAGCGGATCTTTGACTTTGCCGTCGAACGTCGCGGTCGCGCCGTCCACTGCGACAACGAACTGTTTCAGTTCCACAGCGCCGTCCGCCAGCCGCGCCGTACCGCTTACGGGACCCAGCGCCTGGCGGCTTGGCAGCACCACGCGATTGAAACGCAAGTCGGCATCGACATCGGCGCCCAGCAGCGGATTCGGCGCGTCGGGTTTGGGATGCACGGATGGCAATTCGGATAGGTCCACCAGCGTGCCGCTCAAGGTCGCCGCCACGCGCGGGCGCGGCTCGGCGGCTGTAACCAAGACCCGCCCCTGCACCGAGGTGCGCCCGAGCGCGAGCTTGAGCTCATCGAACGCATAGCCGCCCTCGGGACCCGCAACGCGCGCGCTCGCGCGCAGCACGGGCAGGCGCGGCACCTCCATGCCGAACAGGCGGCCGGCGGCGACGCTGTCGTTGATGTTCGCCGTGAGTGCAAGGTCGACGCCGACCCACTTGAGCGCATCCTCGATTTGTCCGCTTGCGCGCAGGCTCTGCCCGCTACGCCCCGCCGTGGCGTCGATCGCGGTCAGGTTCGGCGCCTCCAACGAGCCGCGCAGGTGGGCGCGAGCCTGGAACGGCCCGACCGGCGGAAACTTTTTGCCGAAGAAACTGAGCAAGTCCGCGAGTTCGCCGCCTTGCGCGGCGAGCTTGAGATCGAGGCCGTCGATTTTTTGCGGATCGGCGATGCTGCCGTCGATCTTCAGGTTCGCGCTCCCGAGCGTGGCCTGCAGTGCGCTTGCCTTGAGGCGGCCGTCTTGAAGTGCAATTCGTCCGCTGCCGGACTGCAACTGGCGGCCGTCGGGAAACACGAGCCGCCCGATATTCAGGTCGAGCTCCACGTCCGCGAACTTCCAGTGATCGGCCGCCGCCGTCGCTTTAGCGGCGGGAGCGGCAACGTCAGGGGCGCTCTTGTCGGGAGCAATGCGCGCGAGATCGATCAGACGCGATGCGGCCTTGCCCGTCACGTGCAAACGCGGCCCCCGCTGTGCCACCTGCAGCGACGCGCTTACAGTACTTTCGGCAATTTTCAACTCGAGATTGTCGACGCGATAACCCTGGCGCGTATTGCGCACGCGGGCGCTTGCGCGAAACGGCGGCAGCCTAGGCGCCGCCGCCAGGGTGCCGGCGTGCCACCAATCGCCGGCCGCTGCTACAAGCTGCAAGTCGAGGCCGCTGGCCGCGCGCAGATTGGCGACGGCGCCGCGCAAGCGGATTTCAGGCTTGCCGCTGCCGCCAACCGTCGCATCGATGCCGGTGAGTCCCGGCCCGGTTAACGGACCCGACATGCGCGCGGCAATGCGGTATTCGCCTAACGGGGGCAGCGGTTTCCCGGTCCATTGCCCGAAGTCGCTGAACTGCGCTCCTTGCACGGTGAGATCGAGGCCGGTGCTGTGCCAGGCATAGGTGCGGTCCGCGGACCGTTGGCCGGTGAGCTCGCCACGCGCCGTGAGTTTCATCCGGTCGGGCGTCCCGAAATCAACTTCGAGGCCTGCGAATGCAGGAGCGGCCAGGGTGCCCGTCAGCTTCGTCGCGCCGCGAAAAGGCCCAAGAGGCGGAACATTCGCACCCGTCAGTGCGACATACTCGGCGAATTCCGGCAACTGCGCGCGAAGCTCGAGGCTCAAGCGGCCACCGTCGAGGGGCTGGTCGACCGTGCCGTGCACGCTCATAGTGGCCGCGCCGAACTTGCCGTCGATTTCCACGGTGTATCCGGGTCCGTTCGCTATCAGTGCGCCGAGCGCGCCGAGCGTGCCGCCGACTTCCACGTTCTTGCCATTGACGGTTGCGCGCACGTCCAGGCGGATCGGCGCCGTCGCCGAGCCTGCGGCCAGCTGGGCGGAATCGAGCTGCGCCGACATCGCCGAGCCGGTCGTGCCGTCGCGATAAGTCAACGCGAGTTTTTCCAGCGAGAAAGCGCCGATCTCTATCGTCTTGAGCCAGGCAAGTGAGTCCGCGTCCGCGCTTCCGGTCACCCAGTTGCCAATGCCCTCGCGATTCGTTTCGAGCAGCACGACCGCATCCGACATCTCGATATGGCGGATGCGCAGCCGGCCAGCGAGCAGTTCGAGCGCGTCGACCGTCGCGTGCACGCGACCCGCGCGCGCGAGCCACGGTTGTGAGCCCCATGCGGCATTGCCAAAGCGCACGTCCGACAAGACAACCGCCGGCCGCGGCAGAACGTTGATCTTGACGTCGCCGAATTGGAGCTCACGCCCGGTGTCCGCTTTGACGGATGCGGCCAACGACAGTGCGAGCGAGCGCGGGTTGTAGAGGTGGACGGCAATGGCGAGCGCTGCAATCGCCGCGACGAGCAACACGCCTGCGATGACTGCCAGTTTTTTAAATCTCAACGATCGACTCCGGTTTGGCGGTTCAGAGATTCCTGGGAAACAGAAATTGCACCGTCAGCTCGAGCGTCCAGCTGGCGGCATCGGTGGGTTTGACTACATTGTAATAGGCGGTTGCCTGCACGTTCACGGGCTGCTTGTGCCATTTCACCAGCTGGCCGATACCCAGCGTTACGGGCGCGGTCCAGCGCTCGCCGCCGCGGCGGCGACAGCCGGCATTCTTTGCGATTGCATGCGCGTTACGCCATGTCGGGCGCGCCGCCTAGGTGGTCGTCACGATGATGAAACTGTCTTTGCCTGGCACGGTGGAGACGGTCGCGCCGGATTGTTCGGCGGGGTTGAAGAGGTAAACCTGATGAATGCCGATTTCCAGGCCGAGCGGGCGGAATACATCGACGTGCGCCAGCCCATCGGTTTTGCCGACGACATGGACAACATTGCTCTTGGGGGCCGACTTACCCTCGATCTTGAAACTATTCAGTATCGGCCGCCTGCCGCTAAGCGAATCTTCGATGATGCGCACCGACGGCCGCACCAACACCCCGCCCGGCGGTGCGGGATCTACATCCACGCGCAGCCACAGGTCGAGCTGGATCGAAACATCGCCCGGCTCCATGCGATCGACGTCGCGCCACAAGGGCCGCCTGCCCGCGCTTATTTTTGAAAACGAGATCGGAACGCGCACCGAATTCGGGGCGCCCGTCGAGGCGGCGTGCGTGAATGCGGGCACCGCTCCACAGAGCGATGCGAACGCAATTGGCGTGAGGACAAATGTTCTGCGATCCATGTCTTTTTTCCTTAAACAGCCACTCCGAGCGGTGCTTTCAGGCAGGTCATCATATCGTCAGCGCAGTCAACTGGCCGTAAATGCGTTGTCTTCAGCGAACGGACCGGCGCACGGTCGCGCGGTGCGCAAAGAATTCAACGGGCGCGGATTCGATCAGCACGTTGCCCGCTGTATCGACGAACGCTGCCTGCAAAGTGGTGTCGGTGATGGGCTGGAGTCTTTCCAGGTGATCTTGTGTTTTCTTCGATGGCCTTGTCGCCCGTCCCGATTGCCAATGCGGTTAAGACCTTGTTGCTCAAATTTAGGTAATAAAAAGAAGGAGTTAATGTTTTATTCAACCCGCCAGCGACCGCGCCCCTCACCATACGGAAACACTGGGGAATAGTGCTCCGCGAAAATGGTTCGTGCTATTGGGCTTTGGTCCCACGTGACACGATCGCCGCATGGCACAAAAAATCGCTTTTTAGTCATAATCGGGATTAGGAAAACGCTTGAACCCGATTGCGTTGAAATAGGAAAATCAATGATTTCGCGACGCCACTTTAGCCGTTGGCGCGGCACCGCGATTGCCAGCGCGTTCGCTCAGCAGGTACGAAGCCGATGCATGTGAGCTGGATAACTAGCGTATGGTCCGGTGCGGCAGCCGCGTGCGTCACCATGGCGCTTGTGCATCTCGCAATCTGGCTGAAGCAGCCGCGCCGCACCGTCCATCTGGTATTTACCGTGCTAGCCGTGTCAGTGGCAGTCGTCGCGGCGTGCGAGTTGATGCTGATGCATATGCAAACTCCCGAGCAGTTCGGTGCGCTGCTTCGGTGGACGCACGTCCCGGTATTCTTCGCCGTGATCTCCGTAGCTCTCTTCGTGCGACTCTATTTCAATGCAGGAAGCTGGTGGCTTGCCGGCGCGGCTTGCGGCCTGCGGGCGGTGGCTCTGATTCTCAATTTTTATTTCGAACCGAATCTTAACTATCTCAGCATTACCGGCCTGGATCAATTGGAAATGCCCGGAGGGGAAACGGTTTCCGTTGCAGCAGGTACTCCCAATCCATGGGTGCGTGTTGGGCAGGCAAGTTCATTGTTACTTCTGCTGTTCGTCATTCAGGCTTCAGTCTTACTGTGGCGTCGCGGCGATTACATCGAACGTCGCCGAGCTGCGGTCGTCGGCGGCAGCGTCGCGATATTCGTGCTGATAGGCGCCTCAAGTTCCGCGTTGATGCATGCCGGCTTAATTCAAATCCCGTATTTGATCAGCATCCCTTTTCTCGCGATCGTGGCGGCAATGGGGTACGAACTGAGTTCCGACGTGGTACGCGCAGCGCAACTGACACAACAGCTGCAGACGAGCGATACCGAGTCGCGTCATAACAAGCAGCGCCTCGAAGATGCCGCAGACGCGGCCCAGACCGGCATCTGGGAATGGCACATGGGTCAAAATGAACTGTGGGTCACAGATCAGTTTCGCCGCTTGTTCGGTTTCGAGCCTCACGAACGCGTGGATTTACGCGGCGTGATCGCTAAAGTACATCCTGCTGACATCGCTATGGTGCGCGACGCGATAACGCATATGCGAATTCATGGCAGCGGCTACGACGACCTTGAATTTCGGGTGCCGCACGCCGGCCGCCCCGATCGCTGGATCGCGACACGCGGCAAGGTGGTGCTCGATTCGGCGGGCACGCCATACCTGATGCGAGGCGTTTCGCTGGATATCACGCGCCGCAAGCAAACTGAATCGGAGTTGCAGGAGAGCGAAGCGCGGTTCCGCTCCATGGCGGATACAACACCCGTATTGATCTGGATGGCGGGGACCGACAAGCTGTTCACTTATTTCAATCAGAACTGGCTTACTTTTACCGGACGCACTCTCGCGCGGGAGGTCGGCGACGGGTGGTTCGAGGGCATACACCCCGACGATCTCGCGCAAAGTCTCGAGACCTTCGGGCGCGCGTTCGACGCCCGGCAGAAGTTTACGATGGAATACCGGTTGCGTTCGGCCTCCGGAGAGTATCGGTCGGTCCTCGATACGGGCGGGCCGCGGTTGGCGCCGGACGGCACATTTCTCGGTTACATTGGATCGTGCGTCGACATCACCGAACGCAAACAGGCCACTGACCTGCTCAGAAAGGAACGCGCATTCCTGCGGCAGGTTCTCGACATCGACCCAAACCTGATTTTTGCCAAAAACCGCGAGGGCCGGTTTACGCTGGTCAACCAGGCTGTGGCAGACGTCTATGGCATGACAGTCGAGAACCTCGTGGGCAAACGGCACGAGGACTTTGGTTACGACCCCGCAGAAGCAGAGCATTTTCGCCGCGTTGACAGGCAGGTGATGGACTCGCGGCAGGAACAGTTTATTGCCGAAGAGCCGATCACGACTTCCAGCGGAAAGACGATCTGGCTGCAAACGGTCAAGCGGCCCATCTTCGACGAGAATGGGGAGGCAAATCAGATCCTGGGCTCGGCGACTGACATAACGCGGCGCCGGGAGGCGGAGTTCGAGCTGGCGATGCAGCGCAATGAGCTCACGCATCTGTCGCGCGTTGCGATGCTGGGTGAGTTGTCGGGATCGCTCGCGCACGAGCTCAACCAGCCGTTGACGGCGATCCTCAGCAACGCACAGGCCGCGCAGCGCTTTCTGGCGCGCGACAATGTAGACCTCGACGAAGTGCGTGAAATCCTGAAGGACATCGTCAGCGACGACAAGCGCGCCGGCGAAATCATCAGCGGCCTGCGCCTGCTGCTGACAAAGGGGGAAATGCAACGCAAGCCGCTCGACGTGAACGATATCGTGCGCGACGTTTTGCGTCTGGTGCGCAGCGATTTGCTCAATTCGGGCGTCAGTGTCAACACCGAGCTGGCGCCTTTCCTGCCGATGGCAAAAGGCGACCGCGTGCAGCTGCAACAGGTTTTGATCAATCTCGTCGTGAACGGATGTGAGGCGATGGCCATTATCGCCCCGCCCGCGAGGCATCTGCTGTTGCGCACTGCCCTGAGCGAACAGCACGAGGTACGCGTATCGGTGTCGGACATGGGGCATGGCATTCCGGCCGACAAGCTGGAACACGTGTTTGAGCCGTTTTTCACCACCAAAACAAATGGCCTCGGGTTGGGCCTGGCCGTGTGTCGCACTATAATTTCCACGCAAGGCGGGCGCCTGTGGGCTGCCAACAATACCGAGCGCGGCGCAACTTTTCATTTCACGCTGCCTTCAGTGGAGGCAACTGTATGAACGATGCCAGTCAGATGGTATTTCTGATCGACGATGAACCATCCGTTTTGAAGGCGCTTGCGCGCGTAATCGGCGCGACGGGATTCCGCACTGCGTCATTCTCGTCGCCCCAGTCGTTCCTTGAGCAATACGAACCGGCGGCGCGAGGCTGTATCGTGCTCGATGTTTCGATGCCGGGCTTCACCGGCCTCGAGTTGCAGCAGGCTTTGATCGAAAAGAACTGTTCCCTGCCGATTGTATTCCTTACAGCGCGGGGGGATATACCCACCAGCGTACGGGCCATGAAGCACGGGGCAGTTGATTTTCTTACCAAGCCGGTCGATGACAACGACCTGATCGCCGCGGTAGACCGTGCATTGGCCCGGGAAGCCACAGACCATGTGCGGCGCGCGCAGATCACGGAGCTTCAGATGCGGTTCTCTACGCTAACGTCGCGTGAGCAGGAAGTCCTTGGCCATGTGATCGCCGGCCGCCTTAACAAGCAGATCGCGGCCGTGTTAGGCACCACTGAAAAAACCGTCAAGGTCCATCGTGCCCGCGTCATGGAGAAGATGCAGGCCCAATCGCTGGCCGAGCTGGTGCGGTTGTCGGGCACGGCAGGCATTTCGCCTACGCCCTAGCAAGCTGCTTGAGGGGGGCAAAATGAGCATTCCGGCGCCCGTTTCGGGGCCGGGATGTTGGACCAAAGTCCCATGGGCAGGGCGCTTTGCGCGCGTTATTGTGTCGGCAGAATGAGACAGCCACGCCCCACAGTAGCCGTCGTCGACGACGAGCAATCGATCTGCATCGCCCTGCAACGGCTTATCCGTTCGGCGAACATGGACGTCAAGACCTATCCATCGGGCGAGGAGTTTCTCAATTCGCTCCAAAATGCTCGGCCCGATTGCGTCGTTCTCGATCTGCACATGCCCAAGCTCACGGGTTTCGACGTGCAAGCGAGGCTCGCTAAACTGGCGACGCGGGTGCCGGTGATCGTTATTACAGGCCATGACACGCCGGAAACCCGCGCGCGCGCAATTGCGAATGGCGCTGCGGCTTATCTGCTCAAACCCGTCGATGACCGCATGCTGCTCGATGCTATCGCGGACGCAATCGCCGACTGAGCCGCACCGTACGCCCGGGATTTGAAATAAATCAAGCCAAAGGAGCAAGCATGATTTCGAGGTGGACTACGTCCGCGGCCGTTGCGCGTTTCAGGCGTCGATGCTGTGTGTTTTCTGCACGACAGCAGCAATCACGGCGGTCGACCAGCCAAACATAAGCATCGCCGTCATCGCCTCGAACCCGTCCATGCCTTTCCATTGGCCCGTGAGCGTTATGTTGCTGGCGCCGAGCGTGGTGTAGCTGTTGATGGAAAAGAACATCGACGTGAGGATGTCCGGGAGCATTCCCGTCGCCCGATAGAAGGCCGCCCACGCGACAACCTCGATAAAGTGCGTCGCCAGCATGATGGCTACGATGGCGACGAGCAGAAATATATGCGGCCCTTTGTCTTTTTGCCCGTGGTTTCCGCGGCGCGTACCGAATCGTTTGAAACAGCGACTGGCTAGACCCATGCCATGTCCGTGCAGAATAACGGTGACGCCCATAGGCAGCAGCGCAGCCAGAAACTGGTCGATGTAGCGATAATTCAACTGCGCCACGACTTGCGCGACATCCTGAACTGAGTTGTCCACCATTCCCCCTGGAAGGTTGCGATTTCCTCTTTTATCACAGCGGCAGAGCACCGTTTGCACTTGGCCGGCGCATAACCGGCCCCGTTGGACCAAAGACCAAGCATGGCCCGTGGCCCGACAGCATTATGTAGCCGACGTGCATGCCGGCAGCATGGGACCAAAGTCCAATTCTTCACGGGGAGCATTCTTTATATAATTCATCGAAGCAACGACGCCGCATCTGTTATCCAGCCGCAAGCCATTTCTTCAAAGGACCCAACAAATGCCTAAAACCATTTTCGTAATTCTTGCGGCTCTTATTACCGCATCGCAGCTTGCACAGGCGCAGAAGCCCGCGGCTTCCGGTGCCACTGTTGTCTCAAGCGAGCCCGGCAAGGCGGTTATTGCATCGACGGTCGAGGCCACCGCGACGGTTTCAGCCGTCGACAAAGCTACGCGCACGATTACGCTCAAGGGGCCTGAACGCACGTTCGACGTCGTTGCCGGCGATGAAGTCAGGAACTTCGACCAGATCAAAATCGGCGACCGCGTAACCGCAAGGTATGCCGAGGCACTGTCGCTCGAACTGAAAAAGACGAACGCACCGCTGGACGCCAAAGGCACGGCTGCAGTTACGCGCGCGGCGCCCGGCGCGAGGCCGGCCGCCGCGGCTGGACGCGAGATCACCTTTCTTGCCGACGTCGTCAATGTGGATCCCGCGAAGAGCATCATTTCGCTCAAGGGGCCAAGCGGCAACGTCGTCGATCTCAAGGTGCAGAACCCGGACCACTTCAAGGTCGTGAAGAAAGGCGACCAGGTCGAGGCGGTGTACACGCAGGCAATCGCGGTGGCGGTGACGCCCGCCAAAGGGGCAGACAAGAAGTAATACCGGCGCAGATGTGCGTTCGTCGACGCGCTTCTTGCCGGATCGACTGACTACACGGAAAACGTCGCCCCCTTGATGATGCCGGAATCCGCGCTGTCGCCGGCCGGAAAGATGCTCATGTATTTGACATTGTCGAGCGGGATGAAGTGCAGGCCGCCATCGGCTTCGATCATCAGCGCGCGTCTTTTCAGCGCCTCGTCGATCATCAGTTTACGGCGGTACAAGTCTTCGGTCTGGACCGGAAATGTGATCTGCGCCGAGGTGCCGTCCATGAAATAGATATTGAGTCCACGTTGCGGCGATTTTTCCATTGCATGCTCCCTGGTGGTTGAAGCGCTAAGTAAACGAAATGAGTTGTATTGCCATTATGGCACCCGCTTCGACGCGCGCAAACTCGCAGAGCCGGCGATCAGTACGTGAGATGCAGGCGGCCCGAGCACGGGTGATATGATGGCGCAGCGAATTATCAGTATTTAAACGAGCGGATCCTATGACTACTCTAAGCCTGCGCGAACTGCCCCGCCTCGTACTGGCCGTGCTGTTCATCGCGATCACGATAGTCGCGGTCCTGTGGATCATGCAGCCGTTCCTGCCTGCGTTGATCTGGTCAACCCTCGTAGTCGTCTCCACGTGGCCCGTGATGCTGATGGTGCAAAGGCGTTTGTGGGGAAAGCGCAGCCTGGCCGTCGTCGTAATGACAACCGGGTTGCTGGTGACGCTGATTCTTCCGATGGCGTTTGCCGTCTTGACCATCATGGAACATGCCGACGACGTGTCCGACCGAATCAAAGGCCTCGTGCAGGTGGGCGTGCCAGCGCCGCCTGCGTGGGTCGACCGCATTCCGCTCGTCGGCCGCAAGATAGCAAGCGAATGGCGTGCTTTCGCGGTCCTTGGCGCTGACGACTTGCAAACGCGCGTCGCGCCGTATGCGCGGGACGTCGCGCGCTGGACCCTCAGCAAGGCTGGCAGCTTTGCCGCGTTTTTCGTGCATCTGATGCTCACCGTGATCATTTCCGCTTTGCTGTATGCGTACGGGGAGAGTGCGGCTGCAGGTGTGCGGGCTTTTGCGCGCCGCCTGTCGGGAGTTCGCGGCGATCAGTCGATCACGCTCGCGGCACAGTCGATCCGCGCAGTGGCGTTAGGCGTCGTCGTTACTGCGCTGGTCCAGGCCTTGCTCGGCGGCGTCGGGCTGGTCATGGCGGGGGTTCCGCTGGCGGGTTTCCTGACGGCGGTGATGTTCGTGCTCGCGGTCGCGCAGATCGGAGCCGGACCGGTCCTTATCATCGCCACGATTTGGCTGTATTGGAAAGTGGATACGACAACGGCGACGATTTTTCTTGTTTGGGCGGTATTCGTCGGCACGATCGACAACGTATTACGCCCATTCCTCATCAAGAGCGGCGCCGACCTTCCGCTTTTGTTGATTTTTGCGGGCGTCATTGGCGGCCTGCTCGCGTTCGGCGTTGTCGGACTGTTTGTAGGCCCGGTGGTGCTGGCGGTTGCTTATACGGAGGTCGTAGCCTGGGTACAAGACGTAGACACTTCCGCACCGGTTTGACCTAATCGTGTAGCCCTAATGTCGCGGCGGTAGGCATGACATGTCGCCCGGCGCATCCCGCTATTGTGCGCGGTCGCACATATTTTCCTGGGCTGGCGATTTAACCTAAAAGCTCGCTTCGCGCGCTTATCTCATGCCTGTGGATAAGTCTTTCTCCCATTCAGGATAGAAAGGAACTCGATATGAAAATTATTTTTGGAACCATGGTGTTGGGTGATTGGTGGTGGTGCTTTCGGCGGCTGCGAGACTACTACGCCCGCGTCGCCTAGCGAGACAGCTGGACCGGCGTTGCAGTCAGCTTATTGCATTCGGCACCCCAACGAGCCCCGCTGCCTCAAGCCGTAAAAACTCTAATTCCGTTGGCATGCTGGCGCTTAATTTTTGCACATGCTTTTCTGTAGGAATTTGTAGGACCATTTATGACCTTTGTGGCCCCTGTCCGGTGGCGCCGTATGGCGTTCGGAAGTCGCGTTTCCCGAGGGAAAATGTACCTAAATGTTGATTTTTTTGGCGCAGGAATAGTCCTACAGGGATTTCAGACGCACACTGATACTTGTAGGCCGCAACGCCTATGACAATCGCACTCACGTGGTGGATTTTAAATCGGGAAATGGGGCCTGGTTTGATCGACGCACGTACAATTCTAGAGGTAGTGCATGATTCTTAAACGAAATAAGGGTTTGGGTTTAGCAGGAATAGCATTAGCAACAACGTTTGCGTGGGCGGGGGCGGCTAGCGCTGCAGATACACTGCTTACTCTGACGGGTCCGATTGCTGGAAATACGGTTGGCCCACAAAGTGCATCTGCACCCTGCGTCATAGCAGGAACGCAATGCCAGAATCCCGCTGGATTCGGCTTCAATAACTTCGCCCAAGGGGGAAATGTAACTTCCTTTAACGCGTATAGCACCACGCCCACTGCTCAGCTTGCGGACGGCGTACAGGGCACTCCATATACGGTATCGCAAATTACCGCTGTGGTAGGCACGAGCTTCAATGTGGCGATTGACGTGAACACTGCGCAGAACGGAGAAACGCTTAACTCGTTCGAAGTAATTATTGGCGGACCGGGCGGCGGTAATGACTATTTTTACACCGGACCAACGCTCATTGGGAACATCAGTAATAACGGGAATGGTTTTGCGGATTGGACGCTAGGTACGATCAACTTGTCAGGCTTGGCCCCTACCACGTCGGTCCTGTTCCACGCAGTATGGAGCGGTGCATCTGACGGCGCAGAATCGTATTTCCTCGTATCCGCCCCAATACCCGAGCCTGAAACTTACGCGATGTTGTTGGCGGGCCTTGGGCTGATGGGCTTCATCGCCCGGCGTCGCAAGCGTAATCAGGTCTAACAGTCTTATGTTGGACGGGTAATGCAGTTGCAGTAGAAGTTGCAGTTGCTTTAGTAGTAGAAGTCGCAGTAATGCAGTCGCAGTAAGCAACCGTAAAATCTTGGCAGTAGCAGGCGGTAGCCCTCCATGAAGCGGTGGAGGGCTACTCTGCTTGTATGAACTCAAAAGCCCCCCGCCTATTGGCGCGGCTTTGTTGCGGGAAATGCCGCATCTGCGCAGCGAATTGGTTTTGAGCTTGCGAACCTGCTTCGTGTCAGCGAGCGATCCCGAGGTCCGTCTCGACCCACAGCGATCGCAGCAATTACGCCCAAGTCGTCGATTGGCAGATCATTCAACTTCCAATCGTCCTACACATTCCATGGGCATATTACTACATACTTTTGGGTGGACTCCTACTACGATAAAAACGGTGCATTTGGGATATCTAAAAACAAATGCGTCATACGTGACACCTATTGTGGCCGGTTTTCTATTTTAGGGGACAACCAATGAATTTACTTCGATCAGGTTTAACAATCCTTCACGCGATAGCTTTGGGCATCTGCACCCTTGCAGTCATGGCGGGGAGTGCCCATGCACAAATCCTTGGCAGCGCATACTTCGTATCTGAAGCCCAGTCGCAAAATGCCGTGATCGGATTTCCGCACGGCGCAGCGAATGCCACGTTTAGTGTACCGAACGGACCAATCAACTTCACGAGCGCCCCTGGCTACACGCTGAGCCAATTTCTTCTGAGCAACCCCGGCACTAGCATTCTCACGGGGTCTGCGGGCGACCTCTCGAGGGCCCTGGATACCGCCGCCGGAGGAACCATGCTCGAGCTAACGGGCCAGGTCAGCGTTATTAACGGGCAAACGTTCACAGTGCAACATGACGATGGTCTTCAGCTCTTCGGCCGGCGAGAGGACCGGTGATTCGTCGCTGACGCGCTGCACGGCTGGCGGCCACGGACGGCCGGCCTGAAAACCGGCGCCGGCGGCCGCACCTCCGGCGATGAATACGAGGACGGCGACGAGCCTCAACCGCGGCATGCGCCTGACATCATAGTGCCTCTGCCCGGAGGGTCCGCAACGCTCGCGCCCACCACACCAGCCGTTGCAGCATCGCCCGCGCCGCGCCGGCGCGGGCCGCGTCCTCGATCAGGCGGCCGTCCGGCCCGACGTGGCTCCAGATGCCGTGCAGGCTCACCGTGTCGCGGATGGTCACTACGTGGAGCTCGGCGAACACCTGCCGCAACTGCTCCACGGCGCGCAGCCCGCCGGAGATGCCGCCGTAGCTGACGAAGGCAGCGGGCTTGGCCTGCCACTCGACCGAGAACGCGTCGATCACGTGCTTCAGCGGCGCCGGGAAGCTGTGGTTGTACTCCGGCGTGACGACGACGAACGCGTCGGCGGCGGCGAGGCGCGGGCCGATCGGCGCCTCGGCATCGGCCAGGTCGATGAGATCGACGTCGATGTCGTCCCGTGCCGCCGCCTGATCCGAGAACCAGCTCGCGACGGCCGGCCCGAGCCGGCCCTGACGCGTGCTGCCGATGATGACGGC
>Ga0207645_10002066_pt1 | contig 16066 bp, 14 predicted proteins | sample KBSM53metaG_FD_184331 | JGI IMG/M metagenome (GOLD analysis project Ga0207645, IMG submission 184331) | Miscanthus rhizosphere microbial communities from Kellogg Biological Station, Michigan, USA - KBS M5-3 metaG (SPAdes) (version 2) | ecosystem: Host-associated > Plants > Roots > Rhizosphere >...
GCGCCGTCGAAGGTGCGCGCACGACGGCTGCGCTTGCGGCAAGCCGCTTCGGGCCGGTGCTCAAAGTCAGCGAAGACGGGATCATCACGTTCTTCGACGGCGAACGCGTTTGGGACATCTAGAGACAGCGGTGTCGGGAGTAGAATAGACGGCTCGGTCATGCGCATCTTCCTCACCGGCGCGACAGGCTACGTCGGCTCGGCGATCCTCGAAGCATCGCTTCGTGCCGGTCACCATGTGACCGCGCTCGTCCGCGATCCGGAGAAGGCCGAACATGTTTCCCTGCGCGGCGCGCGCCCGATCGTCGGCGAGCTCGTGAAGCCCGCGGCATATGTGAGCGCGGCCGAGGAATCCGATGTGATCGTGCACGCGGCGTTCGACCGAACGAAGCGCACGATCGATGTGGACCGCAGCGCGATCGAGACGCTGCTCGGCGTCTCCGGCCGCCGGCTGGATCGCGGACTGTCTGCCAGTTTCATCTACACATCGGGCGCTTGGGTATTGGGAAACACGAGTGGTCCTGCAAATGAGGACGCGCCGCTCAAGCCGACGCCAATCGCCGCGTGGCGTCCCGCGCATGAAGAACTGGTGCGAAGTTTGTCGCGCGACGGCCAGGTTCGCACGGCCATCGTCCGTCCGGGCGTCGTCTATGGTGGCGCCCGCGGGATCATCAGCGATCTGCTGAAGAATGCGAAGAACGGCCTGGTGCGCGTCGTAGGCGATGGCGCCAACCATTGGCCCTGTGTGTACGATCGCGACCTCGCCGACCTCTACGTCCGGCTGGCCGCGCACCCGACTGCCTCCGGCATCTTTCACGCCAACGACGAAGCTGACGAACGCGTTCGCGACATCGTGGAAGCGATCGCCCGTCACGTGAGGGTGCAACCGGATGTCCGGCACGTGCCGATGGAAGAGGCGCGCGCCAAGATGGGGCAGTACGCCGATGCCCTTGCGCTCGATCAGATCGTCCGCAGCCCGCGCGCGCGGGCGCTCGGCTGGGCGCCGACACTGCACTCGGTCGCTGGCAACGTTGCAGGCTTGATCGAGGAATTCCGATCCGGACAAGAAGCAGCCGCGTAAGGGCAGGCGTAGTGTCCGGCTTCAGCCGGACCCAGGATAGCTAGGAGTCGTCGAAGTCGCGCTTGTCGGCTTCGCTCACACCGGGCAGGAAATCAAAGAACGCATCCAGGCTTCGGTCCAGCGCGCGGCGCAGTTGCGGAATCGTGCCGTCAATTGTGTGCAGCGTCAGGCCAGCGCTCTCACCGTCGGCAAGTGTGAGCCTCGCCTCCTTGGCGTCGACGAGTGTGCCTTCTGGGACGAGCCGGATGCCATAGACGAGCGTGTAGCGAGCCATACAGAAAGCTAACTCAGATCAACGCTCAACTCCCAACTCGCTCAGAATCCTGCGCACTATACTGGCTTCGTGCATGAAGGTGGTGTTCGCGACACGGCTGCGCTCGTGTCGCTCGATGACATTCGACTGGCGGCGGGCCGAATCCGCGCGATCGTTCGACGGACGCCTCTCCTGGACGTAGAGGCGGATCCTCCCTGGCCTGAGCAAGGGCACAAGCAGATCCGCCTGTCGCTGAAATGCGAATGCTTCCAGCCAGGCGGCGCTTTCAAGATTCGCGGCGCGTGCAACATGATCGCGCAACTGCCGCCCGAGGCGAGGGCAGCCGGCGTCATCACCTACTCGTCCGGCAATCACGGCCTCGCCGTGGCGCTGGTCGCGGAGACCTTTCATGCGCCAGCCGTCGTCGTCATGCCCGAAAGAACCCCACGCGTGAAGGTGGACGGAGTGCGTCGTCACGGGGCGGAGGTCATTTTCGCCGGAACCACGTCCACCGATCGCAAGCTCCGTGCGGAGGAGCTGGCGAATGCACGCGGCCTCACCATCATTCCACCGTTTGATCACCCATGGATCATTGCGGGGCAGGGAACAACTGGTCTGGAAATCCTCGAGCAGCACTCGCAGGTGCGATCGGTCTACGTGCCCGTAGGCGGTGGTGGACAGATTGCCGGCGTGAGCGCCGCCGTGAAGCAAATGCGTTCGTCGGTTCGCGTCGTTGGCGTCGAGCCCGCCGGCGCTGCACGAATGACCGCGTCCATTGCAGCTGGCCATCCGGTGTCGCTCGAACGCACGGCGAGCATCGCTGACGGCTTACTCACCTTGCGACCGGGCGACATCACCTTTGCGCACGTTCAGGCGTTTGTCGACGATGTTGTGACGGTGACCGATGAGGAAATCGCCGGCGCTGTGAAGTGGCTCTATGGCGAAGCGAGGATCGTCGCCGAACCGAGTGGCGCCGCGGCAGTCGCCGCTGCACTTCGAGTACTCGAGCCGGAGACTGTTGCGGTAGTATCCGGGGGCAACGTGGACCCGGAGGCGTTCGCCGGCTACATCCGCTAGTGCGACCGGCTAAAGCTCAGAGCCGAAAGCCACTTCCGTCGCGGAACCGCGAGGCGTCCCGGTTCGTCACATTGAGCTGAAACCATGAGAACACTGCACTCGCTCGGCTTTCTGGTGAAGGGACCGCTCATCCTGGTGTTCCTCTTCGTTATCAACCTGATGACCTCGCCGGGACACTGGTGGGTACAGTGGCCGGCGCTCGGGATCGGCATTGCATGGATTTTCAGCCTCTTCCGCGTCCTTCGCGCCGTGGTCGTTCTGGGCGGACTGGCGGGTCTCGCTGCCTATCTGAGCCGCCAGCGCTGAGACTGGGCAGACGCGAGTCCGCATTGACGGCTGTCAGGGCAGCGTAGAGCGGGGGCTTTCCTGTCCGCCGCAGCCTTCGGCGAAGGTGGAACCCCCGCGTTTACCGCGCAGGCTAAAGCCTGCGCTCTACGTTGAAGAGCGATGAAACTCGAGTACGTCCCGCTCCTGAAAGTACAGCGCGACCTGTACGACATTCCGCGCGGCTTCGAGCGCTTCAGAGAATACATCCGAACGATGACCGAGCCGGGGAGCGGCGAATTGAAGGTACCGCTCGTGGCGATGAATCCGATGGGGAAGGATCATCTGCCTCCGTTTCTGGATCACTTGCTCGCCATAGACGCTGATGGAGTCGGTGCACGCGCGCTCGCGGATGCCGACGCGGCGCTGACTGATGAGGCCGGAGACTATCGAGCGTGCCTTGTCGTCAGCGACGATTTGAAAGGAGGCTGGACGAACAGGTACGCGAGCGAATACTCCTACCGGTTCGAACAGCGCGCGTTCTACCGACGCGCATGGCTTGCCGCGAATCTCTGGACCAGCGAACGGTACGACGCGAGCACAGTTCGACGGGAACTGCTCGAGTGCGGGTATCGCGTCGCTTACGTGCAGCGGCATGGGCCGGCCCACACGCTCGGCGAGATGCTCGCGCAGGAACGCTATGCACTGCGCGGTGCCGGACCGACAACTCCGACGCTTGACGAAGACGACTTGACGTACACGAGCGAAGTACTCCGCGAGTATATGTCCGCGACCGATCGCGCTACGATCATCGCCGCGCTATTTGGCGACCCCGCGGCCCGTGATCTCGGATACCGTCCTTTAGGGCTGTCGCCACGTGCGGGCCTTGCCCTCGCAGCAGCGGGCTCGACATCGTAGGCCGGGTCCTGTTCTACGCACCCGGCTTCGGCTTAATTACGACACACCGAGACACAGAGGCACAGAGAAAATTCGAATCCTCGGTGTCTCGGTGCCTCTGTGTGTCGTGAACGTCAACGCAAGTGAATCGCGCTGAGATCGCTGCTCTGAAGACGCAGGCCTCGTTATTTGCCTTGGGCTGCCAGGAATCGCAGCGCGCGAAGGCCGGGTAAGAAGAAATAGCCTGCTCCTCTGACTTGCACGAAGCGAGGCAGTCCCGTCACGCGCGTGCGAATCGGGTCGGCCTGAATGGTGAACGTCCCTCCCGGCTTGCCGTGCCCGCTGCCGCGGTCGCCAATCAACGGATCATCGTCCTCGTAGAGACCATCGAAACCAGGATTGTTGATCCAGGTGTGCTGGATGAACTCGAACTGCCGTCCGATGTGCGTGTTGAAACACAGGAAATGCAGTCCGCGCTCTCCTGCGGCATCGCCGGCGGCGAGAACGTCGGCAGCCTCCATCGAGCGTGCGATTGGGGCCCCGTAGATCCGCCCGCGCCTGAGGATCCGATGGCGTTTGCCGACCTCGATCGATCTGTCGGAGCCGGGATCAGGTTCCAGCGAGTCGCGAGGATTCGTCCGCCGAATGTGCGCGCCAATCGGACACTTCAATCCGTGCGCGTCGCTCGATCCGTAATACAGAAAGTCGTTGTCGCGGCTGAATGCCGGATCATCTTTCTCGGGCGATCGAACGAGCGGCGTGCCGCTCGGCCAGCGCCCCACCATCTTGGACGCGAGCCGCGTCCGGGCTTCCGGGTCTGGCGCTCCGTCACGGCGTCGGGTTTTCTCGTCGCAGAACCGCCAGAACGCGCGCACGTCCTGACTGAGCTGACGGAACACGAGGTAGCTTCCATTCATGCCCAGATCGTGCAGCCGCTGATCGTCGGGAGCGTGAGGCAGCAGCGCCTGCAGATCCTGGTCACGGTTCACGAGCGGGCGATCCGTGTATTGTCCGTACGCGTTCGGATAGCCAAGGACGAACTCGCCAGCCGCGACGGTGTTTCCCGGAGAGGTTCGCGTGTGGACGCCTTCGATGCCAGTCTGGCTCACACCGTTGCGAAACCCGAAGTGCTCCTTGTCCTCCGGCAACCACGTAGTGTCGAGTTGCTCAATCAACTGGAGGCCGAAGCTCGTAAGCCGCAGTCGCTGTTCGCTCAGCAACACCGAAAGCGCGGCTTCGTCCCGTCCATAAAGCATGAGCAACACGTGCGGTTCGGGATTGCGAGACCCGCCCCACCGCCATCTGTCCGGGCTGCTCTCGCCGGTATCACCGAGGATTCGCTGACGGTGTTCGGTACCGGCTACCCCCTCGCGAAACTCCGTGGAGAACTCGCCGATCAACTCTTCGGCGAGGCCCAGTCGTTTCAAGCCGGTCGCGGTGAACGCGATGTTCAGGCAGCGATGGACGTCATCCGGCTTGAAGTCCGCATTCCGAATATCGAGCGTGCCCAGCCACTTCTGGGCTGCCTCCTTATCGGTGATGCCGAGCAGCAGAAAACACGCATGGCGCAGTTGGCCATATCCGTAGAGGAGGATTCCCTGGATGTCCTCTACTTGCAGTGGCACAGCCTGTCCCAACGGATCCGATCAAGGAGTCGTGCGATGAAGCCCGATTCGGGCAATTGGTTCCCGACGCCGAAGCGGCGCAGCCATGTTCTCGTTTCGTCAGCGCTCATGTGACCTGACAACCCTTGTCGAATTGCCGCGTTGTTCGCGATGTTCTTCGTCGTCAAGTGCGGATAGGCACTGTACCAGACGGAAGTCTGGACTTGCCGCGTGGGCAGGAATCGTTTGTACGCCTTTTCGTCGGCGATCCCTCCGCAAAACAGGAAGCAGGTTCGCGGAAAGCCGTCGCCACTGCTGAAGATCGCGTTGAGGCCCCAGGCCGCCTTGTCGATGAAGTCGTCCATGTAGCTCTCGAGGCTGCCGTCGTAGTTGCTCGAGAAGAACAACCGGCGCCGGCCGTCGAGCGGCACCCATCGCGCGAAGTGAATCGAGCTGAGGCCGGATAAGGAGCCACGATTGTAGATGTGGCGGACGGCGTAATCGGTCAACTGGAGGATGGCCGTGGCCAACAGGAAGCGGAACCAGCCTGGCTTGAAGAGACCGGCGGCGGTCACCTGGTTCTGCATCAAGAAGTCCTCATCGGCGCGGAGGCGTCTCACCATTTCCGCGGGAGCGCGAGACGTATCCGGGATGTCGCGTCTCTCGTGCGCCCGGAGCAGGAGGAACAGGACTGGTGACAACAGCAATAGCAGCGGCAGGAGCACGATGGCCACGAGTGGGTAGACAACGAGGTTGACGATTTGTTGGATACGCCACAACGTCAACGGTGGCTTCGGAGGATAGAGCGCCCATCTGAGATCGCTCCGTCCCGCAACGAATGCGACAATGGCCCCGCGAATCATTTCGGGGGAGTGCCTCGTCAGGTCAGCGGAATCGAGATACTCGTTGATGGCCCGCCGCAACTGTTCTTCACGAACGATTTGCTGCACCGTGCGTCCCTGCCGGTTGACGTAGAAGGCTCTCGCCCGCTTGTGGTGCTGACGCAGAAACGCAAGGCGCGCCGCCGGTGTGCGTCCCGCCGGCGCCGGGTAGTCTTCACACTGATCGAACACCTTGTCGAGACCATCACCGCATGTCGTCGTGAGGTCGCGCAGATGAGCGTCGAGTGGTGCGTCGACGTTGGTCATCATCGCGAGCTGCGGCGGGATAGGGTTGCCGTCGAGATCGGCGGTTTCGTCGAAGACGACGAACCGGGCGAAGTGCACGTTCGCGAGTTTGGCGAACGGCACGATATCCCAACGCCCGCGATGCCCGGCGATCGTGCCGAGGATGCCCTTGACGGTCTGCACCTGTCCGGGCCTGATTCTGGCGATGACCGTCAGTGCTTCCTGATGTGGCACGCGGCGATAACCCTACACGTTGACCGAACCGTCAGCGTCGGGCGCGACGATATTAACTCAGGTCGAGAATTCGCCTGGCTTCCTGCACGCCTTCCTCGAGGCTGGTGATCTCACCATCGAGCTGCTTCTCGTACACCTGCTTGAGAACCTCTCCGACTCGTGGCCCGGGCTCGAGACCCAGTTCGAGCAGATGCCGCCCCAGAAGGAGTGGCGATGGCGGTCGATGCTCGACACCGAGCGCGCGGGCTCGCGCCAGAAACCAATCCATCGCCGAGCAATCGAACGTGCCTGTGCGCCCGAGGCAGTCTGCGCGCGCGAGACGCGCGAGCAGCTCGAGGTCAACTTTCTGTGCCAGGCGACGGAAGGCACCGTCTCCGACGTTGCCTGCTTTGTGCAACATGCCAGGCTTGAGGTGATGCGCCACCAGTCCCACGACCTGATGGCGCGCATCGAAGCTGTCGATGGTGTGCACGTTCAGTCGATCGAGCAGGCTGAGCGTCGGCTCGACACCCGCCTGCTCGTGGTCCAGTGATCGAATGCGTCCGTCGATGAAGGCGGTCGTGGCCGGCTTCCCGAGGTCGTGACAGACCGCTCCCAGCATCACGGTGAGCAGGCGCGGGCGATCGAGATCGCCGTTCAGCGCGCGCGCCCGATCGATGACCATCAACGTGTGGGTCCAGACATCGCCTTCTGGATGCCACTCTGGTTCCTGCTCGCACCCGATGAGCGGCATCATCTCTGGGAAGACCTGTTCGATGATCCCGAGGTCGCGCGCGAGTTGAAAGCCGATTGAGGGCTTCGCCGCCTGAAGGAGCAACTTTTCGAGCTCACCCCAGATCCGTTCGGCGGGCAGATCGTCGAGCGGGATACGCCGGCAGAGCTCCGCCGTCTGTTCTTCCAGCGTGAACTCGAAGCGCGCGGCGAACTGCACGGCGCGCAGCGCACGAAGGCTGTCGTCGCCGAACGTCTGCGCGTCGACAGCGCGAAGCAGATGACGCTGCAAATCTTCACGGCCATCGAACGGATCGACGTACTCGTCCGTCAGCGGATCCCACGAAATTGCGTTGATGGTGAAGTCGCGCCGGCGCGCGGCCTCCTCCAAAGACATGAAGGGATCCCCTCGCACCTCGAAGCCCTTATGGCCACGTCCCTGCTTCGACTCACGCCTGGGAATGGCGACATCGATCGCGATGCCGTTCTCGCCAATGACTTTGTAGACCGGGAAGCTCTGGCCGACCGCCTCCACGCGCCCGAACGATGCGAGCAGCCCGGGAAGTTGCTCGACTGGAATGCCGAAGACCTCCAGGTCGATGTCCTTGGAGTCCGGGACTCGGGATTCGGGATCCGGGATGCGCTTCATGAGACGGTCACGCACCCAACCGCCGACGACGAGTGCGCGGCCGCCGGCGTCACGCACGCCGGCAGCGAGCGCTGCGATGAATGCTGGAGCTGTAGTACCGTGCACCGCCTGATTATCTGTGTTCCGGGTTCCAAGTTCCCGGTTTCGGGTTCGTGTTCATCGTTCAGGTTCGATATTCAACGATGCAGGTTCGACGTTCGAACCGCGAACTTCGAACGCAGAACTACGAACGGGAACTCCGAACACGAACCAGGAACCCGAAACCAGGAACAGGGAACTGTAGATGTCGCTAGTCGCTGATCCTGTCATCGCGTTGCTCCGAGAGCTTGTGGCGATTGATTCCGTCAACCCGACGCTCGTACCTGGGGCGCGGGGTGAGACCGACATCGCACGGCGACTGGCCGACGAGCTTCGATCGCTGGGACTGACCGTCGAGATGGCTGACGTCGCCCCGGACAGGCCCAACGTTGTTGGTGTGCTCGAGGGTCGGCACGCGGGACGCTCGCTGATGCTGTGCGGGCACACCGACACGGTTGGCGTAACGGGCATGCCGAAGCCGTTCACTCCGGACATTCGTGACGGCAAGTTGTTTGGCCGTGGCGCTCAGGACATGAAGGGAGGCGTTGCTGCGATGGTGGGCGTTGCGCGCTCAATCGTCGAGAGCGGCGGACTGGAGCGCGGCCGGCTGGTGATTGCCGCGGTCGCGGATGAGGAGCACTCGAGCCTCGGCGCGGACGAGTTGATCAAGACCTGGCGTGCGGACGCGGCCGTGGTGACGGAGCCGACCGGGCTCGATGTCGCGGTCGCGCACAAGGGATTTCAATGGGTCGCGGTCGAAACACGCGGCCGCGCTGCTCACGGGAGCAGACCACGCGACGGACGCGACGCCATCATGCGAATGGGTCGGGTGCTGACACGTCTCGAGCGCCTGGAGAAGAAGCTGCGCTACGGTGCCAGTCACGATCTGCTCGGCAGTGCGTCGCTACACGCTTCCATCATCGACGGCGGTGAAGAGTTGAGCAGTTACCCGGCGAGAGCGTCGCTGCAATTCGAGCGCCGCACCTTGCCAGGCGAGCCCGCGAACGTCGCGCTCACAGAGATCGTGACGATTCTCGACGAGCTTCGACGGGAGGACGCCGAATTCGAAGCCGATGCCCACATGGTCTTTGGACGGGAAGGGTATGAGATCGCGCCATCGAGCCCGTTGCCTGACGCGCTGATCAAGGCAGCGACGCGCGTGGGCGGTACCCCGCGTCGCGTGGGGATGACGTTCTGGACCGATGCCGCGATTCTCGGATCGGCGGGAATCCCGACCGTGCTGTTCGGACCAGGCGGAGCAGGCCTGCACAGCACCGAGGAGTACGTGCTGATCGAGGACGTGTGCCGGTGTCGGGATGCGTTGGTCGAGCTTGTCCGAGCGTTCAATTGACCACGACACACAGAGGCGCCGAGGCACAGAGAGGCCAGGCCAGGTTGCCCCGGTGAACTCAATGCCTTGGTGTGTCGTAATTCATGCGCCGCTCTCCTTCAGCATCGCGCGGAGCACAAAGAGCACGTTGGCCGGGCGTTCGCCGAGCCGACGCATGAAATACGGGAACCACTCTTTCCCGAACGGCACGTAGATCCGCATGCGGTAGCCGTCGGTGACAAACGAGATCTGCAGATCGCGCCTGACGCCGTACAGCATCTGGAACTCGTATCGATCGCGAGTGACACCGCGTTCTGTCGCGTACGATTTGATCTCGTTCAGCAGCGCGACGTCATGCGTTGCAAACGCGGGGTAAGCGCCATGATCGAGCAGCAGCCGCATCTGACGAAGATAGGCGGCGTCCACATCGGACTTCTGCTGGTAGGCGACTGACGCCGGTTCCCGGTATGCGCCCTTCACCAACCGTACGCGGGCGCCGAGCTCGTTCATCCGCCGCAGATCGCGTTCGGTCCGAAACAGGTACGACTGCAGCACGACGCCGATATTGCGGTACTCCAGGTTCCACAGCGTCTCGAACACCTCGAGCGTCACGTCCGTGTACGGCGAGTTCTCCATGTCGATACGGACGAAGAACCCGTGCTGCCGCGCCGGCTCGAGAATCCGCCGCATGTTGTCGACGCAGGTCGCGCGATCGATCGCCAGCCCCAGTTGCGTCAGTTTCACCGACACGTTGCGCTCGATGTCGGCGGCAACGATGTCGTCCATCAGGTGCGTATACTCGCGCGTCGCGGCCGTCGCCTGCTCGATCGTGGTGACGCTTTCGCCGAGGTAATCGAGCGTCAGCAGCAGTCCTTTCGCCTGCAGTGCCCGCGCCGCCAAGATCGCATCCTCGACGTGCTCGCCGGCGATGAACCGCCGCGCAAAGCTTCGCGGTGTTGCCATCCCGTACGACGACGCCAAGCGCTTGAGGGTGTTGCTTCGCGACAGCAGGGTGAACATCGGCTCGCCGCGGTCTCGCCGCGCTAGTGGGTTCGGGAGGGCGACTTGAGGAGGTGCTCGAGCGAGCGGGCGTAGTACCGCAGTACGTTCCGGTTTCGAACGCGCACACGCCCGCGGTTGACCACGAGGATCCCGCGTGCCTCGAGCGGCTCCAATGCGCTGTCGACGGCTTCGGCGCCGCTATGGACGCCGAGGTTCGCGCCGCAGGTCGCGAGTGTGTCGATGAGCGCATCGGCCCGCTCTTCGAGTTCACGTCTCGTGATCGATGGGCGCATCGCCGACGCGACGACCGTCGTCGGCAGCACCTTGCAGAGACGGCCGATGGTCTGCATGACCGCGTGGGTGAGATCGAGGACGGCGCGTCGCGAATTCGGGTCAACACCGTTGACATCGATCGGCGTACCGAACGTGACGAATGCGCGCGATCGATAACCCACCGCGTAGCGCACCATCTCCGCCAATTCGTGGCTGAACGGACGCTGCGATCGCTTCACCCCCTGGCGGGCGAGCACATGATCCTCGAGCACGAGATCGTAGGACACGGCCGTCGGCACGACGACCAGACGCGGGTGCTCGGCCTGCAGCGCCGCGTGCATGAGACCAGTCTTCGGGATCTTGAGCTCCCCGCTGTAGCTCCGGCCGCCCTCCGGGTAGAAGAAGAAGTCGTGCGACCGCAGCAGTTCTGCGACGTAGGCCTTGAGCGTGATGAGGTAGATCGGATCTCTGGTATTGCGCCGGATCGGAATCGCCCCGGTGACGTAGCGATGGATCAGGCCGAGCGGACCGCCGAACAGGTTGATGCCGGCGGCGATGATCGGCGGTCTGATGCCGTTATCGTCGAGGACGAGCGGTTCGACCAGGTAGTCCGTGTGACTGCGGTGGTTCGACGCGTAGACGACACGGCCGCCGCGCGTCGCGGCCTTGACCGGCTCGAACTGCTCGCCGATGCGCTCTACTTTGCGAAGAATCGGATACAGCGGGTGCTTGAGCGCGCGGTAGATGGAGTAGCGCTGTGTCGTCTTGAGCTCATCGAGGTAGGATTCGATCCGCTCGCGTGCGGCTCGACCGCTTTCGCCGTGGCCGCCCTGCAGATATCGCGCGACTTCTTCCCTCGAAAGCACGGCCCGTGTGATCTCGTCGAGCATCGGCTGCGAGCACTATACCAGCTAGGTAGCTCGGTAGCTAGGTAGTTAGGTAGCTGGGTCCCAGCAACCCAGTTACCCAGCAACCCAGCTACCTAGTTACCTAGTTACCTAGTTCTGTGCAGATCGCATCCGCGAACTCCCGCGTGCCCGCTGTCCCACCCAGGTCGCGGGTGCGGACTCTTCCCTCGGACAAGACGTTCCCGAGGGCAGTCATGATGCGGGTCGCGATGGCACCCTCGCCGATGTGATGCAGCATCAACAGACCTGACAGCAGCAGGGCCGTCGGGTTCGCGAGGTTTTTTCCGGCAATATCAGGCGCACTGCCGTGGACCGCCTCGAACACGCCGATGTCGGTGCCCAGGTTGGCCGCGGGCACGACACCGAGTCCACCGACCAGGCCGGCGCATAAATCCGAGACGATGTCGCCGTAAAGGTTTGGCAGGAGCAGCACGTCGAACTGTGTTGGATTCATCACCAGATGCATGCACGCCGCATCGACGATACGCTCGTCGCACACGATATCGGGATAGCGCGCCGCGATCGTCTGCACGCTTCTCAGGAAGAGGCCGTCAGCCATCTTCATGATGTTGGCTTTGTGGATCGCGGTCACGCGCTTCCGGCGATGCTTCCGCGCGTACTCAAACGCAAAGATCGCGATTCGTTCCGAGGCTTCCTCGGTGATGATCTTCAGGCTTTCGACCACGCCCGGGACGACTTCGTGCTCCAGGCCCGAATAGAGATCCTCGGTGTTCTCGCGAACGATCACCAGATCGACACCCGTGTAGCGTGACGGAACCGAAGGGATGTTCCACACCGGGCGGAGGTTGGCGTAGAGACCGAGCGCCTTTCGCAATCCAACATTGACGCTGGTGAAACCACCACCGACAGGCGTGGTGACGGGCCCCTTCAGCGCGACCTTCGTGCGCGTGATTGACTCGATCAGAGCAGGCGGCAACGGGTTGCCGTGTTGCTCGATGGCGAGGACGCCGGCGGCGTGAGGCTCCCATTGAACCTGGAGTCCCGCGGCTTCAATCACCTTGACGACGGCATTCGTGACCTCGGGGCCGATGCCGTCACCCGGGATGAGCGTGATCGTATGCTTCACTGTTGAATGCCTCTGAGGCGTTGGGAGTTGGAAATTGGGAGTTATCAGTGCTCTTTCGCTTCCCAATAGAGCAGCATGAGCGCACCGACAATGTTGATCACCATCAAGCGTGTCGAGAGCTGATGAAGCTGGTCAAAGCGCACGCGGCGCTCGTCGCCCGCCGGCAGGCTCGAAGGCAGTCCGCTAACTTCCCGCTGAATTGAATTGACTTCGCGGAGAACCACGAGCCCCGAGTAGAGAGCCACCACGAGCATCAGTGCGACAATGGCTGAGCGGACGGCGAACGCGACCGGCCTCGGACCCAGCAAGGCCATGGCGGCAAGCGCAAGCAGCGCCAACGCGCCGGTGCCGTAGGCAACATAGTGAAACCGCGAGAGAATCGCGCCAAAGACGGCGCCGCCCAGCAGCCGCCCGGTGGACGGCTCAATGGCCTGGAGCACCTGAAATGTCGTAGGCGCGACCACCGCGCCGAGTACGACCATCCCGCCTAGCCATACGGCCAGCGCAAGGACATACACGTACCGCAGCGCGAGCACCCGGTCATTATAATGAGCAGAGAAGGAAGAGCGGCCTGATCACATCTCCCCGCGAACGTGTCAGTGCAGGCCGCCTTCTGGCCACAGCGGTTCTCGTCTGTTTGATTTCGCTGTCGCCAAGTGCGCAGACCGGACCAGCCGGCATGCGCGATCCTGCCTGGTCTCCCGACGGCAAACGTCTGGCCGTCGTGATCCTCGATCGGATTTGGATGACGGCGCCGGATGGGCGCGACGCGCGTGAGCTGACGCGCGTTGCCGAGTCCGAACGCGAGCCCGCCTGGTCGTTCGATGGCAAGCGGATCGTGTTCGTCGCTGACCGCGGGGACGGTTTCGATCTCTACGTCATCGACCCGCGAGGCGGCATCCCGGAGAAAGTACTCGACCTCGAGGGCGACGAGCGCACGCCATCGTGGACTCCCGACGGTCGAATCGTCTTCGCGCATCGTTCCGCCGATGAACTGCAGTGGGATTTGTTCCTCGTCGATCCGTCCGGCCCTGAAGCGGATCGCATTCCACTTCGGTTGACGCAGTCACCCGACGACGAACTGCAGCCGCGCGTATCGCCGGACGGCCGGCGCATCGCGTTCACCTCGAACCGCAACAGCGATGATGGCGACTTCGACATCTGGATGATGCGCCTGTTCGATCGTACGGCGCCGGCGTCGAGTGGCGGCCGCGGACCGGCGGTGCGCCTGGCTCGGCAGCCTGGCTATGACGGGTTTCCAGAGTGGTCGCCTGACGGCACGCGGCTCGCCTATTACTCGGTCCGCGACGGCGTCGGTTCGACATGGGTGACGAGCGTCAATCCCCTGGGCGACGCAGATTCGATTTCGCCTGGCCGCCCGATCTCGCCGTCAGTACTCGTGTCGCGGCACGGCGGCACGCTGACGTGGTCTCCCGACGGACGCCAGCTCGCCATTGGCGAAATTCCGGAACCCGATCCCGGGTACAACGGCAATCCACGGCGCGATCGCGACGATCCTCCCGCGCTCTTCGGAGACGGGCGGGCGTACCGGCTGTGGATCGTCCCGGCGCCGCGTGCCGTGGACGAGGGGACGCGCGCGCTGGCAGCGCCGTCATCGCTGACACCGACACCCTACCGGCGAGCGTTCGAGAGCGTATGGTCCTCGCTCAAGCGCATGTACTACCAATCAGGCGACGGCGCGCGGGCGTGGGATCGTCTCCGCGTCGAGCTTGAACCGCGTGCGGAACAGGCGCGGTCGGAGGGTGCGTTCGAAGACGTCATCGATCAGATGATCGTCAGGCAACCGCTGGTGAAACCACAGGTGACGTCGTCACGGGCGGTGGTCGTCTCGGCGCATCCGCTTGCGTCGGAAGCCGGGCGGGCGATTCTCGCGCGCGGCGGCAACATTGTCGATGCGGCGATTGCGGTGTCATTCGTGCTCGGCGTCGTCGAGCCCGATGCGTCGGGTATCGGGGGTGATGGTCAGGCGGTGTTGTTCATGAGCGGCATGCCTGAGCCGTCGGTGATCGATTTCAAGGACGAGACGCCGGGCGGCGCGACGCTCGACAACCCGCGGATCTTTCGTGGCGCGCGACTGGTGGGTGATGGGCCGCTGTCGGCCAACATTCCCGGCGTCGTTGCCGGCATGGACTACCTCTACACGCGATACGGCAGTGGACGGGTCCCCTGGTCCGATCTGATCGCGCCGGCCATCGCCTATGCGGAACAGGGATTCGTGCTCGATCAGACGCTGCCGTCGAGCATCGCGGAGGGACGGCAGTACTTCCAGAAGTACACGGCCGCCGCGCGCATTTACCTGCCCAACGGTCGCGTGCCGAAAGCGGGCGACCGCTTCGTCAATCGCGACTACGCCACGACGCTTCGCACGCTCGCGTCCGAGGGTGCCGAGTCGTTCTACCGTGGATCGCTGGCGCGTCGTATCGCCGCCGACATGCAGGCGAATGACGGTCTGATCACTTACGACGATCTGGCGCAGTATCACGCGATCGAACGGAAGCCGGTCAGCGGACACTATCGCGGTCACGTCCTCGTGACCGGTGGACCTCCCGTCGGCGCGGGAGTGTCGCTGCTGGAGGCGTTCCAGGTGCTGGCCAATTACAAGCCGCGAGAGCACGCGACACCGGTCACCGACGCCGAGTACTGGCACTACCTCATCGAATCGTGGAAGCTGCGGGATCGAGTCGCGCGGATCGCCGATCCGGCGCAGTGGCCGGTCGATTTCGACGAGCATCTCGAAGCCGGTCATGCCGCGAACCTGTTCAATCGGATCGATGCTCGGCACGCGCAGGTATTCCCTGAAGACTCGGACGAAATCGGCGGTGGGCCGGAGCGGATCGGCAGCGGCACCAGCGGTTTTGTCGTGGCTGATGTCGATGGCAATGTGATCGCGATCACACAAACGTTGAGCACGTGGGGAGGGTCGTTCTACGTCTCGCGCGGGCTTGGATTTCTCTACAACAACCATCTCAGATCGAATCGCACGGCCCCCGGCTCGTACGGACAGCTGAAGCCGCTCACGCGATCCAATACGGCCAACGTACCGATGATCGTGTTCAACGAGCGTGGCGGCACGCTCACTCCACGTCTTGCAGTAGCGTCGGCAGGCAACGCGTGGATCCCCGCCTCCACCTACTCCATCGTCACCGGCGTCATCGACGGCGGCATGTCGATGCAGCAGGCGATTGAAGCGCCGCGCTTTCTGGTGACGCGTGATCCCGGCGACGTCAGTGGACGGGAGGCGCGTGTGGAGATCGAAGATCGATTTCCGCGGTCAGTGGTGCAGGAACTGAAAGCACGCGGGCACAGCTTTCAGAAGATTGGCCGCAAGGGCGAGTTCCGCTACGGGTTTGCGTCCGGCGTTCTCATCGACGAAGAGCATGGCCTGGTAGAAGGCGGCGCCGATCCTCGACGCTCTCACGCCGCCGTCGCGCTCGAATCAGGCTCCACGTCGAGCCAACAATTCTAGGCTGC
>Ga0207645_10002071_pt1 | contig 16052 bp, 12 predicted proteins | sample KBSM53metaG_FD_184331 | JGI IMG/M metagenome (GOLD analysis project Ga0207645, IMG submission 184331) | Miscanthus rhizosphere microbial communities from Kellogg Biological Station, Michigan, USA - KBS M5-3 metaG (SPAdes) (version 2) | ecosystem: Host-associated > Plants > Roots > Rhizosphere >...
CATACGCCGTCCAGATGCTTGATCATCGGAATGCGCGACTCCTGCATCACGCGCTCGATCAGGCTTTTGCCGCCGCGCGGGACGACGATGTCGACGTACTCGTTCATGCGCAGGAGTTCGCCGACGGCGGCCCGGTCGGTCGTCTCTATTACCTGGACCGCGGTCTCCGGCAGGCCGGCGGCTTTAAGTCCCGCATGCACGCACTCGGCAATCGCCTGGTTCGAATGCAATGCTTCCGAGCCGCCGCGCAGTATGCAGGCATTCCCGGCCTTCAGGCACAGGCCCGCCGCATCCGCAGTTACGTTGGGGCGCGATTCGTAAATGATCGCGATCACGCCGAGCGGCACACGCATGCGGCCGACCTTGATGCCTGACGGCTGCTGCTTCAATTCGCTGATTTCGCCGATCGGGTCGGGGAGCTGCGCGATCTGGCGCAGGCCGTCGGCCATGTCGGCGATGCTTTTTTTGGTGAGCGTCAGGCGATCGATCAGCGGCGCATCCAGTTTTTTCGCGCGCGCAGCGTCAAGGTCGAGCGCGTTCGCGGTGAGCAGGCGCGCGACGTCGCGCTCGATCGCCTCTGCGGTCAGCGTCAATGCCCGGTTCTTGGTTGCCGTATCGGCCTTCGCGACGAGCCGCGACGCGGCGCGCGCTTGCTTGCCGACGGTGACCATATAGCTCTGGATGTCCATGGGAAATCAATGATAACGCGAACTACGCGGCCTTGGCCCGGGTGCGGGAAAACCGCAGTCCCAGCTGCAGCAATTCGTCCCACACGTCGCCGCGCGCAAGGCCCTTGATCATGCGGTCGATGCGCGCCGCATGCACGAGCGCTGCTTCGACTTGCGTGGCCGTGTAGCGCCCGACATTGCGTTCCACGATTTGCTGGCGCGGACCCCAGATGCGTGCATCGCGCATCGCCTGCTGCAGCGGACGCCCGCTCGAAAGGCCCGCGAGCACGCGGCCTACCGCGCGGATTTCCTCGGTGATCGACCACAGGATCAGCGGCGGCGCGGCGCCTTCGCCCTGCAAGCCGTCGAGCACGCGCGCGAGATGCAGCGCGTCGCCCGAGAGCACGATGCCGCCCAGATCGAACACGTCGAACCGCGCCACGTCGAGCACTGATTCCTTGATCTGGTCGAACGACAGCGCGCCGGGCGGAAACAAGAGCGCGAGCTTCTGCACTTCCTGATACGCGGCGAGCAGGTTGCCTTCGACTTTGTCGGCGATGAATTCGAGCGTTTCACGGTCGGCGGACTGCTCCTGCGCTTTCAGGCGAACCGCGAGCCACGCCGGCAGCTTGTCGCGCTTGACCTGCGCGGCCTCGACCATCACGCCGGCCGCGTCGAGCGCGCCGAACCACGCGCCTTTTTGCGCGCGCCAGTCGATTGCGGGCAATGCAATCAACGTCACCGTGTCCGGCGGGAGGTCGGCCGCAAACTCCTGCAGGGCCTGGCTGCCGTCGTTGCCCGGCTTGCCGCTCGGAATGCGTAGCTCGAGGATGCGGCGCGTGGCAAACAGCGACTGCGAGTGGCCGCTCACGCGCAACTGCGACCAGTCGAAGTGCTGCTCCGCGGTCAGCACCTCGCGCTCGACGTGGCCTTCTTCGCGCGCCCTGGCGCGGATGCGGTCGGCGGCCTCGAGTGCCAATAGCGGCTCGTCGCCGTAGACGATGTACAGCGGCGCGAGCGCGCGCTTCAATTGCTGGGCGAGTTGTTCGGTCGTCGTGCGCACGTCGTGCAGCCGCGCGAAATTCGGCGCGCGCTTAGCGCAGGTCCGGCGTTGCCGGGTTCATGTGCGCGACCTGCAGGCGGCGCACAACCTGCTGGACGGCGTCGGTCTGCATGTCGCGATAAAGCAGCGCTTCTTCCTGCTCCTTGCCGAGCACGTCGGAGTCGCTGTAGAGCAGATCGCGCTTCAACAGGATTTCGTCGGCCGCAATCAGCTCGCGGCCGTCTTTGTTAGTGAGGCGGAAATTGACGCGATAGCGCAGCTGCAGTTCCTGCACGCGGCCGGCGCCCGACAGCGACAGTATCGAGCGTTCGCGCGCTTCGCCGAGTATCTGCAGCGTGACGTCGGCTTCCTTCGGATTGGTGGAAATGCGGGTGCCGCTGCCGGCGCGCACCGCGCGCGCGAGCGGCGTCGTAAACGTCGGCGAGCCGACGATGTAGATCGATTCGAAGGGCAGGCTCGCCTGGCCGCGCAGGTGAAACCCGCACGAGGCGAGCAGCAATGCGGTCGCTGCAAGGATGAAGGAGGCGGGACGAAGCATAAAAGAACCCCCTTTTTTTTCTGACGATTGAGATTCGCCTTTATATCTCATCCTTCATCCTTCCGCCTTCATCCTTATCTCTAATCACACTACCACATTTACCAGGCGGCCCGGCACCACCACGACCTTTTTCACCGGCTGGCCGGCGACGTGTTTCTGCACGTTGGCGTTCTGCATCGCGAGCGCTTCGATTTGGGCGCGGTCGGCGTCCTTGGCGACGCGCATGTTCCCGCGCAGCTTGCCGTTGACCTGCAGCACCAGCTCGATTTCGTCGACGGCGAGCGCATCAGCATCGACTTCCGGCCACGCGGCCGCGAGGATGTCGGCGCCGAAGCCCAAGTCGCGCCACAACTGGTGCGAAATGTGAGGCGTGATCGGGTAGAGCAGGCGCAGCAGTATGGACAGGCCTTCTTTTGTCACGTCGTCCCTGACGCCGCGCATGCGATCGAGCGCGTTCAGAATTTTCATCGCCGCCGACGCTACCGTATTGAACTGGTGCCTCGCCATGTCGTGGTTGGCCTGCTTCAGGACCGAATGAATTTCGAAGCGCGTGGCTTTCTGCAACGGTGCATCGGCGGCAAGCGTGCCTTGTTCGAAATCGACGCCGTAAGTCCACAGGCGTTTCAAAAACCGCGATGCCCCCTCGACACCGGCGTCGTTCCACAAGAGCGTATCTTCCGGCGAGCTCGCGAACATCGTGAAAAGCCGCGCCGTATCGGCGCCGTATTCCTCGATCAGCGATTGCGGGTCGACGCCGTTGTTTTTGGATTTCGACATCGTGCCGATGCCGTCGGAGTCGACGGGCTGGCCGTCCGCTCTGAGCGTCGCGCCGATGCGCTTGCCGCTCGCGTCGACGGCGATGTCGACTTCCAACGGGTTGTAATAGGTGATGCGGCCGGCGTCGGGCTTGCGGTAAAAAATTTCATTGAGCACCATGCCCTGGGTCAAGAGCCGCGCGAACGGCTCGTCGAACTTGACGAGCCCCAGGTCACGCATCGCTCTGGTCCAGAACCGCGAATAGAGCAGGTGCAAAATCGCGTGCTCAATGCCGCCGATATATTGGTCGACCGGCAGCCAGTAGTTGACGCGTTCATCGACCATCGCATTTTTCTGGTCCGCGCACGCGAAGCGCATGTAATACCAAGACGAATCGACAAAGGTGTCGAGCGTGTCGGTTTCGCGCTTGGCCGGTTGTCCGCAGCGCGGGCACTTGCAGTTCACGAAGTCAGCGCGCTTGTTGAGCGGGTTGCCGCTGCCATCCGGCACGCAATCTTCGGGCAGCACAACCGGCAGCTGGTCGTCGGGCACCGGCACATCACCACACGCGGCGCAATGAATGATTGGGATCGGCGTGCCCCAATAACGCTGGCGCGAAATGCCCCAGTCCCTTAAGCGCCACATGATCTGCTTTTCACCGAGGCCCTTAACGGCGAGATCGGCGGCGATGGCATCGACCGCAGCAACATAGTCGAGCCCGTCGTACTTGCCCGAATGAACGCAGACGCCATGTTCGGCGTACCACGGCTCCCACGCAGCTAACGAATACGTTTTGTTACCGACGGCGATAACCTGCTTGATCGGGAGCGCATATTTTTTGGCGAACGCAAAATCGCGCTCGTCGTGTCCGGGCACGCCCATTACCGCACCGTCGCCGTAACCCCACAATACGTAGTTGCCGACCCATACTTCGGTTTTTTCGCCGGTCAGCGGATGCACGACAAAAAAACCGGTCGGCAAACCCTTCTTTTCCATCGTCGCGAGATCGGCCTCGATCACGCTGCCGCGCTTGCACTCGTCGACGAACGCGGCGAGCTTGGGATTGTCGCGCGCGAGCCGCGTCGCGAGCGGATGCTCGGCGGCAATCGCCACGAAAGTGACACCCATGATGGTATCGGCGCGCGTCGTGAACGCCCACAATTTTGCCTGTGCGCCGTCTAATTCATACGGAAATGCGAGCCGCACGCCGTAGCTCTTGCCGATCCAATTGGCCTGCATCGTTTTCACGCGCTCGGGCCAGCCGGGCAGCGTATCGAGCGCGCCGAGCAGCTCGTCGGCGTATTTTGTGATCGCCATGTAGTACATCGGGATTTCGCGCTTTTCGACCAGCGCGCCGGTGCGCCAGCCGCGGCCATCTATCACCTGCTCGTTGGCCAGCACCGTTTGATCGACCGGATCCCAGTTCACGGTGCCGGTTTTTTTGTAGACGAGACCTTTCTCGAGCAGACGCAGAAAGAGCCACTGGTTCCAGCGATAGTAGTCGGGCTGGCAGGTCGCGAGCTCGCGCTCCCAGTCGATCGCGAAACCGAGCGACATCATCTGCTTTTTCATGTACGCGATATTGTCGTGCGTCCACTGCGCTGGCGGTACCTGATTGGCCATCGCGGCATTTTCGGCGGGCAGGCCGAACGCGTCCCATCCCATCGGCTGCAGCACGTTGAACCCGCGCATGCGGTGATACCGGGAAAGCGCATCGCCTATGGTATAGTTTCGCACGTGCCCCATATGCAGTTTGCCGGATGGATAGGGGAACATCGACAGGCAGTAGTACTTGGGTTGGCCGGGCGCCGGCGTTGAATCGCCAGCGGGCTCAAGGGCGCGAAATGAACGATTGTCGGCCCAGAATTGCTGGGCATCGCGTTCGATTGCGTGGGGATTGTACTTGTTCTGCATACGGAATCTGCGAATGCGGCGAAGACGCGAATTATACCCGCACCGCACCGGAATCCGCGGGTACCCGTAGCACCCGGGTGACCAGAAAATCAGGGAGGCCTCAATGAAAATAAGAACGCTGTTGTCGATGGTGCTGCTGCTCGCTGCGGGTTGCGCGTTTTCCGCGGCCACGCCTGGGGTACCCAAAGCCGCGCTGGCTAAATCGCTGATCGTCGTTGAAGGCGTGCAGATGCCCGCGTGGGTCGAGCGCGCGAACGGCGCGCGCGATGCGCTGACGCTCGGCACATCGCTCTCGAACAAAGACCGCGTGATCACCGGGCCGGGCGCGCGCGCCTTGTTGCGGCTGGCCGACGGCAGCCTGATCAGGCTCGGCGAAAACGGCATGCTCGCGCTCGACGACCTTGGCCAGAAAAAATTCCAGTTGAAAGACGTGGTCACCGCCTCGCTCGACGTGTTGAGCGGCGCGTTCCGGTTTACGACGCAGGCGCTGACGAAATTCCGCGGCGAGCGCGACGTCAAGGTTAGGATAGTTACGATCACCATCGGCATCCGCGGCACCGACCTGTGGGGCAAGGCGGATGGGACCAAAGACATTGCGTGTCTGATCGAGGGCAAAGTCGACGTCACGCGCGGCGACCAGGCGTTTACCATGGACCAGCCGATGTCGTTCTACGTCGCGCTGAAAGACAAACCCGGCGAACCGGTCGCGCCGGTGCCGCAAGAACAGCTCGCAAAATGGGCGGCCGAGACCGACATCGCCGCCGGCGCGGGCGCGTTGCGCAAAGGCGGCAAGTGGCGCGTGTATCTTGCGGACGCGAGCGATCAGGGCGCCGCGCTCAAGACCTACGATCAGCTGCGCAATGCCGGCTATGCGGCGGAGATCCGGCCGGTGACGACCGAGGCCGGCATCAATTACCGCGTGCGAATTTCGAATCTGGCGACGCAGCAGGAAGCCGCCGCGCTGGGCGCGAAGCTCAAAGCACAAATGGGATTCGCCGAGCCCAAAGTCTCGAAGTAGTTCCGCATGCGATGCAGTCACGGCCGGCCTCGCGCCGGCCGCTGCATTTTGGGCGACATGCAAGTGACGCTGACCTATAATCATGCGGTCGCACTCGCACACCATTCATGTCGTCGCCTTCATTTCTCGCCGGACTCAACGAGCCGCAACTCGAAGCCGTAACGCTGCCGCACCAGTCGGCGCTGATCTTAGCCGGCGCCGGCAGCGGCAAAACGCGCGTGCTGACCACGCGCATCGCCTGGTTGATCCAGACGGGGCAGGTGAGCCCGGCCGGCTTGCTCGCCGTCACCTTTACGAACAAAGCCGCGAAAGAAATGCTCGCGCGCGTGAGCGCGATGCTGCCGATCAACACGCGTGGCATGTGGGTCGGCACCTTTCACGGGTTGTGCAACCGCATGCTGCGCGCCCATTACCGCGAGGCCGGACTGCCCCAGCTATTCCAGATCCTCGACAGCCAGGACCAGCTCGCGCTGATCAAGCGCACGATGAAGGCCGCGAACGTCGACGAGGAAAAATTTCCGGCGCGCCAGATCGCGTGGTACATCAACAGCCACAAGGACGCGGGCAAGCGCGCGCATGAGGCGGACGACTACGATGATTTTACGCGCCGGCTGCGCGAGCTTTACGCGATTTACGACGAGCAGTGCCAGCGCGAAGGTGTAGTCGATTTCGCCGAGCTGCTGCTGCGTTGCTATGACTTGCTGGCGAAAAACGAACTGCTGCGCGACCATTATCGCGGCCGCTTCCGCCACCTCCTGGTCGACGAGTTCCAGGACACCAACCGCCTGCAATATCAGTGGCTGCGTATGCTCGCCGGCAAGGAAAATGCCGTATTCGCGGTCGGCGACGACGACCAGTCGATCTATGCGTTCCGCGGCGCGTCCACCGCCAATATGGGGGACCTGCAGAAGGACTTCGCGGTCGAGAAGGTGATCAAGCTCGAGCAGAACTACCGCTCGCACGGCCACATCCTCGACGCCGCCAACGCGTTGATCGATCACAACCGCAAGCGCCTTGGTAAAAACCTGTGGACCGCCGAAGGTAAAGGCGAGCCGTTGCGCGTGTATGAGGCGACGAGCGACATCGACGAGGCAAGCTTCATCGTCGACGAAGTCAAATCGCTGCACCACGAAGGCCTGCGGCTGTCGGAAATCGCGCTTCTTTACCGGTCGAACGCGCAGTCGCGCGTGCTCGAGCATGCGTTATTCAACGCCGGCATGGCTTATCGCGTGTATGGCGGACTGCGCTTTTTCGAGCGCCAGGAAATCAAGCACGCGCTCGCTTACCTGCGCGTGCTGGCAAGCGACGAAGACGACGGCGCACTGCTGCGCATCATCAATTTCCCGACGCGCGGCATCGGCAATCGCGCGCTCGAGCAGTTGCAGGACGCCGCGCGCAGCCGCGGCTCGAGCCTGTGGACGGCAGCGGTCGAAAAAACGAGAGGCGATAGGGGGGAGGGGAAAGGCGACAATCAACCCTTTCGTGGAGAAACCGGCCTAGCTGGTTACGCCTCTCACCTCTCGCCTATCCCCTCTCCGGCGAAAGGCGTCGCGGCGTTTGTGACGCTGATAGCCGCCATGCGCGCCGCGTGCGCGGACCTGCCGCTGCCCGAAATCATCGAGCACGTGATCGAGCACAGCGGGCTGAAGGCGTATTACGCGAAGGAGCGCGAAGGCGCCGACCGGCTCGAAAACCTGGACGAATTGATCAACGCCGCAGCGGGTTTCATTGCCGACGAAGCGCAGGACGACACGAGCCTCGCCGGCTTTCTCGCCCATGCCGCGCTCGAAGCGGGCGACAACCAGGCGCAGGCCGGCGCCGATGCGCTGCAGCTGATGACGGTGCATTCGGCGAAAGGCCTCGAATTCCACTCCGTGTTCATCAGCGGGCTCGAGGAAGGCCTGTTTCCGCACGAGAACAGCCTGTCGGAGGCCGACGGCAAGGAAGAGGAGCGGCGGTTGATGTATGTGGCGCTGACGCGTGCGCGGCGGCGCCTGTACCTGTCGTTCGCGCAAAGCCGTATGCTGCACGGGCAGACGCGCTACAACATCGCGTCGAGCTTTTTCGGGGAAATCCCCGACGTGCTGTTAAAACGCATCAACCGCGCGGGAACCTACGCAACGTTGGCGCCGGCGGCGCGCGAGTCGCGCGGCGGTTATGCGGTGACCGGCCGCGCGACTGTGCTGATCACGGAAGAGGCGTCCCCCTGGCGCATCGGCCAGAACGTCGTGCATCCGAAATTCGGCGCGGGCGTCATCGTCAATGCCGAAGGGCGCGGCCACGATGCGCGCGTGCAGGTCAATTTCCATCACAACGGCACCAAGTGGCTGGCGCTTGAATACGCCAAGCTAAGCGCGGCCTGACGCTCTAGCCGGCCGCCGGTTCCTGCACGAACAAATCGCGATAGCTCGCATACAGCGATGGCACCAGCACCGGTGCCAGCAGCCAGATGCCCATATCCGGCTGACGCGTCAGCGCCACCCCGATTTGCATCATGACCAGCAAAGGTCCCATCAGCGCGATGGCGTAAACGAGCATGGGCATGATATTGCGCAGGCAGGCCCACAGGCTCATGAGCATCGCCGGCCCCGGCTTCATGTCGTCGAAGAACACGAGCATGGGAGCGAACCATACCGCCAGCATGACCGGAACCGCGATCGCGAGCCCGACGCACACGCTCAAGAGCAGGCGCGGCGCCGCGACGCGCATTGCGGCCACGGTTTCCTGAGTGATGGCGCCGGTGCTCATTGTCTGCACGACGTCCGACAGCGCCGCCCCGGCGACGGTAGTCATGGCAACGAGCATCAGGAAGTGCCCGAGCAGCGAGACGCCGCCGAGCGTGATCAGGTGCCCGGCATTCTTGAGAAAGCCGCTCGCGAGATAGCCCAGCCGCAACGGTTTGCCCTGTTCCAACGCCTGCGCGCCGTGCGTCAGGCCGGCGAGGAAATTAGGCGTTATCAAAACGACGAGCAGCCCGAGGTAGGGTACCGCCAGCAGCACGCGGCTGCCAATGAAGAGCAGCGCAATCAGCATTAGCCAATGCGCGGGATCCTTGCGGAACAGCACGAGGCCCTGCACCAGCCATTGCCACCCGTGACGGGCGTCGACTTTGCGGATCTGCATCGTCAGGCCAGCATCTCTGTGAGCCCGCTCGCGTGCGCTATGTGCTGCTCGAGCATGCGCTGAAAGTACGCGGGATCCTTGGCGTGCACGAGCGCGCCCGGTCGCGGCAGGTGAAAATCGTATAGCCGCGATATCCAAAAGCGCAACGCTGCGGCGCGCAGCATCAGCGGCCACGCCGCATGCTCAGCCGCGGTGAAGGGACGCACGCGGTGATACGCGGCGAGCAGCGCCTGCGCGCGGCCGGCGTCGAGTCCGGGCGCCGGCGAGCAGCACCAGTCATTGACGGTGATCGCCACGTCGAAGAGCAGCGCATCGGTGCACGCAAAATAAAAATCGATGACGCCGCCGACGCGCGCGCCGTCCCACAGCACGTTGTCGCGAAAAAGATCGGCATGGATCGCGCCGCGCGGCAGCTCGTCGTGGCGGTGCTGCGCCTGAAACCGGACCTCGCCAGCCAGCATGTCAGCCGCCGGCGCAGCCAGAAACGGCGCCACCTGCGGCGCGGCCGCCGCCCACCAGCGCGGGCCGCGCGGGTTGGGCATGTTCGCGGTGTAACTGCGGGCGGCCAGGTGCATTTGGGCGAGCAGCTCGCCGATCGTCGCGCAGCGCGCTGCATCGACCTCTTTGAGATCCGCGCCCGGCACGCAGGTGAATATGCTCGCCGGCTTGCCGTTTAACTCGCCGAGAACGTTATTCTCCAGGTTGGCGATCGGTTGCGGGCACGGAATGCCGTGCGCGGACAGATGCGTCATCAGGTTCATGTAGAACGGCAGCTCGTGCGCTTTGAGCTTCTCGAACAGCGTCAGCACGTAGCGCCCGTGCGTCGTGGTGACGAAGTAATTGGTGTTTTCGATGCCGGCGGCAATGCCCTCGAGGCGCGTGAGGGTGCCGATCGAATAATTCCTGAGCCACACCGCGAATTCTTCGGGCGTGACGATGGTGAATACGGCCATGGCTTGAGCTGTCAGTGACCGCCGTTGCGCCGGTGCACGCGCGGGCCGCGCCGTGAACAGGCCGGGCTGACAGCCGGGGGCGCTACCCTACCAGGAATGGATCACCCACATCGGCGGGCGCAGGCCGAAATCGAACGTTTCCTGGCGCGACATTTTGCCGTCGCCTTTTTCGTCGATCAGGTAGTAAGACCGGCCGCTCACGGGAGTTACCTTCAGCATGTACAGCTTGCCGCCGACGCGGTACTCCTCGACGGTGTCGGTGCCGCGCTTGATTATCGTGACCTGCGGTTCGAGCGCGGGATCGAGCTCGAAGCCCGGGGGCGGCGGCGGCGGATCGGGTATGGGCTGCAGATTGCCCGGACGGTCGGCGCCCATGACCGGCAGGGCGGCGCAAAGCATCAAGACAGCTAACAGGTTACGCATGGCGATTTCCGCATGGTGTTGCCCGGATAAAACGGTGTTCAGGGCGGGTGCATCTATTATCGGCTTTTCGGCCGGAAATATAAAGCGCGGGCACCCGGCGGCCGACTGCTCCCGCCACCGTCGCTATAGCGTCAACATGGATTCGCGCTTCGCTTCGGCCGACGGAAACCCGCGTTTTTCGTAGTAGTCGAATATCGCGTCGACCACGTGCTGCGGCTCGTCGACCAGTCGCACAAGGTCGACATCGCCGGGCGCAATCATGTGTTCGGCGACTAGACGGTCGCGCAGCCAGTCGACCAGCCCGCGCCAGAACGGCGTGTGCACGAGAATGATCGGCATCTGCTGGATCTTGCCGGTTTGCACGAGGGTCAGCGCCTCCAAGAGTTCATCGAGCGTGCCAAAGCCGCCGGGCAGCACGACGTACGCGGTGGAAAACCGCACGAACGTGACTTTGCGCGCGAAGAAATGGCGGAACGACAGGCTGATGTCCTGAAACGTGTTCGGAAACTGTTCGCGCGGCAATTCGATGTTGAGTCCGATGGCCGCCGACTTGCCGAGATAGGCGCCCTTGTTGAACGCCTCCATCATGCCGGGACCGCCGCCGGAAATCACGCTGAATCCCGCGTCAGACAGACGGCGCGCGATTTGTTCGCCGAGCGTGAAATACGGATGCCCGACGGGCACGCGTGCGCTGCCGAACATGCTGACTGCGGGCTGGATGTTGGAGAGCCGTTCAGTCGCCTCGAAAAATTCTGACATAATGCCGAACATCCGCCACGATTCGCGCGCCGGCCATCCGGGCTCAGTGGTCAGGCGTGGCGGGACTTTGTTGGGATGGCTCATGTTCGACTCCTCTTTTGCCGTGTTTACGGCGCTGACGCGCAATGAATAAAACCCTGCTGCTCGTGGATGGTTCGTCGTACCTGTATCGCGCGTTTCACGCGATCGGCGAATTGCGCAACAGCAAAGGCGAGCCGACGAACGCGATTTTCGGCGTGCTGAACATGCTGCGGCGGCTGCACAAGGATATTCCGGCTGATTATAGCGCCTGCATATTCGATGCCAAAGGCAAGACTTTTCGCGACGACATCTATCCCGAGTACAAGGCCAACCGCACCGCGATGCCCGACGATCTGGGCGTGCAGATCGAGCCGCTGCTCGAGGCAATCCGCGCAATGGGCTGGCCGCTCCTGATCGTCGACGGCGTCGAGGCGGACGACGTGATCGGCACGCTCGCGTGCCAGGCGGCGCTGCAGGGCGTGCGCACGATCGTCTCCACCGGCGACAAGGACATGACGCAGCTCGTCAATCCGCAGGTTACGCTCGTCAACACGATGTCCAACGAGACGCTCGACGAAGCCGGCGTCGAGAAAAAATTCGGCGTGAAACCCGAGCGCATCGTCGATTATCTTTCGCTGGTCGGCGACGCGATCGACAATATTCCGGGTGTCGCCAAAGTCGGGCCCAAGACCGCGGTGAAATGGCTCGCGCGATACGGCACACTCGACAATATCATCGCGCACGCTTCCGAAGTCGGCGGTGCCGTTGGCGACAATCTGCGCGAGGTACTCGACTGGCTGCCGCAGGCGCGCGGCTTGCTGACGATCAAATGCGATGTCGAGCTGCCGATCAAGATCGAAGAGCTCGCGCATACCGCCCCGGACACCGCGAAGCTCGCCGAATTGTTCGACCGTTTCGAGTTCAAGAGCTGGCGCCGCGAGTTGAACGCGGCGCGCGAGGCGGCCGACGAACCGGTCCACGCGCCCACCACCGCGCCCGCGGCGCCGCGCGCGATGGTCGAGCGCCACTACGAAACGATATTGACGGAAGCCCAGCTCGACTCCTGGCTCGCGCGCGTGAGTGCCGCGGAACTGACCTGCCTCGATACGGAGACCACCAGCCTCGATCCGATGCAGGCGCGGCTGGTCGGCATGTCGTTTGCCGTGGAAGCCGGACATGCGGCATACCTGCCACTCGCGCATGTTTACGCCGGCGCGCCTGATCAGCTCAAGCTCGACGCCGTGCTTGCGAAGTTGAAACCATGGCTCGAGGATCCGGCCCGGCCCAAGCTCGGCCAGAACCTCAAGTACGACATGCATATTCTCGCCAATCATGGCGTCGCGCTCAAAGGCATTGCCCACGATACGCTGCTGCAATCGTACGTGGTGGAAAGCCACAAGCCGCACGATATGGACACGATGGCCGAGCGTCATCTCGGCGTGAAAACGATTACGTACGTCGAAGTGTGCGGCAAGGGCGCGGGCCAGATTTGTTTCGACCAGGTCTCGATCGAGCGCGCAACCGAGTACGCGGCCGAGGATGCCGATATCACGCTGCAACTTCATCAGGCGCTGTACCCGCAGGTCGAAAGCGACGCGAAGCTCGCGCGCATCTACGGCGAGATCGAGATGCCGGTGATGCCGGTGCTGCACGCAATGGAGCGTAACGGCGTGCTGCTCGATACCGCGTTGCTCGATGCGCAAAGCAGCGAGCTCGGCGTGAAGATGATGGAACTCGAGGCGGCCGCGCACCAGCAGGCGGACCAGCCGTTCAACCTCAATTCGCCAAAGCAGATCCAGGAAATACTGTTCGGCAAGCTCGGCATCAAGCCCGTCAAGAAAACGCCGTCGGGCACGCCCTCCACCGACGAAGACGCGCTCGCGCAATTGGCGCTGGACCACCCGCTGCCCAAGCTGCTGCTCGAATACCGCGGCATCGCGAAACTCAAGTCGACGTACACGGACAAGCTGCCGCGCATGGTGAACGCGCAGACCGGGCGCGTGCATACCAATTACGCGCAGGCCGTCGCGATCACGGGACGCCTGTCGAGCAACGACCCCAATCTGCAGAACATCCCGGTGCGCACCGCCGAGGGCCGCCGCATCCGCGAGGCGTTCATCGCGCCGGCCGGCAGCCATATCGTGTCGGCGGACTATTCGCAGGTCGAGTTGCGGATCATGGCGCACATATCGCAGGACGCGAGCCTGCTCAAGGCATTCGCGGCGGGCGAGGACATCCACCGCGCGACCGCGGCGGAAATTTTCAGTCTCGAGCCGCAGGCGGTCGACGGCGAGCAGCGGCGTTACGCCAAAGTGATCAATTTCGGCCTGATCTACGGTATGTCGGTATACGGCCTGTCGAGCCAGCTCGGCATCGAGCGCGCGGCTGCGCAGCAATACATGGATCGTTATTTCGCGCGGTATCCGGGCGTCGCCGAATACATGCGCCAGACCCGCGAGAAAGCGCGCGAGCAGGGCTACGTCGAAACCGTATTGGGCCGTCGCCTGTGGCTGCCGGAAATCCGCTCGAGCAACGGCGCGCGCCGGCAGGGCGCCGAGCGTGCCGCGATTAACGCGCCGATGCAGGGCACGGCCGCCGACCTGATCAAGCTCGCGATGATCGCCGTCCAGCGCTGGCTTGCCGCTGACGGGTTAAAAGCGATGCTCATCATGCAGGTGCACGACGAGCTGGTGCTCGAAGTGCCGGATGCCGAAATCGAAGTCGTCAAAACGAGGCTTCCGCAGTTAATGGCGGGCGTTGCGCAGCTGGCGGTGCCGCTGGTGGTGGACGTCGGCGTCGGGCCCAACTGGGAAAAAGCGCACTGAGCAACTGCCTCGCGCCCGCTGCGAGATTCAGGCGGGCGGGCTTGAGACCGCCAAGCGGTCATTCTATCCAGTTCTTCGAATAGAACTCGCACACGGTGCGTTTTTCCGCGTCATAGGACAAACCCTCGCCGGTTTTCAGATCCGCCGCGGAATACGAGTGATGCTCGACGCCCAAATGGTTGACGAGCGTCTGGAACACGTCGTTGAGCCCCGTGTCGAGCGCGAACAGCCAGCAGTATTTGGAAAGCTGCCGCCTTTTGGTCGCGTCCTTGCCGAGAGCGAGCAGTGCCGCTTTATAGCGCTCGAGCGGTTTGGCGTCCTGGCCGGCGAACGAGAGCTCGACACTCACGAGCAGGTTGCCTTCGGCGGCGACGTTAGACGCTGACCACACTTCTTTCTCGTCTACCGTGAGACCGACGTAAAAACGTGGCATGCGGTTTTTTTTTTCTGCGGCAGCGCTATTTCAGTGCGCCGCGGATTTTTTGTCCGATGCCGCTGCCGGCGCCGGCGGGCTTGCGGCGGAGCGCCTTTTCCTCGTCGGCGATTATGGTGTATCGGCCATGTATAAGTTTCACGGGCTCACCGGAAATTGAGCGCGCAGACCGGCTTCAGGCGATACCGGCGTCGTGCGCCTGCTGGTCGGCATGATAGCTCGACCGCACCATCGGCCCGCACGCGGCGTGGGCAAAGCCCAGGCGAGTCGCCGCGCGTTCGAATTCTTTGAATATCGCGGGCTCGGCATAGCGCAGCACCGGCAAGTGGTGGGCGGACGGCTGCAGGTACTGGCCGAGTGTGAGCATGTCGACGTTATGCGCACGCAGGTCGCGCAGCACCTGCATGATTTCGTCGTCGGTCTCGCCGAGGCCCAGCATGAGCCCCGACTTGGTGGGCACGTGCGGCAAACGCATTTTGAATCGATGCAGCAGCGCGAGCGAGTTGGCGTAATCGGCGCCGGGCCGCGCGTGCTTGTACAGGCGCGGCACGGTTTCGAGGTTGTGGTTCATCACGTCGGGCGGAGCGCCCGCGAGGATGTCGAGTGCCAAATCGAGCCGGCCGCGAAAGTCCGGCACCAGCACTTCGATGCGCGTGGCCGGCGACAGCTCGCGCACGGCCTTGATGCATGCGGCGAAATGCCCGGCGCCGCCGTCGCGCAGATCGTCGCGATCGACGCTCGTGATCACGACGTACTTGAGCTTGAGGGCGGCTATCGTCGTCGCCAGATTGATGGGTTCTTTCTCGTCGGGTGCCTGCGGCCGGCCGTGCGCGACGTCGCAGAACGGGCAGCGGCGCGTGCACAGGTCGCCCAGAATCATGAAGGTCGCGGTGCCCTTGCCAAAGCACTCGCTGATGTTCGGGCAGCTCGCTTCTTCGCAGACCGTGTGCAGCTGATGGCTGCGCAGCACCTCCTTGATTTCCTGGAAGCGGCGGCTGTCGCCCATCCTCACGCGGATCCAGTCCGGTTTTTTGAGCCGTTCGGCAGGCACGATCGGGATCGTGGCTTTGCCGAACGCGCGCGCGGTCTTCGCTGCGCCTTTTTGCTTGGTTGTCGCGTCGCTCATGATTTCAATGCGCGCCCAGGCGCCTCTGCAGGTATCCGGTCAGCTTGTCGGCAAGGACGTCGACTGGATCAGCAATCCCGAGCGTGCGCGCCTGCGTCACGGAGAGCCCCGGATAACCGCACGGATCAATTGCGTAAAAGGGTTCAAGGTCCATGTCTATGTTGAGCGCGAGTCCGTGATAACAGCGGCCGTTGCGGATGCGCAGGCCCAGTGCTGCGACTTTGGCATCGCCGACGTATACGCCCGGCGCGTCGGTGCGGCTGTTGGCGGCCACCGCATACTCTGCGAGCAAGTCTATCACGGCGTTCTCCATCAGCCTGACGAGCGGCCGCACGGTGATTTTACGGCGCAGCATATCGAGCATGAGATAAACGACGAGCTGGCCGGGCCCGTGATAAGTGATTTGCCCGCCGCGATCCGTCTTGACCACCG
>Ga0207645_10002074_pt1 | contig 16043 bp, 17 predicted proteins | sample KBSM53metaG_FD_184331 | JGI IMG/M metagenome (GOLD analysis project Ga0207645, IMG submission 184331) | Miscanthus rhizosphere microbial communities from Kellogg Biological Station, Michigan, USA - KBS M5-3 metaG (SPAdes) (version 2) | ecosystem: Host-associated > Plants > Roots > Rhizosphere >...
TGGCTGCGGCCGCCCGCACCGTGCGGGGTGCGGCTGGCCGTACTTCGGCGCTTCGCCAAGTGGCACTCGCCGCGAGTGCCACTTGGCATCTACCGCCCCAACGCCCGCCGGGCGCGAAAACGACGAAGAGGCGCCCCAGGCGCCCCTTCGTCGAGCAGCTTCGTGTAGGTCAGGCGGTGCGCAGGCGTGCGCCGTCGGCGTACCCGTACGGATTACGGGCGGCCGGAACCCACGCGATGCGCACGTTCCGCGGGAGGCGGCGGCGACTGGACTCGCCGAAGAGGAGCTTCGCGAGCTCGGCCTCGCGGAGGCCGCGGCGCATGGCGAACGAGAACTCGGGGCGGAAGGGCGTGAACATGGCGGTTCCTTCGTTTCAGCGGGCCGCGGCTCCGCGCGGCTCCCTAACATCACAAACTTCTGCAAGGACAACATGGAAATGGCGGATCAGGAACCGACGGGCGCAGGCAATGGCTCGGGCGACATGAGCGATGCACCCCAGGTGAATATCCTCGCTCAGTATACCAAGGACCTGTCGGTCGAGAATCCGAGCGCGCCGCAGGTTTATCAGTGGCAGGTGCAGCCGAATCTCGACGTCCAGTTCAACATCAACGTCCAGGGCGCTGCCGAAGACGTTCATGAGGTCGCTATCAAGATCGAAGTCAGCGCGCGCTCGGAAAATGGCGTCCACTTCGTCGTCGACCTGACCTACGCGGGGATCTTCGGCCTGCGGAACCTGCCCGAGGAAGCGCTCGGCCCGGTCCTCCTGGTCGAGGCGCCTCGCATGCTGTTCCCGTTCGCGCGGCAGATCATCGCCGACGCCGTCAGCAACACCGGCTTCCCGCCGCTGCTGCTCGACCCGATCGACTTCGGCGCGGCATACGTCTCGCAGCTTCAGGCAGCGCAGCAGCAGCAGTTGAGCGAGGGCGATAACGCCGACGCTGCCCCGGCCGAGGCGGAGCCCGAGACGTCGGGCGACAATTAAGCGTCATCGCTAAAGCGCCGCAGGCAGACAGATGAATCTCCTCAAGGCGACCGGCACGATCGGCGGGCTGACGATGGTCAGCCGCGTCGCCGGCTTCGCCCGCGAAATGCTGATGTCGCGCATCCTCGGCGCAGGCATTTACACCGACGCGTTTTACGTCGCCTTCCGGCTGCCCAACACCTTCCGGCGGCTGTTCGGCGAAGGGGCATTTTCGGCGGGATTCGTCCCACTCTACAGCCAGCGCCTTCAGTCGGGCGGCGAGGGCGAGGCGAAGAAGTTCTCGGAAGAGGTCCTGGCTGTCTTCTTGCCGACGCTCGTCCTCTTCACCATTGTGTTCGAACTGATCATGCCAGTGTTCATCCTGGCGATTACCGGGTGGCACGGGCACGAGCAGGCGTTCGCGACCCTGCTGACGCGGATCACCTTCCCCTACTTGTTGCTGATCAGCCTCGTCTCGCTGTTCTCGGGTATCCTCAACAGCATTGCTCGGTTCACGGCGGCAGCGTTCGCTCCCGCCCTGCTCAACCTGTCGATGCTCGTGGCCCTGCTTTTGGTCCGCAACGGCGGCGAGATCTCCGCGACTGCGGTCGCCATTGCGGTCACCGTCGGCGGCGTACTCCAGCTCGCCCTGCTCATTTTTGCCTGCAAGCGGGCGGGGATCGTCCTCAAGGTGCGCAAGCCGCGGCTGACGCCCGGCGTGCGCCAGTTCATTCGCGTCGTCCTGCCGGCGACGCTCGGCGCCGGCGTCTATCAAGTCAGCGTGTTCATCGACACCTTCTTCCTCGCCCGCATCGGCACCGGCGCGGTCAGCTGGTTCAATTACGCCGACCGGCTCAACCAGCTTCCGCTCGGCGTGATCGGCGCCGCGATCGGCACCGCCATCCTCCCCCAGGTCAGCCGCCACGTCGACATCGGTGAGACCGACAAGGCGGCGAAGGTCCAGGGCCAGGCGGCCGAGCTCGCGATGCTGTTGTGCCTGCCCGCAGCACTGGCGCTGGCGGTGAGCGCGTTGCCGCTGGTGTCGGCCATCTTCGAAGCCGGCAAGTTCACCGCCAACGACGCGCAGAATACGGCGCTGACGCTGTCGCTGATCGCGCTGGGCTTGCCCGCTTACGTGCTGGTCAAGGTGCTGACCCCCGGCTTCTACGCGCGCCGCGACACAGCGACTCCGGTCAAGGTCGCGATCGTCGTACTGGTGGTGAACGTCATCCTGAACTTCGTGCTGATTTGGGGCCTCGGCTGGGGCATTGGCGGACTGGCGGCCGCGGTTGCACTGAGCTCGTGGATCAACTGCGTGATCCTCTATGTCCTCCTCCATCGCCGCGGGCATTTCCGGATTGAGGCCTGGCTGGCCTCGAGGCTCGCCCGCCAGTTGCTTGCGGCGGGCGCAATGGTCGCGGCGTTGTTCGCCTTGAAAATGGTCCTTGGTTCCTGGTTCACCGGCTCGCTCGGCCATCGCCTGGCCGGCGTAATGGCCCTCGTCGGGGGCGGCATGGCAGTCTATTTCCCCTTGGTCTGGGTTCTCGGCGGGACCGACCGCGAGGAATTGAAAGCGCTGCTGAGGCGCAGGAGGCCGTACACCGATGCCGGCTAACATGCGTGTCGTCTCCGGCATCCAGCCGACCGGCGACCTTCACCTCGGCAATTTGCTCGGCGCGATCCTCCGCTGGGTGCGGATGCAGGACGAGGCGGAGTGCCTGTTCTTCCTCGCCGACCTCCATGCGCTGACGATCTACGTCGACCCCGCCGAGCTGCACGCGAACGTCCGCGAGATGGCGGCCGCGCTGATCGCCAGCGGGATCGATCCGAAAAAGTCGCTGATCTACCGCCAGAGCATGATCCCGGCCCACGCCGAGCTGACCTGGATACTGTCCGGCACTGCCCGAATGGGCTGGCTCAACCGGATGACGCAGTGGAAGGACAAGGCGGGCAAGAACCAGGAAGGCTCCTCCGTCGGCCTGTTCACCTATCCGGTTCTGCAGGCCGCCGACATCCTGCTCTACAAGGCGACGCACGTGCCGGTCGGCGAGGACCAGAAGCAGCACGTCGAGCTGACCCGCGACATCGCGATCAAGTTCAACAACGATTTCGATGTCGAGCTGTTCGTCCCGCCTGAGCCGTTCGTCGGCGGCGGCACCGCGGCCCGGGTCATGAGCCTGCGCGACGGCACCGCCAAGATGTCGAAGTCAGACCCGTCGGACATGAGCCGCATCCACCTCACCGACAGCGATGACACCATCGCCCAGAAGATCCGCAAGGCGAAGACCGATCCCGAGCCGCTGCCCGACGATCCGGCCGGGCTGGACGGCCGCCCGGAGGCCCGGAATCTCGTCGGCATTTATGGCGCGGTGACCGGTGAAACGGTCGAGCAGGTCTTGGCGCGCTTCGCCGGCCAGGGCTTTGGCGCGTTCAAGCCGGCGCTGGCCGATGCGCTGGTCGAATTGCTGCGGCCACTACGCACCCGGCTCGAGGAGCTGCGCACCGACACTGCCGAGCTCGACCGAATTCTTGCCGACGGTGCTGAACGGGCCAGCGCGATGGCGGCACCTACGTTGGCAGCCGCGTACAGAGCGGTCGGACTGTCGCACTGAACTCACGCTTCATCGACGGTTCACCGCATTCGGTGGTATGAGGCTACTGATTTTCAGGTCTTTTCCCGATTCGAGGGAGGGTAATATGCGTTTTAAGAATTTTGCAGCGGCAGCCGCGCTCAGTCTCGCGGCGCTCGGCCTCACCGCCTGCGCCGAGTCGATTAACACCACGGTGTCCCGCTACCAGGCCATGCCTGCGCCGCAGGGCCAGACCTTCTTCGTCGTCCCCGGCGGCGGCATGGCCAATAACGGCGGGCTGGAATTCCAGCGCTACGCCGGACTCGTCGCGCAGCAACTCCAGGCGCGGGGTTATTCGCCCGCGGCCAATCCCGGCAGTGCGTCGATGGTCGTCCAGCTCGGCTATGGCGTCGACAAGGGGCAGGTCCGCTACACCGAGGACCCGTTCTACCGCAGCCATTTCTACGATCCGTTCTACGGCCCGGCTTTCTATCCGCGGTACGGGTTCCGCTCGCGCTTCATCTACGGCTGGAACGACCCGTTCTGGTATGGCGGCGGGGTCGACAGCTACGTCGAATATCACAGCCAGATCGACCTCCATATTCGCGCCAAGGGCACGAATGCGCCGTTGTTCGACGGCCGCGCCCAGGCGCGCTCGATGACCAATCGGCTGGATGTCGTTGTGCCGAGCTTGGTCGAGGCGATGTTCACCAACTTCCCGGGCCAGAACGGCGAAACGGTGAAAATCACCATCCCGACCGATCGCAAGCGGTCGTAGTTTGGACGCAACCCGCCGGACGTAAGTCCGTCCGGGCCGGGGCATGATGAAGGCTCAACCGAAGGAGCCTCATCATGTCCACACCCGACCCGCTCGGTGCCCGCGCCGTCGCGAAAGCCTGCGCTTCCAACCCGGTCGCGATCCTGATCCCCTGCCACCGCGTGATCCGGGCGAATGGGTCGCTCGGCGGCTATCGTTGGGGAATCGAACGCAAGGCCAGCCTGATCGACAGCGAGGGCCGGGCGAATGACCTCTTCGCCTGACCGGTGGGCCGCGCTCGGCGCCGGGCTTGCCGGCCGCGGCTTCGCCATCGTGCCCGGCCTGCTTGGACCGGATGAATGTGCGGACCTGGTCGAAGGCTATGCTTGGGACCAGTTCCGCAGCACCGTCGTCATGGCCTGCCATGGCTTCGGCAGCGGCGAGTATAAATATTACCGCTATCCGCTGCCGCCGCGCATCGCGGAGCTTCGCGCCGACCTCTACGAACGCCTGGCCCCGATCGCCAACGGCTGGCGGGAAGCGCTTGGCTCAGCCGACCGCTATCCCGCGCTCCACGCCGATTATCTCGACCAATGCCACGCGGCAGGGCAGACGCGCCCGACGCCGTTGATCCTCCGCTACGGTCCCGGCGACTACAATTGCCTGCACCAGGACGTGTACGGCGAGCATCTGTTTCCGCTCCAGGTCGCGATCCTGCTGTCGGATCCGGCCGGCTTCGAAGGCGGCGAATTCATCCTCACTGAGCAGCGGCCGAGACGCCAATCGCGCGCCACTGTGGTCCCGCTCGGACAAGGCGACGCCGTCGTCTTTCCAGTCCGCGATCGCCCTGTCTCCGGGACCCGCGGGGTGTACCGCGTCCAGCATCGCCACGGTGTCAGCGAGTTGCGCTCGGGTCACCGCCACACGCTCGGAATCATCTTCCACGACGCGGCCTGACTTAGCAGTTGCATCAACGAAACGACCCGACTAACTGACTGACCGGTCAGTCAGGAAAAGTCGTGACGATACCCAAGCGACAAAGGCGAGCACAAGACCGTCCCCGCGAGATTTGTGCGGCGGCGCTCGACGTGTTCGCGGAAAAGGGGTTTGCCGCGGCACGGCTGGACGAGATCGCCCAGCGCGCCGGAGTCTCCAAGGGCACGCTCTACCTCTATTTCAAGGACAAGGCAGACCTGTTCCGCGCGGTCGTTCGCGATACGGTCGCACCAAATATCGATCTCGTTCGAACCATGATCGAGGGCGCGGACCTGCCCTTCCCCGACGTGATCCGCATGTTCCTGCCGCGCTTCGCCGCACTGACCAGCCAGGCCCGCGTCGGCGCCGTTGCCAAGATGGTCATCGGCGAGTCGCGCAACTTTCCCGAGCTCGCCAAGGTCTGGCACGATGAGGTCGTATCCAAGGCCCTCGGCCTGATCGGCGGGCTAATCGAGCGCGGGCAGGCCAGAGGCGAAGTCCGTGCCGGCGATCCCCGGCTGCTCACGTTCACATTGATGGGCCCAATGGTCATGGGTCTGCTGTGGCGCGAGACTCTTCAGCCGGCGGGAGGCGCCCCGCTCGACCTCGAAGCGCTGGCCGCTCAGCACGCCGAAATCGTGCTGGCAGGGTTGCTTGCATGAGGCGCGGACTTCTTCTCGCGATCCTCCTGGTCACGGGCTGCACGGTTGGACCGAACTATAGCCGCCCCACCATTTCGACGCCGGAGCATTACGCCGGGACCGCCGAGGTCGACGGCGCAACCGACGCGGAGTTGGCCGGCTGGTGGAATGTGTTCGGCGACCCGGGCCTAAACGAACTCGTCAATCGTGCATTGGCCCAAAACCTCGACGTCGAACTCGCGGCAGCGCGCATCCGCGAAGCGCGGGCACGCGAAGGAATCGCCGGCGCCGCTGCCCTGCCCCAGGTGGATGCTCAAGGCTCTGTCACACGCCAGCGGATTAGCGAGAATGCGATTCCGGTTCCGCCCGGATCGGGCGGCGGCTCCGGCGGCACCGGATTCGGCCTGCCCGGCCAGGAATTCACGAGTTGGCGCGCCGGCTTCGATGCGAGTTGGGAACTCGACCTGTTCGGTCGCACGCGCCGCTCGGTCGAGGCGGCGCGGGCGCGGACGGGGTCCGCAGTCTGGAGCCGGCGCGATGTGCAGGTCAGCATTACCGCGGAGGTCGCCGACGCCTATTTGGCGCTGCGCACGCTGCAACACAGATTGGCGACGGCGGAGCTGGAGGTGGCACGGCAACAGCGCGCGCTGGAGCTCGTCGATGCCCGCGTCCGCGGTGGGCTCATCACCGGGCAGGACCTCGCCCAGCAACGCTCCGAACTCGACACGGCGAAGGCCGCGATCCCCCCGCTCCGCGCCCAGGCGGAAGTCCAAATCCATACGATCGGCGTTCTCACCGGTGATTCCCCCGAATCGCTCATCGCCGACCTGAGCCCGGCCGGGGCGCTGCCCCCTGCCCCTCCCCAGGTCCCGGCCGGGCTCCCCTCCGACCTGCTCCGCCGCCGGCCCGATATCCGTGCTGCCGAGCGCGAGCTGGCCGCGTCCAACGCCGACATCGGGGTCGCCGTCGCCGACCTCTATCCGCGCTTTTCGCTGACCGCCGCGCCGGCGTTGGTTAGCACCGCGCTCGCCAGCCTGCTCGAATGGGGCAGCCGCAGCTTCAGCATCGGTGCCGCCGTCAACTGGCCAATCTTCAACGGCGGCCGGACCAAGGCCAACATCGCCGTCGCCAATGCCCGGCAGGAGCAAGCCCTGATCACCTATCGCAAGGCAGTCCTCACCGCGCTGCGCGACGTCGAGGACTCGCTAAGCCGCACGCAGGCTGACCGCGACCAGCTGGCCAAGCTCGAGAGCGCATCGCAGTCCGCCAGGCGCGCCGAGGACCTGGCGCGCACCCGCTACAAGGGCGGCTTGGTCACGCTCTCGGATGTGCTGGTCGCTCAGGGGCGCCGGCTTTCGCTGGAGAACCAGGTGATTGAAACCAAGGGGGCGCTCGCGCGCGACACCGCCGGGCTGTTCAAGGCGCTCGGCGGCGGCTGGCCCGAGCTCAAAGACGGAGCACAGTCATGAATCGAGCGCGGATCGTGGTCGTTGTCGCCTTGCTCGCCGCGGCTGCCGTCGCCGCCTGGTGGTTCTTGGGGCGCACCCCGCGTGAGCGACAGCTTTCGGGCTATATTGAAGGCGAGAATTTGTATCTCTCCTCGCCGGTCTCGGGCACCGTCGGAACCATGACGGCGGTCGAAGGCCAACGCGCCGTAGCCGGGCAAGCCTTGTTCACGATCGATCCCGCGACCCTCGCCGCGCAGGGTGAGCAGGCGCAAGCCGGGGTCGCCGCCGCCAAGACGCAAATCACGTCCGCCGCGGCGCAGGTGCAGCAGGCCGAAGCCGACGTCGCCGCCGCTTCGGCGGACGCAGAGAAGGCCCGGCGCGACCTCGCCCGGCTCGAAGCCGTCCGCCGCGACGATTCCGCGGCGGTGGCCGGCAAGGATCTCGATGCCGCCCGCGCCGCACTGAAGAATGCGAACGCCCGCGTCGGCGCGGCTCAGAAGACCGCCGACGCCCGCCGAGCGCAGGTCGCCGCGGCCCAAGCCCAAGCGGCCGAGGCGCTCGGCAGCAGCCGCGAGGTCGGCATTAGGGTCAACCAACTGTCCCCCGCAGCTCCCACCGCTGGCAGGATCGAGGAGGTGTTTTTCCAGACGGGCGAATGGGTGACCGCCAATCAGCCGGTCGTGTCACTGCTCCCCGACGCGAAGGTGAAGGTGCGCTTCTACGTGCCCGAAAAGGAGGTGTCCCGCTATCGCCCGGGGACGAGCGTCCGCTTCAGCTGCGACGCCTGCGCGGCGGGCATGACGGCCGTCATTCGCTACGTCAGCCCACGCCCGGAGTTTACACCACCGATCATCTTCAGCCGCGACAGCCGCGATCGGCTGGTGTTCATGGTCGAGGCCTATCCAAAGAACCCGGCCGGCCTCCAACCCGGCCTCCCGGTCGACGTGGTGCCGCTGCCGTGACTCTCGCGATCGACGTTCACGACTTGAGCAAGAGCTTCGGCGCGATGCGCGCGGTCAAGAACATCGCGATCCAGGTCGAGCAGGGCCACATCACCGGCTTCCTCGGCCCCAACGGCTCGGGCAAGACGACCAGCTTGCGAATGCTGTGCGGGCTGCTGACGCCCGACAGCGGGAGCGGCCAGGTGCTCGGCTTCGACTTCCCGCGCGAGGCCGAGGCGATCAAGCGCCAGGTCGGCTACATGACCCAGCGCTTCTCGCTCTACGAAGATTTGACGATCGAGGAAAATCTCATCTTCATCGCCCGGGTCTACAGCCTCGCCCACGTCGCCAAGCGCGTCGATGAGACGCTCGACAAACTTGGCCTGACCCACCGCCGCAAGCAGCTCGCCGGACAGCTTTCGGGCGGCTGGAAGCAGCGCCTCGCCCTCGCCGCCGCGGTGATGCACGAACCGAAGCTGCTGCTGCTCGACGAGCCGACGGCGGGCGTCGACCCGCAGGCGCGGCGCGACTTCTGGGACGAGATCCATCGCCTGTCGGACGAGGGCATGACCGTGCTCGTTTCGACCCACTACATGGACGAGGCCGCGCGCTGCCACGACATCGCCTACATCTTCAATGGCGACCTGATCGCGCGGGGCACCAACGACGAATTGATCGAACAATCGGGGCTGGTGACGTTCGAGGCCGAAGGTCCGCGCGCCGATCGGCTGTCGCGGGAGCTGACCGGCGTGCCGGGGATCGACATGGTCGCGCCATTCGGCACCGCCCTGCACGTCAGCGGGACCAACCGCGCCGCGCTGGAGAAGGCGATCGCGCCGCACCGCCATCCGCCGTTCGTTTGGCAGGAAGTCGAGCCGACGCTCGAGGACGTGTTCATCCACCTGATGCGCACGCACGCCCCGGCCCCGGCGAGCCAAGCCGCATGATGGGCCTGTCGATGTCGCGCATCCTCGCGATCCTGTCGAAGGAGTTCACCCAGCTCGTCCGCGACCGGCTGACCTATGCGATGATCATCGGCATACCGATCATCCAGCTTCTCCTCTTTGGCTATGCGATCAACTCCGACCCGAAGCATTTGCCGACCGCCGTCTATGTCCAGGACAATGGGCAGTTCGCCCGCTCGATCCTCGGGGCGCTGAAGAACAGCGACTATTTCGACCTCAAATATGCCGCGCGCTCCCCGGCCGAGATGCACAAACTGATCGAGCGCGGCGCGGTCCAGTTCGCGATCACTATCCCCGGCGATTTCACCCGCCGGGTCGTCCGCCAGGACAACCCGCAAATCCTGGTCGAGGCCGATGCGTCGGACCCGGCGGCGACCAGCGGCGCGGCCGCCGCGCTAGCCCAGCTGCCGCAATATGCGTTGATGCACGACCTAAAGGGCCCGCTCGCCTCCGCGGCCGCCCCGACGGCGACCAAGCCGTTCGAGGTCGTCGTCCAGCGCCGCTACAACCCCGAAAGCATCACCGCCTACAATATCGTCCCCGGGCTGGTGGCGACGATCCTCTCACTGACGCTGGTGATCATGACCGCGCTCGGCATGACGCGTGAGATCGAACGCGGGACGATGGAGACCTTGCTGTCGACGCCGCTGCGGCCGCTCGAAGTGATGATCGGCAAGCTGACGCCGTACGTGATGGTCGGGCTGATCCAGGCGACGATCATCATCTCGATGGCGCGGCTGCTGTTCGGGGTGCCGATGGCGGGGGGCTGGCTGGCGCTGATCCTCGGCTTGTTCCTGTTCATTATCGGCAGCCTCAGCCTCGGCTTCCTCGTCTCGACCCTTGCGCGCAACCAGCTCCAGGCGATGCAGATGGGCTTCTTCTATTTCCTGCCGTCGATCCTTCTGTCGGGCTTCCTATTCCCGTTCCGCGGGATGCCGCAATGGGCACAGTGGATCGGTACGGCGGTGCCGGTCACCCACATGCTGCGGGTCATCCGCGGTTCGATGCTGAAGGGCGTGGGGATCTCGGAAGCGCTGCCTAGTCTCGGCGCGCTGGCCTTGTTCACCCTGATCGTCGCGAGCATCGCCGTGAAGCAGTATCGGACGACCCTGGATTAGTGCGGGGAGCGAGCCCTTGCGGAAGACACAATATATTCTGGGCTGCCTGGGAATAGTCGCGGCGGTGATCCTCGCCGTGGTCACGGCCTATCGCTTCGAAACCGGATATCTGCCGCTCAGAAGCTTCGATGCGAATGCATGGCGAAATGTCCAAACCGTCCATGATGAGCGTCGGCTGCACATGGTCGACGCGCTTATGCGAGGCCGGCAGCTGGACCGACTAAAGCGGGCTCAAGTTCTCAAGTTGCTGGGCCCGCCGGAAACCAAGACGAATATGGGAGAATCGGAATCTGACCTGGTTTACTGGCTGGGTCCGGAGCGCGGCCTCATTCGCATAGACTCGGAGTGGCTGGTCATCGGCTTCGGCCCAGATGACCGTGTCTCGCGATACAGGGTGACGCGCGACTAGTCGTCCAACTCGAAACCTTAGCCCTCGAGCTGCCGCATCAGCAGGCGGATGTCGGCGTCGAGCTCCGCATCGGCGGCGCGGAGCTTCTCGATCTGGCGGACGGCGTGGATCACGGTCGTGTGATCGCGCCCGCCGAAGCGGCGGCCGATGTCGGGCAGCGACTTTGGCGTCAGCTGCTTCGACAGATACATCGCGACCTGGCGCGGGCGCGCGACTTCGCGGGCGCGGCGGGCCGAGGTCATCTCCGCCTTGCGGATGCGGTAATGCTCGGCGACCTGGGTCTGGATCTCGTCGATCGAAATCCGCCGCTGGTTGGCGCGCAGGACATTGGCCAGGACTTCCTCGACGAACGCGACGTCGATCTCACGCCCTGTCATCATCGCATAAGCGCCGATGCGGTTGAGCGCGCCTTCGAGTTCACGCACCGACGAGGTCACGCGGCGGGCAAGGAAGTCGATCACCGGGCGCGGCATGTCGACGCCCGGAAGCGCCTCGAGCTTGGCGATGATGATGTTGAACCGCAGCTCGTAATCGGCCTGGTTGATGTCGGCGACGAGGCCCCACGACAGGCGCGACAGGATGCGCGGAGCGATCCCGTCGAGGTCCTGCGGCGCGCGGTCGGAGGTGATCACCAGCCGCCGCCCGGCGGTGATGATCTCGTTCATCGTGTGAAAGAATTCTTCCTGGGTCGAATCCTTGCCGGCGATGAACTGGACGTCGTCGATCAGCAGCAGGTCCGCGCTCCGCAGGCGCTGCTTGAAGCCGATCGTGTCGTTTTCCTTCAGCGCGCGGATGAACTCGACCATGAACTTCTCGGCCGACATCGACACGACGCGAGCGCCGCGGTTGAGCGTGGTGAAGGCGTGGCCGATGGCGTGCAGCAGGTGGGTCTTGCCGCGGCCGGTGCCGCCATGGATGAACAGCGGATTGAAGTTGACCGCCGCTGACGTCGCCAGCGTCCGGGCAGCGGTCGCTGCGACTTCATTGGCCTTGCCGACGACGAACGTCTCGAAGCGGTAACGCGGATCGAAATTGGGCGCGCTCGGATCGCGCTCGAGCGGCGCCGGCGTTTCTTCGAGGATGAGCAGCGGCGCCGGGCGCGGCGCGTCGGCGGCCGCGATGACGCGAACTTCCCGGACGATCGGGAGAACCGTCTTCCATGCCAGCGTCAGCCGCTCGCCGAAGTGCGAGCGCACCCAGTCGGCCATGAACTGGCTCGGCATGACGAGGTCGAGCGTGCCGCTGTCAGGTTCGAACTGGCCAAGCTCGGCCGGCTTCAGCCAACCGTCGAAGGTGCGGGTGCCAAGGTCACGGCGCAGTCCGGAGCGGATCGATTCCCAGGCAGCGTCCAGCGGGGCCTTAACCGGCGCCTCTGCTAGTTCCACAGACGATCCTCCGCCTTGCACTGGCTTGCGCCTCCCTCTCTTCTCAAGCCCCCGCGAGACAAAAGGATCCTATCGCGCCGGACTGCGAGTCGCGGCGTCCGAGGTTCCTTTTCTCTCTTGCCCCCAGCGCGGATTCGCGACCGGAAAGACCGTTCTGAAACTGTCCGGGTCACCTTTCAAGTGCCGTTTTTTCATCGAAGTGAAATAAAGGCCCTTGACAAAGGAAACGCGGGGAAACTGCGTAAGAACGGCGAAAAACAGCCAAAAATGGAATTATTTCCGCGTTAACTTGGTCGCGAATCGCGGGAATTGCTGCATTTTTTTGACGGCCCAAAAACAAACGGGCCACCGGTCACCCGGCAGCCCGTTCTGCATCCGCGTTAAGCCGTGATTTTAGCCGAGTGACGCAACCCGCTTGGACAGGCGGGAAATCTTCCGGGCGGCCGTGTTCTTGTGGAGGACTCCGCGGGCGACTCCGCGCGACATCTCCGGTTGTGCCATTTTGAGAGCTTCGGCGGCATCGGCCTTCTTGCCCGCCGCAATCGCCGTCTCGACGGCCTTGATGAAGGTCCGGATCCGGCTGATTCGCGAGTGGTTGATCGTCGCGCGCTTGTCGTTGCGACGGATGCGCTTCTTGGCTTGCGGCGTATTCGCCATTCTCTCGATGTCCTCGTCGTCTCAAAAAGAAAAGCGGCGCAAAGCCTTGGGGCTGCGCCAGCGTGGCGCTCCCCTAACCGCAACCCCTCTTTAGGTCAATGCTGGCAGCGAGGGCAGTAGAAGGTCGAACGCCCGCCCTGGACAATGCGTCGGACGGTACCGCCACAAGCGCATGGCTTCCCTTCGCGATCATAGACGGCGAAGGACTTGGAGAAATAGCCCAGCTCGCCGTCCGGACTGGCGAAATCCTTGAGGCTGGAGCCGCCCGCCTCGATCGCTTCGGCAAGCACGGCCTGGATAGCCGGCACGAGTTTTTTCAGCCGCTCGAGCGAGACCGAGCCACCCGCCCGTTTGGGGTGGATGCCCGCGCGATATAGCGCTTCGCAAACATAGATATTGCCGAGCCCGGCGACGATCCGCTGGTCGAGCAGCAGAAGCTTAATCGCCGCGCTGCGCCCGGCAAGGCGCTGCTGAAGCTGTTCCGCGGTAACGTCGAACGGCTCTGGGCCGAGCGCCTTGATCGCCGGCCACGCCGCCAGTTCGTCGGTGCGCACCAGGTCGAGCGAACCGAACCGCCGTGCGTCATTCAGCGCCACGCGGCGATCATCGTCGGTTGTTAGGATGAAGTGATCGTGCTTGGCCACCTCGGCCGGATCGACGCGCCAGTGGCCCGACATGCCGAGGTGGAAGACGAGCGTATCCCCACGATCGGTTTCGATCAGCCCATATTTGGCGCGGCGGCCAAGGCCCGTCACCCGCGCGCCGGTCAGTCGCTGGCCAAGGTCGACCGGCAGCGCGCGGCGCAGGTCGGCCCGGCGCGCCTCGACGCTGCGCAACGTCCGGCCCTGCAGGACCTTGGCGAGCCCGCGCACGGTGGTTTCGACTTCGGGAAGCTCCGGCATCGCCGCGATATGGCGGAGCGCTGCCAAGCCCGCTAGAGGCCAAGGCCCATGACGAACCAAGTGAATTTCGGCGACCAGCTGGTCAGCCCAGAGGAAAAGACGCGCCGCGTCGGCCAGGTCTTCAGTTCCGTGGCCCGGCGCTACGACGTGATGAACGACCTGATGTCGGGCGGCCTGCACCGGCGGTGGAAGGATCGCTTCGTTGCCCGGGTGAAGCCACGGCAAGGCGAGCGCATCCTCGACATGGCCGGGGGGACCGGCGACGTCGCGTTCCGCATGGCCAGGCGCGGTGCAATGGTCACCGTCGCCGACATCAATGCCGACATGCTCGAGGCCGGCAAGACACGCCCGGAAGCGGGGAAGCTCGACCTCAAATGGCAGGTCGAGAATGCCGAGAAGCTGACCTTCGCCGACAATATGTTCGATGGCTACACGATCGTCTTCGGCATCCGGAACGTCACCGACATCCCGGCCGCGCTGCGCGAGGCGCACCGCGTGCTGAAGCGCGGCGGCCGCTTCTTCTGCATGGAGTTCTCGTCGAGCGATTGGCCCGGCTTTTCGAAACTCTACGACGCTTGGGCGTCGAACGTCATTCCGAAGATCGGCAAGGCGATCGCTGACGATGAGGACAGCTACCGCTACCTCGTCGAGAGCATCCGCCGCTTCCCCAAGCCAAACGCCTTCAAGGCCATGGTTGCCGATGCCGGCTTCGCCCGCGCCGCCGCTGAGCCGATGCTCGGCGGCCTGGTCACGATTCACAGCGGCTGGAAAATTTGATGCTCCGCATCGAGCTCATCGGCTCCGCTCGGAGCCTCTTCGGTTGACCACGTCGATCACCCACCTGTGGCGTCTGTTGAAGTGGGGCCGGACGCTGGCGCGGCACGGCGCGCTCACCGGCATCGAGCAGGACCCGATGACTCCGCCGCCGGTGCGGCGGCTGGCCCGCATCGCGCGCCTCGGCGCCCGCGTTCCAAGCGAACCCGATTACGCCGCGGCGATGGTCGCGATCGGCCCGGCGGCGATCAAGCTTGGCCAGGCCCTGTCGACCCGACCTGACCTTGTCGGCGAGCGCGCGGTCGAAAACCTGTCGCAGCTGCAGGACAATCTGGCGCCCGCTCCATTCGCGGCGATCAAGCAGACCATCGAAGCCTCGTTCGGCGCACCCCTCGAAACGCTTTATGCCGAATTCGACGAGGTCCCGGTCGGCGCGGCGTCGATTGCCCAGGTCCACCGCGCGATTACGACCGAGGGCCGCGAGGTCGCAGTCAAGGTGCTCCGCCCAGGCATTGAGGAAGAACTCGCCAAGGCGATCGACACCTACGAATGGGCCGCCGCCCACGTCGAAGCCTATGGCGGTGAGGCCGAGCGCCTCCGCCCGCGCCTCGTCGTCGCCCAGTTCAAGCAATGGACGGCGCGCGAGCTCGACCTGCAGCGCGAGGCCGCTTCGGCCTCCGAGCTCAAGGAAAATATGGTCGCCGAACCGGGCTATTACATTCCCGAAATCGACTGGCGCCGGACGGCGCGCCGGGTGCTCACCATGGAGTGGCTCGACGGGATCAAGCTCAACGACCATCAAGCGCTGATCGCTGCGGGCCACGACTGCAACGCGCTGGCCGCGATCCTCGTCCGCAGCTTCCTCCGCCAGGCGGTGGTCGATGGCTTCTTCCACGCCGACCTCCACCACGGCAATCTGTTCGCGCTCAAGGACGGGCGGATCGCCGCGATCGACTTCGGGATCATGGGCCGGATCGACCGCCGCGCGCGAGTTTGGCTCGCCGAGATCCTCTACGGCCTGATCACTGGCAATTACCGCCGTGTCGCCGAGATTCATTTCGAGGCGCAATACGTTCCCGGCCACCATAGTGTCGAAGAATTCGCGACTGCGCTGCGCGCCGCCGGCGAGCCAATCCGCGGCCTTCCGGTCAAGGAAATCTCGGTCGGGCGGATGCTCGAAAGCCTGTTCTCGATCACCCGCGATTTCGACATGCGCACCCAGCCACACCTCCTGCTGCTGCAGAAATCGATGGTGATGAACGAGGGCGTTGCGACCGCGCTCGATCCCGATATCAACATGTGGGAGACGGCCGAGCCGTTCCTCACCGAATGGATCCGCTCCGAGCTTGGGCCCGAGGCTTATTACGCCGACCGGATCATCGCGATTGTGCGCTCGCTGAAGAAGCTGCCCGAGTTGATCGACCGCATCGACCAATATTATCCGCCCCAGGGCGCCGCCCCGCCCCCACCGCCGTTGCCCGAAGTCGCCATCATCCGCGGGCGGGCGTGGTGGGGTTACGCGCTGGTCGCGCTAATTGGC
>Ga0207645_10002082_pt1 | contig 16010 bp, 12 predicted proteins | sample KBSM53metaG_FD_184331 | JGI IMG/M metagenome (GOLD analysis project Ga0207645, IMG submission 184331) | Miscanthus rhizosphere microbial communities from Kellogg Biological Station, Michigan, USA - KBS M5-3 metaG (SPAdes) (version 2) | ecosystem: Host-associated > Plants > Roots > Rhizosphere >...
CATCATCCCGCAAATGACCTTCAGCGCGCCCCGGCTCTATCTCGCCAACGGCGTGACCACGATGCGCACGACCGGCAGCGTCGAGACCTACACCGATCTCGCCCTGAAGCGCGAAATCGACGCCGGCCATCTGGTCGGACCGCACCTCGACGTTACCGGCCCTTACCTCGAAGGACCCGGATCCTTCTTCATCCAGAACCACCAGATCACTTCGCCGGAAGACGCGCGAAGGGAAGTCGCCTTCTGGGCCGAGCAGGGCGTCAATTCCTTCAAGGCTTATATGAACATAACCCGCGCCCAGCTGAAGGCCGCGATCGATGAGGCCCACAAACGGCATTTGAAGGTAACCGGCCATCTTTGCTCGGTGACTTATCCGGAGGCGATTGCGCTGGGCATCGACAATCTGGAGCACGGGTTCTTCGTCAACACGCAGCTCGACCCCGGCAAGCAGCCGGACAAATGCAGCGATGGCACCGGCACGCCGACCTTGCTGAAGATGGCGCCCGGAAGCCCCGAAGCAAACGCGTTGATCAAGCTCTTGGTCGACCATCACGTCGCCCTGACTTCGACGTTACCGGTGTTCGAGCAGAGCGTGCCACTTCACGCTCCTCTCCAGGCGCGCCAAATGGAAGTGCTGTCTCCGCAGGCGAAGGAAGCATACCTCTACAACCGCAACCTCGCTGCAAGCCGAGCAGGAACACCGAGGGCCGAGCAATTCACCCAGGCTTACAGGAACGACCTCGGCCTTGAGCGACAATTTGTGGCCGCGGGAGGATTGTTGCTCGCCGGACCGGATCCCACCGGTAACGGCGGCGCTGTCGCCGGGTTCGGCGATCAGCGCGAGGTGCAGCTGCTGGTCGAGGCAGGCTTCACGCCGCTCGAGGCGATCCACATCCAGACGGAGAACGGCGCGAACTTCCTCGGCGAGGGTGCGCGCGTGGGGACGCTGAAAGCCGGCAAGGCGGCCGACATCACCGTCGTCGCCGGCGACCCGAGCACGCGGGTCGCAGATGTCGAGAACGTCGAGATCGTGTTCAAGGACGGCAAGGGCTATGACTCGAAGAAGCTGATCGAGTCGGTGCACGGGATGGTCGGGCTGCGGTGAAAGCGCGGAGACCGCGGAGACCGCGGAGGCCGCACAGGACTCATCGGCGCAGCGTCGCCCGCCAGCGGGCGGCTTCGGTGAAGACGTCGTTGAGCCGCTCGCCTTCGGGCAGATCGTTCCGCAGATCCTGCAGCACCGAGATCAGCGTGTCGAGCGCCGGGCCGATCTCGTCGGCGTTGGTGGCGGCGATGTCCTGCCAGATGTCGGGCGGGCTCGAGGCGAGGCGCGTGGTGTCGGCGAGCCCGCGGCCGGCAAGCGCCAGCCCTTCTTCCCCGACGGCGCCGCCGACCACCTGCATCAACGCGCTCGCGGTCAGCTGCGGCAGATGGCTGAGGAAGGCGAGCATCCGATCGTGCGCGCGCGGCTCGAGGATGCGCGGCTGCGCGCCGAGCGCGGTGACGAACTGCGACAGCGAGTCGAGCGCGCCGCTGCGCTGATCGCTGGGCGCGATCGGCGTCAGCAGCCACGGCCGTCCGGCGAAGAGATCCGGGCGGGCGTGCTCGAGCCCGCCCTGCGCGGCGCCGCCGAGCGGGTGGCCGCCGATGAAGGTGAACCGCGGCGGCAGCTCGCGGGCCGCTTCGACGATCTCCCGCTTGGTGCTGCCGGTGTCGGTCACGATCGCCGGCACCCGCACGTTCTCGTCGAGCTCGGCGAGCAATGCGATGTTCTGCTTCACCGGCGCGGAAAGAATCACGAGATCGGCCTCGGCGAGGACGACGAGATCGTCGGCGGCGACGTCGACGGCGTGGCGGCGCATCGCCTCCTCGAGCACGTCCTTGTTGTCGACGGCAATCACCAGCGCCGACGGCCACAGCTCGCGCGCTCTCAGCGCCACCGACCCGCCGATCAACCCGAGCCCGATGATGCCGATCTTCGAGAAGATCGGCGGCGCCGCCGGCTGCCGCTGCGCGCCGGGTTGAATTACGGGTAGCTCTTTCGCCATTGACTGATGCCGTCCGACCTTCGACTTTCGACTTTAGACTTTCGACTTCTAGCTTCCCCAGCCGCGTCGCGCGACCGGCTCGAGGCAGATGCTGCGGCCGATCGCCGGCGCGATGATCCGCAGCTCCGCCATCAGGCGGTCGAACTGCGACGGGAACATCGACTGCGCGCCGTCGCTGAGCGCGTGGTCGGGATCGCAGTGCACCTCGATGATCAGCCCGTCGGCGCCGGCGGCCACCGCGGCGCGCGCCATCGGCGCGACCATGTCGCGCCGTCCGGCGCCGTGGCTCGGGTCGGCGACGATCGGCAGGTGGCTCAGCTTCTTGACCACCGGGATCGCCGAGATGTCGAAGGTGTTGCGGGTCGCGGTCTCGAAGGTGCGGATGCCGCGCTCGCAGAGGATGACGTCGTTGTTGCCGCCGCTCAGCACGTATTCCGCCGACAGCAGCCACTCCTCGATCGTCGCCGAGATGCCGCGCTTCAGCAGCACCGGCTTGCGGGCGTGGCCGAGCTCGCGCAGCAGGGTGAAGTTCTGCATGTTGCGCGCGCCGACCTGGAAGATGTCGGCGTAGCGATTGATCATCTCGATCTGGCTGAGGTCCATCACCTCGGTCACCAGCTTGAGGTTCTCGGCGTCGGCCGCGTCGCGGAGCAGCCGCAGCCCCTCTTCGCCCAGCCCCTGGAAGCTGTAGGGTGAGCTGCGCGGCTTGAAGGCGCCGCCGCGGAAGATCTTGGCGCCGGCGCGCCGCACCGCCGCCGCCGCGGCACGCACCTGCTCCTCGCTCTCGGCCGAGCAGGGTCCGGCCATCACGATCACCTCGTCGCCGCCGATGCGCACGTCGCCGACGTTGATCACCGTCGGCTCGCCCTTGAAGGTGCGGCTCGCCAGCTTGTAGGGCTCGGTGATCCGCAGCACCTCGTGGACGCCGTCGAGCAGCTCGAGCAGCGCCTTGTCCGGCGTGCCGCGCCCGACCGCGCCCAGAACCGTGCGGGTGACGCCGGTCGAGCGGTGCACGTCCATGCCCATCTCGACCAGCCGCTTGACCACCTGCTCGATCTGCGCCTCGGTGGCCCGTTCCTCCATCACGACGACCATAAATCCTCTCTGACTCTCTGACTTTCGACTTTCGACTGACGACTTTCGACTTATACGGCTTCGTCTTCGCCGTGAACGAGGCGGCGCTCCAGCCGCCGCGCTTCGTCGATGATCCGCTCGAACAGCCTGGCAATCGCGTCGGCCCCCAGCGGTCCCTCGGCGGCGACGCTGCGCACGTGCGCCAGCACCTGCTTCTCGCGCTCCGGCTGGTAGACCTCGATCCCGAGCTCCTTCTTGATCCGCCCGATCTCGCACGCCACCCGGGCGCGCTCGTTCAGCAGTCGGACCAGCACTTCGTCGACGCGATCGATGTCGTCGCGCAAATCGTCAAGCGTAGACATTGAGCGTCGCTGCTCCCCTCAACCACTGCACGTAGTTCTCGACGCGCGGCACCAGCTCGTTCGTCGCGCCGGCCTCGGCAATCACCGACACCAGCGCGCTGCCGACGACCGCCGCGTCGGCGTAGCCGCCGACCTCGGCGACGTGCTCGGGCCGGGAGATGCCGAACCCGAGCGCGATTGGCAGCGTCGTGTGGGCGCGGATGCGGCGCGCCATCGCCTGCGCGCCCGATGCGACCTCGGCGCGCGCGCCGGTGACGCCGAGCCGCGAGATGCCGTAGAGAAACCCGCTCCCCAGCTCCGCCGCCTTCTTGATCCTCGTCTCCGTCGTCGTCGGGCTGAGCAGGAAGATCAGGTCGATGCCGGCTGCCGCCAGCGTCTCGCGGAACGGGCCTGCTTCCTCGATCGGCAAATCGAGCGCGAGCACGCCATCGACACCGGCGCCCGCCGCCCGGCGCGTAAAGGCCTCGAGTCCCATGCGCAGCAGCGGGTTGGCGTAGCTGAAGACGACAATCGGCGCCGCGATCTCCGCGCGCACGCGGCCGATCGTGTCGAGCGCCGACCGCAGGTTGCCGCCGGCCGCCAGCGCCCGTTCGGTCGCCCGCTGGATGACCGGGCCGTCGGCGAGCGGGTCGGAAAACGGCACGCCCACTTCGAGCACGTCGGCGCCGGCGCGATCGAGCGCCTTCAGGATCTCGGCCGACCGCGCGAGATCCGGATCGCCGGCGGTCGTATACGTGACCAGGCCCGGCCGTCCCTCGCGGCGTATCTGCGCGAACCGATCGGCGATGCGGCTACGCCCTGCCGGCAAGGCTCTTCTCCACCGTGTGCACGTCCTTGTCGCCGCGGCCCGACAGGTTGACCAGCAGCGTCGCGCCGCGGCCGAACTCGCGCGCGGTGCGCATCGCGTAAGCGATCGCATGCGACGACTCCAGCGCCGGCAGGATGCCCTCCAGCCGCGCCAGCGTCTGGAACGCGTCGAGCGCCTCGGTGTCGCTGGCATACGCGTACTCGGCGCGGCCGAGCGCGCGCAGCCACGCATGCTCCGGGCCGATCGCCGCGTAATCCAGGCCGGCAGAAATCGAATGCGTCAGGTTGATGTTCCCGTCGTCGTCCTGCAGGACGAAGGTGCGCGTGCCCTGCAGCACGCCGGCGCTGCCGCCGGCAAAGCGCGCGGCGTGCATCCCTGCGGCAATCGCCTTGCCGCCGGCTTCCACGCCGATCAGGCGAACCTGGTCGTCGTCGATGAATCCGTCGAAGATCCCCATCGCATTGCTGCCGCCGCCGACGCAGGCGATGACCGCCGCAGGAAGAGCGCCGGCGAGATCGAGGAACTGCGCCCGCGCCTCGCGTCCGATCACCGACTGGAACTCGCGGACCATCAACGGATACGGATGCGGCCCGAGCACCGATCCCAGCAGGTAGTAGGTGTCGGCAACATTGGTGACCCAGTCGCGCATCGCCTCGTTGATCGCGTCCTTCAGCGTGCGCGATCCGGCGTCGACCGGCAGGACTTCGGCGCCGAGCAGCCGCATACGGAAGACGTTGAGCGCCTGGCGATCCATGTCCGCGCGGCCCATGTAGACGTGGCAGTCGAGGCCGAGCAGCGCGCACGCCGTCGCGGTGGCGACGCCGTGCTGTCCCGCGCCCGTCTCGGCAACGATCCGGCGCTTGCCCATGCGGGCGGCGAGCAGCGCCTGGCCGATGGCGTTGTTGATCTTGTGGGCGCCGGTATGGGTGAGGTCCTCGCGCTTCAGGAAGATGCGCGCGCCGCCGGCGGCCTCGGACAGGCGCCGCGCTTCCGAGATCGGCGTCGGCCGGCCGACGTACTGCGCCAGCAGCCGATCGACCTCGGCGCGGAAGCCCGGGTCGTCGCGCGCGGCCAGATAGGCGCGCTCCAGCTCCTCGACCGGCTCGACCAGCGTCTCGGGCACATAGCGCCCGCCGAACTCGCCGAAGTAGCCGCGCCGATCAGGATCGCGCCGGGATGCTGCCATGAAGGGCCTCGAAGAGGGCGCGGATGCGCCCGTGATCCTTGATGCCGGGCGACACCTCGACGCCCGACGACACGTCGATGCCGAACGGGCGCACTCGGGAGACCGCGTCGGCGACGTTGTCGGGCGCCAGGCCGCCGGCGAGGACGATGCGGCGGCGCGCGGCCACCGCGGCGGCCGCGTCCCAGTCGATGGTGCGCCCCGTGCCGCCGCGCCTGACCGGATCGTGAACGTCGAGCAGGACGGCCGCGGAGTCGGGCCATGCGGCGAGCGTGGCGTCAGTGAGTGTCGCCAGCGGCAGCGCCTTGAGCACCGGCGCCGACAGGCGCGACGCGAAGGCCGGCGTTTCGTCGCCGTGCAGCTGGAGCGCACCAAGCCGCACCAGGCTCGCCACCCCGTTGACGTACTCGGCCGGCTGGTTGACGAAGACGCCGACCGCGGTCACAAACGGCGGCAGCGTCGCGCGGATTGCGCGCGCGTTGAACGGATCGATGAACCGCGGGCTGTCGGGCCAGAACACGAACCCGATCGCGCGTGCGCCTCCGTCTACCGCAGCGCGGGCATCTTCGAGGCGCGTCACACCGCAAATCTTGACGAGCACAGAGGGCGCAGAGGAAACGTGAGACTCAGAGGAAGCGCCTGTCATGGCTTGTCCTCTACGAGATTCAGTCGAGCCACGCGCTTCGGATTTGCCACCGGCTGTGCCCCTCCGCTTTGCGCCTCTGTGCTCGGAGTCTCCGAGACCTCCGTGCCTCTGAGCAATTGCGCCAGCTCCTCGCCGGGCGAGGCGGCGGTCATGAACCGTTCCCCAATCAGGAAGGCTCGGTAGCCCAGTTCTCGCAAACGCGCGACATCGGCCGGCGTTCTCAGCCCGCTTTCGCTGATCGCGACCACGTCCGCCGGAACCTGGCCGATCAAGCGCTCGGAGGCGGTGAGATCGACGTCGAGCGTGCGCAGGTTGCGGTTGTTGACGCCGACGATTCGCGCCCCGGCGTCAATCGCGATCGCCAGCTCGTGCTCGTCGTGGACTTCGACCAGCGCGTCGAGCCCGTAGCGGCGCGCATGATCGTGCAGGACCTTCAGCTCGACCGGCCTGAGCGCCGCCACGATCAGCAGCACCGCGTCTGCGCCGGCTGCCCGTGCCTCGAGCAGCTGGTACTCGGACACGATGAAGTCCTTGCGCAGGATCGGGAGCTCGACGGCGGCGCGGACCGCCGCCAGGTGCTCGAGCGATCCGTCGAAGAAGGTCGGCTCGGTCAGCACCGAGATCGCCGCGGCACCTGCCGCCTCGTACTCCTTCGCGATCGCCGCCGGCTCGTACTCGGCGCGAAGCACGCCCTTCGACGGCGACCGTCGCTTGCACTCGGCGATCACGTTGACCGCGTCGGTGCCCGAGACCGCCATCTGGAAGCGTCCCCGGCTCGAAACGACCGCGCCGGCACGCTCGGCGAGCGCCGCAAGCGGCTCGCTCTGCTGCCGCACCTCGACGATGCGGCGCGTGGCGGCGACGATGGTCTCGAGCAGGTCGGCGCTCACGCGGTGGCTCCGGCCGTGAATTCCTCGGCGGTCGAGATCGCGACCATCCGCTCGAGCGTGCGGCGCGCGTCGCCGCGATCGATCGCCCGTGAGGCGATCAGGATCCCTTCGTCGACCGACGAAGCGGCGCCGGCGATGAACAGCGCCGCGCCCGCGTTCAGCAGGACGACGTCGCGCGCCGGGCCGCGCTGTCCGGCGAGGATGCCCTCGATGATCTTCGCGTTGTCGTGGGCGTTGCCGCCCTGCAGCGCGCCGGCCGGCGCTTTCGGCAGGCCGACGTCGGCCGGATGCAGATAGAAGGTGTTGACCGCGCCGTCGCGGCACTCCGAAACCTTGGTGTAGCCGGTAGTCGTCAGCTCGTCGATGCCGTCGGCGCCGTGCACGACCCACGCGCGCCGGGTGCCGAGCAGCACCAGTGAGCGCGCCATCAGCTCCGTGAATTCGGGCCGCGGCACGCCGACCAGCTGGCGCGTCGCGCCGGCAGGATTGGTCAGCGGTCCGAGCAGGTTGAACGCGGTGCGCACGCCGAGCTCGCGGCGCACGGCCGCCGCGTGGCGCATCGAGGGATGGAAGGTCGGCGCGAAGAAGAACCCGATGCCCGCTTCGGCCAGCGAGCGTTCGACCACCGCCGGCGGCGCGGTGATGCGGATGCCGAGCGCCTCGTAGACATCGGCGCCGCCCGCCTTGCTCGACGCCGAGCGGTTGCCATGCTTGGCAACGCGCACACCGGCCGCGGCGACCACGAGCGCGGCGCATGAGGAGATGTTGAAGGTGCCCGATCGATCGCCGCCGGTGCCGCAGGTGTCGAACAGATCGTCGTAGCGCTTCGACACCTGCACCGCGTGCGCCCGCATCGCGCGCGCGAGGCCGACGATCTCCACCGGCCGCTCGCCTTTCATCGCCAGGCCGACCAGCAGCCCGGAGATGTGGGCCGGCGCGGCGCGGCCCTGCATCACCTCGGCCATCGCGGCGGCGGCCTCGTCGGCGGTCAGGTCCTCGTGCCGCGTCAGCTTCTCGATCAGCTCTTGGAACATCGCAGGAAATTCCCCAGTATCGTCTTCCCCTCGCCGGTCAGGATCGACTCGGGATGAAACTGCACGCCGTGCACCGGCCACTCGCGGTGCCGCAGCCCCATGATCGCGGCGCCGTCGGCGGTCCGCGCCGCCACCTCGAGCTCGGCCGGCAGGCTTCGCTCGGCGACGATCAGCGAATGGTAGCGCGAGGCGACGAACGGCCCGGCGATGCCGCTGAACACGCCGCGGCCGTCGTGATCGATCGTCGACGTCTTGCCGTGCATCGGCGCCGCCGCGCGGACGACGTCGCCGCCGAACGCGGCGCCGATCGCCTGGTGCCCGAGGCACACACCGAGAATCGGTATCTTCTGCCCGCACGCGCGAATCACGCTCATCGTCACGCCCGCGTCCTCGGGCCGCCCCGGGCCTGGCGAGATGACGATCCGATCCGGCCTGGCCTCGACCACGTCCTCGACGGTGACCGCATCGTTGCGCATCACCCGCACCTCAGCCCCCAGCTCGCCCAGGTACTGCACGAGGTTGTATGTGAACGAATCGTAGTTATCGATCACCAGGACCATGTTCATTTTCGGATTGCGGATTGACTGTCACAATTGTGCGATCCGCAATTTCCGCAATCCGCAATCCGCAATCCGCAATCCGCAATCCGCAATGTCAGCGTCAGAGTCCGGCTTGTGCCAGTTCGAGGGCTCGCAGAAGTGCTTTCGCTTTGTCTTTCGTTTCTTCGTACTCCGCCGCCGGGTTCGAGTCCATCACGATGCCGGCGCCGGCCTGCACGAAGGCCTTGCCCCTGGACATGATCACGGTGCGGATGGCGATGCAGAAATCCAGGTTGCCGGCGAAATCCAGGTAGCCGACCGCGCCGGCGTAGAGGCCGCGTCCCGACGGCTCGAGCTGCTTGATGATTTGCATCGCCCGCACCTTCGGCGCGCCCGAGACGGTCCCGGCCGGGAAGCACGACACCAGCGCGTCGAGCCGATCGCGATCGTCGGCGAGCTTCCCCTCGACGATCGACGTCAGGTGCATGACGTGCGAGAAGCGTTCGAGCCCCATGAACTGCGGCACGCGCACCGATCCGTACTGGCAGACGCGGCCGACATCGTTGCGACCGAGGTCGACCAGCATCACGTGCTCCGCGCGCTCTTTCTCGTTGCGCTTCAGCTCTTCGGCCAGGCGCATGTCTTCTTCATCGTTGCGGCCGCGCGGGCGCGTGCCGGCGATCGGGTGCGTTTCCACCCGCGCCCCTTCGACGCGGACCAGCATCTCCGGCGACGATCCGACCACGGAGACGCCGCCCATGCGGATGAAATACATGTACGGCGACGGATTGACGTGCCGCAGCGCTCGGTACACGGTGAACGGATCGGCCGCGACCTCGGCCTCGAAGCGCTGCGACAGCACGACCTGGTAGATATCGCCGGCGGCGATGTGCTCCTTCGCGGCGCGCACCTGCTCCTCGAAGCGATCGCGCGTCAGGTTGGCGCAGAACTGGAGCGGCGGTTCGGTCTGGTTGCGCTTGTGCGAGAGGTTGCGCTCCAGCTCGCGCTCGAGGAACTGGATCTTGGCGCAGGCGAACTGGTAGAGCGACTCGAGATCCTCGTCTGGTGTGATCCGCGCGTTGGCGATGATGAGGATCCGGTGCTGCACGTGGTCGAACGCCAGCACGGTGTCGAACAACATGAAGCCGGCCTGATCGGCGCCGTCTGCCGACGCGCCGAGATCGCCGAGCACCGGCTCGAACCACGATGCCGCGCCGTAGGAGAGATAGCCGACCGCGCCGCCGGTGAACCGCGGCAGCTCGGGGACGAACGGCGACCGGAAATCGGCCATCAGCCGCCGTAGCGTCTCGATGAACGGCTGCTCGCTCGTCGTCGTCGCGCCGCCGCGATCGAGGGTGGTTCGGCCGTCGCGCGAGCGGAGGATGAGGAACGGATCCTTGCCGAGGAAGGAATAGCGGCCGACGTGCTCGCCGCCTTCGACGCTCTCGAGCAGGAACGCATAGTCGGCGTGCTCGGCGATCTTGAGGAATGCCGAGACCGGCGTCAGCAGATCGGCGACGATCTCTTTGCACACCGGCACGAACGTGCCGCGCCGCGCCAGCTCCTTGAACTCGTCAAACGAGGTGATTTTCATCGCTCGCGAACTCCGCCAGCCGCGCCAGCGCGGCCTCCCGCATGACGCCGGCCTGCGGCTTCGAACCGGTCCACCACTGAAACTGGGCGCGCGCCTGCGCGACCAGCATGTCGAGGCCGCCGATGGTCTGGCAGCCGAGCGCCGCCGCGTCGCGCAGCAGGCGCGTCGCTTGCGGGTTGTAGATCAAGTCGTAGACGTAGCGCCCGGTGAGCTGCGCCTTCGGCACCGGCGTGTCGTCGACGCGCGGGTAGAGGCCGATCGGCGTGCAGTTGACCAGCAGATCCCAGCTGCCCGGCTCGGGCGGCCACGCGCCAACGGTGGCTGGCGCCAGCGTCGCCACCTCCTCCGCCTGCGCCCGGTTGCGTGCGTGGACGCGCACGCTGCAGCCAGTCGAGGCCAGCGCCACGACGACGGCGCGCGCGGCGCCGCCGGCGCCGACGACCGCGACCCTCAGGCCCGCCGGCGACACCCGCTCGAGCAGCGGCTCGAGGAAGCCGGCCGCGTCGGTGTTGTCGCCCAGCCAGCGTCCGTGCTCGACTCGAATCGTGTTGATCGCGCCGATGCGGCGCGCGACCGAATAGGCCTCGTCGACGTACTTGAGGAGCGCGACCTTGAGCGGGATCGTCACGCTCGCGCCGCTGATGCCGATGGCGCGGGCGAAGCGATGAAAGTCTTCGGCGCTCGCCGCCGGCAGCGGCAGGTAGACGGCGTCGACGCGCGCCGCGCGGAAGGCGGCGTTGTGCATCGACGGCGACACCGAGTGCGCGACCGACCCGCCGGCGACGCCGTAGATCGCAGTTGAATCCGAGATCGACCGGAACTGATAGCCCTGCAGCAGGGTGTGCGCGCTGACCTGGCCGATGTCGTCGAGCGCGCCGGCGTAGGTCCAGCGCGATTTGAAGCGCGCCGCGAGGACGCGGGTCGAGAACCCGAACGGCCCCATGCCGATCACGACGAGGCCGCGTTCGCCGCCGCCGCTGTCCGACCCGAGCTCGAGCAGCGGGATGCAGTCGCTGAGGCTGGTGGTGGCCGCCGCAATCTTCACGACCTCGGCGCCCGTCGACCGCATGGCGTGGACGCGCGACGTGAGATCGATCGGCACGGCGTGGAAGTCGTGCGCCGACAGCACGATTCGCTTGCCGCCGGTGCGCGCGACGAGATCGGTGAATTGCGCGCGCCACTCGACGTCCACGTACTCGGCACCCTGGGCGAGGGCATCGGCGAGGATCTGCTTGCGTGCCTCCTCCGATCCCTTGAAGCCGCCTCCCTCCCACGTCGGCCGGCAGGTGATGATGACCGGCCGGCGGCGTCCCTCGAGCGCAGCAGCGACGTCCGGATCGCTCACCGAGTCGAGCCGCAGCTCGACGAGATCGGCGTCGCGAACGGCATCGCGCTTCCGGCGCAGCTCGGCCGTCGTGGCGGCCGTGACGGTGGCACACAGGAGTGGTCTGGGGACAGCCAAATCAGCACACAATAAAAAAGCCTCTTCAACCGTTCGGCTGAAGAGGCTCGGGAACTTGGTCGCGCGCTGGCGGTCAGGCCAAGGCGGATGCCTCTTCAGTCGATGCCCAATACCACCACCACGCCGACGCGGGACGCGCCGCCGGGCGAACGCCAGAACGGGGGGCAAAGGACTGCGGCATCAAGAGCGCTGACGATAACAAACCGTGGCGAGGCGTGTCAACACGAATGCCCATTTCTCCTTGACCAGCAACGACTTCTCCCGTAAATTGGATCCCTGAAACCCATGCCAATCCGTCGCCTGCTTCTTACAGTGCTCGCAGTCCTGGCCGTCGTGTCGGCCCGAACAACCGGCGCCACGACCCAGATGGGAATCGACGAGATTCGTCCCGGCATGGTCGGGATAGGGCGCACGGTCTTCGACGGCACCCACGTCGAGGAGTTCAAGGCCAACATCATCGGCGTGCTCGAGAACGTCATCGGCACGCATCGCAACCTGATTCTCGCCAAGCTCGAAGGCGGGCCGCTCGCGCACACCGGCGTGATTGCCGGGATGAGCGGCAGCCCGGTGTACGTCGACGGCAAACTCATCGGCGCCGTGTCGTACGCGCTCGGCAGCTTCTCGAAGGAACCGATTGCGGGCATCACCCCGATCGCGGAGATGACCACGTCGACGACCTTCACCACCGACGTGCGTCCGCTCGGCGCGCGCGTCAAGATCGACTACCCGCCGACGCAGGACTCGCTCGTCGCGGCGTTCCGCAAGGCGCTGAATTGGAATCGTCCGTTCGCCGACCGGGCGTCAGACGCGCAGCTCACGGGCGTCAGCGCCGTGTCGGGGCTTGGCGGCGGCCAGCTCGGCACGCTGCTCCGGCCGATCGCGACGCCGCTGGTGATGTCGGGCTTCGAGCCGGAGCTGGCCGACTTCCTCGGCACCGCGTTCCGCGACCAGGGCTTCATCCCGACCGGCGGCAGCGCCGGCGGCACGCGCGCCGGCGAAGCGAAATATGAGGGGCCGCTGAAGCCGGGCGACGCAGTCGGCGTGATGCTCGTCGGCGGCGACTTGCAGCTCGGCGGAACCGGCACGGTCACGCACATCGACGGCGACCGGGTCTACGCGTTCGGCCACCCGATGTACAACCTCGGGCCGATCGAGTTCCCGATGACCCGCGCCTACGTCTACACCGTGCTGCCCAGCCTGTTCTCGTCGATGAAGCTGTCGACGACAGGGGAAATCATCGGCACGGTGGTGCAGGATCGCGCGACGGCGATTGCCGGGCGCCTCGGCGCGGGACCGCGGATGATCCCGGTGACGATCTCGCTCGAATCGGGACGCGGGCCGACGCAGACCTTCAACTTCAAGGTGGTCAACGATCAGCTGTTCGGGCCGCTGATGACGTATGCCAGCGTGCTCAACACGCTCGGCTCGTACGAGCGGCAGTTCGGATCGGCCAGCTTCACCGTCCGCGGATCGGCGACGGTGCGCAAACACGACCCGATCTCGTTCAACAACCTGTTCACCGGCGATCAGTCCTCGATGGGCGCCGCCGCCTATGTCGTCGCGCCGATCACGTATCTGATGGGCAACGACTACGAGAAGGTGGAGGTCGAAGGCGTCACCGTCACCTTCGCCACCGCCGAGGAACCGAAGACGGCGATCCTCGAGCGCGTGTGGCTCGATGATCCGCGCCCGCGCGCCGGCCGCACGGTGCCGTTGAAGGTGCTCTTCCGCACCTACCGCGGCGAGGAAGTCGTCCGCACGGTGCCGATTCAGATCCCGGCCAACGCATCGGGCAGCCTGTCGCTGCTGGTGTCGGACGGCGCGCGGCTCGGCCAGATCGAGCAGCGCGAAGCGCGCTCGCCGCAGCCGAAGAGCGTCGACCAGATGATCCGCGCGCTCAACAAAGCGCGCCGCAACAACATTCTGTACGTGAAGCTGCTCGGCTCGGAGCCCGGCGCGGTGGTCAACGGCGAGCTGCTCTCCTCGCTGCCGCCGTCGGTGCTCGGCGTCCTCGAGGGCGACCGGAACAGCGGCAATTTCAACCCGCTGCACAGCGCGACGATCTCCGAGTGGGAGCTGCCCACCGAGCACGCCGTGGCCGGTTCGCGCACGCTGACGATCAGTATCTCGCAGAACTAGAAGGCGCGACCTCCTCCCATCGATATGTTGAACATTCGGCTGCGCATCACGGCGGCGGCGGCGTTCCTTGTCGCCGCGCTGATTCCGCTGCACGCCTCGACCCCCAAGTTCTTTCAGGCCGCGACACAGGCCGACTTCCTCAAGGGCGAGGTCGAGAACCTCTCCATCGACAGCAACGGCCAGCTGACGCTCGGCCCGATGACCGAGCTGGTCTACGAGACCTCGGCGCCGTTCCTCTGGTCGATGGTGCCGGGCCCGGACGGCGCGCTCTTTGTCGGCACCGGGAACGAGGGCAAGGTCTTCAAGATCGACGCGCAGGGCAAGGGGTCGCTGTTCTTCGACAGCACCGAGCTCGAGGCGCATGCGCTCGCGGTGGCGCCCAACGGCGCGCTCTATGTCGGCACCTCGCCCGACGGCCGCATCTACAAGGTGGAGCGCAACGGCAACTCGTCGACCTTCTTCGACGGCGAATCGAAATACATCTGGGCGCTGGCGGTCGACGCCAAGGGCAACCTCTTCGCCGGCACCGGCGACAAAGGGGTGATCTACAAGATCACGCCCGACGGCAAGAGCTCGACGTTCTACACCACCAACGCCACGCACGTGACCGCGCTGACCTTCGACAAGGCAGGAAACCTCCTGGTCGGCACCGGCACGCCGGGCAAGGTGCTGCGCGTCGATGCCGAGGGCAAGGGGTTCGTGCTCCTCGATTCGCCGTTCCAGGAGATTCGCGCGCTCCGCCTCGACGACAAGGGGGCGCTCTATGTCGCCGCGATCAGCGGCCGCCCCGGCGGCGGCGGCGGATCCTCGATCTCCACCGACACGCTCGATCGTCCGACCTCCGATCCGAACCGGGCGCCGGTGCCGTCGGTGTCGGCCGAGATCACCTCGATCTCGATCGTCGACGTCGGCAGCGGATCCGGATCCTCGAGCAGCGCGCGCGAGGATCGCCGCGCGCCGAAAGGCGCGGTCTACCGCATCGCGCCCGACGGCATCTGGGATCAGCTGTGGGAGTCGCGCGACGATTCGCCCTACGACCTCACCTTCGACCACAACGGCGCGCTGATTGTCGGCACCGGCAGCAAGGGGAAGCTCTATCGCCTCGAGGGCGAGCCGCTGCACGCGACGCTGCTGGCGCGCGCCGCGGCGCAGCAGGTCACCTCGTTCCACCGCGACGCCGGCGGCCGGCTGTATTACGCGACCGCCAATCCCGGCAAGCTGTTCCGCCTGTCGTCGGACCGGGCGGCCCGCGGCACCTACGAATCGGAGTCGCGCGACGCGCAGATGGTGTCGACCTGGGGCGCGATCAGCTGGCGCGCCACCACCGCGTCGGGCCAGAAGATCGAAGTGTTCAGCCGCAGCGGCAACACCGAAACGCCGGACGATACCTGGAGCGCCTGGTCGGCCGCCTACACGAATCCAGACGGCTCGCCGATCACCAGCCCCAAGGCGCGCTATCTGCAGTGGCGCGCGGTGCTGACCGGCAAGGGCGACGGCCCGGTGCTCACCTCGGTGACGGCGGCATATCTCCAGCGCAACCTGCGGCCGCTGGTGCGCAGCATCACCGTGCATCCGCCCGGCATCGTCTTCCAGAAGCCGTTCTCGACCGGCGACCCCGAACTGGCCGGCTTCGACGACCAGTCGACGCCGGAGCGCAAGCTGGCCGCGGCCGCCAGCGCGCAGCCGGGATCGACCTCTGCGCTCGGCCGCCGCACCTACCAGAAGGGGCTGCAGACGCTCGTCTGGAAGGCGGACGACGAGAACGACGACGATCTGGTCTACGACGTGATGTTCCGCCGCGAAGGCGAGACGGCGTGGAAGACGCTGAAAAAGGCGACGAGCGACGCGATCCTCGTCTGGGACACGACCACCATCCCCAACGGCACCTACTTCGTGAAGATCGTCGCCAGCGACTCGCCGTCGAACCCGTCAGGCACGGCGCTCAGCGGCGAGCTCGACAGCCAGGCGTTCGAGATCGACAACACCCCGCCGGCCATTGTCGTCTCGAACACGCGGCTCGAGCGCGGCGCCACCATCATCACCTTCGACGTCAAGGACGATCACTCGCCGATTCTCCGCGTCGAGTTCTCGCAGGACGGGCAGCGCTGGCGCGGCGTCTTCCCGGTCGACGGGATCGCCGATTCGCGCGACGAGCACTACCAGCTGGCCGTCGACGGCCAGCTCGGCGATCGAGGCCTCACCTTGCGCGCCACCGACGCGATGAACAACGT
>Ga0207645_10002084_pt1 | contig 16005 bp, 12 predicted proteins | sample KBSM53metaG_FD_184331 | JGI IMG/M metagenome (GOLD analysis project Ga0207645, IMG submission 184331) | Miscanthus rhizosphere microbial communities from Kellogg Biological Station, Michigan, USA - KBS M5-3 metaG (SPAdes) (version 2) | ecosystem: Host-associated > Plants > Roots > Rhizosphere >...
AGCAATGGGGTCATCATTTTCCGGAAGGGCCTGTTGATAGATTTCCGAATTCCACCAGTTCATTGTACTGTCAATGGCTTCCTTTATGATCGTATCACTAACTGAGAATCCATTCTCCTTTGCTATCGAAAACGTAACTAGACTCAATGCATTATTGTGGCAGGAATGACAAGTGGCAACAACCGGGGCGTTTATCAAAAAAATATGACTACTGCTTTGCAATAATGAGAGACTTTTACTAATGGCCGTTTTGATTTCCACCGATCTACTTTTATCCCGTCCATTATTTCTGAACGCAAACAGGGAAATCAAGATGCAACCCGCCAATAGATATTTTTTCATGATTGATTTTTGTAGTTGAATTTTCGATGTTATTGTGCGCCTGCTTTTTTTAGCAATGCCACGGTTGCCGTATTCCCTTTTTTCATCGCCCAGGAAAGCGCGGTAGAGCCATCCTTTGCCTTTATATTGACCAATGCACCTTTATCCAGGAATGCCTGGATGATCTCCGGGTTATCGTGTTCGTTGTATGTTGCCCACATCAGTGCCGTCATGCCCGCCAGGCTATCAACGGTGTTTATGTCTTTTATTTTCTTAAGCATCGCCTTTACAACCTCTATACTATTCATTTGTGCGGCAGACAATACGGGCGACATATTGTACATGTCCCGGATATTCGGATCAGCGCCATTATCCAATAAACATAAAACTGCTGGCCAGTTCGCCATCCGGGTGGCATACATCATTGCCGTGAAGCTCCATGCATTTTCGTCCACCGATAGTCCTTTACTGATCAATAAATGAAGGGTCATCGTATCACCATATTGAGCCGCCCGCATTAACGATGTCTCCTTACCATTGTTTTTTGCCAATGGATCAGCGCCATTTTCTATTAAGAATTTTATATTCTCATACTGCCTGTTTCCCATACAGGCAATCAGCAGCGGCGTATTGTTGGATTTGGATTTTGCATTTATATCGGCACCGTACTGAAGCAGCAATTTCATTTTATCCATTTCATGAGTACAATACATCAATACCGTTTGGCCTAATTTATTTTTCAGATTGGGATTTGCTTTTTTCTCCAGTAATAACTTCATACAGTCTGTAGAAGAATATAAAGCTGCATTTATCAGAACGTTATCACTGTCGTCGTCGTATGCGTTTGGATCGGCTCCTCTTTCGAGTAATAATTTTACTGCCTGGATATCATTGCTTTTAACAGCGGCTGACAAGGAGGACGGCTGTGCATTAGCGGATTGTAGCAATAAAGTCACAATTAAAATGAAACCGCTTTTATACACCGGCCACGGTCCAATTTTGATCAGTAAAGTCTTTTTATGCATGATATCCATTTAGAGCTATACATGTGTCGTCATATTAACTGGGCAGGTAATCACGTATACGAACTATTTGCTGCCAACGGATTTGTAACAAATTCAAACAGGGAAACAGAGTGAGAGATAGAGTATCAGAAAGTCGGTCTATATATTGCATATTTACGCCTTTTAATTAGACAAAACATCATTTCACCTGGATATTTTGGCAAACCTCTCCGTGGGCTGGTAGCTATCGTATAAACCCGGGCAACTCATCAAAGCACTCCGATTGATCACTATCCAGTAAATAATACTTTGCGGAGAATACAAACGAATTGTAGGCTATCAACAATTCCCTGTTGAAATTAATCAGCGTCGAAATTTCTATTGTGCTTATTTGATTGTACAAATCTTCTCTATAGAGTTCTTCGATTGTATTGGAATAATTTTTTGTCAAATCCTTATACATCGGCCACCGCTGAAGAATTAGATTGCATCATTGAATATTTTGTTTTATACAATAAAGCAGGTAGGTCAACCAACCTATTAATGACCTCAATTATATTTTCAGTAAAACACATTCATGGCATTGGAGAGATTTGAAAAGTGAATGACTCAAGCAGACGACTATAACTCTGCCCATCGGGAATAAACGATGAACTATTCAAGGTTAACCGGACCATAACAAAACAAGTTAAAGACATCTACAAAATTTGATGAAGGATTTACATTGTTGCGAGGGTTGTTTTAGCAATGTGAAATGGATTTATCGCCATTTTCTTTAAAAAGCGCTGAGGAAACTAATTCTTATTCAATTACAATTCCAGGTATGGATTATTGAATGAATTGCCAAAGACCTTACACCGAATTGCTACCAAATAAAAATGCACTGTAATAAATTGAATTACAATGCATTTATAAAGTCTTACGTGGTGTGGGGCGGGATCGAACCGCCGACACAAGGATTTTCAGTCCTTTGCTCTACCGACTGAGCTACCGCACCATCCTTTTAAACGGGTTGCAAAAATAGGGCTATCGCTCTAAAATCAGAAATCTTATACCCAAATCTTTGCTTTGTTATTTACATGCCGTATTGGGCCAAAAATTTGATGCGCATGATCTTCAGTTGCTCCCAGGTAAAATTGTATTCAGCAAGTTCTTCCTGGGCCACCTGCAGCGAAGACGTTTCACAGCCTTTGAAGTATTCCATGATCTCATCCTGGTCATCTTCATCAATCATTTCATCTATCGCATAATCGAGATTAAGCTTTGTTCCACTTGCAGCAATGGTTTCCATTTCTTCCAGCATTTCATCCAATCGCCATCCTTTATTTTTTGCGATTGTTTCCAACGGCATTTTCTTATCTGTCTGCTGAATGATAAATACTTTATTGCCGCTTTTATTCACTACCGATTTCATCACAAAATCATCCGGCCGTTCGATATTATTTTCCTCCACGTATGAAGCAACCATTTCCACAAACGGTTTACCATAGCGAAGCGCCTTGCCTTTACTTACGCCCTGGCATTTTTCAAGATCGGCTACAGTAACAGGATAGAGTGTAGCCATATCCTGCAAAGATGTTTCAAGAAAAATAACAAAAGGTGGTAACCCTTTTTTCTTTGCTTCTTTCTGACGAAGCTCTTTCAGCATCTCGAATAACTTTTCATCTGCTGCCGCACCCGTCGCCGCTTCGCTTCCTTCTTCATCATCTTCATTCGCTTCTTCAAACAGGTTATTCAAAACGATCTTGAATGATTTTGGCTTTTTAAGAAACGCCTCACCTGCTTTTGTAATCTTTAATACCCCATATTCTACAATGTCTTTGCTAAGTATTCCCTCCAGTAACATTTGACGAATAATAGAATTCCAGAAATGAGCAGGCTGATCATTCCCACATGCAAACGCATCAATGCCCTCATGCCGGAACATCTGTATCTGCGGCGTTAATTTGCCGGTAATAATGTTCATCGTATAGTCTGCAGCAAAACGCTCATCCAATGACCTGATCGTTTTCAACACCTTTACCGCCTCATCTTTTACTTCTATCTTTTCTTTAGGATGTTTACAATTATCGCAATTATCACAATTCTCCTGTTTATATTCTTCACCGAAATAACTCATGAGGCTTTTGCGTCGGCAAACGCCACTTTCTGCATAGGCAACCGTTTCATTGATCAGCTGCGCTCCCACTTCACGTTCACTTAGCGGTTTATCACGCATCAGGTGCTCGAGTTTCGAAACATCTTTATGTGAATAATACAGGATACATTTTCCTTCTAACCCATCCCGGCCGGCTCGTCCGGTTTCCTGGTAATAATTTTCAATTGACTTGGGTATATTATAATGGATCACAAACCGGATATCCGGTTTATCAATACCCATTCCAAACGCTATTGTTGCTACAATTACCTGTACATCTTCATTGAGAAACTGATCCTGCCTTTCTGTTCTTATTTTGCTGTCAATGCCAGCATGATAAGCAACAGCCTTCACATCATTCTTTTGTAAAAGCTCTGCCAGTTCTTCTGTTGTTTTCCGGTTGGTGGTATAAATGATACCGCTTTTTCCTTTATTCTGGCTGATAAATTTTACAATGCTTTTCAGCGTTTGTTCTTTCTTGACCTTCGGTTGAATTTCATAATAAAGATTCGGCCTGTTGAACGAAGACGTATAAATATGCGGATCACGGAGGTCGAGGTTCTTAATGATGTCGCTTTGCACTTTTGGGGTGGCCGTAGCCGTTAGTGCTATCACCGGCAGGTCCGGGTTTATCTGGGTCATCATCTCCCGCAACCGGCGGTATTCCGGCCGGAAGTCATGTCCCCATTCTGATATACAGTGTGCCTCATCCACTGCAAAAAAAGAAATCTTCAAATCGCTGAAAAATTCGAGATTTTCCTGCTTGGTCAGCGTTTCCGGTGCTACATAAAGCATTTTTGTGCGGCCCGTGAGCAGGTCGTCGTGCACTTCAGCAATTTCCTTTTTAGTAAGTGTTGAGTTTAAAAAATGCGCTACATCGTCTTTGCTGCTGTAACTACGCACCAGGTCCACCTGGTTTTTCATTAAAGCGATGAGCGGGCTCACAATAATAGCTACGCCCTCGCTTACGAGAGCCGGCAGCTGGTAGCATAGGCTTTTACCCCCGCCGGTGGGCATGATCACAAATGTGTCTCGACCCGCCAGTACCGATTCAATTATTTTTTCCTGGTTGTCTTTAAATTTGTCAAAACCAAAATGTTCGTTCAGTGCTTTGTGAAGATCGAACGGATTGGAATCGGTTCCTGTTTTTGGTTGTTCGTTTGTTTTTGAAGCTTTTCTACCTGCAGGCTTCTTTGCTGTTGATGTCGCCATTACTCAAAATTTTCCTTCTCTTCTTTCAAAGGGAATCTTTAAGATAATCAATTTTTACGGTACTAAACCGGCCATTTTTGATACTTAGTGGTATTCCCTTATTAATTAAATGACCCTGTATAGGCAATCTTAATAACCTTTTAATTGAAAAAAAATTTATAAAGGCAAGCTTGATTTCGTCAATTTTAATAAGACAGATTAAAAGGTTGCTGACCAAATGACAAGGACCGCGAATTTACAACCCAATTGGCTTTCTGAGAAACTATAAAGGTTAAATATTATGGTATATCATTTGCTAAAGCAGGAATACCTTTTAAAACCTATAATTTTGCCGTTTTTACATGCAGCAGATTATCCGGCAAACAGCTATCCGCACCATTGAGCTTGAGGCACAGGCCGTTTCGGGCCTGTCTGCTTTTATCAATGATGATTTTGAGAAAGCGGTTAACGCAATAAAAAATTGCAGCGGCCGTATTGTGCTGAGTGGTATTGGTAAAAGCGCTGTGATTGCTCAAAAGATTGTTGCTACGTTTAATTCTACAGGTACGCCTGCCACTTTTCTGCATGCAGCAGATGCCATTCATGGCGATATAGGTATGATGCAGCAGGATGACGTTGCTCTTATTATCAGTAAAAGCGGTAATAGTCCTGAAATAAAAGTGCTGGTACCCTTAATAAAAAATTTTGGCAATATATTGATCGGAATGGTGGGTAATGAAGACTCTTACCTTGCTACGCACGCTGATATTATTTTAAATACAACGGTAGACCAGGAGGCATGTCCGAATAACCTGGCGCCTACCTCGAGCACAACAGCGCAGTTGGTAATGGGTGATGCTCTTGCCGTTGTATTGATGGAGTTGAAAGGTTTTGGATCGGATGATTTTGCAAAATTTCATCCGGGTGGAACGTTGGGTAAAAAGTTATATTTACGGGTTGCTGACCTGTATAGTATAAATGAAAAACCAAAAGTTCTTCCTTTACAAAATCTGAAAGAAGTGATAGTAGAGATGACAAAAAAAAGGCTTGGCGTTACGGCGGTAGTAGATCATTCAGATACATTGTTGGGCATTATCACCGACGGAGATTTACGCCGGATGCTTGAAAAGAACAGGCCGATCGAAACTGTAATTGCGGCAGATATCATGACATCAGATCCAAAGCAGATACAGCCCGATGCATTAGCCGTAGATGCGCTCGACCTGATGCGTAAACATGAAATAACGCAATTAATAGTTTGCGACGAAGGAAAATACAAAGGAATAATACATTTGCAGGATTTAATAAAAGAAGGATTAATTTGATCAATCAAATATTCCTTGGGAAAACAGGCAATGAATAATCATAATTATGTAGCAATAATGGCCGGTGGCATCGGCAGCAGATTCTGGCCAATGAGCCGTACCTCGTATCCAAAACAATTCCTGGATATTCTTCATACCGGCCGCACGTTGATTCAACAGACATTTGACAGGTATTGTAAAATAGTTCCTCCTGAAAATATTTTTATTGTCACGTCACAGGAGTATACGTCAATTGTAAAAAAACAATTACCGCAACTTAATGAAGAAAATATTTTAAGCGAACCGTCACGGAAAAATACTGCTCCCTGTATCGCTTATGTTTCGTTCAAATTATTTCAAAAAGATCCCGAGTCAAACCTTATCATCGCTCCTGCAGATCATCTTATACTGGAGCCTGATGAGTTTGTGAAGGCTGCAGATAAGGCACTCAATTTTGTAAGTCATATCAATGCATTGGTAACACTCGGCATAAAACCTACGTATCCGAACACAGGTTACGGTTATATTCAGCACGACAGCCTGCAGGCGGCAGAGGATGTTTTTAAAGTAAAAACATTTACGGAGAAGCCAAACAGGGACCTTGCAAAAACATTTATTGCCAGTGGAGATTTTCTATGGAATGCAGGTATATTTTTCTGGAAAACAAAAAATATATTAACGGCTTTTGAAAAACATCTGCCCGAAATATATGATGTATTTGCAGCTGAACGCGACAATTTCAATACAGAACGTGAAGTTGCAGCAATTGAACAGGTCTATCCGCAATGCACCAATATTTCTATAGATTTTGGAGTATTGGAAAAAGCAGATAATGTATACGTAATTCCTGCTTCTTTCGGTTGGAGCGATCTTGGTACATGGAACAGTGCCTGGGAAAGTATGAACAAAGATTATTTGGGAAATGCCGTAGCCGGTAAAAAAGTGATGGTGATGGATGCTACAAAATGTATGGTACATGTGCCGGATAATAAGTTGGTGGTATTGCAGGGACTCGATGATTTCATCGTTGTTGATACAAAAGATGTTTTACTGATCTGCAAAAAAGAAAATGAACAGGATATTAAAGAATACCTCGCGGAAGTGAAGCGGAATATTGGCGATACCTACGTGTAGGTTGCAGAGTTAGTCAACAGGATTTATACGGTAAAAAAATCAATCAGGCTTGTAATCGGATCATCGGCTGATATCGTCATCATGTTACTGCATGTCTATAAAAAATCTCACTTTATTCTTTCCGGTTCCACCCATACGGTTATAAAACTTAATAGCCCTTTCATTAAAATCGGGTGTTTGCCACTGAATGTTTATGCATTCATTTTCTTTGGCAATTGCTCTTAAATGTTCAAAAACTTTTTCACCAATTCCAAATCCTCTGAAATCGGGCTCGATATATAAGCAGTCTAAATAAAGAAATGGTTTAGCATCCCAGGTGGAAAAATCAAAAGTGTGCGAAAAATAACCTTCCGGCTTGTCATTAATTTCAATAACATAGCAAAATAGTTTTGGCATGTCCGCAAGAATTGCACTTTTCAATAATTGTTTTTTACCGGTTGAATTATAATTTGCTTTTTCAAATTCCGCATGTTTCCCGCACAATTCTACCAACCTTGTTAAATCTCTTTCCTCACACCTTCTTATTGAATATTCCATTGCAGGTTTATTTCTGTTTGTAAAAATTCTATAAAATGATTGAAGTAATCAGGATACGTTTTATTGTTCATAACAGCTACATAATGTTTTCTTTTTAGGCCGTTCTTTCCTATTTTGACTGCTTTGATATCATTATTTTTCAGGTAAGGCTGCAAAGCCCATTTAGCCATCGACATTACACCCATATTGGCTTTTACCATTTCAATGGATGCCTCTGTAAGCGGTAATGCTGTTATTTTTTTGGGGCTGATATTTGCCGGCGCCAGGAGAAATTGATGAACCGTAACGGTTTCCAGCGGAAAAGAATGAATAAGTAAGTGTTCATTGACAAAATCTTCGGCAACAACGAACTTTTTATCTCCCCATGGATGGGTACGCGAAACGACCATCACCATTTCATCCTGGAAGAGTTGCAAATATTTAATTTTATTGTCTTTGACAGGATCACTTGTAATTGCAATGTCGAGCGAGTTGGCCAGCAACTTTTGTAAAGGGTAATGTGTGGCTTCCATTACAATTTTCAATTCAATATTTGGATAAAGCATTTGAAACTCTTTCAAAACAGAAGGCAACCAGTGATAACCGGAATAACATTCGGTACTGATCCTGATTTCCCCCATTTCCCCAAAGATCATCTGCTTTATTTCCCGTTCTGTGCCGGAAAGTTTGTCTAATATTTCGTTTGCCGTGTTATACAATTTCTCTCCGGCCTTTGTCAGGATCAGTTTTTTATTTTGCCGTAAAAATATTTTTGTTCCTAATTGATACTCGGCTTCCTTTAACTGGTGGCTGAGTGCCGATTGAGTCAAATGCAATTTGTCGATCGCTTTCGTAATGCTGCCTTCTTCTACAATTGCTTTAATAAGTCGTAAATGCCTTATTTCCATTTTTGGCCTGCTGGATTATTTTTATAAATGTACCTAATGTCGATTACCCGGCTTCCATGAAAATTATCAATGCATATGATGAAATCTTTTCGTTTTTAACCGGGCATTGATGAGTGTAGTTTTGTGTTCGTTTATAAATCAAAAATCGCTTAAATGAATGCACAAATTAATCATTACGAAAAAAAATTAGCCTTTGAAATGGATCCATCAGATTTATTTGATGCCCTCACCAACGGCGAAAAAGTTATAGCCCTTGATGCAAGGAAAGCATATGGATTTGAAGCCGAGCACATTCCGGGTGCAATCAACATTCCACATCGTGAAATGAATGAAGAAAGCACGCAACATTTAGACAAAAATGTGTTGTATGTCACGTATTGTGATGGTATTGGCTGTAACGCATCTACAAAAGGTGCTTTGAATATGACAAAACTGGGCTTTAAAGTAAAAGAATTGATGGGTGGAATTGAATGGTGGAAATTTGATGGCTATGCAACCGAAGGAACGAAGGCAAGCCAGGTTGGTGCAAAAATTCAATGTGCCTGCTAAATCAAGGTTATCCGGCAATACGGGTGTCTTTTATGTTTGACTGATTTTATTTGATAATGATTCGTCGTGCCTCTAATGACAGGCTATTTAAGCAATTGATAAGCCAACAGGCTCATGAGGTATGCAAGGGTAGTCATATAAATAAGCTGAATAAGCGGCCATTTCCAGCTTTGTGTTTCGCGTCGTACAACCGCTAATGTGCTCATGCATTGCATCGCAAAAGCATAAAAGATCATTAAGGAAATGCCCGAAGCCAATGTAAATAATGGCTGCCCGCCCGGGCGTACTGCCTCTTTCATTTTATCCTGCAGGCGTGTATTGTTTCCTTTATCGTCTTCCACGCTGAATAAAGTGGCCATGGTACCGACAAAAACTTCCCTGGCTGCAAAAGAGGTAATTAATGCAATGCCTATTTTCCAATCATACCCTAATGGAGTTATTGCCGGTTCAATTGATTTGCCCAAAATACCGGCATATGAATTTTCCAGTTTGGCCGTTTGCCACTGTTCTTTGATGGTTGCCGTATCTGCTCCCGGTTGTTTTAATTGTTGCTCGTATACCAATTCTGCTTCATTCATTTTTTTGGAAGGACCGAAGGAGCTCAGCGCCCAAAGAATGAGACTGATTACCATAATGACTTTCCCGGCATCCGTGGCAAATATTTTTGCCTTGTTGATCATCGTATGAACGACATTATTCCATCGGGGCGAACGATACGTTGGTAATTCAAGAATAAAAAAGCTGCGCTCGTTTATTTTGATGAACCATTTGGCGATATAGGAAACGACCAATGCCATCACCACACCCAGAAGATAAAGACCCATCATAACAAGACCCTGTACACTAAAAAAACCGAGCAAATATCTTTTCGGAATAACCAGGCTGGTAATAATCGTATACACGGGCAATCTTGCCGAGCAGCTCATCAACGGCGTAATCAAAATCGTAAGTAATCTTTCTTTCCTGTTTTCAATATTCCGCGCACTCATAATAGCAGGCACAGCACAGGCAAAGCCGCTGATCATGGGCATCACACTTTTGCCGTTCAATCCCACACTGCGCATAAGCCTGTCCGTTAAAAAGCTGATACGGGCCATATAGCCGGTATCTTCCAGCAGCGTAATTAGCCCGAAAAGTATCATGATCTGCGGAATAAAGACCAATATGCCGCCAAGTCCCGCGAGTATCCCGTTAGTCAATAAATTGCTCCACCAGGCTTCGGGTAGTTGAGAGGAGAGAAATGAAATCAATTTTGTAAAACCCGTATCAATCCAATCCATCGGAAATTTCGCCAGCCAGAATACGCTTTGAAACAAGAGAAATAAAACGGCCAAAAGAATTATATACCCCCAGCGGCGATGGAGCAAAATGTTATCCAATTTTTCTGTAAACAAAGTTTTCTGCAACGGGTCAGGTTCAGATACAGCCTGGTGCATCACGTGTTTTATACGGGCGTACCGCTGCATAATCTCTTCTGCCTGCGTACGTGTTGGATTAAATTTTTGATCGCGCTCTATTGTTTCTATTTTTTCCTGCGCCGTTGCATCCAGTGAAAAAGATTCGTGATTGATCAGGTAGTGAATAGCGGCATAATCACTTATATGCGGAAATAATTTTTTTACCTCTTCAATGGGCTGCTCTGCCAGCGACTTATTATCTATAAAGTCACGGGCGGGTATATGGTATAGTTGTGCGGCTGTTTGTTCAATCGCTTTTTTTAGTTGCGGAACACCTTTTTGCTTACGGGGATTCACCGATACCACGGGCACACCCAGCTCACGTTCCAGTTCCGGTATATCAATATTTATCCCTTTCTTTTTGGCAAGATCCATCATCGTCAGAGCGATGATAAGGGGTTTTTTCAGGTCGATAAGCTGGCTGCAAAAAAGAAGATTGCGTTTCAGATTACTCGCATCCGCAACCGCTATAATTATATCGGCCTCTATTTCATTATCCTGGTTCAGCAATACTTTATAACTTACCCACTCATCCATCCTTTTCGGATAAAGACTGTAGGTACCGGGGAGGTCAATAACTGTCGCCGCAGAATCGGCGGAGAGTTGTGTGCTGCCGCTCTTCTTATCTACTGTAACTCCGGGAAAGTTTCCAACCTTTTGATTCAGACCGGTAAGACAATTGAATAACGAACTTTTTCCGCTGTTGGGATTACCGACGAGGGCAATATTGATTTTTTTCTTAGACACTTAAATCAGAGCCTGCAAAAATAGAATTCCGTTTGTTAAAGGGTTTACGAAATACGATTTAAAACGCAACAAAGAAATAAAAGTTTAAACAAAATGACCGGTTTGACCTGTTGAATGAATCTACTGTTCAATACCTTTGCGTTAAGGACCAATCCCCCAAATATGCGGCTTCGTATAACTCTCATGCTTGCCTGTTTATTTGCCGTTTTTTTTGTGCAGGCACAAAAATTAAAAAAAGCGGATAAGGCGATCATTGCCAATCTTCAAAAGCATGTCGGTTATCTCGCTGATGATAAACTGCAAGGAAGAAGAGCAGGAACAGAGGGCGAATCGCTTGCTATGAATTATATCCGCGACCAATTTGAACAAACAGGCCTGCAACCAAAAGGTACAGATAGTTTTTTTCAACCTTTTGAAATTAATGACGGCAGGCAGGTAAACACAGCTACCTTCTTTTCCATCAATGGCAGGGAACTCAATAAGGAAACTGATTTCTTTCCATTTCCATACAGCGCAAATGCTTCAGTAGAAGCAGCACCCGCTCTTTCCTTGCAGGAAGCGGACATGCCCTGGTTTTTTAATCTGAAAGAAATCGTTGAAGAAAATAAAGATAATCCCCACTTTGACCTCGATGATTTTATCCATAATAAAGCTTTGGATTATCAAAAGAAAAAAGCTACGGCATTAATTGTATACAACACGTCCGCAATTGACGACAACCTGCAGTTTGACCCAAAGGACAGGGCAGAGGCGTTGACTATTCCTGTTATTTATATAAATAAAGAAACTGCAAAGAAATATTTCAGTGATGAGGCCGCAACATTGGATATAAAAATTAAAACAGACCTCGGTGAGAAGAAAAGAACCGCGCATAATGTAATTGGTTATATTGACAATAATGCAGGCAGCACGGTGATTTTAGGCGCGCATTTTGATCATTTAGGTTACGGCGAAGACGGAGGCTCCCTGCTTCGCACAGGTGAACATTTAATACATAACGGTGCGGACGATAATGCCAGCGGCACAGCGGCATTAATAGAACTGGCAAGAATGTTGAAGGTTTCAAAAATCAAAAACACAAATTTTTTGTTCATCGCTTTTTCCGGCGAAGAACTCGGCCTTTTTGGCTCAAAATATTTTGCCGACAATCCTACCATTGACCTGAAGTCGGTAAACTATATGATAAATATGGATATGGTGGGCCGTTTCAATGACAGCACGCATGCGCTCACCGTTGGCGGATACGGCACCTCACCTGCATGGGCAACCGCAATTGCGGCAAATAATCCCAAATCCGCTTTTGTCGTAAAAACAGATTCAAGTGGTATAGGTCCAAGCGACCATACTTCGTTTTATCTGAAGGATATTCCTGTGTTATTTTTCTTTACCGGTGTTCATTCAGATTATCATAAACCAACCGACGATGCTGATAAGATCAACTATACAGGAGAATACAAAATCGTTCGCTATATTGATGAAATTATTACCAGCCTGAGCAAACAGAATCAAAAACTGGCCTTTTTAAAAACGAGGGATACACAGATGTCGCCCGCCCGGTTTACTGTAACACTGGGCATCATGCCTGATTATACATTTACCGGCAGCGGTGTTCGTTGTGATGCAATATCAGACGGCAAGGCCGCCTTCAGGGCCGGGCTCAAGACAGGTGATGTGATTATCCAGTTAGGAGAATATGCTGTAACATCACTTGATAATTATATGCAGGCATTGGGAAAATTTAAGAAAGGAGATAAAACCAAAGTGAAATATAAACGCGGCGCTGAGACCATAGAATCTGATGTGCAGTTTTGAGTGGACTTGTTTTAATAAATGACAATAAAAAAAACTTTATCAGGCTATGAAATTAGTTTTAGATAAAGAGGAACTAACCAATTGTTTTTTTGAAGAATGCCGGCTGCTGGGCATAATGGCGCCGGTAAAGGATTACCAGTTTTGCTGGCATTTGAATAATATGCTCGGTATGGATTTCCGTATCAATAACGATATCGAAATTCAATTGAAACGAAAAAAGAGAGATTACTTTTTTTCCGTTTTCGAATTTCCCGAACCTGCCACTTCACTGGCACATTATTTATACAATAATAAATTCGATGGCGAATATCTTTTACCGGAATTCAAACACATTGATTTTTTGTGGCTGCTGAAAGGGGACCTGGTAACAGATGATTCGCTGCATCAATTGGTAGGTACTATACGGGAGATCACATCGGTGCAATTAGTGACAGAGCTGACCAATGAAAAGATAAAACATAAGGAACATCTCGTTTTCTGATATGCTGATTAGCTAATTTGCTGATGTGCTCAATAGGCCCGGCTGTTGAAATTTCTCATTTAAAATTTTATTTATGGCGCAGGATTGGAAAGAAGAAAATAACAAGCTGTATAAAAAATTGCAGTTTAAAAATTTCAGTGAAGCTTTTGCCTTTATGACAAGAGTTGCACTTGAAGCAGAGAAAATGGATCATCATCCTTTATGGACGAATGTGTATAATACAGTAGAAATATGGCTGTCTACACATGATGCGGGAGATGTTGTAACAGATAAGGATAAAAAGCTCGCAAAAAAAATAGACGCCCTGGTATAGGAAGTGCTATTTTTTCTTTCTCTTAAACAGTACCGCCACATTCTTCTGCAAATCCGCGCTGAATCGTACCTGGTAACTATCATCCCCATCCCGCACGATGATCAAACCGGTATTCGGGGGATATAGACCAAGGTTTTCAGCATACAGTACAAGCGTAAACGAATCCTGTATGGCGGGTGTAATGTAAACTGTCTTCTTTATCGCAGACGCCTTTAATCCCTGTTTTGGCATGATTACTTCTCCGTTTATCAATACACTTACTGTATCGCCATCTATTTCACCGTTATCATACAGAGCCAGTATAAGACTGTCTGATTTGAATTCGATGAATTGGATAGTTTCCGATTTCCGCTTCTCCACATTTACTGCAGCAATAAGTTTTGGCGCTTCATCCGTTTTTTCTTTGGGTTTATTCGCAGTCGCATCCGGTGGTGTTACCGTTACCACTTCTTTTTTTACTATGTCTTCCTTTTTCTTTTCAGGTTCTGTTGTTGTCTTTGCTATGTTCTTTTGATCAACAGTAGTCGTATCCGCTTTCGGTTTGTTTGTTGTTGCTGCAGGTGCAACAGTTACCGGTTCCTTTTTCTGTACAACTACCTCTTCTTTCTTTTTTTCCGGTTCCGGTTTTGATTTTGTTACATCTTTTTGCGTATCTGCGGGAGTAATCGGTTTGACTGTTACCGGAGTTGTTGTTTGTTCTTTCGGCTTCTCTTTATCCGCCGTCTTTGCAACTTCTTTCGCAGCTGCTTCCTGCCGTGCTTTCAGCTGTGCAGCAGCTTTTTCTTCTTGTTTCTTCTGCTCCACTTTGGCCATTGCTATGCGTTTATCTTCAAGTTCTTTTCTTGCAGCGGCAATTTTTCTCTGTTCTTCTTCTACTTTTAATTCATGTTTATAGCTTGCGTAAAAGGGAACATCTTCATCCAGTTTCAATTCGGCCAGGTGTGGAAATAGTTTGGATTTACTCAAATCTTTTTCCATATTCATCCCTACGTTTCCGGTTAAAGCGTAATATTCATACTTGCGTTTTACTACCCTGTTTGTTTTCCATTTGCCATCCAACGACCAGGTGCTGTCATTCTTATTAAAATGAAAAGTATACGTGATTTTTACGCCTTTATCAATGGTTGGCAGGTTGTGCGAGATAAATTCATCTTCCGTTACTTCACAAACATCTCCATCTATTTTTCCTTTTACCCTTTTTAAAACAAAATATAACGTATCATTTTTAATAAACTCGCGGCGGGAATACCCATATACCTTTCCTCTGTATTCGGTTAATGCAATTTCAAATGGCTGATCTTTTCGCAGCGTCGTGCTGTCGTTGGAAAATGTGCCATTCCACAAGCCGGTCAACGACTGGGAGAACCCATAATGTGTAATAAAAAAAACGGCTATAAAGATGCAGAGCTTTTTCATGATATCGAATTATAAAAGCCGGTACAAAAAGGCCGGCTGTTATAATAACGAATTAAAACTCTTTCGATTGTGTAAGAGAAAAGCTACCAGCGACAAGCTGTTATCCGTTAGCCCGAGCGTTGAAAACCCTTGCAGTTTGGAAACTACTTTTATCCAGGGAGGATTTGAAAAATTCCCTTTAACAGATTTGACTCAAATCATTAACGAAACTTCAACTGAAAATCCTGAAGCTTGTAGCGTATGGCATACAGCTACTTACCCGTTCATACTGGCCAGGAACTCCTCGTTGCTCTTGGTACCTCTCATTCTCTTGAGCAGCTCATTCATTGCTTCTTCCACATTCATATCGGTAAGATAAACGCGAAGCAGGTTCATACGTTGCAGTACGTCTCTTTCGAGCAACAGGTCGTCGCGCCGGGTTGACGATGCAACAAGATCAATAGCCGGGAATATGCGTTTATTGGATAATCGTCTTTCCAGTTGCAACTCCATGTTACCGGTTCCTTTAAATTCTTCAAAGATCACCTCATCCATTTTACTACCCGTATCGACTAGGGCGGTTGCAATGATCGTCAATGATCCGCCAAATTCAATTTTACGCGCAGCACCAAAAAACTGTTTGGGTTTTTGCATCGCATTCGCTTCCACACCACCGGATAAAACCTTACCTGATGCCGGAGCAACTGTATTGTGTGCGCGTGCAAGACGTGTGATT
>Ga0207645_10002087_pt1 | contig 15984 bp, 17 predicted proteins | sample KBSM53metaG_FD_184331 | JGI IMG/M metagenome (GOLD analysis project Ga0207645, IMG submission 184331) | Miscanthus rhizosphere microbial communities from Kellogg Biological Station, Michigan, USA - KBS M5-3 metaG (SPAdes) (version 2) | ecosystem: Host-associated > Plants > Roots > Rhizosphere >...
GTCGACATCCCGCTCGCCGACCCGCATTTCTGGACGATGGCCGGCTCGGTGCGTGTCGCGCAGACCTGCCGCGACTGGGGCCTGACCTGGGGCTCGCATTCGAACAATCACTTCGACGTGTCGCTCGCGATGTTCACGCATGTCGCGGCCGCGGCGCCGGGGCGCGTGACCGCGATCGACACGCACTGGATCTGGCAGGACGGCCAGCGCCTGACGACCGCGCCGCTGCAGATCAAGGGCGGCCTGATCGACGTACCGAAGGCGCCCGGCCTGGGCGTGCAGCTCGACATGGCCGAGGTCGAGAAGGCGCACCAGCTCTACTTGCAGCACGGCCTGGGTGCGCGCGACGACGCGGCCGCAATGCAGTTCCTGATCCCGAACTGGGCCTTCGACCCGAAGCGGCCCTGCCTGCAACGCTGAACCCGACGGAGAACCGATGAACAAGACTGTGCTGACCGCGTGCGCCGCCACGCTTCTCGCGGCGCTCGCCGGCCCGGCGGCCCGCGCGCAGGCGCCGGCCTGGCCCAGCAAGCCGATTCGGATCGTCGTGCCGTACACGCCGGGCGGCTCGTCGGACATCATCGCGCGCGCCATCAGCCAGCCACTCGGCGATGCGCTGAAGACGACCGTGATCATCGAGAACCGCCCCGGTGCCAACGGCAACACCGGCACCGATTCGGTCGTCAAGGCCCCCGCCGACGGCTATACCCTGCTGCTGTGCGATGTCGGCGCGCTCGCGATCACGCCATCGGTCTATACCAAGCTGCCGTTCGATCCGAGCAAGGACCTGCGCGGCGTCGGCATGCTCGCGTATTCGCCGCACCTGCTGGTGGTGCACCCGTCGGTGCCGGCGAACAACCTGAAGGAACTGGTCGCGCTGTCGCAAAAGACCAAGATCGACTTCGCGGTGACCGCGATGGGCAGCGCGCCGCACCTGGCCGGCATCGCCGTCGAGAAGGCGACCGGCGCGAAGTGGGAGTACATCCCGTACAAGGGCGGCTCGCAGGCGGTGACCGACACGATCGCGGGCCAGACCCAGGTGCTGATGAACGGCATGCTCGCGACCTTGCCGTTCGTGCAGTCGGGCAAGCTCAAGGTGCTGGGCGTGTCGAAGGCGACGCGCGTGCCGCTGCTTGCGAACGTGCCGACGATCGCCGAGCAAGGTGTGGCGGGCTTCGAGTCGGGCACTTGGCAGGGCGTGTTGGTGCCCGCGGCGACGCCGCCGGCGATCGTCGCGCGGCTCTCGACCGAGCTGACCCGGATCGTGCGTTCGCCCGAGGTGCGCTCGCGCCTGACGGCACAGGGCGCCGAGGTCTACACGATGTCGCCGACCGAATTCGCGCCGTTCTTCGAGAACGAGCGCAAGCGCTGGGCCGGCGTGGTCGCCAAGGGCGGCCTGAAGCTCGATTGAGCGCTGGCCGCTCGTCGCCGCGCGCCTGAACCCATGAATCACCGAGAGGCATTGCCATGACACTCCCGACGCCCTACCGCGCGTACCCGAACAGCTTTCGCGCCGACCTGCGCGCCGGCAAGACCCTGATCGGCTGCTGGTGCTCGCTCGCGAATCCGATCACGACCGAGGTGCTCGGCGTGGCCGGCTTCGACTGGATCCTGCTCGACGGCGAGCATTCGCCGAACGACGTGATCACCTTCATCCCGCAGCTGATGGCGCTGAAGGACAGCCCGAGCGCGCCGGTCGTGCGGCCGTCGTGGAACAACCCGGTGGAGCTGAAGCGGCTGCTCGACGGCGGCTTCTACAACTTCCTGATCCCGTTCATCGAATCGGCCGACGAAGCGGCGCGCGCGGTGGCCGCGACGCGCTACCCGCCACAGGGCACGCGCGGCGTGTCGGTCTCGCAGCGCAGCAACCGCTTCGGCACGGTGCCCGGTTACTTTGACGGCATCAACGAGCAGATCTGCGTGATGGTGCAGATCGAGAGCCGCAAGGGCATCGCTGCGGCGGCCGAGATCGCCGCGGTCGATGGGGTCGACGGGCTGTTCGTCGGGCCGTCCGACCTCGCCGCGGGGCTGGGCTACCTGGGGCAGTTCAACCACCCGGAAGTCCAGGAGGCGATGGCGAAGGTCTTCGCGGCGGCCAAGGCGGTCGGCAAGCCGGTGGGCATCCTCGCGCCGGTCGAGGCCGATGCGCGCCGCTACATGGCGCAGGGCGCGACCTTCGTCGCAGTCGGCAGCGACCTCGGCGTGTTCCGTGCCGGCACGCAGGCGCTGCGCGATCGCTACCTGGGCGCCACCGGTTGACGAGCGCGGGCCGGGCCGGCGCCGAAGCGCGCACCGCGGCGGCCTGCGCTGCACGTGTGAACCCGGTGACGCCATGCCACCGCGGCAGTGGGCGGCGCTCAAGCTTCGGCAGGGCGACGCTCAACAATCGGTCCAGGCGACCGATAACGCGGGGGCGCGATACCGCCGCGCGACCTGCCGATGCCTGCCCTGCCGACCACCGAAGCCGCGGTTCGACGCGAACTGCTGAACCTCTCGATCCGCAACGCCGGGCGCAGCGTGCCGGCACTGCTGATCGTGGTCGCGTTCGTCGCGGCGCTGGGCATTCATGCGGGCCAGACCAGCGTTGCGCTGGCGACCGTCGCGCTCGGGCTGACGGTCGCCGCATTGCGCGTCACGATGGCGCGCGGCACGGCGCGGCGCAGTGCGCACGATGCCGCGTCGAATGCGGACCAGTACGCGGTCGAGCGGGCTGCCGCGCTCGGCGGCGTGATGTGGGCCGTGGCCTCGCTGGGCATCTACCGGCACCTCGACGGCGAGATGAACACCGCCTACATGATCATGGCCTGCGGCTCGGTCGCGATGAGCGCGCAGTTCCTGTCGCTCGCCGGTCGCGCGTTCGAATGGCTCTCGGTGCCGCAGCTCGGCGGGATCATCCTGGCCACGCTGCTCGCCGGTGCGCCGTATGCGGTGCCGCTGTCGATGCTGATGCTGGTGTTCGGCATCACGATGACGCGCTATGCGCGCGACTACCGCGACACCGCGGCGCGGGCGATCCGCCATGGCCTGCAGGCCGACGCCGCGAACGCGTCGCTGCACCGGGCCAAGGAAGCCGCCGAAGCGGCGAACCGCGCCAAATCGGCCTTTCTCGCGGCGATGAGCCACGAGATCCGCACGCCGATGAACGGCGTGATCGGCATGATCGAGGTGCTCGCGCACGACGATGCGCCCGAGCACAAGGCGGACGCGCTGGGCACGATGCGCGAATCGGCGTTTTCGCTGCTGCGCATCATCGACGACATCCTCGATTTCTCGAAGATCGAAGCCGGCCGGATGGTGCTGGACCGCACGCCGGTCGCGCTGGCCGGTCTGGTCGAAGGCGCCTGCAACGCGCTGCGGCCGATCGCGGCGGCGAAGGGCGTCGACATCGCGCTGCACATCGCCGCGCATGCGCCGGCCCAGCTGTGGTCCGATCCGACGCGGCTGCGCCAGGTGCTGACCAACCTGGTCGGCAATGCGATCAAGTTCTCGGGCAGCGGCGACGGCGTGCGCGGCCGGGTCGAGGTCTGCGTCGATCTGGCGCCGACCACACCGCCGCGCCTGGTGATTGCCGTCGCCGACAACGGCATCGGGATGGCGGGCGAAACGCTGGCGGCCCTGTTCACGCCGTTCACGCAGGCCGAGCCGTCGATCCAGCGGCGCTTCGGCGGCACCGGCCTGGGCCTGGCGATCTGCAAGCGCATCGTCGACCTGATGGGCGGCACGATCGAGGCCACGAGCACGCTGGGCGCGGGTTCGCGCTTGCGCGTCGAGCTGCCGTTCGAGACGGTGGATGCGTCGTCGGCCCAGGCGCCGGCGAACGCGCAACGCAGCGCCGACATCGTCGTGACGGCCAATGCGCCGGCGCCGCAGCGGCGCATCCTCGTGGCCGACGACGACCGCATCAACCGCAAGGTGATCCTGCATCAGCTGGCGCTGCTGGGCCACAGCGCCGAGGTGGCGGTCGACGGTGCGCAGGCGCTGGCGTTGTGGCGCAGCGGGCGCTTCGCGCTGCTGCTGACCGACCTGCACATGCCCGAGATGGACGGCTATGCGCTGACCACGGCGATCCGCGACGACGAGCGCCGCGGCGCGCGGCCGCGCATGCCGATCATCGCGCTCACCGCCGATGCGCTGGCCGGCCCGGCCGACAGCGCGCTGGCCAGCGGCATCGACGCCTACCTCACCAAACCGGTGGTGCTGCCGCTGCTCGGCGCCACGCTGACGCGCTGGCTGCAAGCGGCGCCGTCGCCCATGCAGCCACCCACGCCACCCATGTTGGCGCCGCTGCAACCGCAACCACAAGCGCCCGCGCCGGCGATCGAGATCGGCGTGCTGCAGGCGCTGGCGGGCGACGACGCCGGCGTGATGCGCGACTTCCTGGACGAGTACCTGGCCTGCGCGAACGACGAGCGGTCTGCGTTGAGATCGGCCGCGGCCGCCCGCGACGGGCGCGGCGTCAGCCGCATCGCGCACCGCCTGAAGTCGTCGTCGCGCTCGGTCGGCGCACTCGCGCTCGGCGACGTCTGCGCCGAGCTCGAGAGCGACGGCCTGGCGGGTGCGCCGGCGGCCTTCGGCGACGGTCTGATCCGGTTCGAGCAGGCGTTTGCGGCCGCGGCCGCCGACATCGGCGAACGCCTGGCAAGACCCCATTGATCGATGCGGGGATCGTGATCCGCAGAATAGGCCGCACCATGCGCGCCCCTGCCCACCCGTCGCCACGTCGCCAGGCGCGCGTGCAATGACCGACGACAACCCGCCGATCCTGATCGCAACCGATCGCGTGCGCGACGCGGAGCAGATTGCGCGCGCCCTCAGCGACGAGTTCGCCCGCGTGCATGTCTCGACCGATCCGAAGCGCGCGGTCGAAGACCTGGCGCTGCGCCAGCCCGGCGTGCTGGTGCTGGCGTTCGACGGCATCGAGAAGGCGGAGCGCTACTTCAAGAACCTGCGTCGGCCCGACGCGCTGTCGCAGGCGCCGCCTCATCGGGTGCTGCTTCTGTGCGGCGAGGCTGACCTGCGCGAAGCGTATGAGCTGTGCAAGAAGGAGCACTTCGACGACTTCGTTCTGTTCTGGCCGCGCACCGACGAGACGCGGCCGTTGCGCATGGCGGTGCGGCGCGCTTTGCGGCAGGTGATCGCCGCGCGCGCCGGGCTGCCCGGGGCGAGCGATTTCGCGCTGCATGCACGACGTGTCGCCGCGCTCGAGCCGCTGCTCGAGAACCGGGTCGCAAAGACCGACGACGGCGCTGCGCCCGAGGAATCGCTCGCGCCGCTGCTCGACGCGGTGCGCGCGCTGCGCGGCGTGGTCGACCGGCTGCCGCCGCTGGTGCTGGTCGTCGACGACGACCGCTTCCAGCACAAGGTGCTGGGCCAGCTGCTGGCCACGGCCAAGGTCGAGCTGACCTGCGTCACGTCGGCGACCGACGCGATCGCGGTGCTGCACAAGCGCCGCCCGGACCTGATCCTGATGGACGTCAGCCTGCCCGATGTCGACGGTGTCGAGACGACGCGGCTGCTGAAGTCGGCAGCGCACTTCGCGCCGATCCCGGTGATCATGATCACCGGTGTCGGCGGCAAGTCGATGGTGGTGGAAAGCCTGAAAGCCGGCGCAGCCGACTTCGTCGTCAAGCCGTTCGACAAGAACGTGCTGCTCGGCAAGGTGCGCAAGGCGCTGTACGGGCGCGCCACGCCCTGATCGGCGGACCGGATGGTTGGCAACGGCTCGCGTCGGGCCGTCTTGACCCCGCAATCTGCGGCCGGCGTGCCCGGCTCGATAAAGACCGATGCTGTCGTGAACGCTCCTGTCGAAGCCCAGCAGACGCTCGACGAGCTGCTGCTTGCAGTGCGCAGTTGCCGCGCATGCGCGACGCAGCTGCCGCTCGGCCCGCGTCCGGTAGTGCAGGTCGGCGCGTCGGCGCGGATCCTCATCGTCGGTCAGGCGCCGGGCGCGCGCGTGCATGCGAGCGGCGTTCCCTGGGGCGACCGCAGTGGCGAGCGCCTGCGCGACTGGATGGGAACCGACGCACAGCGCTTCTACGACCCGTCTCGCGTGGCAATCGTGCCGATCGGGCTGTGTTATCCCGGGCGCGCAGCGAGCGGCGATCGGCCGCCGCGCCGCGAATGCGCGCCGCTCTGGCTCGATCGCCTGCTGGCCCAACTGCCGCACATCGAACTCACGCTGCTCATTGGCGCCTACGCGCAAGCCCACTTTCTGCGCGCTGCCGGCCATGCGTCGGTGACGGCCACGGTGCGAGACTGGCGGTCTCAACTGCCTCGCATCGTCCCGTTGCCGCACCCTTCGCCGCGCAACGTCGCGTGGTTCAAGGCCAACCCGTGGTTCATCGATGAACTCCTGCCCGTGCTGCAACGACGCGTGCGCGAACTCATCGGCGGCTGAGCCGCCGAGTCATCGCCGATCCGCGTCGCCAGGCCCGGCTCCGGGCGCGGGTGATGACCTGTGCCAGGTGCTCACGGTGGGTCATTCGACCCGACCGATCGAGCAGTTCATGGAGTTGCTGGTTGATCACGGCATCACGCAGCTGATCGACGTGCGCACGGTGCCACGCTCGCGGCACAACCCGCAGTTCAATGTCGAGACGCTGCCTGACCGGCTCGCCGCCGCGAACATCGGCTACGCGCATGCGCCTGGCTTGGGGGGTTTTCGGCGAACGACGCCGGATTCGCGGAACGCCGGCTGGCGCAACCTCTCGTTCCGTGGCTACGCCGACTACATGCAGACGGCGGATTTCAACGAAAACCTCATCAGCCTGATCGAGCTGGCGCGGCACGATCGTGTGGCGCTGATGTGTGCCGAGGCGGTGCCCTGGCGGTGTCACCGATCCTTGATCGCCGACGCCCTCGTCGTGCATGGCGTGAAGACGTGCGAGATCGTCGGTCCGAAGCGGCTACAAGCCCACAAACTGACGCCGTTTGCGCGGGTCGCGGGCCATGACATCAGCTATCCGCCCGAATGATGCGGGCGCTCGAGGGGCGCGCGTATCGACAGTCGTCGAGAAAAAGCTGCGAGGTTGTTGTTGCTGCGCGCGACAGCGGCAGAGCGCTTGGTGCGACCGGCAGGAATCGAACCTGCGCCTAAGCCTTCGGAGGGCCCAATGATATCCACTTCACCACGGTCGCTCGCCAAGCGTCGATTCTAGCGTCTCGGCCCGCGCGCCCGATTTGTGCGGCGTGCGCTGCCCTCGGCGCGGCGGGGCCCCACCGGCGCGGCCACTATAATCCCGCGGTTTTGCGCGCATGCGGGCGCCCGACTCCGGGGCGTGTCATTGCGCCTCGAATTCCGCCCTTGAGGACTCCATGAGCGACGCCCAGACCCAGCACGATCACGATGACGGCCCGCACGAAGGTCCGATCAAGACGCCCAAGCAACTGATCCTTGCGGTCGTCTACGCCTTCGTGATTCCGATCGCGGTGATCGTGCTGCTGGTGATGTACGTCACCGCGGCGCACCGGCCTGCCGCCGGCACCGCCGCGCTGACCGCCGAAGCGGTCGGCAAGCGCATCCAGCCGGTCGGCGCCGTGGTCGTCAAGGACGCCAGCGACCAGTCAACCCTGCGCACTGGCGAGCAGGTGTTCGCCGCGCAGTGCACGACCTGCCACACCGCGGGTCTGGTCGGCGCACCGAAGTTCGGCGATGCCGACGCATGGGCGCCGCGCATCAAGACCGGCTACGACGCACTGCTGCACTCCGCACTCGCCGGCAAGGGCCAGATGGCGGCGCAGGGTGGCGGCGACTTCACCGACCTCGAGATCGGCCGCGCGGTCGTCTACATGGCGAACAAGGCCGGCGCCAAGTTCGACGAGCCGAAGGCACCGGCCGCCGGCGCATCCGCCGCGCCGGCCACCGCGGTGGCCGCAGCGCCTGCAGCCGCTGCGACGCCGGCGCCGAGCGCCGCACCGGCCACGCCGGCCACGCCGGTCGCCGCCGCCACCAAGGCCGAAGCCGGCGGCGCAGTGCCGGCGCTGTACACGCAGATGTGCCAGACCTGCCATGCCACCGGCGTCGCGGGGGCCCCGAAGGTCGGCGACAAGGCGGCCTGGGCGCCGCGCCTGGCGCAAGGCGTCGACGGCCTCACCGCGAGCGCGATCAAGGGCAAGGGCGCGATGCCGCCGAAGGGCGGTTCGACGGCCTCCGATGCCGAGATCAAGACCGTCGTCACCTACATGGTCAACAGCGTCAAGTAGAAGAAGGCGCCGCCATCGCCCCGCAAGCCGGCCTCGTGCCGGCTTTTGCTTGCCTGCCGTTCAGCGGGCCGGCCGGGGCGCGAGGCAGTAGCCGAAGCGGGCGGGCAAGTCGTCGAAGCGCAGCTCGGCCGGCTGCCACAGCGCCGCCTCGATCGCACCGGCCGCGATGCCGGTGTCGAGCGAATGCACCAGGCCCAGGCCGATGTCGGTGGCGATGAACAGCCGCCCGCGCTCATCCTGCCAGGCCGACTCGAAGGCCGCGGGCCGGCCGGTGTGGCTGGTGATCGCCGGCATCGCGCCATCGCTTTCGGTCAGGCGCCACACCCACGGCGCCGCTTCGAGCTCGACATAGACCCGCTGCGGGCCGTTCTGGAAGAACCAGCCGCCGGCCTCGTCGGCGAGGTAGTTGCGGGCGATGAACTCGCGCAGCTTGTCGTGCTGGATGCGGCTGCCCTTGACCTGCGGAAACGGCCCCGCGGCCTGCACGGCTTCGTCGCGCATGTACCAGTCGCCGCGCGCGTCGAGCCCGAGCCAGCCGTAGCTGTGCGGCACGTTCGGCCATTTCTTCAGCGCCTGCCTGACAATCTCGTCCATGCGCCGATCTTGGATCAAAGACGCGCGCCGAGCCAGCCCATCACTCTTGCCGGGAGGGTCTGCACATGCCCCGGCCACGGCCCGCCGGGGAACCCGACATGGCCGCCATGCCGCGGCTGCCACAAGGTCACGAAGCGGCCGACCTCGTCGCGCCGCGGCAGGCTGTGCGCCGGCACGAACGGATCGTTGCGCGCGTTCAGCACCAGCGCCGGGATGCGGATGCGGTTCAGGTGCGGCTTGGCCGAGCCGCGCGCCCAGTAGTCATCGGTGTCGCGAAAGCCGTGCAGCGGTGCAGTGAAGACGTTGTCGAACGCGTACAGGTCGCGCGCCGCGAGCAGCCGTTCGCGGTCGAACAGGCCGGGGTGCTGAGCGAGCTTGGCGAGCGCCTTCGGCTTCATCGAGCGCAGGAACATGCGGGTGTAGACCTGCCGGTTGAAGCCGGTGCCGATGGCCCGGCCGCCGGCCGCCAGGTCGACCGGCGACGACACCGCGGCGACCGCGCCGACCAGCCGCTCCGCCGACTCGCCGGCCTCTTCGGCCCAGCGCAGCAGCGCATTGCCGCCGAGCGAGACGCCGACCGCGGCGACCGGGCCGGCATGCCGGCTGCGGATGCGCGCGAGGATCCAGCCGATTTCCTCGAAGTCGCCCGAGTGGTAGGCACGCGGCGCGCGGTTCAGCTCGCCCGAGCAGCCGCGGAAATGCGGCACCACGAAGCGCCAGCCGAGCGCGCGTGCCTGGTGCGCGAAGGCCTGCGCATAGTGGCTGCCCGAGGAGCCTTCGAGCCCGTGGAACAGCACCAGCAAGGGCGTCTCGGCATCAGTGCCGAGCCAGTCGACATCGATGAAATCGCCGTCGGGCGTGTCCCAGCGCTCGCGCGTGTAGCGCGGCGGCTCGCCGTCGTAGCGGCGTGCGAACAGCGCCGGCCAGATGGTCTGCAGGTTGCCGCCGATCAGCCAGCGCGGCGCCTTGTACTGCTGCACGCCGTGCCCTTCGGCTCAGTGCAGCACCGAGGCTGCCTCGACGACCTCTTGCACCTCGCGCGGCGAACCCGGGCTCGCATGGTGCGAGGCCAGCCGCCAGCCCTGCGCGGTTTTTAGGTACACATTGGTCGCGACGACCCAGGCCGACTGCGGGCCGTCGGGCGTCATCAGGCGGATGTGCTCGAGCACGCTGTGCACCGCGCAGTCATGGGTCTGCAGCCGCCGGATCTTCTCGGGCTGGGCATGCACCACCCCGTTGCCGAAGATTGCCTCGAACGCGGCCCGTATCGCCGCCGCGCCGACCAGCCGCGGGCCGCCGGGATGCACGCAGATGATGTCTTCGTCGTCGGCCCACACCGACATCAACCGCTCGATGTCGCCGCGCTGCAGCGCCTCGTAGAACTGCTGCTCGATCTCGTCGGCCGACGCGAGCGGCGGAGCTGTCTTCGGGCGGGCCATCGGCAATCTTCAGGTGAAGACGACGGTCTTGCGGCCGTTGAGCAGGACGCGGTGCTCGACATGCCAGCGCACCGCGCGCGCCAGCACCACGCTCTCGACATCGCGCCCCACCGCGGTGAAGTCTTCGGGGCTGCGCGAGTGGTCGACGCGTTCGACGTCCTGCTCGATGATCGGGCCCTCGTCGAGCTCGGCGGTCACGTAGTGCGCAGTCGCGCCGATCAGCTTCACGCCGCGCTCATGCGCCTGGTAGTAGGGCTTCGCGCCCTTGAAGCTCGGCAAGAAGCTGTGGTGGATGTTGATCGCGCGGCCCTTCAGGAAGCCGCAGAACTCGGCGCTCAGGATCTGCATGTAGCGCGCCAGCACGACCAGGTCGATCTGCTGCGCATCGACCAGCCGCTCGACCTGCTGCTCCTGCGCGCGCTTGGTCTGCGCCGACGCGCCGGTGGGCAGCGCGAGGTGATGGAAGGGCACGCCGTGGCTCGCGCAGAGCTCGGCGAAATCCGGGTGGTTCGAGACCACGCCGGCGATCTCGGCGTTCAGCAGGCCCGACTGGCAGCGGAACAGCAGATCGTTCAGGCAGTGGCCGTGGCGGCTCACCATCAGCAGCAGGCGCGGCTTGCGTGCGAGCGCGTGCAGTCGCAGGTCCATTGCAAACTGCGTGCTCACCGGCGCGAACAAGGCCTCGAGCGCGCCGGTGTCGGCAAGCGCCTCGGGGGCCTCGAAGTGCACGCGCATGAAGAACAGGCCGGTCGCGTCGCTGCTGAGCACGTCGCCGAACTGCTGCGAATCCACGATGTTGCAGCCGGCCTCGTACAGCAGGCCGGAGACGGCGTAGACGATGCCCTTGGTATCGCGGCAGGACAGGGTGAGGACGAACTCGCGGTGGGACATAGGCTACGCTTCGGTTCGCTTCGATTGTACGAAGGCCCGCTCCCGCGCATTCCCACCCCAGCCCGCCGCCCTACCCATGCCGAACCCCGCGCGCGCGACCAGCGCCGACTGGAGCGAACGCAGCGTCGAGCTGGCGCAGATGCTCGCCCGCGCCGGGCTCGGCGACCGTGCGGCATTTGCCACGCTCTACGAGCGCACCAGCGCGCATCTGCTCGGCGTCGTGATGCGTATCAACCGGGACCGGGCCCAGGCCGAAGACGTGCTCCAGGAGGTCTATGTCAACGTCTGGCGTGCGGCGCGCAGCTTCGATGCCGCGCAGAGCCAGCCGCTGACCTGGCTGACCAGCATCGCCCGCAACCGGGCGATCGACAGCCTGCGGCGGGCGCAAACCCAGCCCCAGCTGAAGACGAACGTCAGCAGCGCCGGCGACGACGAGGAAACCGATGTGTACGACACCGTGGCCGACGACGCACCGGGCCCGCTCGACCTGCTGAGCCGGGCCTCGGATGCGCGAGCGCTCGCCGACTGCATGGGCATGCTGAGCACGCAGCAGCGCCAGTGCGTCGCGCTCGCGTTCTTCGACGGCCTGAGCCACGCCGAGCTTGCGCAGGCGATGCGCGAGCCGCTCGGCACCGTCAAGTCATGGGTGCGCCGCGCCTTGATCTCGCTGAAGAGCTGTCTCGACGCCGCGGTGCAGCGCCATGCTGGCCCTACTGGACGCTAGGATGAAACTCAGTGCGGCTCTCGGCCCGTTGTTGACTTTTGCGAGCGGCCGCTTGCGTGCATCGTTTGCGCGTCCCGGCAGGCGCTGCTGTTCGCCGCAAACACGCCACGCAGGCGCTCGAAGGCCAAGCCGACGTCAAGGTTCGGCTGTGGGCCGGCAGCAGACTGCGGCGCTGCATCCGTTGTGGGTGGCGCGCAGTGCCATGGGCCACTGAGATGGATTACAGCCGCCCCGAACTCGCCGACCGCCTCGCCGCGGAGTACGTTGCCGGCCTGCTGCGCGGCCCGGCGCGGCGGCGTTTCGAGAGCCTGCTGCCGGCCCACGCGGCGCTGCGCGGCGCAGTGCGGGCCTGGCAGGACCGCCTGATGCCGTTGACCGCAGAGGTCGCGCCGCAGCAGCCCTCGGCGGCGGTCTGGGCGCGCATCGAGGCCAGGATCGACAGGTCCGCCGCCGTCTCCGCGGCAGCGCCCGCCGCTGCCCCAGGCTGGTGGCGCCAACTCGCGTTCTGGCGCAGCTTCTCGGCGCTCGCGACTGCATCGACTCTGGCGCTCGCGGTGCTGCTCGCGACGCCGGGGCCGGTGCAGCCGCCGATCGTCGTCGTGCTCTCGGCCGCCGCGGCGGCGCCGGGCGCAGTGCCGGGCGCGCTCACGCCGGCATCGTTCGTCGCCAGCATCAGCGCCGACGGGCGCGCGATGGTCACCCGGCCGCTGGTCAATGTCAGCATGGCGCCCGACCGCGCGCTCGAGCTCTGGTCGGTGCCGCCGCAGGGCGCACCGCGCTCGCTCGGCCTGATCGCGGCAGACAAGGCCACCGTCGTGCAGCGCGGCAAGGTGCTCGAAGGCACGGCCGCGTTCGCGGTGTCGCTCGAGCCTGCCGGTGGGTCACCGACCGGTGCACCGACCGGGCCGGTGCTCTATGTCGGCAAGCTGGTGCTGTAGAGCCTGCCAACGCGTCGACGGCGCGGCATTCGTGCCTGCCGCCGGGGCGTCCCGTTCAACGCGCCTCGGCCAGCGCCGCATCGACCCGCGCCGCGCTGACTTCGGTCAGGCAACGCGTGTGGCCGAAGCGGCAGACGCGGTCGAAGCACGGCGCGCAGTCGAGCTGCAGCTCGTCCTTCAGCCAGACCACGCGCGCGCGCGGGTTCAGCGGCGGCGTGTGCTCGGGGCTGGTCGAGCCGAACACCGCGACCTGCGGCACGCCGAACGCGGCCGCCACATGCATCAGGCCGGAATCGTTGCTGACGACGCCGCGCGCCGCGGCGATCAGCGCCATCGCATCCTGCAGCGAGGTCCGGCCGGCCAAAACGCGGCAGGCGCCGGGCGCGGCCGCGGCGATCGTCTCGCACAGCGCCGCCTCCTTGCCCGAACCGAGCAGCAACACCGGCTGGCCGTGCACCGCGAACAGCGCGCGCGCCAGTTCGGCGTAGCGCTCGGCCGGCCAGCACTTGGCGGGCCCGTATTCGGCGCCGGGCGCGAAGACCCAGTACGCGCCTCGCGTGACGCCGGCGCCGGCGGTCGCCGCATCCAATACCGGCGCGGCGATCGACATCTGTGGGCGCTCACCTCCCGGAACCGGCGTGCCGGCCAGCGCGCTGTAGAAGCCGACCATCGCGGGCCGCCCGTGCGGGTTCGGCAGGCGCCGGTTCAGCAGGATCACGCGGCTCTCGCCGGCATAGCCGATGCGCTTCGGGATGCCCGCGAGCCACGGGATCAGCGCCGATTTCAGCGAGTTCGGCAGCACATAGGCGGTGTCGAACCGGCCGCGCATTTCAGCGGCGATGCGTCGGCGCGCGCGCCAGTCGAGCCGCCCGTGCGCGAACGGCAGCTCGATCACCGCGCCGACCTGCGGCATCGCCCGGTAGACCGGCGCGACCCAGGGCAGCGCCGCCACCGTGATCGCTTCGCCGCGCGCCGCGAGACGCGCCAGCAACGGCTCGGACATCACCGCATCGCCGATCCACTGCGGCGCGACGACGAGCGAGCGGGTTACCTGCGGCGTTGGCGGCCGCGGCGCGGGGCGGCGCGTCATGCGCGGCAACGCTCGGTGCGCGCGCTCAATGCGCGTGCTGGACCTTCTCGCCCGCCTTCAGCCGGTACACGGTGCCGCAGTACGGGCACTTGCCCTCGCCGGTCGACGCCACGTCGATGAAGACGCGCGGATGCGCGCTCCACAACGGCATCTTCGGGTTCGGGCAGAACACCACGCCCGGCCCTTCGAGATCCTTCGCGCCGACCTCGACCACGGCCACCGGTTTCGTCGTCATGGCAGTGCTTTCAGACCTTGGTGAGCCACTCGGCGTACTTCGGGTTGCGGCCGTTCACGATGTCGAAGAACGCGTTCTGGATCTTCTCGGTGAGCGGGCCGCGCGAGCCGGAGCCGATCTCGATGCGGTCGAGCTCGCGGATCGGCGTGACCTCGGCGGCGGTGCCGGTGAAGAAGGCCTCGTCGCTGATGTAGACCTCGTCGCGCGTGATGCGCTTCTCGACCAGCTTCAACCCCAGATCGGCGCAGATCGCGAACACGGTGTTGCGGGTGATGCCGTTGAGCGCGCCGGCCGACAGGTCGGGCGTGTAGACCACGCCGTTCTTCACGACGAACAGGTTCTCGCCGGCACCTTCGCTGACGAAGCCGTTGGCATCGAGCAGCATTGCCTCGTCGTAGCCGTCGTCGAGCGCCTCCATGTTGGCGAGGATCGAGTTGGTGTAGTTGCTGACCGCCTTGGCCTGCGTCATCGTGATGTTGACGTGGTGGCGGGTGTAGCTCGAGATCTTGACGCGGATGCCGCGCTTCATGCCTTCTTCGCCGAGGTAGGCGCCCCAGGGCCAGGCCGCGACCATCAGATGGATCGTGTTGCCCTTCGGGCTGACGCCGAGCTTCTCGGAGCCGATCCAGGCGAGCGGGCGCAGGTAGCACGATTCGAGCTTGTTCTCGCGCACGACGTCGAGCTGGGCCTGCATCACCTGATCGAAGCTGAACGGGATCTTCATGCGCAGGATCTTCGCGCTGTTGAACAGCCGCTCGGTGTGCTCGCGCAGCCGGAAGATCGCGGTGCCGCCCGCCGTGTTGTAGGCGCGCACGCCCTCGAACGCGCCGCAGCCGTAGTGCAGGGTGTGCGACAGCACGTGGATCTTGGCGTCGCGCCAGTCCACCATGGCGCCGTCCATCCAGATCTTGCCGTCGCGATCAGCCATCGACATCGCCATGTCGGTCTCCAGTCCAGTGAGTAGCGGCCCCGATTCTATTCGGGGCCGGCGCCGCGCCGGGCCGCGACCGGCCGTCAGCGACCGGCCGGGTGCGGGCCGAAGAAGCGGCTGAAGACGTCGGGCTCGTGCATTTCGCGGACGGCGACACCGGCGAGCGGTTCGTCGCGGCGCGGCGCCGGTTGTGCGCGGTCGAACGTGGCGACCACCGTGTCGTCCCAGGCCGGGCCGAAGCTGATGGTCGGCTGGAAATATGTGGGCTCGAAGTGCGAATCGTTGGCACCATGACGGGCCGTGCGCGGCCAGCGTCGGCGCGCCAGCAGGCTGCGCAGCAGCGCCGCCGCCATGTGCGGCAAGCCGTCCCAGCCGCTGCCATCGGCAGGGGCGAGCGCGCGCTGCGTCGCGGCGAAGTACTGGCGGGGTCGCTGATGGATCATGGTGGGCATTTCGTTCGATCGGCAGGCACGGTCGTTCCTGCTCGTGCAGCGTATCGGCCACGCGCACCCGCCATCGGTCGAAAAGCGCGGCTTGCCGGTGCCAGATCCGAACCGCGCGAACCGCACGGCCGCGGCGCGGCGCGCCTTGCCGCGACAATCGACGCCATGCCCGAACTGCACGCCTTGCCCACGCCGGCCGCCCCGGCGACCCTGCCGCGCGCGCCAGGCCAGCGCGGCGACCCGCAGAAGTACGCGGTGCTCGTCCAGAAGAGCCGCATCGATGGCCGCGGCGCGTTCGCGGCCGAGGCGATCCCGGCGCGACGCAAGATCGGCGAAATCCGCGGCGAGGCGATCAGCGTGCGCGAGGCGCGCCGCCGTGCGAAGGGCATGGCGCGCATCATGATCGTCGAGCTGAGCACGACGCGCGCGATCGACGCGACCCACTCCACCGACCCGCTGCGCTTCACCAACCACTCGTGCCGGCCCAACACGGTGCT
>Ga0207645_10002091_pt1 | contig 15970 bp, 12 predicted proteins | sample KBSM53metaG_FD_184331 | JGI IMG/M metagenome (GOLD analysis project Ga0207645, IMG submission 184331) | Miscanthus rhizosphere microbial communities from Kellogg Biological Station, Michigan, USA - KBS M5-3 metaG (SPAdes) (version 2) | ecosystem: Host-associated > Plants > Roots > Rhizosphere >...
TCGACGGCACGACGACCACCACGTCGCGCACCAGCGCGCGCGGCACCTCACGCCTCGCCTGGTCCGGCGCCGCGGTCTGTACGTTCACCGGCGGCCGAAGCTCGTGGATGAGCGAGGCTTCGCGAAGCAGCGCCTCGAGCTCGGAGCCGACCTCGTGCCAGGTGGCGCCGGCGGCGCGCGCCATTTCCGGTTTGATCGCGCGCCAGTGCCGCTGCGCAAAATGCGCCCGCAGGCGGCGTCGCAGGTTGACGGCCTTGCCGACGTAGAGCGGCGCGCCGTCGGGGTCCTCGAGGACGTACACGCCCGGCGCCGCCGGGGCGGCGGCGCAGATCCGCTCGCCTGTCTGGCGCCAGACCTCGCGCCGATCCTCCAGCACCAGCGCTTGCGCGACGAGCCGTCGCGCCAGCTCCGGCGGCGCTCCGCGGATGCCGAGCACCTCGGCGGCGAGTGCCTGGTGATCGGGCTTGTCGCCCATCGCGGCAAGTTTTGCAATCAGGCGATCGCGCAACATGAGCAAATTCTACGTACACTTCGGCGCGTCGCGTGGCCGCGGGGGCCGCAGTGCCGCGCATCGGGGTCGGAGCCGGGGTCGCAGACCGTCTGCGAGACGGGGTCGGAGACGGTCTGCGACACCGGCTCGCAGACGGTCTGCGACACCGGCTATCGGCTGGGGACCAGCGGGGCGCGGTCGAGGCCGTGGCCGGCGCGAAGTTGGGGGCTCAGCGTGATCGGCAGACGCCCGCCGATCGCGGCCTCGCCGGCCAGCGCGGCGACGGCGGCGCGTTCGGGCTGATCGTAGAAGTCGTAGGTCAGCAACATCGCCGGCAGCTCCGGCACGAACGACGCCGTGTAGGGGTTGCCGAACAGCACGGTGATGAACGGCGTGTTCGTCCGCTCGGTCGCGCGCGCCAGATCCTTCAGCAGCCGCGCGAGCTCCGGCGCCAGGTCGAGGCGGCCGCTTCCGGACGAGGCGCGCACGAACACCGACGCAATCACGGCGCCATAGCGCGAGGCGACGCCGCGCACCAGTTCCAGCTCGGTCTTCGGCGTCTGATCCGACACCTCGATCGCGGTGACCTGCGGCCAGCGCTTCTTCAACTCGGGGATGAAGGTCCGGCTCGGCGCCGCGATCTGCCAGCCGGCCGGATAGTCGACGATCGAGAGATACAGCAGCGGCGTCTCGCGCGGCACGGTCAGCGGCACCTGCCGGCGATCGTCTTTCACCAGCGTGATCGCGCGCGTAAAGGCTTCCTGCGCGATCGCCTGGTGCGCGCGGCCGCCGATCTTGTCGGGTACCGCGTCGAGATCGATGGCGCGATTGAGATGCAGGCCGACCGACGCCTTCGCGCGCAGCAGGCGCTCGACCGCGCCGTCGATCTGCGCCGCGGTGATGCGGCCGCCGGCACGCGCGCTCTTCAAGGCCTCGAACGCCGCGACTGGATCGGGCGAGTGCAGGACTTGATCGGCGCCGGCGGCAACGGCGCGTACCGCCGCTTCGCCCGGCGTCACCAGTTTGGCGACCGCGTCCATCGACATCGAATCGGTGTAGACCAGCCCGGCGAACCCCATCTCGCGCCGCAGCAGATCGTGCAGCACCGGGCGGCTGAAGGTCGCCGGCGTCGACGGCGACGGATCCAGCAGCGGCAGCTCGATGTGCGCCGCCATCACCGCCTCGGCGCCCTGCTCGATGGCGCGCCTGAACGGCACCAGCTCCAGGCCCTGCAGCCGCGCGCGATCGAAGCTGATCACCGGCAGCCCGAGGTGGCTGTCGACGTCGGTGTCGCCGTGGCCGGGAAAGTGCTTGATCGTGGCGATCATCCCGCCGTCGCGGGCGCCGGCGACGTAGGCGGCGACCAGCGACGCGACGCGCGCCGGATCTTCGCCGTAGGCGCGGATGTTGATCACCGGGTTGCGCGGGTTGTTGTTGACGTCGGCGACCGGCGCAAAGTTGACGTGCACGCCGAGCGCGCGCGACTCGACGGCAGTGATGCGCGCCTCCTCTTTCACCAGCCGCACATCGTGCCCGCCGTCGGGCGCAATCGCCCCCATCGCCATCTGGCGCGGGAACTGCGTCGCGCCGAAGATGCGGAAGCCGACGCCGGTCTCGAAGTCGGCGGTGTTGAGCAGCGGCACTGCCGACATCGCCTGCAGCCGGTTGATGAGAAACGCCGCCGAAAACGGCTGGCCGAGGATCACCGTGCCGTAGCCGGGATTGAGCAGCACCGGCGGGGCCGGGATCGAGGCGCCGAACACGTGAAAGCCGCCGACGTGATACTCGCGCACCAGCCGTGCCAGCGACTCGAAGGTCTCGCTGTCGGTGCTGAGAAAGTTCGACTCGAAGCTGGCGACGATGAGCTGACCGATTTTCTCGTCGCTCGTCAGCTTCTTCATCGTCTCGCCGACCCAGCGCTCGGCGGCGCGGTCGAGCGTGAACGGATCGCGCGGCGCCGCGCCGGCGCCGGCGACGATCGCCACCGCGGCGGCGACCGCGATGCGCCACAGCTTCGAGCCGCACATGGCGCGGATCGTAGCATGCGCCGCGCTACAATGACCCGGATGTCCGAGGCTCAGCACAAGGCGCAGGCGCCCTCGTCGGTGTGCTGCGTGGTGGTGACGATCAGCGACACGCGCACGTCCGACACCGACGCGAGCGGCAAGGCGATCGCCGACATGCTGACCGCCGCCGGCCACAAGGTGTCGGGCCGCGCGATCGTGAAAGACGATGCCGACCAGGTGCGGGCGGCAATCGAACGGCACCTCGCGGGGCCGGACGTGCAGGTGATCATCACCACCGGCGGCACCGGGATCACGTCGCGCGACAGCAGCTACGAGGCGATCACCGCGCTGCTGCAGAAGCGGCTCGACGGCTTCGGCGAGCTGTTCCGCATGCTCAGCTACGAGCAGATCGGCTCGGCGGCGATCATGAGCCGCGCCTGCGCGGGCACCGTTGCCGGGAGGATTGTCGTCTCGTTGCCGGGTTCCGAGAAGGCGGTGCGGCTGGCGATGGAGAAGCTGGTCATCCCGGAGCTCGGCCATCTCGTGCAGCAGGCGGCGAAATGAGTTAGCGCGCCGTTCGAGGTTCCGACTCCGTGCGCCCATTCACATCGACAATTTCGCTCGAAGAAGCGCGGCGGCGGCTGGCGGCGGCCGTGCGCCCGATCGCGCGCGTCGAACGCGTCGGGCTCGAGCAGGCGGCCGGGCGCGTCGCCGCCGCCGACATTTCGTCGCCGATCGATGTCCCGCCTTTCTCGCGCTCGGCGATGGACGGCTACGCGGTGGTTGCCGCCGCCACGGCCGGCGCGTCGCGATCGGCTCCCGTGCGCCTGCGGCTCCTTGATCGCATCTACACCGGCGCGATGTCGGCGGTCACCGTGACCGCGGGGGCGTGCGCCGAGATCGCCACCGGCGCGCCGCTGCCGGCGGGCGCCGATGCGGTGGTGATGGTCGAGGAAACCGCGCGCGGCGCGGATGCGATCGAAATCTTCGCCGCCGCCAGCCCCGGACAGAACGTCGGCCGGCGCGGCGCCGACATTCTCGCCGGCGACCGCGTCGTCTCCGCCGGCGACGTCCTGACGCCGAGCCGCGTCGGCGCGCTTGCCGCCGTCGGCTGCCGCGGCGTCGACGTCTACGCGAAGCCGCGCGTCGCGATTCTCTCGACCGGCAACGAAGTGATCGAACCGGGCGAGCCGCTCGCAGCCGGGCAGATCTTCGACGTCAATCGCTTCACGCTGACGGCGATCGTGTCGATGCACGGCGGCGTCCCCGAGCCGCACCGCGCGGCGCAAGACGATGTCGACGCGCTCGTCGCGGCGCTCGACCGCTGTGGCGAGGCGGATGTGGTGGTCTTTTCCGGCGGCAGCTCGGTCGGCGAGCGCGACCTGGTGGTCGACGCGATCAAGGCGCGCGGCGAGATGATCTTTCATGGCGTCGCGGTGAGGCCCGGCAAGCCGACGGCGTTCGCAATCGTGTCGGGCACGCCGTTTTTCGGCATGCCCGGCAACCCGACCTCGTGCCTCTCGAACGCCTACATCCTGCTGGTGCCGTTCCTGCGCGCCGTCGCGCGGCTGCCGCCGCACGATCCGAAAACGCAGCGCGTGCCGCTCGGCCGGCGGATCGTCTCGGCCGCGAACCGCCACCAGTTCTACACCGTGCGGCTGCAGGATGGCGTCGCCTATCCTGCGTTCAAGGGCTCGGGCGACATCACCAGCCTGTCGCAGGCCGACGGCTACATCGAGATTGCCGCCGACCAGGACACCGTGGCCGAGGGCGCGCTCGTCGACGTGACGTTGTTCTGAGACGGCCCGGGCAGCCCTGAAGGGCTGCGCTACCGATGCCTCAGCGACGGCCGATGCGGCGCTCGTATTCGAGTTCGAGGAGGTCGGCCGTGTGCAGATCGAAGGAGGGCGCGCGGCGCTCGTACTTGCCGCGGAACTCGGAGTGGCAGCGGTAGCAAACGGTCAGGTCCTTGAGACGTCCGTAGACGACCAGATCGATCAGCGCCGCTGCGGCGAGAATCCCGTAGGCGATGAGATCGCGGCCGAACCAGTAGAAAGCGCCGCTGATCAGCGCGCCGATGATTACGACCGTCAACCCGATCTTCGGATCGAAGTCCTTCCGGATGTAGAAGTCGGTCCCCGCGCACACCGGGCAGCGATCGACCGCGCGATCGGCGCGAAGCGCCTCCGAGATTGTCAACGGGATCTCGCGTCCGCAGCCGCCGCACTTGATCGCCGGCGGCGCATCCGCCGCGCTCACAGGCAGACCGGCATCGCATTTCGGGCACTTCGCGAGAATGTTCATGGGAACCGTTTGATTATGTCACGCAGGCCGCGCGGTCGTCGCCGGCGTCTACAGCGGCGCCTCGTAGACGTAGATCGTGGACGCGTCGTCTTCAGGCATGAAGTACGCGCGCAGACCGCGCGCGCTCGGCTCGAGCGACAGAGGATTGTGGGTCATGTCGAGGCCGCTCGCGGTCCACAGCATCAGCGGCACCTGATGAACGGGATGGCCGCTCGTGAGGTCGACGAGGTCGATGCCGCCGAGATGAAACGGTGCGGCGGTTGAATCGGCTCGCAGCTCGATCGTTCCCCCGCAGACCATGCGGTGCGCAACGAGGTACTTGCAGTCCTGGTAATCCACGTAGTGCGACGGGTTCACAGCCGGCGTCCGCGCGGCCGCGCCCGGGTCGCCGACGCGCCCGTCCGCATCGAGCGTCCATCGATAAAAACGGCGCGATCCCCAGCTGACGGCGTGCAGGCGTCGCCCATCCGTGTCGTGGACGATGGCGCCAAGATGATCGCGGTAACGAAAGACCTCGACCGCTTTCATCGTCGCCGGATCGACGCGATAGACGATCGATCGGCTGTCGGGCCGGTACTCGGCGACCGGCACCCAGATGCTCGTGCCGTCGAAGTCGATGCCGCCGGGATGGTAGATCGTCCCTTCACCAAGCGTCAGGTCGCCGACAAGATTTCCCGCCTTGTCGATCTTGAACAGGTGGCCCGACCCCTCGCCGGCGTCGCGGTCGTACCCGTGTTGCGGCGGCGACAGGCGGCGGGTCGGCGTTCTCACTTCCACGGACGAGACGAAGAAGGTCTCGCCGATCTTGACCATGCCCTGCGGATGAAAGGTGCGGAACTTGATAGGCAGCGACTGCACGAGCTGCCACTGCGTCTCGCGCGTCAGCCTGCCCACTCGCTGGGCGATGATCGCGCGATCGCCTGCGGCAGCGCCGAGCGCGACAACTGCGAGGAGGGTGAGGCCGGTGGCCACCGTCCGGCTGACGCCGGACGCCACGAGCACGGTCATTCCTCCCGCAGCGCTTCGGTGGGCTCGAGGCGCGCCGCGCGCAGCGCCGGGAGATAGCTTGCCGCCATCGCCACCGCGGCGAGACCAGCCGCGGCCGTCGCCAGCGTCCCCGGATCGCCCGGGTGCAAGCCGAACAGCATCGACGACGCCGTCCGCGCCGCGACGACCGCAATCGCCAGGCCGACGGCGACGCCGGCCGCCAGCAGCACCGCCGCTTCCCGCATCACCATCCTGACGACGTCGCCGCGGGCGGCGCCGAGCGCCATCCTGATGCCAATCTCGTTGCGGCGGCGCGCGACCGTGTACGACATCACACCGTAGAGACCGATGGTGGCAATCAGCGCGGCCAGGCCGCCGAAAAATCCCGAGAGCGTCGCCATCAGCCGCTCGCGCAGCAGCGAATCGCGCACCTGCGACGCCATCGTCTGGAACTGCGTGATGATCGCCGGGCTGAACGACGCGACTGCCGCCGCGACCTGCGCGGTCGTCGTCGACACCGGTGCCGTCGATCGGAGCACCACCTGCAGCCCGGTGCCGGGCTCGGTGTCCTGCGACGCGGCCAGGAAGGCGAGCGGCGTGAACGCCTCGCGCAGATCGGTGTACTTCGTGTCCTTCACCACGCCGACGATGTGAATGTAGGGACGCGGCTGGCCCGGCCCTTCCTCGATCTGGAACATCTGCCCGATCGGATTCTGATTCGGGAAGTACTTCCGCGCAAAGCCGTCGGTGATGACGGCGACCTTCTCCGAGCCGGCCGTGTCCTGCGCGCTGAAGGTGCGGCCGTTGAGGATCGGCGTGCCCATGGCCTCGAAGTAGTCGCCGCTCACGCTGTTGAAGTTGACGTTGTCGGGCTGCCTCACACCGTTGATCACGATGTTGTTGTTCCAGCCGCTGCCGCTGACCGGCACGATGAACGCCTGCGCCCCCGCGGTCACGCCGGGCAGCGCGCTGAGGCGGCTGGTGATCTCGTCGTAGAGCGCAGTGCGCCGCGCGACGGGGATTCCCGCCTTGCGCAGATCGAGGTTGACGACCAGGAGGCCGTCCTGTCGAAAGCCGGCGTCGACGGTCATCAGGTTGCGCAGGCTGCGGACGAAGAGCAGCGCGCCGACGAGCAGCACGAGCGACAGCGCGACCTGCGTCACAACCAGCGCACGCCGCAGCCCGAACCGCTCGCGGCTGTCGGAGGATCCGCGGCTGCCGGCTTTCATCGCCGCGCCGGGCGCGGTGCCGGTCACGCGCAGCGCGGGCATTAAGCCGAACACCAGGCAGGTGGCGAGGGCGAGCACGGACGTGAACGCGAAGATGCGCCAGTCGAGCGCGAGCTCGACGAAGACCGGCGCGTTGGCGCTGGTGAGGAAGTTGACGAGAAAGCGGCTGAGCCACTGCGCCAGCAGCGCGCCGGCGGCGGCGCCAATTGCCGCGATCAGCAGGCTCTCGGCCAGTAGCTGACGGACGACGCGGCCGCGCGATGCGCCGATGGCCAGGCGCACCGCGACCTCGCGCTCGCGCGCCGTGGCGCGCGCCAGCATCAGGTTGGCGAGGTTGGCGCAGGCGATGAGCAGGACCAGCCCGGTGGTCGCGAGCAGCAGCCAGAGCGGCGACTCGTAGTTGCGCCGCAGCGTCGACACACCGGTCGACGCGTCGAAGGCGCCGAGCCTGAAGTTGCGATAGTTCTTCGCGTCCTCGGCGCGGTACCGGGGCGGCACCGTCTCCTGAAAGATCGGACCGGAGATCGAAGCGAGCTGCGCGCTCGCGCGCTCCGTGGTCCAGCCCGGCTTCAACCGTCCGAATGCCGCCAGGAACCAGACGTCGGGCTTGTCGAGGCCGCTGCGCTCGCCGCGCGTGAGCGGCTCGGCGCACAGCGGGACGGCGACATCGTAAGCTTTTCCAACTTCGACGCCGAAGAAGGCTGGCGGCGTGACGCCGACGATCTCATAGGAGTGCCCGTTCACCATCAGGCTGCGGCCGATGGCGCCTGGGCTGCCTGCGAACTCGCGCTGCCAGAACCCGTAGCTGACAACCGCCGGCGGCGCCGCGCAGCCGGGGTGGTCGTCGGCGGCGGTGAGCACGCGGCCGGCAAGCGCGGGCACGCCGAGCGTGGCGAAGAAGTCGCCGCTCACCCACAAGCCCTGCGCGTAGCGCGCTTCGCCGCCGCTCGTGAGATTGACTGGCGCGCCGTTGAACGCCATCGTGCTCGAGAATGCCTGCTGGCGATCGCGGATCCGCTCCCACAACGGGTTGGTCAGGTTGGGGCGCCGGCCGTTGAACTGACCGGTTCGTCCGTTGGGCGCCTCGGCGATGCGGATCTCCATCAACTCCTGCGGCTTCATCACCGGCAGCGTTCGCAGCCGGACGGCATCGAGCAGCTGGAAGATGGCGGTGTTGGCGCCGACGCCGAGCGCCAGCGACAGGATGGCGACGACCGCGAAGCCGGGATTGAGACGCAGCAGGCGCGCGCCGTATCGCAAGTCGCGCCAGGCGGCGTCGACGATGTGGATCGTATTCATCTGGTAGATGTCCTCGCGGATCGTCGTGATGTTTCCGAGCTTGCGCCGCGCGGCGTCGCGGGCGTCCCGGGGGTTCATGCCGCGGGCGATGTTCTCGTCGGTCTCGATCGCGAGGTGCGCCTCGAGCTCGCGGGCGCGCTCATCGTCCCACTCGCTGCGGCGGAAGAAGCGTGTGATGCTCATGCCGGACGCAGGATGCGGTTGACGGCGCGAACGATCTCGTCCCAGCGATTGGTCTGCTCGGTCAGCTGCTTCCGCCCTTCGGGCGTCAGCCGGTAATAGCGTGCGCGGCGGTTGTTCTCGGACGTGCCCCAGAACGACGAGATCCAGCCGCGATCCTCGATGCGATGCAGCGCCGGATACAGCGAGCCGTGCTCGACCGCCAGCACGTCCTCGGACTGACGCTCGATGGCGTAGGCGATCGTGTGGCCGTGAGCGGGGCCGATCGCCAGCGTCTTGAGGATCAACAGGTCGAGTGTCCCTTGGAGCATTTCGCCACGAATAGGCGCATTTCCACGTTTCGGCATGTCAAGGCGATGATACTCCACAAGATTATCTAGTGGAAGAACCAAGCCCCGGTGCCGCCACGGGTCGAAATCCGTCAGGGGGACGGCTGAGTAGCGCGGGTGCTAGCGGCCGGGGAAGAACGACGGCAACGGCAGGTCGCGCATCGTGTGCAGGCCGGGCTCCGCTTGCAGGACCTTGGGGATCGAGTTGACCGCAATCGACGCCGTCGCGACGTCGCCGTGGATGCCGCCGGCGATTTTCATCGACAGGTTCGGCGAGCCTTCGATGTCGACCGAGTCGAAGGTTTCGGGCGCGCCGAGGTAGGCCTCCATGTGCAGCTTGATCACCGGCTCGCCCTTGCGATAGCCGACGCCGTCCTGGATGATGCCGGCGACATACCCCGGGTCGACCGCCAGGTACTCGCTCGAGATCGTCACCGTCGCCAGCTTCGGGTGGATTTCGTCGGTGATCCGGTCGAGCGTCCACCCCATCGCGTCGGCAATCATCGCAATCGATTCGGTGAGCCCGACGTGGCGCACGCTGCCGTCGTTCACCTTCTTCTGAAACTGCTCGGTAGTGAGGCCGGCGCCGATCTTCTGCTGGAACGGCAGCCGGCGGATACGCGCGTCCTGCAGCCGCTGCACGACGATGCGGTCGACCCGCTCGCACACCGCGCTCAGCGCGATCGGCAGCGTGTCCATCGCGAACCCGGGGTTGACGCCGGTGCCGAGCACCGCCACCTTCGCCTTCTTGGCCAGCCCGTGAATCAGCCGCGCCTGACGGATGTGCGTGTAGCCGGGATACGAGAGCTCCTCGGTCGTCGACACGATCGGCACCTTCGCCTTGAGAATCGTCTCGATCTGCGGCAGCACGGTCTTGATCGACGAGCTCGTGCAGAGCATCACGACGTCGGGCTTCGCCGCCTTGAGCGCCTTCGCCCCGTCTGCCGAAACCTTGGCGCCGATGCGCTTCGACAAGCCGACGACGTCGCCGACATCGCGTCCCACTTTCGCCGGGTCGATATCGACCGCGCCGACGATCTTGAACCCCGGGCGAACGGCCACTTGTTTGACGATCGCCGCCCCGATCGGGCCGAGCCCGAAGTGCATCACTTTGATATTCGGCATAACCCGCGGATTATACGCGGCCGTCAAAGACCGGCGCTACTGGCGTTGATGTACGATGCACGGATTCATGAGCCGACACCGCCCGGGCGTTCGCGGCCGCGATCATGTCGTCTGCACCCGTCGCATTCGCGACGTGCTCGTCACGACGCTGTGGATCAGTACTGCGGCGTCGTCTCTCGCCTCGGCACAGGCCAGCGGCGGCGGCATCACGCCGCCGCTGTCGCCGCGCAACGCGAACTACACGATTACTGCCCGGCTCGATCCCGCGGCCCGGACCATCACCGGCTCCGAGACTATTACCTGGCGCAACATCACCGCGCGCCCCGCAACGGAGCTGCAGTTTCATCTCTACTGGAACGCCTGGAGGAACGACCGGTCGACGTTCATGCACGAGCTCGCGTTGGCCGGGCAGTCCAATGGACCACGGGCCGACAGCGACTGGTCTCGAATCGATGTCAACAGCGTGAAAATCGATGGCGCCGATCGGACGGCCGTCAAGCGCTTCATCGCGCCAGACGACGACAACCAGGACGATCAGACCGTGATGGCGGTGGGGCTGGCGCAGCCGGTGGTGCCGGGAGCGACGGCCACCATCGAGATCGCCTGGAGCGCGCACGTGCCGCGGCCGTTCGCGCGCACCGGCGCGATCGGCAACTTCTTCTTCATCGCGCAGTGGTTTCCCAAGCTCGGGGTGCTGCAGGACCAGGGATGGAACTGCCACCAGTTCCACGCGGGCACCGAGTTCTTCTCCGACTTCGGCGTCTACGACGTATCGCTGACCGTTCCCCTCGGATGGCCGGTCGGCGCAACCGGCGTGCAGGTGAAGCGCGACGACAACGCCGACCGGACGACGACCTACCGCTACTACCAGGAGGACGTGCACGATTTCGTCTGGACGACCAGCCCCGATTACCTCGAGCGCACGGCGCGCTTCGACCATCCGCGGCTGCCGCCGGTCGACATGCGGCTGCTGCTTCAGCCCGAGCACGCCTCGCAGGCCGACCGGCATTTCAACGCGACGCGGACGACGCTGAAGTATTACGGCGAGTGGTTCGGCCCGTATCCTTACGGCCACATCACGATCATCGATCCGGCGTTCCAGAGCGGCGCCGGCGGGATGGAGTACCCCACGCTCTTCACCGCCGGCACGCGCTGGCTGGCGCCGCGCGGCGTCGCCACGCCGGAAGGCGTCACCGTGCACGAAGCCGGCCACCAGTTCTGGTACGGGATGGTGGCGAACAACGAGTTCGAGGACGCGTGGATGGACGAAGGGTTCAACACCTATTCGACCGCGCGCGCACTGGCCGCGGACGACACGCCGAACTTCCTCGCCTTGCGCTACTTCGGCGGGTTCATCCCGCGCGTGGTGCGCGAGATCGCCCTCAGCCGCGAGACCGAGGGCAACCGCCTCACCGGCTACAGGCACGACGCCGAGAGCGACCTGCCGTCGACGCCGTCGTTCCGCTATTTCCCGTCGACCGGCGGCAGCATCACTTACAACAAGACCGCGCTGTGGCTGAACACGCTCGAACGCTGGCTCGGATGGCCGGCGATGCAGCGGATCCTGTCGGAGCACTTCGCGCGCTGGCGCTTCAAGCATCCGAAGCCGGATGATTTCTTCACCGTCGCGAGCGAGGTGTCGGGACGCGATCTCACGCCGTTCTTCGACCAGGTCTACCGCAGCTCGAACGTCTTCGATTACGGCGTGCAGGAACTGCAGAGCACGCGCGACGGCGACCACTTCCACACCAGCGTCGTCGTGCGGCGGCACGGCGAGGCGGTCTTTCCGGTCGATGTCGCGGTCGTGTTCCGCAACGGCGACCGGATTACCGAGCACTGGGACGGCGAGGATCGCTGGAAGCTGTATCGCTACGACCGGGCGTCGGAGGCGGTATCGGCGCAGGTCGATCCGAATCGCGTGCTGCTGCTCGACGCCAACTACACCAACAACTCGATCGCGCTGGAGCCGCGCGGCAGCGCGGCCGCGACCAAGTGGTCGCTGGCCTGGATGGTCTGGCTGCAGGAGTGTCTGCTGTCGTGGGCGGCGCTGGTCTGAACGCCTGGCGCGACGGCATCCGCCGCGTCAACGGCGCGCCGGCGCTCGCGGCCGCCCTGTGGGCGCTGACGCTGGCGGTCACGCTGCCGATGGCGTTGGCGATGCGCAGCCTGCTCGCGCGCCACCTCGGCGCGAGCGTCGCCGCCGAGACTGCGGCCAGCGGCGTCAACTACGACTGGATGCAGGAGTTTTCCGACCAGGCGGCGGGACTTGGCGTGACCTTCAAGCCGACGATCATCGGCTTCGGCGCCGTCGCCGACAACCTGAGCGCGTTCCTCGACCACAGCGAGCGCCCGGTCGTGATTGTCGCCGCCGCCAGCGTCTACATCCTGCTCTGGATCTTCGCCGCCGGAGGCATCATCGATCGCTACGCGCGCGATCGCCCGACGCACGCGACCGGCTTCTTCGCCGCGTCCGGCGTGTTCTTCTTTCGGTTTCTGCGGCTGGGCGTGCTGCAGGCGATCGTCTACTCCACGCTGTTCAGCTCGCTGCACCCGCTGCTGTTCGAGCGGCTGTATCCGAAGCTGACTCACGACCTCACGGTCGAGCGCACCGCATTCCTGCTGCGCGTCGGGCTCTATCTCGTCTTCGGCGCGCTGGTCGCCTTGTGCGTCACGGTCTTCGACTACGCAAAAGTGAGGGCGATTGTCGAGGACCGGCGCAGCATGATCAGCGCCACCATCGAGGGGATTCGCTTCGTCCGCCGCAATGCGGCCGACACCACGGCGCTATTTCTCCTGAACTTCGGCAGCTTCCTCGCGGTGGTCGGGCTGTACGCGGCGCTGGTGCCGGCTGTCGCCGGCACCGGCGTGTCGATGTGGGTGGCGGTGATGACGGGCCAGCTGTATCTGCTGGCCCGGTTATGGGTGAAGCTGGTCTTCTGGGCGTCGGAGACGGCGCTGTTCCAGAGCCGCCTGGCCCACGTCGGGTACGTGAGCCGGCCCGAGCCGAGGTGGCCTGAGTCGCCGCAGGCCGAGCAGATCTAAGCCGCGCCCGCGATCACCTGCTTGATGGCCTCGGCGTCGAGCGATTCGACGACCAGCAGCTCCTCGGCCATCGCGCGGACGGCGTTGCGGTTCTTGGCGATGATCTGCCGTGCGGTCTCGTAGCCGCGCATCACCAGCTCGCGCACTTCCTCGTCGACGCGCTGTGCCGTGGCCTCGCTGATGCCGACGCCCTTGTCCTGCTCCCACGGGTTGCCGGGCGTGCGGTAGGCGAGCGGCCCGAGCGCGGGCGACATGCCGAACTCGCAGACCATGCGGCGGGCGATCTCGGTCGCGCGCTCGATGTCGTTGCCGGCGCCGCTGGTCATCTGGCGCAGGAACAGCTCCTCGGCGATGCGGCCGCCCATCAGGATCGCGATCTGCGCTTCCAGGAACTCGCGCGAGTGCGTGTGCCGATCGCCTTCCGGCAGCTGCATCGTCACGCCGAGCGCGCGGCCGCGCGGGATGATCGTCACCTTGTGCAGCGGATCCGCCGCCGGCAGCAGCGCCGCGACCACCGCGTGACCCGACTCGTGATACGCGCAGGTGACGCGCTCGTGCTCGGTCATCTGCAGCGATTTGCGCTCCGCGCCCATCAGTACCTTGTCGCGGGCGAGATCGAAGTCCTGGTCGGTGACGATCTGGCGTCCGCTGCGCGCCGCCATCAGCGCCGCTTCATTCACGAGGTTGGCGAGCTCGGCGCCCGAGAAGCCGGGCGTGCCGCGCGCGATCGACCGCAGGTCGACCTTTTCGTGCACCGCGACCTTCTTCGCGTGGATGCGGAGGATCTGTTCGCGCCCCTTCACGTCGGCGTTGCCGACGGTAACCTGCCGGTCGAAGCGGCCCGGACGCAGCAGCGCCGGGTCGAGGATGTCGGCGCGGTTGGTGGCCGCGATGACGACAATGCCTTCGTTCGGCGCGAACCCGTCCATCTCGACCAGCAGCTGGTTCAGCGTCTGCTCGCGCTCTTCGTGGCTGAGTGAGTTGCCGCCGCGCGCGCGGCCGACCGCGTCGAGCTCGTCGATGAAGATGATCGCCGAGGGATGACGGCGGGCGTCCTTGAACAGCTTGCGGATGCGCGACGCGCCGACGCCGGCATACATCTCGACGAAATCCGAGCCGCTGGCGAAGAGGAACGGCACCTTGGCCTCACCGGCGATCGAACGCGCCAGGAGCGTCTTGCCGGTTCCGGGAGGTCCGACGAGCAGCACACCCTTGGGGATGCGGCCGCCGATCGCCGAGAAGCGGTCGGGCTCGCGCAGGAAGTCGACGATCTCCTTGACCTCTTCTTTGGCTTCATCGACGCCGGCCACGTCGGCAAACGTCACCGTCGCCGCCTCGGCATCCGCCTCGCGCGCTTTGCTCTCGAGCGCCGGGATGCGGCCGGACGTGACGCGATACATCGTGAACGCGAGCAGCCCGACGAACCCGAGGCCGAGCACCAGCGCGCCGTAGCTGTAGGCGCTCTGCTCCGACACGGTGCGGATGTCGATGCGCACGTTGCGCTTCACGAGCTCCGGCACGAATGCCGCATTGGCCGTCACGTAGTTGGCTGGCGCGACGGTGCGGAACAGCTCGCCGCTCGTCAGCTTGAAGTCGAGCGCGTCGCCGCTGACTACGACCTCGGCCACCGCGCCGCGATCGAGCTGGCGCAGCAGATCGGAGAACGGCACCGCCTGGACGACCGGGCCGCGCCCTGTCCGAAGCAGCATCACCGTGCTCAGGGCCATCACGAAGGCGATGCCAATGGCACCGGCGAACAAGGTGCGGCGCGAGAACTTGCGAGCAAACACGAGGCGCTCCCTTATCCGGCGCTTCGCGCCGGACAGCGTTTGAGGGCGTAGTTTGTAAGAGAGAATTCCGCGGGGGGACGCGGAACCGTTCACACATTCTAACCGGTACGATACGGAATGTAAATGCCGCGCGATCAGCAGTTTAGCCCATCAATACTCATCGGCTGCTCGGGCTGGCAATACCGCGGCTGGCGAGGCGACTTCTATCCCGCTTCGCTGCCGCTGAACCGCTGGTTCGACTACTACGCCGAGCGGTTCAACTCCGTCGAAATCAACAACACCTTCTATCGGCTCCCGGAGGCCGCAACTTTCGTCTCCTGGGGCGCTCGCGCGCCGGCATCGTTCAAATACGCCGTGAAGGCGAGCCGTTACCTGACACACATGAAAAAGCTGAAGGATCCGGAGGGTCCGGTCGAGCTGTTCTTCTCGCGCGCCGCCGGGCTCGGCCGTTCGCTCGGGCCCGTCCTGTACCAGCTGCCGCCGAACTGGCCGGTCCACCTCGAGCGGCTCGACGCGTTTCTGGACGCGCTCCCACGCCGGCGCCGCCACGCCATCGAGTTCCGGGATCCAAGCTGGTACTGCGACGACGTGTTCGCCAGACTCGAGGCGCACAAGGTGGCGCTCTGCCTTCACGACATGCACGGGTCGGCGAGCGGCAAGCTGGAAGTCGGTCCATTCGTCTACGTCCGCTTCCACGGGCCGCGCAAGTACAGCGGCCGCTATCCGGATGCCGTGCTCGACGAGTGGGCCGAGTGGCTGGGCGACCGCGTGGAAGCGGGGGTCCCGGTCTGCGCCTATTTCAACAACGACAACGGCGGGCACGCGCCGCACGACGCCGCGCGGCTGCGCGACCGGATTGCGGCGCGGATTGGCGGCAAAGCGCGGCGCTACAATGTCGCGCATGCCGGCAGCTGAGCGGATCGCGGGATGGATGCGGCGTCAACTCTCGGCCTCGGCCGCGCGCGGCTTCGTCGTCGGCTTGAGCGGCGGTCTCGACTCGGCGGTCGTCGCGCGCCTCGCGCAGCTTGCCGCGCCCGGGGCGGTTGTCGGACTGATCCTCCCCTGCCATAGCGATCCGAAAGACGAAGAGGATGCGGTGCTGGTGGCCAGGAAATTTTCGCTGCCGACCGCGCGGATCGATCTGGCGGACGCCTACGACGAGCTCGTCGCCGGCGGCGAGGCGGCAATC
>Ga0207645_10002093_pt1 | contig 15967 bp, 12 predicted proteins | sample KBSM53metaG_FD_184331 | JGI IMG/M metagenome (GOLD analysis project Ga0207645, IMG submission 184331) | Miscanthus rhizosphere microbial communities from Kellogg Biological Station, Michigan, USA - KBS M5-3 metaG (SPAdes) (version 2) | ecosystem: Host-associated > Plants > Roots > Rhizosphere >...
AACCAGTTCCGAGGCCAGCCGGTGCGCGGTCGACGTCGGCAAATCCGCGGAGGCGGCAATCTCGGTCAACGTATGCACGCCATCGTCGGCGAACGCCTTCAAGATCGCGGTCACCTTGCTCGTAACAGACCGTCCCGCATCGGTCGAATTTCCTGCCACAGAACGCCCCTCATCTCTGTGAGACGAGGTTCGCATTTAAGGGTGGGAATGCCCCGCATCCGCTCCGGCTGTCTGAGAGTGCTCAGTGAGAATTCTAGCCCTTATTGACGAGAGTGTGGCATTAGCGGCGACGGGACCGACGGGTCGTGCGCCGTGGACGATTTGTCAGCGCTCGTTGCGGGATCGCTCCCAATGTCCAGACGCCGTACGGCCATGCTCGGACCGCCACGAGTGTGCGTAGGGGCCGCCGGCGAGGATCAACTGGTCATGCCTGCCCCGCTCTGCCACGCTGCCGTTCTTCAGCACGATGATCTCGTCGACGAGTTCGAGGGCCGAAAGCCGATGGGTTATCAGGACTGTCGCGCGATCGGCGGTCGCCACAAGGAGGTCGCGCACGAGCGCGTCGGCGGTGGGTTGATCGAGATTGGCGGTGGGTTCGTCGAAGACAATCGCGGGGAAGTCGGCCAACAACGCCCGGGCGACAGATAGCCGCCGGCGTTCTCCTTCCGACAGTCGTTGACCGTCCTCCCCGACGTGGGTGTCCAAGCCGTCCGGTAGTCGCTCGACCCACCCCAGCAGGCGGACCCGCCGGAGAGCGTCGCGCAGTTCATCGTCGTCGCAGGCCGGGCGGGCGAGACGAAGGTTCTCCCGAATGGTCGAATCGAATATGTGGGCATCCTGCGCGCAGAGGCCAACGATCCGACGGACCTCGTCTCCGGCGACGTTCCGGGCATCCACGGGACCGATGCGATAGCGCCCTGAGCTCAGCTCGACAAAACGCAGGAGCATCGCCGACAACGTTGTCTTCCCCGCGCCGCTCTCGCCAACCACGGCGACCGTGCGCCCGGGCATCAGTTCAAGGTCGACATCGGTGACCGCGGCGGGCGCCGACGAATGCGTGTTGGACCAGCGCGCTCCCGCACCCTGCAACGAAATCGGCCACAGGTTCGCACGGTCCAACCGTCCAACGTTGGACGGCTCGATTACCGGCGCGGGTGTGTCCATCACTTCGATGACTCGCTCGCCACATTGCCGTGATCTGCCGTACGCGAGCGTCGCGGTCGGAAGGATCTGCAGGGCCTCGAAGGCCGCAAGCGGAATCAAGACCACCACGGCGAGCATGACGCCGCTCAGGGCGCCGGCACGCACCGCGGATGTGCCAAGGGCGAGCGCGGCCCACACCGCGCACCCGGCACAGACGACGGCCAGTCCCGCACCGACACCGGTGGCCAGCGCTGAGGACCGCGCGATCCGCGTCAAACGGGCGTCGAGTTCTCTGAGCTCGGCCAGATGCTGCGGGGCGGCACCATATGCGACCAGGTCGGCTCTCGCGTTCAGCAGCGTGACGACGCTCGTCGACAGTTCGGCTCGCACCGTGGCCAACTGGGCCTCGGCATGTCGATTGGCCCAAGAGGTCGCCGCCGGTGCCACGACCGCTGCGACCACAAGGGTGGCAGCCAGAACGGCGGCCGAGGAGGGGAGCAGCGTCGCGACGATACTCACAGCCAGTGCGGCGGCTCCGGCCGCGACAGCCACCGGTTGTAGGACCCGAAGCGGCAGCTCCTGCAGTCCGTCGACGTCGGAGACCATGCGCGCAAGCAGATCACCGCGGTGGTAGACGGGCAGGGCGCCAGGCGACAGCGGCTCCAGCGCAGTGACGAAACGCATCCGGATGGTGGCGAGCATGCGGAAGGCGACATCGTGAGAGACGAGCCGCTCCGTATAGCGCAACACCGCCTTCGCGAGGGCGAACACCCGAACGCCCACGATCGCCACCGTGAGCGCGGCGATGTGGGGCTGCAATGACGCAGCGCTGATGAGCCAGGCAGCGCAGGCGATAAGACCCACACCGCTGCCGACGGCAAGCACACCGAGGCCACATGCCGTGAAGAACCGTCGCCGTCCGGGGGCGGCCAGGGAGAGCAGCCTCCTCGACGATCCGGCGCGGCTAGGGACCTCGGACGGAGACCTCACGACAGCGCCGCGCTGGTCATGGGTCGCTCCTCGGGGATGCCTGCGCCAAGCTCGACGGTCCGATCGGCGAAATCGATCGCAGCGGGACGGTGCGCAACCATCAGCACGAATCGGCCGACACTGAGTTGGCGTATCGCACCAAGCGCGTGCAGCTCTGTCGGCGCGTCGAGATGCGCGGTGGGCTCGTCCAGCAGGAGGAGATCCGCTCCGCGCTCGGTGCGCAGGAAGCAACGCGCGAGCGCGATGCGTTGACGCTCTCCTGCGGAGAGGTCGGCACCGTTCTGCGCGATAGGGCGGCGAGGGTCCAGGCCTTTGCACGCAGCCTTCGCCAAAGCTGCTGCAACTTCGGTGTCCGTGGCATCCGGTGCCCCGAGTCGAACGTTTCCTGCGACTGTGCCGGCCACCAGCGTGGGCCGCTGCGGCATCCAGGCAATGTGGCCGAGCCAGCTCTGGCGGTCGGCTTCGGCCACCGACACGCCGTCCATCCGTACTGTGCCTGCGAACGGCTCGAGGAAGCCGAGCATCACGCTCAGCAGTGTCGACTTCCCGCAGCCGCTGGGGCCCACCAGTGCTACGACCTCGCTCCTGCGCAACCCGAAAGACGTTGGCGCAAAGGTGGCGATCGAAGCGTCGGCCCGGTGGACGGTGACATCCTGCACGGCGACGAACTCCACGGCGCTGGGCGTGATGCGGGTGCCCAGCGGCGGGGCCGGCTCATCGAGAATGTCCAGGATCTTTTCCGTCGCAGACCGGCCCTCGGCGGCGGCGTGATAGCTGGCGCCAAGGGTGCGCAGTGGTTGGAAGGCTTCGGGGGCGAGCAGCAGGACGATGAGTGCGGCCTCCAATTCGATGCTGCCGCCGATGAGGCGCAGCCCGACCTGGACGGCAACGATGGCCACAGACAGGCTTGCAAAAAGCTCGAGCACGAACGACGAGAGGAACGACACGCGCAGCACCGTCATGGTGGTTCGGCGGTACTCGTGTGTCACCGACTGCACTGCCCGGCGCTGCGCGCGTGCCCGACCGAATACCCGAAGAGTCGTCAGCCCTTCTGCGACATCGAGGAAATGGTTGGACATGCGCTCCAGCGCACGCCATCGATCGTTGGTGCGGCGCTGGGCGGACAGTCCGGCGAGCACCATGAAGAGCAGGACAATGGGAAGGGTCAGCAGCAGCACGACCCCTGAAATCCAGTCTGTCGCCCAGACCACCACAACGAATAGTGGCGAGATGATCGCGGTCAACACCAGCTGTGGCAGGTATCGCGAGAAGTATGCATCGAGCGCGTCCAACCCGCGCGTGGCCAGTTGCGTGATCTCTCCGGTGCGATGTTCGGAAGACCACGACGGACCGGCGTCAACGAAGCGGCACATCAGGCCTTGTCGCAGCTGCGATTTCACGACTGCAGTTGCCCGCGCTGCTGCGGTCTCATGCAGATATGACAGCGCGGCTCGCATCAACGTCAGGCCGGCAAGCAGGACTAGAAGGATGCTGATGCCGTGAAAGTCGGCGCCGCCCAGGAAGACTCGGCTGATGCCCATGGCGAGGGTCACGGCTTGTCCGAACACGCACGCTGCGATGGCCAGCCCGATCACGACGCACACCAGCAAGAATCCTGAACTGGAGCGCGCGCGCCGCAGCAGGCGTGGGTCGATCGCACGCATTATGTCGATCGGTTGCCGCCCGCGGCGGCGCCGTGCTGCGGGATCAGTGGAATATGGTCTCGACTCAACCGCCTGCGGAACACCCAGTAGCTCCACGCCTGGTACGCGAGGACGAACGGAACGACGAGAATGGCGACCCAGCTCATCAGCGTCAGCGTGTACGACGACGAACTTGCGTTTGCAATCGTGAGGTTGTTGGCGGGGTCGATTGTCGACGGCATCACGTTCGGGTACAGCAGCGCAAAGTAAGTCGTGACCAGCAGGCCGATAGCGCTGGTCGTGAGGAAGAAAGCGATGCCGTCGCGGCCGCGCCCGTTCGCCACCACTGCGCCAATCAAGGCGGCGACGACCGCGATCGCGAGTGTCGCCGACAGCGCATCGCCGTCCGAGGCGATGGTCCAGCTCAGGAACGCCGCCGAGAGTATCGCTGTGACGACGGCGAGTCGGGTCCCGAGTTCGGAAGCGTCGTGGCGAATGCCGCCGCTGGTCTTCAGCGTGAGAAAGATGGCTCCGTGGGTGACGAACATCGAGAGGACGACCAGTCCGCCTAGCATCGCGTATGGCGAGAATAGGTCGAGGATTCCGCCGGCGTAGTCGCCCCTGGCATCAATGGGCAGTCCCCTGACCAGGTTTGCAAAGAACGCGCCCCAGAGCAGGGGGACGACGGTCGAACCGAGAACGATGCAGTGATCCCATCGGCGCCGCCACTGCTCTTCGTCTTGCTTTCCACGGAACTCGAAAGCCAGACCCCGCACGATCAATGCCCCGAGGATGACAAGCAGCGGCAGATAGTAGGCGCTGAACGTAGTGGCGTACCAGGACGGGAACGCCGCGAACATCGCCCCCGCGGCGAGCACCAGCCACGTTTCGTTGGCATCCCAGACCGGGCCGATCGTGTTGATCATGACCCGTCGGCCGGTGTCGTCCTTACCGAGGACAGGCAGCAGAGCCCCCACCCCGAAATCGAATCCCTCGAGCACGAAATACGAGGCGAACATGAAGCCGATCAGTAGGAACCAGAATTCAGGCAATGTCACGGGATGGTCCTAATAGGCGAACGTCAGTTGCTGGGCCGGCGTTTCGGCCTCCGAGGTCGCAGCAGGGCCGTCAGGCGGGGGTCCGGCCTTCGCGTACCGAAAAATGAGGCGCAGCGCGATGGTGGCGATGACGAGGTACAGGACTGCGAACACGCCAAGGGAGCTGATGACCTGCCACGCGGGAACCGACGGCGAAAGTGCTTCGCGCGTCAGCATTTCGCCGAACACCGCCCAGGGCTGACGGCCCATCTCGGTGAAGATCCAGCCGAAGCTGTTCGCCAGGATGGCCAGCGGTGTTGTCCAGATGAACGCGCGCCAGACCCAGCGATTGCCCGGAAGCCTGCCGCGTCGGGTGAGCCAGATACCGAGAAGCGCCAAAGCGGTAGTGACGCCGCCCAGGCCGATCATGTAGCGGAAGCTCCAATAGGTAATCGGGACATACGGCGTGTAGTCGCCGGGCCCGAACCGCTGCGCATACTCGGCTTGCAGGTCGTTGATGCCCTCGACTTTCGCGTGAATGTCGCCGTCGGCAAGATAGGACAGCAGATACGGAACCCGCACGGAGAAGACCTCCCGCGTTGCGTCGCGGGTTCCGACGGTGAAGAGCGAAAACGACGCGTCCGACTTCGAATCCCAGAGAGCTTCCGCCGCGGCCATCTTCATCGGCTGAACTTCAGTCATCACCTTGCCCTGCATGTCGCCGGTGATGGTGGTGCCGATTCCGGCCGCCAGTGCCATGAACAAGCCGAACCGAAGCGAGGTACGCATGACCTCGACGTGCTGTCCTCGCGCGAGGTGCCACGCCGAGATCCCGATGATGACGGCCGCACCTGCGAGCAATGCGCCGACGAGTATGTGCGGATACGCAACCACGGCAACCGGATTGGTCAGCACCGCCCAGATGTCGGTGAGCTGTGCGCGGCCCGATTCTGCGTTGACGGTGAAGCCGACGGGGTTCTGCATCCACGAGTTGGCGGTCAGAATGAAGTACGCGGACAGGTTCGTGCCGATCGCTACACACCAGATACACGCCAGGTGAACACCTTTCGGTAGTCGATCCCAACCAAAGATCCACAGCCCGATGAATGTCGCCTCAAGGAAGAAGGCGAGCAATGCCTCCATCGCAAGTGGCGCGCCGAAAACGTCGCCGACGAATCTCGAATACTCGCTCCAATTCATCCCGAACTCGAACTCCAGGACGATGCCTGTCACGACACCCACCGCGAAGCAGATCAGGAACGGCTTGCTCCAGAACTTCACCATTTTCAGGTATTTGGGCTTACCGGTGCGGTACCAGGCCGTCTGCATGATTGCGAGATATACGGCCAGGCTGATCGACACCGGTACGAAGAAGAAGTGGTAGAGCGTCGTCAATCCGAACTGCAGTCGGGCGAATAGCAATCCGTCCATCGCCGTCACCGCCGATGCTTCGCGGAACGGACCGCGGTTTGCTCCGAAGATCGGGGCCCGAGCAGAGAATCCGCTGTGCGCCAGAGGATCGCTTCGGTGTCCTCGGCGCCGAGACCGAGCGAATGCACCGTCGACACCGGGTTCCTGTCGCCCAGTTCGAAGGGGTGGTCGGTGCCGAGTAGGACGCGGTCGGCGCCCATGTCCGACACGAGATGAGAGAGCAGTGTGGTGTCGAACACCGCGGTGTCGTAATACAGCCGTTTACAGAATTCGCTCGGTGGGATCTCGGTTGTGTGAGCCACCTCTTTGCGTTCCCAGCCGAGGTCGAGGCGACCGCGCAGCCATGGCAGGCAGCCGCCGCCGTGGGCCAGGCACATGGCCAAGTCGAAACGTTCGAAAACCCTGCCATAGATCATGCGGGCAATGCTCAACGCCGTTTCCATCGGGTAGCCGACGAGCTGGGGGAGCCAGTAGTCGCGCTGGCGGTGGACGTCGGGCACCCCACTGGGGTGAACGAAGACAAACACGTTGCGCTCGGCCAGCAGGGCCCAAAAGTCGTCATTCACAGGGTCATCGAGCTCTTTGCCACCTCCGCGAGTACCGATCGCAACTCCCTGGAAGCCCAGTTCCTCGATACAGCGACGAGCCTCGTTCGCGGCGTCGGGGAATCCGACGGGGATCGACCCGAGACCGTACAACCGTCCGCCGCCCTCGGCGATGTAGCCGGCCAGCTCGTCGTTGCCTCGCGCAATCGTTGTGGTGACGAGCCCTTCGTCTTCGGAGTTCGAGCAGTACAGGAACGGCGGCATGGACACCGCATGGGCTCGAACCCCGAGGTCGTCCATCTCCGCCAGCCGGGTGCCAGGGTCGTACTGCGAGCGGGCGAGGGGCAGCGGTGCGTTCTTCGTCACTCCGCTCACCGTTGGATCGAGCAGGACGACGTCGTCTCCGATCCTCGACAGGTCCGCTAGGCCGTCGCGTTCCAGCCATTCGAGCAACGGCAGAGGCATCGCGTGGCTGTGCACGTCGATCGCCGCGGCATCGACGCCGTCCGCTTCCGCCGGTCGGCTGTCGTTGGACTCGTCTGCTCGCATCCAGTTCCTCCACGTCCGGTAGGTCGAAGTCCATGTTGGTCGCGCGGGTTCTCTGGAGCTACGGCTTCTTGCTGGGTGGAACTTGACCGCTGAGCCCTATCGTCGCCTTCTGGCGGCATGCCATGCTCCGATTGAGCGGTCTCTCGCTCACCCTCTGACGACGTGCAAAGTTCGCGAGCGTTGCCGCGTCAAGGAGTTGTACCGACAAAAGAAAACAGCCAAGGAGGACCCAATGGCTCAGACGCCCAACTTCGCCCCTGATGTCGAGGCGGCAGCGGAGCGCATCAAAAAGACTAGTGAGCGGGTGCTCGCATTGAGCAAAGAGAACGGCCTCGTATGGCTGGAGGCGTACGAGAAGATGCTGAACGGTGTGCTCAAGCTCGAGGAGGACACCGCGAAGGAGCTCAGCTCCGACTGGGTCGAAACGCTGGTGACAACGCAAGCCGACCTCATGCGTGAGACGTCACAGGCTTACCTCAGTGCAGTCAAAGACCGCCTGAAGTAGCCCTGCAGTTGGACGAGAGCCCGACGACACGTTTGCGCCCCAAAGTCGTGGTGGTTGGGCTTGATAGCACCGGCACTGCGTCGCGTTGTGCAGAAACAAAAGAACACCAAGGCGGTACTCGGCCAAGCGGCACCCTTACTCGTGGGGGCGCTGGCTCTGGTTTACGAAGAATCGAGCGCACCGCACGATAACGCTCGATCAGGCCATCGACGAGATCGGTGTTCAGGGTTCTGCGGCTGCCGACACCACTTCATCTGAAAAGGGCGCGCGGCAACCATCGGCGACGTTGTGAATGGTTAGCGGGTCGAGGCCGCAGGTGCCCTTGGCGGGGCGCCGCCGTTTTGTAAGGGATGGACTGCACCAAGCTGGTCGAGCGTTGCGCGTCCTTTCGTCACTCCGCTGAGTTCGCGTGACAGTCCGCCGCACGCCACCGCCAGGGCGGGGGAGACTCTGGCCAGATCGTTCTGGGGATCTCCCACCTGAACTTCTATTGCTGCGAGCACTTTACCGTCGGCGAACACTGGCATCGCGACACCGTGGTTTCCTATTTCGAGTTCACCCGATGACACCGCAACGTGCGCCTGTCGAATGGTGCCGAGGTTATGACGGAACTTCTCGGGCGCCACGATTGTGTACCGCGTGAACTGCGTGAGTCCCTTCGCGAGTAGGCCGTCGGTGATGCGTGTCGGCGAGAATGCCAGCAGCACCTTGCCGAGGGCTGTGGCGTGCGCGGGCAACGTCGCATCAACGTCAAAACTCGTGACCGGGCAGTTCGGTCTCTTCTCCACGTACTTGACCTCGCTGCCTGACAGCACGCCCAGGCGCGCGGGACGGCGAAGCGCCGCGGTGAGGTCCTCGAGAACGCACGATGCACGTTCAACCAGGGTCGGCGCTCGCCATTCGGACGTTCCGATTTGACGGAGCGGCGACCCAACGTGGTAGTGACCATCCTCGTCCCGCTCGAGTAGGTCCCAGCTCGCCAACTCGACCGCGAGCCGGTGCGCGGTGGAGACGGGCAGCCCGGCAAGGCGGGCAATGTCGGTCAGTGACCGCTCATCGCAATCGGTGAAGGCGAGCAAAATTGCGGAGACTCTGCTCGTGACTGACTGACCCGGCTCGGTCGAATTACCCGCCACACGCTCCCCTTGTAGTTGACAATCAAAATGCCATAGTGACCTAGCTCACATACCCACCTTTCACCATGATGTCACCTGTTCCATGCCAACTCGCCGGAAATTAACCATCGGGTAAGCGCTCACCGCGCCTACTGCTGCATTCGGAAGGATCGGGCGCTGGGTGCCGTCGGCGCAGGGTGACGGTGGCCGAGGCTGATCGGGTGCCCGCGCGGGTCGGCGAGCTCCACGACGGCGACGTCGTCAGGCCGGGTGGTGGCCGCTGAGCAGGGGACCAGTGCCGAGCCGAAGCCGAGGGGACGAACCGGACCACGGCATCCGAGCTGGACAGTGGGGGGCGGAGCGGTGGCCGCCCTGCTTGCAACAGTCCTCCTCACGCGTGGCGACCATCCCGAACTCGGCGTCGACGCCGGCGTCTCGGCCCAACCGATCTAGGAATAGTCCGCGCGGCCTCGATCAGAGTCTTCGGGCCCACGTCCGAATTGCGCCGGTTTCCGGCAGACGGCTCCTTCGTAGCCGCGGCGGAGCCGGGGGCGGAGTTCGTGCTGCCAAGCCGATCCCGACCGCCATCCGGGCTGCGCTTTCGCTGGATGGGAAGAGCCCCGTTGTCGCTGGCGACTCGACCCTCACGGGTGTTTGACTCGCGACAGCGCAGGCGGAGCGCGTTCACGCACGGACTGACGGAGGATCAAATCAATGAGTGTTGATGCCGCACCAGGTGAGACGCGGCAGCCGCTGGTCATCGAGGGTCTTGCCGGGCTGCGTGAGCGAGTCGGCTCGGTGCTCGGGGTCAGCGACTGGGTCGAGACCACGCAGGACAATGTCGACACGTTCGCCAAACTGACGGGTGACGAGCAGTACATACACGTCGATCCCGAACGCGCGGCGAAGGGCCCGTTCGGCACGACAGTTCAGCACGGGTTCCTGACCTTGGGGACGGCGACGGGCCTGCTCTGGTCGGTGTGCGTGGTCAACGGATTCAATGTGATCCTGAACTACGGGCTCAACAAAGTGAGATTCCCCGCGCCGCTGAAAGTGGGTTCGCGGAGCCGAATGCATGTTGAGCTGATAGAGGTGAACGAACTGGAGGGCGGGGCCGAAGCCATCTACCGCCTGAAATATGAGATCGAAGACTCGCCGAAGCCGTGCTGTGTGGCCGACCTCGTCTTTCGGTATTACGACTGACCGTAGCCTGTACCGGCGGTCGAGAAACACTGCAGAACATCGCAACTGTAGACGGAGAGCAACATGACAGCCACGGCGAAGCCCGAGATCGGCGCCACTGCAATCGCAAACGGAATCGAAACGAACTATCTCGAGGATGGTTCCGGTGACGACACCGTGTTGTTGATCCACGGTTCGGGCCCGGGCGTCACTTCGTACGCGAACTGGCGTCTCGTGATCCCTTCTTTGGCAACCAAATTCCGCGTCATCGCACCGGACATGGTCGGGTTCGGCTACTCGGAACGGCCGGAGAATGTCGATTACTCGGTGCAGACATGGGCCGATCAAGTCATCGGGCTAATGGATACGCTGGGAATTGAGAAAACGAGTCTCGTCGGGAACAGTTTCGGCGGCGCGATCGCCCTTCGAATCGCGACTCAACATCCCGAACGCATCGACAAACTCGTGTTGATGGGCAGCATGGGGGTGCCTTTCCCGATCACCGAAGGCCTCGAACGCGTGTGGGGATACGAGGCCTCGTTCGAGAACATGCGCAAGGTGCTCGACGTGTTCGCCTATTCGCGCGAGCTGGTCAACGACGAACTCGCCCAAGTGCGCTACGAAGGCAGCATTCAGCCGGGATTCCAGGAATCGTTCTCGTCGATGTTTCCTGCGCCGCGGCAGCGATGGGTCGAGGCGATGTGCACCCCGGACGAGGACATTCGACGACTGCCGCACCGAACACTCATCGTCCATGGTCGCGAGGACCAGGTGATACCGGTCCAAACGTCGCTCCGGTTGATGGAGCTCATCGACAATGCCGATCTGTCCGTCTACTCGCACTGCGGGCACTGGTCGATGATCGAGCGAAACGCCGACTTCAACCGCAGCCTGCTCGAGTTCTTTTCGAACTGAGAACCGGACGAATCGATGGCCACCTCAACTGAATCCAAGCCACAGTCAGCCGATGACGCGCTGGCCGCCCGCGACCCGAAGCTCCTCATCCATATCTACGAGATGATGGTTCTGACCAGGGCGGTCGAGGACCGAATGGTCGCGATGTACAAGAGCGGTGATCTGCTCGGTTCGTTGTATACCGGCCACTGGCACGAAGCGATCTCTGTCGGGTCCGCGGCGGCCCTGGGCGACGGCGACTACATGGCGCCGATCCATCGCGACCTCGGCGCACATCTGTGCCGGGGGATGGAACCGTGGCAGGTGATGGCCAGCTTCATGGGCAAGGCCACCTCGCCAACGGGTGGGCGGGACGGCACCTTGCACTACGGACGTCTCGATCTGGGTATCTACAACCTGCCCAGCCACATTCCGGCCAACTTTCCTGTCGCGACCGGAATGGCGTTTGCGGCCAAGTACCGGGGCGAGGATCGGGTGTGCCTGGCTTTCTGCGGCGACGGCTCCACATCGCGCGCGGACTTCCACGAGGCGCTGAACATGGCTGGGGCGCTGACGTTGCCGTGCATTTTCGTGGTCGAGAACAATCAATTCGCCTACTCCACCCCGGTCAGCATGCAGACTGCGTCGCAGGACTTCGCAGGAAAGGCCTCGGCGTACGGATTTCCCGGTGTGAAGGTGGACGGCACGGACGCGGTCGCGGTCTACGACGCGGTCGAGGAAGCCGTTACGCGAGCCCGGAAGGGCGATGGTCCGACACTGATCGAGGCCGTGACGATGCGCATGCACGGCCACGCCGAGCACGACCCCGCAGACTACGTGCCGCGCGAGATGTTCGAGGAGTGGCGGAAGAAAGACCCCGTCGAACTCTTCGAGCGACGGCTGCTCGACAGCGGTGTGCTCAGCGACGCCACCGCGAAGGAGACCCGAGAAAAGGCTCGCCAGCACGCGATAGACGCGCGTCGTAAGGCGCTTGCCGACCCGATGCCGGACGGGAGCACGGTCGAGGAGGGTGTCTATGCCGACTAAAACCGATACGGAAGGGGTCACCTATCTCGAGGCCATCGGCCAGGCGATGATGTCCGAGATGGAGGCCGATCCCGACGTCTTTCTGATCGGCGAAGACGTCGGCCAGTTCGGCGGTGCCTTCAAGGTGACCAAAGGTTTCCTCGAGAAGTTCGGCCCGCGACGTGTGGTCGACACTCCGATCGCCGAAACGGGATTCACCGGTTTGGCAGCAGGCGCCGCGCTCGTCGGGCTGCGCCCGATCGTCGAGTACCAGTTCGCCGACTTCATCTCGTGCGCGTTCGACCCCATCATCAACGTGCTGGCGAGGCATCATTACCGCACTGGTGACGCCATGCCGGTGACCATGCGGGCACCGTTCGGTGCCCGACTGCGCGCAGGTCCCACACACTCTCAGAGCGTTGAGTCTTACTTTGCGCACGTGCCCGGGCTGAAGATCGTCATGCCCGGTTCGCCGCAGGACGCGGCGGGACTACTGATCAGCTCGATCAGGGACAACAACCCGGTGCTGTATCTGGAGAACAAGTATCTGTACCGGCGGTTGCGCAGCGACGGACCGATCAACCTCGACCCCATTCCGTTAGGTCAGGCCAAGGTCGTCCGCGAGGGCCGCGACGTCACACTGATCACGTATTCAGCCGGTGTGTCGCAGGGCGTCGAGGTCGCGGACGAGTTGGACAAGGAAGGGATCTCGGTCGAGGTCGTCGATATCCGGACGTTGGTACCGCTGGACATCGACACGATCGTCACATCGGTCAAGAAGACCGCACGGGCGGTGGTCCTGCACGAGGCCGCGCGCAGACTCGGATTCGGCTCAGAGATTGCGGCCGAGGTGCAGGAAAAATGCTTCTGGCATTTGGACCAGCCGGTGGCTCGTATCACGGCAAAGAACACACCCGTTCCGACAAGCCCTGCGCTGGAGGACGCGACGATCCCGCAGCCGGCCGAGATCGCGCAGACGCTCCGAGAGGTGGCGAGAGCGTGACCGATTTCGACATCGTCGTACTCGGCGGCGGCCCAGGCGGTTACGCGGCCGCTCTATACGCCGCCTCCGCCGGCCAGAAAGTGGCGCTGGTCGAGAAGCAGACCGTAGGCGGCACCTGCCTGCATCGCGGCTGTATCCCCGCCAAGGCGCTGCTGCAGGCCGCGGAGGTATTCCGAACAGTCCACCATGCGGGCGATTTCGGGATCGGGCTTGGCGCCGACGCAAAGCCGGCGGCGGACTGGCGGGCGGTCAACAAGCGCAAGAGCGGCATCGTGTCGACCCTGCACAAGGGCCTGTCGGGCCTGCTCAAGCGGCGCAAGGTCACCGTTGTCAATGGGTTCGGCACGCTGACGCCGGAAGGTGCGGTCGCGGTAGACGGCCAGACGCTGAGCGCTAAAGCCGTGATCATCTGTTCCGGTTCCGAGCCGCGGTCGTTGCCGGGACTCGAGGTCGACGGCGAGCGCATCGTGACGTCGGATCAGGCGACGAACAGCGACGCCAAAAAACTTCCCGAACGGGTTGCGGTGATCGGCGGCGGCGTCATCGGCGCCGAGTTCGCGTCGGTCTACACCGACTTCGGGGTTCAGACAACGCTGTTGGAGGCGCTTCCACACGGCGTGTTGCCGATTGGTCCGGACCGCGACACCGCTGACGTCCTCGCGAAAGCTCTTGCCAAGCGCGGCACGGACATTCACGCGGAGGCCCGCGTCGGTGCTGTCGAGGCGACCAGTAACGGTGTCCTCGTCCCGTTCGAGACGCCGAAGGGCTCTGAGAAGATCGAGGTCGACCAGCTGCTCGTCGCGATCGGTCGCCGTCCGGTCAGCGAGGGGATGGGTTTGGAGGCGGCTGGCGTCGAGGTGTCTGACCGGGGGTTCATCTCGGTCGACACCTCGACGATGCAAACCACCCGTCCCGGCGTCTACGCCATCGGTGATTGCGTGCCCACACCGGGGCTCGCGCATGTCGCCTACGCCGAGGCCGTCGTCGCGGTCCAGTCGGTGCTTGGTGAGAATCCCGCTCCGGTGGACTACGGCAAGGTCCCTTGGGTGGTCTACACGCATCCAGAGGTCGCCTGGGTCGGGATGACTGAAGCCGAGGCGCGAGACGCCGGACACGACGTCGAAGTGCATAAGCATTCGTTCGCCGGGAATGGGCGGGCGATGATCGTCGGCGATACCGAGGGCCTGGTGAAAGTCGTTGCGGCGCGCGGCGGCCCGGTACTGGGCTTGCATCTGGTCGGGCCGTGGGCAAGTGAGCTGCTCCACGAAGGATATTTGGCGGTCAACTGGGACGCCTTGCCGTCTGACGTCGGCTCGCTCATCCACGCTCATCCAAGCCTCTCCGAGGCAATCGGCGAGACGATGATTACATTCTCCGGCCGATCGTTGCACGGCTGATACAGCTCTGGAGGCGATTGAAATGTCCGACGAGACATGGGTTGTGACCCTGCCGAAGTTGGGTGAGTCGGTGACCGAGGGTGTGATCGGCACCTTCTTCAAGAACGTCGGCGACGAAGTCGAGTTCGACGACCCGCTGTTCGAGGTATCGACCGACAAGGTCGACACAGAGGTCCCGAGCTCGTACGACGGTGTGGTCCTTGAGGTTCTGGCGCAAGAGGGCGACACCGTCTCGGTCGGTGCCGCGATCATGCGGATCGGTGGGAAGGGCGCCACGGTGCCGAACCGACTCCCTTCGGCCGCACACGGGGTGGCGGCGGCCGGCGGACGATCACTCAACGATCCGTCTGCGCCGTCGGTCGGCGGATCGGAGGGTCCGACGACCGAGGACGCCGACTTCTCGCCGTCCGCCACGGGTGAGGTTTTCGAGATCACCATGCCGAAACTGGGTGAGTCGGTCACCGAGGGCACGATCGGCACGTGGTTCAAGGCCGTCGGAGACGACGTCGCCTTCGACGATCCGCTGTTCGACGTGTCCACCGACAAGGTGGATTCCGAGATCCCGAGCCCGTACGACGGCAAGATGCTGGACATCCTCGTAAACGAGGGCGAGACGGTGCCGGTCGGTACCGTGCTGGCACGCATCGGGGCGGCGGGCTCGCAGGTGGTCGGACCGGCAGGCAACGGCAGTGGACCGGCCGCCGTCGAGACTCCGCGTGCCGTCAATGCGCAGACTGGCGCGCCACCGGTCAGCCGCGATGGCGCAGGCGGACGGCTGTTGTCACCATTGGTGCGCAGGCTCGCCGCCGAGCACGGCATCGACGTCACGACCGTTGCCGGAACGGGTGTCGGCGGCCGCATCCGGCGTGAGGACATCACGAACGCGATCGCCACCGGCCCGACAGCGGTCGCCGCGCCGGCTGCAACCGCCGCTCCGGTCGCGGCCACTACACCGACCGCGGCTGCACCCCGCGCGTCGAAGGCCGGCACCGACGGCCGGGACGAAGTGGTGCCACTCAGCAGGATGCGTCTGATTCTCGCGGACACGCTCAAGGCGTCACAGACGCTCGCCGCATCGGTGTGGACATCTGTGGAAGTGGATTTCGACAATGTGGAACGGATGCGTGCGGAGTACAAGGCGCGGTTCAAGAAGGAGACCGGTGCGTCGTTGAGCTACTTGCCCTTCATCTCCCGGGCGGTGTGTGACGCGCTGCGGGTGTTCCCGACCGTCAACGCGTCGATCGACCTGGAATCCAAGACCATGACGCTGCATCCCTACGTCAACCTGGGTATCGCGGTGGATCTGGATGAGCAAGGCCTGGTGGTGCCGGTGGTCAAGGACGCCGACAGCCTGAACATCCGTGGAATCGCGAGCCAGATTGCGACCAAGGCAGCAGCGGCACGAGCGAAGGAACTGCCCAACAAGGAAATGCAGGGCTCGACGTTCACCATCACCAACCCCGGGCCCTACGCCAGCTACGCTTCTTCGCCGATCATCAATCAACCG
>Ga0207645_10002097_pt1 | contig 15948 bp, 15 predicted proteins | sample KBSM53metaG_FD_184331 | JGI IMG/M metagenome (GOLD analysis project Ga0207645, IMG submission 184331) | Miscanthus rhizosphere microbial communities from Kellogg Biological Station, Michigan, USA - KBS M5-3 metaG (SPAdes) (version 2) | ecosystem: Host-associated > Plants > Roots > Rhizosphere >...
AATAAAGGACAGAACGCTGAAGAGCCCCGCCGGAGCGGGGACGAAGTTTAATAGTAGCCGATAAGCCTGGTACATAAAATATAAAACCGGATTCCATTCATTTCGCAACACTTTCTTTCAACGATACAATTACCTTTCTAACAGCATCCTCATCAACTTTACTTTTAAAACGACCGAGCTCATCCAGTTTGGAACGGATAAACGAAAGCAACAACGTTCTTTCAGGCGTTATATCAGCCGATAAAGCGGTAAACGTTTGCAAAAGTGCTGCCTGTGCTTTTTCGCCTGAAAGAGAAGCAGTGATTAATGCCAATGGTTTATTTACAAATTCACCGGATGATACCGTCCAATCCAACGCATTTTTAAGAGCACCGGGCACACCGAATGCATACTCCGGTGTACAGATAACAATCGCATCTGCACTTTTCAATTGCTGTCTGAATTTTTCAACGGCAACAGGTACGGGATCTGTATCCAATTCGGGATTGAAATGTGGCAGCTCACGAATACTATCTGATAAAATAAATTGTATATCCTGGTCGAAAAGCTGCGATATATATTGAAGCACCTGTGCATTGGACGATCTTTTGCTAAGGCTGCCGGAGATAGCTAAAATTTTGACTTTATTCATCGATTAAAAATTACAGGCTAAATAACTATAAAAAAATAATTAGCTTTAGCAATATACACTACACTTTCAAAACGATTGTATGCCAAAACTTATTCTGATCACATTCACCATTATTCTTTTTTCCTGCAATGCGCACAAAACAATCGGAAACATTGAACGATTGGATGCTTCGCTAGATGCAATTATTGACATTGATGCCAAACCGGAGATTATTGCTGAAGGTTATGAATGGAGTGAGGGACCTGTTTGGGTGGAAAGTGAAAAAATGCTGTTGTTTTCTGATGTGCCAACCAATAAGGTATATAAATGGACTGAAGCGAAGGGTGCTGAATTATACCTTACGCCTTCAGGTTATACCGGCTCTGTTGCGAGGGGCGGAGAAATGGGATCGAACGGATTAACGCTATCGAAAGACAATAAGCTTGCATTGTGCCAGCACGGTAACCGGCAATTGGCCATCATGGATGCGGCTTTATCCGATCCCAAACCGGTTTTTAAAACAATTGTTGGCAATTACCAGTCAAAAAAATTCAATAGTCCGAATGACCTGGTATTCCGAAGCAACGGCGATCTCTTTTTTACCGATCCTCCTTATGGACTGGAAAAGAACATGGACGATCCGTTGAAGGAAATAGGGTTCCAGGGAGTGTATTGCGTAAAACCCTCCGGCGAAATAAAATTGCTGACAGATTCGATTACAAGACCTAATGGCATTGCTATTACACCCGACCAAAAAACATTGATCGTTGCCAATTCCGATTCGACCAAAGCGACCTGGTATGCCTTTGACATTGCCGACAATGATTCGTTGATGAATCCCCGTATATTTTATAATGCAGAGGAGGCAATAAAAAAAGAAAAAGGTAATCCGGATGGATTGAAAATTGACAAAAATGGAAATGTATTCGCATCCGGCCCGGGCGGTATCTGGATATTTAACAGTAAAGGGAAGGTGCTTGGCAAAATAAAAATCGCGGCTGCTGTATCAAACTGTGCTTTTTCGCCGGATGAAAAGACATTGTACATAACCGCAGACATGTACGTTTTAAGAATGAAAATGAGAAAATGATTTGTTAATAATCTGATTATTTATATCTGGGCGCAAATTTCTGTCGTTGATAAAAATATTTTCGATAAAAGCGGTAATCAAAAAAGAAAAAACTTATTTTTCGCTTCTGTCCCTTGCATTATGAAAATCGCAGGTGAACCCTACTGATAAAATGACACGATATTTATTGACGCTGTTGATAATGCTGTTGAAACTGATTCCGTCCAAAGCACAGGACTATCATGCCATACAGGGATCTCCCTATGCCGGAAGCCTGGGTGTACACAATAACCCGGCGTCAATCGTTATGGCACCTTACAAGTGGGATCTTACATTGTTCGGTTTGCAGGGAAAAAGCAGTTCCAATTTCATTACAGTCTATAACTACTCTTTGTTTTCAAATCCATACAATTCGCGTTATTACCTTACCGGCGGAGATAATAAGCGGTTTTCATCTCTTCAATTTAATGTCAATCTTTTGAATGCGCGGATCGCATTAGGAAGAAAAGCTGCTATAGCCTTTGGCGCCAATCTGAAAAGCTATTCAAACGTTAATACCTCGTCTTATAATTTTATTGATACACTGCATGGCACAGGTGATTTTTTTAAAATGAACCGGGAAGATGCGGTTTATTCAGCAAAATTTAATAGCAGTAGTTGGGCAGAAATCTATGCTACCTATGCGCGGACAATAATTGATAACTATGCTGCCCGTATAAATGCCGGTATTACCGTTAAAGTAAATAAAAGTTTATCAGGTGCAGCGGGCCGATTGGATAATGCCAGCTATAGCCGCAGCAACGATGATCGTTATATTGTGTCAACCGGATTCCTCGAATATTTTTATTCGGATAACTATGACCGGTGGCAAAAAAATAATTCCACATCAACGAACATCGGCAATTTAGTAAGATATGCACAGGGAGGAATATCGTTTGATGCCGGCTTAGAGTATATTATTAAACCGCAGGAACTTACTGATATCAATGATGACGATAATTATTACGATTATGACTGGAAGATCGGTGTTTCCCTGCTTGATGCCGGGTTTACACAATATCGGGCCGGTAAAGAAAGCCGCGTGGTGAGCAGTATTAAATCCGGTATTTCCAATATTAATCTTGATAATAAGTTTGACTCAACCGTTACATCACTGAAAATATTTAATGACAGTCTTTCTACATTGGTTGACAACTTCGCTGTCATTTCCGGCGCGTATAGGATGGTTAACCCGATGCGGCTTGTGGTTAATGTCGATCATTTTATTATGAGGAATGTGTTTGTAAATGCTGAGCTATCAATAAACGTTGTCGGTTCATGGTTGAAGAACTGGAACACGGTAAAAAGCATGAATCTTCTAACGCTGACACCCAGGTGGGAAACAAGGCGTTTCGGAGTCTATCTGCCGATGCAGTTCACAAACACCAATCAATTCTGGATAGGAGGGGCATTTAAAGCGGGTCCCTTGTTAATTGGAATTCACAATTGGGCGAACGTGTTTACAAATAATTCGATGCAAAACGGCGGTGGTTATATTGCATTGATCATACGCAGCCCTGAAAGTGTTCTTAAGAAACATGATAAACGTTTGGATTGTCCTTCGTTTTAGTTGTTGAACAATATCAACATAACAGGAATTCAAGTATTTTATTTTTTTACACGCAACCACTTCGCGTTTACCTGTCACTATATACTCTTTACATATTATCGGGGAATGCCTGCTGCTTCCTGAACGGTTGCGTAAGCGGATATTCAGGATTTATAATCATCAAGATGTTCCGCAATCTCTGTATAATCCAGGAGTAGTTCGGAACCTGCAGGTATATCAATTATTGCTTCAAATTGTTCTCCCTCATTAATTGAAATAATATTGGGCGAAGAGGAGTGATTCAGGTAATTAACAATGTCCATTACCTTGAAGCCATGATCGGAGACATAATAGTGGTCGTGATCATAAAGACAATAAGTTTCCACGAGCCACCGTGAATATTCAGGCAAATTATCAACTTCGTCTAAGGACAATTTTATCCAGCCTCCAATGCCTTTCGAAAAAATAGCACGGCAACCTTTGGGGATATCGCGTATTGCAAATACACCGATGCCGTGCACACCGGAAGGTTTCAATGCGACATAGGTATCCTCTGATAATTCTTTTAACAGTTCTTCTTTGGTCATATTTGTTTTGTGAAAAAGGAAAAAAGGCGATCAGCTTCCGCGTTGTGACCCGGTATTGGCCTGTTTACTTATAAAACCGGAGGATTTTGGTTTCTGGATAAACTTCGAACCCTGGTTATTTGCGGCATTACTATTTTTTTTATTGCCCTTCTTTTTGTTCTTGTCGTTTTGCTGATTGAGTAGTGACATAATGTGTCTGTTAATTTATACGCGAATTTACGCTAATGTTTTCTAATAAAGCGAGTGACCGTCAATGTACAGGTATGCAGGCCAACGACGATTCTGTCTGGCTATTGTTTCCTGTGATCACGGGTGCCATCGGTTGAAAGATGCAAAGACAGTCACAATTTTTTTACTGGCGCCCAAATACTTTAGTGAACCGCATCATTGCCACATCATCCATGAGTAGGGTTAAAGTATAACCAGCGGTTACATCATAACCATTTATCTTTTTCAATGCATGCAGAAAAGTCGTTTCTCCATCACCGTCACAAGCCATCCTGGTCATAACAAGGTTGTCGGCAAATTTGAGTTGTTTGCCATCTATTGTAAACGTACCAGAAAATGAGTTGCAGCTTGTATTGCCGGAAATTTTCTTTTTTGCTGTTTCAAACGTTAGAAAAGGTTTTTTGTCCGGGTATAAACCATCAAATGTAATCCGCGGACCGGAAATATAATTCAGTTGCCATTTGCCCCGTAACGCAGAAGCCTCCTGGCCGGAAGCTGTATTCTTTGATGGACCGCAACCAATAGTGCAAATAGAAAAAAGGCAGGTGACGAGCAGCATTTTCATGTGGATAGTTTTGGTGAGGAAGAAAAATTCCTTTCTAAAGTTAAACTGAATCGGTGAAATTAAACGTGGCGTTGTCAGGGCCTAAACCTTGTTTTTTTTATATAACCGGTAAAAAGTTGCTGAAACTATGAGTGACAGAGAGCCGGTCATCCACCACAGCCATTTAAATCCGAATACCTGTGCCACCTGGGCGCCCGCCATAGGACCTATTGTTTGTGCAGCCGACCAGGCCATTGTATACAGCGCCGCATATTGGCCACGGTTAGTATGCTGCGTGCGGCTTATCCAATAGCTGTTCATAAACGGCATTGAAAAAATTTCGCCAAACGTAATTAATACAATCATCAGCAACGCAAGGAATGGACCACCATACGGAATATTCAATGAAAGCCAGGCAATCCCTACCGTGCCAATACCAACCGTAATGAAGAAAACATTTTTTCCTTTTCGTTCGAGGTTGTAGATGACGGCCATTTCAACCAATGTGATCAGTAACCCATTCAGCGCCATCAACGCGCCGATAAACGGTTCTGTGAAATGCCACTCTTTTCTGAAATAGACCGGTAAGTTGGTGAATAACTGGAAAAAGCAACAACCAAATAACGTAACCAAAGAAATGAATAAAAGATAAGTTTTGTCTCTGTAAGCCGAATGTTGTTTTGCAGTGACAGTTTTTTTGTTTGTTTCCGGCAAGTTATTAGCTGGTTTTAAAAACAGCCACATTAAAATCGCTGCAGCAATATTTGTACAGCCATCTACCCAAAACAAAAGTCCATAGCTGTATTTTGCAAGTACACCGCCCAACGCGCTACCTACAGCCCAGCCAAGATTAACAGCCAGGCGATTCAATGAGTAGGATCTTGTCCGGCTGTCCTCGTTGCTAAAAGTGGCGATCGCTGTCGAATTAGCCGGCCGGAAAGCTTCATTCACAAAACTGAGCAAAAAAGTGAAAAGACAGATCAGTGGAAATGTTTTCATCAATCCAAGTACAATAAATAATACACCCCCGCCGGAAAGTGTAATCATTTGTACCGGGTAAAATCCGATCTTATCTGTTAATCGTCCGCCGAAATAAGCACCGAAAAAAGCGCCTGCGCCGAATAAACCAAATACAAATCCGGCCTGGCCTACACTATATCCCATTTGCGAACTCGTAAGATATAAGGTCATAAATGGAATGACCATCGTACCACTTCTGTTGATCAGCATTATAACAGAAAGCAGCCAGGTGGCACGTGATAATCCCGAGTAGGCATTACGGTATGTTTGCGCTGTATAACTAAGCATGCGGACACGCAAAGTTATCATGAAGGTTTGTGAATTGCCGAAGCAACTTTGCAAACGGTAAATAAAAGGGAGTGAACACGATTTATAAATTTCAGGCGTCCTTACTCCTTTTATTAACTATTCGCAGAACGTTACTCTATTGCCAGTACTGTCTCATCTTTTTTAGGCGCCTTTTGTTTCTGAAGATTTTTTCTTTTTATATACCTGTAAAGAAAATACATCATGAGGAGTGTTGCCGGCATCAAGATGATTACCAAAATTCCCGGTGAGTTGTAATGTACCATGCTCCGGTTTTTGTTATAGTGAATGTTGATTGATTTTAATGCCACTGGTAAGGTTGGCCAGGTAATTCTCATCAAGCGCTTTTTCCAGGTATTTGAGATCCCGCAACAGCGCTTTTTTATTGAAATACAAAACCGGGTACAGAAAATGATACGGGAATTTTACAGTGAAATAAATATGGCAGGAAATATCTGTGCCGGAACCAGATGGCGCAAATTCAAAATGCCAGATTGCTTTTTTAAACATTTTGGAATTAAGTAAAAGGATCTTGACACTTCTTTCCGGCGTAATCTCAACCACTTCATAATTCATTTTTACTCCCGACGGGGAAATCGTATCAAATCTTGCTCTTGCCTCATTTGTGTCAACCGTAACTGGGATCATTTGTGCCACACTTCTGTCCCATTTTGCGAGACTGTCAGGAGCGTAGAAGAATTTGGTTACCTGCTCCACGTTTTGCCTTACCCATATTTTTGATTGTAAATGCATCATAGGTAAAAAGATTAGATTGAATGAAATAGTTATCAAAAGTCGAAAGGATAATGAACAGAATACAGGCGATTCAGGCAGATGCGTGTTTTTTACCGGCGAATGAAGGTTTATGGCGGGGAAAGATTATTTCCCGGTATGTAATGAAACAATAATTTTTTTTGATTGATTATCTACGGAAACGAAATATTTGCCGACGAACTACCCGTTAGAAAGAACGAATGGAGGATATGCGGGGTTTTTATTTTAACGACGGCTGAAAGGGAGCGAGAGATCACATTGGAAACGCGAAATGCAGATAGATTTTTGCCACAATCGTTTGCCTGGGTAATAGCAGGTATCAATAAGTATATTACAACTATAAAGCGCTTTTCATGATAACGTTTTCTAAATTCATACTGATTTTTGGATTGTTTCTGAATGTTGTTTGTTGCGCAAACGCACAACGTGCGGATGTTACTTACGAAGAGAGTGATGAAGACTTCCCCAATCCGGAAAGAGGATTTTATATACCGCTTGATACACATGGTGGAAATTTTGTTCCGCTCAATTCAGAAAAACTCATCAGCGATCGTATTGAATTAAAAAAACACGGAAGTGCACGGTATGCTGTTTATTCCACGTTATTATACAGAGGATATGTGCTAGATTCTTTTGTAAACAAACCCTTAAGCGAATCCTTTCTCACTAATCTTGACAACGATTTCAAGGCTGTTCGGGATGCAGGTATTAAAATGATCTTACGGTTTGCCTATACTAATAAAACACATTCGGGTAATTGCCGGGACAAAGAAAAAATATGTCCGCCTTATGGTGATGCATCGAAACAGGTTATGCTGAATCATATCGCACAATTAAAACCAATCTTTCGAAAAAATGCCGATGTTATCGCTGTATTACAAGAAGGATTTATTGGCATATGGGGCGAAAATTATTATACGGATTATTTTGGTGATCCTTCAGACAATGGCGCAGGTAAAATAAACGATGAAAACTGGCATGACCGGAACGATATTTTGAAAGCATTGCTCGATGCGCTGCCCAAAGAAAGAATGGTGCAGGTTCGTACGCCGCAGATCAAACAGAAATTTGTATATGGTCCACAAGCCGCTGTTGATTCAAAACCTGCAACTGATAAAATTGCTTTTGATTTCTCTGATCGTTCGCGGATCAGTTTTCATAATGATTGTTTTTTAGCAAGCATTGATGATTATGGAACTTATTTTGATTATGGCAGTTCTGCAACACCAAAGCAGTCAGCCAATGAGGTGTTGCGAAAATATGTGGAAGCCGATAGCCGGTTTGGTCCGGTAGGTGGCGAAACCTGTGATGATGCATTCAGTCCGGCGAATGATTGTGCACCGGCAGGGCATGCAGAAGAAGAAATGCGGGCCATGCATTATAGTTTTTTAAACACGGCCTATAACAACACCGTAAATAATGATTGGGATTCGTTGGGATGTATGAACAGTATTAAAAAGAATCTCGGTTATCGCTTTGTTTTGCGAAAAGGAAATTTTCCAAAAGAAATAAAAGCTGGAAAACAATTTATGTTTTCAATCGACCTGGAAAACAAAGGTTACGCTTCACCATTTAATCCACGTCCGCTGATATTTGTGCTGCGAAATCAGCAAACCGGAAAAGAATATTTTATTTCCTGCAAAACAGATATACGCCGGTGGTTCAGCGGGAAAATAAACTGGCGGGAAACTTTGCGATTACCGTCTGACATTATCCCCGGTCAATACAAACTTTTACTGCATTTTGCTGATGCATCTGCCTCCGTCTCCAAAAGACCTGAATATGCCATCCGGCTTGCCAACAAGAATGTCTGGGAAGAAAAAACCGGGTTTAACTATCTTAACTTCATCATTAAGGTGAGCCGATAGACAAATCATTTCCTGTATATTAGGAAATACAGCCGGTAAATTCTGTTGGGGAAAAGGTACACGTCTGCAAAGTTTGGCACGTTTTTTTTAACTATACATTTAAGCACGGCTTTGTTACTTTTTCCAACATGTTGCGTCTAAATAAGCAGAGCGTTAACACAAAGGTTATGAAAACGAAATCTACACAACAGGAAGTACTGCTATTGACAGGAACAAATTTCAGTAACCGGCAATGGAGTACAAAAGATGATAGTTCATCCAGGAATCTTTCCGAAGAAGAAAAATTGGAACAGGCGTGCTGGAATGGTTTACTACCGGAAATGCTTCCCGAAATATTTGATCACAGTGAAGGAGCGAAAAAATTATTTCTCTGGGAAATAAAAGAAGCTGCTTCTTTCATTGAGCTCGAAATGGGTGAATATCCCGAAGCAAAAGATAATTATTTTTCAATCGACCCTTATTCTTTTCTTGCGCATAGATGTGCTAATTAAGCTGTTTGTGCAGCCAGTATCCGGATAATGGGTCGCGAAAATAATTGTTCGTAAAATTTTATCCGTCTATTGATAACAGGTGAGTGTCTTTTCTGCGGCAAAGGCATTGTAAAACTATCTTTCAGCAATGTAGATAGTTTTATTTATTTTCAGGTACAAATAGTTTATGCATGCCTGTTTCCCGCAGATCATTTGCAAAAAGTACTGCATCTCTTGTCGCTTCGCTTAGTTTAGGTTCCCTTGTTGCAGCGCAACCGGAAAATCCCAAAGTAAAAATTGTTTGTGTAGGTGGTCACCCCGATGACCCGGAAAGCGGATGTGGTGGTACGTTAGCCAAACTCAGGAATGCAGGCCACGATGTAACCATTATTTATCTTACGCGCGGTGAAGCTGGTATTGCCGGCGTTTCCCACAGCGATGCGGCTGCAACAAGAACAAAAGAAGCAGAAGCTGCCTGTAAGATTTTAAATGCAAAACCGGTATTTGCCGGCCAGATAGATGGCGATACCATTGTAAATAATGATTGGGTAAAAAAAATCCACGAATTTATTACGGCTGAAAAACCGGATATCGTTTTCACACATTGGCCTGTTGATTCGCATAAAGACCACCAGGCGGCGAGCCTGCTTTCTATACAAAGCTGGATACATTCGGGGAGATCGTTTGATCTATATTTCTTTGAAGTGTGTACGGGTTCGCAGACTTCCGGTTTCCGGCCGGATACTTATATTGATATTACTTCCACAACTGATCAAAAAAGAAAAGCTGTTTATTGTCATACAAGCCAGGACCCGGATGGGATATATAAATCGCCGGATTGTGGTCATGGGTTAATGGAACAGTTCAGGGGAAAAGAGATAAATGTAAAAGCTGCAGAAGCATTTGTTAAGATGCCGGGATCGAAAAATTTCTTTTCCGTAGGCTGATCACTTATTCAATTTGCCTGGCAATATATACATGCAATCAAATTTATAAAATCAAACCTGACGTTATCCGAAACAACTGCACATGAGTGGAAATGAGTCTTCGAAAAATAAATTAGGTTTCTGGACAAGTACATCATTAGTGATCGGCAACATGATTGGTGGTGGCATTTTTTTGATGCCATCGGCTTTGGCATCGTATGGTGGCATCAGTTTATTGGGATGGATATTCTCCGCCTTCGGTGCGTTTTTAATGGCGAGAGTATTCAGTAATCTCAGCAAGTTATTACCAAATATCAATGGCGGGCCTTATGCCTATACACGAAGAGGTTTCGGCGATTTTATGGGGTTTCTTGTTGCGTGGGGATATTGGATATCTATCTGGTGTACCAATGCAGCTATTACCGTTTCTATAGTGAGTGCGTTAAGTACTTTTTTTCCTTCGTTAAATGGAAACCCGGTTATATCCACGGCCACAGGCCTGTGTTTAATCTGGCTGCTTACATGGGTAAACACAAGAGGTATTGTTACTTCGGGAAAAATGCAATTGGTCACAACGGTTTTGAAAATTATTCCTTTGTTACTGGTATCATTTGCGGGAGTTTTCTTTATTAAATACAGTCACTTTGTTCCGTTTAATATCAGCGGTCAATCTAACTTTTCGGCAATAACTGCAACGGCAGCGATGACGCTGTTCGCTTACCTCGGCCTGGAATGTGCTACGATTCCCGCAGCCAGTGTTGAAAATCCCGAAAGGACTATTCCCCGTGCAACGATAGCAGGCACATTAATCACCACATTTATTTACATGCTCGGTACCGTTAGCGTAATCGGTATGATACCTGCAAAAGAACTGCAACAATCCGTAACGCCGTTTGCAGACGCGGCCGCCGTGATCTGGGGTGAGCATGCCCGTTACTGGATAAGTGCCGGTGTGGCCATAGCTGGTTTCGGAGCATTGAACGGCTGGATTCTTGTACAGGGACAAATTCCTTACGCGATTGCAAAGGACAAATTATTCCCGGGTTTGTTTGGAAGGGAGAATAAAAAAGGAGTGCCGGCAGCCGCTATTCTTATTTCCAGCGTATTGGTATCGCTATTGATTATGATGAATTATACCAACGGGTTAGTGAGCCAGTTTAAGACATTAATACTTTTATCGACACTTTGTGCACTCGTACCTTATCTTTTTACCATGGCCGCTTATCTTATTGTGAAAATAGAAAAAAAGGATTTGAGCCGGAAGGAATACGCATTATCCATTGCGTTGGCGGTGCTGTCGTTTGCTTTTGTATTTTGGGCCATAGTGGGAGCGGGGCAGGAAATCGTATACAAGGGATTTTTGTTGTTGTTATTGGGTGTACCATTTTATATCTGGATACGCTACGCTAAAAAGGAAGGTGAGAAGAATTAGTTTTTTATGGCATCGTCCTCCTTTCTGAAACGGGATCACTCACTTGAACTGCGGATCATAGGGCGGCAAATTCCATTATCGTCATATCCGATTTTTAATCAACAAACTCTTTTTAATACTATGACAACCTATCAATCTGATACCGGGCGGATACATTCCGTTTTTATAAAGAGAGCAAAAGATGCATTTGTCGGCGAACAACATATCAATGAGCATTGGGCTGCTCTGAATTACCTTGGTAAACCTGATATGCAATCGGCTATTGATGAATATGCTTCATTTGAATCGATATTGAAAGATAATGGAGCGAACGTATACTATCTGCCACAAAGTGATTCGGTAAATATGGATTCAATTTATTGCCGCGATGCAGCGATTGCAACAGATAAGGGAATGATCATTTGTAATATGGGCAAGCAGGCGCGAAAGAATGAGCCTTTGGCTGAACAAAATGCTTTTGAGCAAAATGGTATTCCTGTACTGGGAATTATTAAATCGCCGGGAACGGTGGAAGGCGGTGATGTAGCATGGCTGGATGAAAAGACATTGGCTGTAGGGCACACCTATCGTACGAATGAAGAAGGAATCAGGCAATTAAAGCAGTTGGTGGAACCAAACGGTGTGAATGTAATTGTCGTTCCATTACCGCACTATAAAGGACCATCTGATGTGTTTCATTTAATGTCTATACTGAGCCCGGTAGATAAGGACCTTGCTGTTGTTTATTCGCCGCTAATGCCGATTGTTTTCAGGAATTTATTGCTGGAGAAAGGATATCAATTGGTGGAGGTTCCCGATGATGAATTTGATTCAATGGGCTGTAACGTATTGGCACTTGCTCCGCGCATATGCCTGATGGTTAGCGGAAACCCAAAAACAAAATCAGCATTGGAAAAAGCCGGATGCAGGGTAATTGAATATGCAGGTGAGGAGATCAGTGTGAAGGGTGGTGGAGGTCCGACATGTTTGACGAGACCTTTGGCAAGAATTATCTAAATCCACTGCCATTGGTAAATATGCTATCCCTTCCTGGTTATTAATTGGCGTTAATCTCATTAGTTTGTTGTAATGATATGAACCCTTCGTGTTTTGCAGTTATTCGGGCATAAAGCAGGGGCTGGCAAACATCAACTGTTCGCGCAAGCATCCGCCATAATTCCAGCACAAATAAAAACCTGCGCGATAGGATAAACAAGCTGCGTATTATTCAATTGCCCGTTTCGAAGCGGTAAATGATGCCATGAAAATATGTAGTACAAGGGTGCGACGCAAGGGACGATGCCATGAAAATCTCTAGCCGGGAACAAAAAAAAATTCAGTGACAAACGAATCCCGGGATTTAATCCTGGCCGCGTCGTATAACGCTATCCGGTACACTAAGCGCCATTAAAAAAAAGCGCCCCGGCCAAACCATGAGCGCTGCTGTGTATGAAACTCAACTCGATTACCTCTTTATTAAATAACCAAACAACCCGTCCTTTTCATCATTAGGACCTGCTGTAAAGTATAACCTGTTCTGATCAATTGCAGATGTGGAAGGTGGAAGGCTCAATGCCCATAATCCATCAATAACAATCGTATGTCCATGAGACTTTATTTGACCCATAAAGTTGCCGTGCAGATCATATGCATTGATCTTCCCATCACCGAAATTGCCAACCAGTATCCATGCCGTATCACTTGCGTGATCAGATTTTACAACACCATGATTACTTCCCCAATTATCATCATCCGGATTCTCAAAGAAACCTTCAGGAGCCTTTGCAATGCCCCACGGTGCATTTAAAAGATCTTTTGTAGCAAATCGTTTTACAAATGAGCCATCGGTATTGAAAATGCTGACCAGGCCATTGCCTACGCCTTTTTCTTCTTCACCATCGTCGCCAACAATCGCATACGCAACATATAGCCAATCACCGATTGCCTGTATATTGAATGGCGAATAACCGCCCGGTAACATCGGGTCTTTGAAGTCCATCATAACATCATTGAAATCTTTATCCCAAACAGCGATCTTTCCCGATTTGAAATCGGCGGCATAAATATAATTGGCACCATTGCTCGTACCGATAGCCATTCCCGTGTATACCGATGTGGCAGAATTATTTTTAATCAGCAATGCACGATTGCCGCCGTTCCAGCCAGACAATACACCATCCGTACCTACAAAAAGAAAACGGGCCGGATTGCCATTGCTTAATTTAAAGTCAGTGGTTCCGTTAAAAACAGTTCCTGTCGGGCTGCCACCGATCGTATCTGTTGGAGAAGGAATGTTTACAGGAGGTCTTGGAGGAACGCCCTCGGAATTATAAAGAGCGCTGACATGTCCCGCTTGCGAATTTACCCAGGCAATACCAGTCGGGCTCCATGATAAACCCCACGCATTCATCTGCGCTGTGTCTTTGTTTGCGGCACCATATGCACCATTGTTATCAACGAGATTCACCTGTTCAAAATCCTTTAATTTTTTGTGAGCATCTATTTTACGGCATGCAATTGTAAATAATAGCGAAGAAAACAACAGGGCATAAACAGGTCGGGATAGAGAATACGGGACCTCATTCATGATTTTTTTCATAAAAGCAAATTTTGGAGTTGATTTAATAGAGGTGAATTGCTCGTTGGCGAAGCCAGGAGCTACAAGGGTCAAAGTCTATTCGGTTGTTTTCAGGAAAAGGTTGTCTGCAATTTTTTGAATCGTGAAATAATTATCAACAAATCACAATTATTTAATTATGCTTCAAACGGTTTTACAATTGCGGGAAAAATTTTGCTCAATTAACGTTGTTTTCATTGTAAATTCATTTTATGAAAAATATATACGCTTGCCTTCCCGGCCGGAAAAGAATTACATTCTTCGTTTGCTTTGTAATCTTTTTTGCAAATACAATACATGCGCAACTACTGAAAGTAGGTGTCGCCGGGTTAAATCATGATCACGCCTATGGCCTGATGAGTCAATACAAGAATGGAGAAGTAGCCATCATTGGCATTGCTGAGCCCGATGCGCAGCTTGCAAAACGATATAAAGAAAGGTACCAGTTACCGGATTCGATTTTTTATAAGACCGTACCGGAAATGCTGGCGCACATAAAACCAGATGCAGTATTGGCGTACAATGCTATTGCAGATCACCTTGCCGTCGTTGAAGCCTGTGCACCGAAAGGCATTCCTGTAATGGTAGAAAAGCCATTGGCAACTACCGTAAAGCAGGCAGAAAGAATTGAAGCCCTCGCAAAGCAATATCATATACAGGTACTGACAAATTATGAAACCACCTGGTACGATACCAATCAACAGATTTATGAAATGGTAAAGGATAATGCGGTGGGTAACATAAGGAAAATGGTGGTGCATATGGGTCACCAGGGACCAAGAGAAATCGGTTGCAGTGAAGATTTTTTATCATGGCTTACCGACCCGGTGAAGAATGGAGGAGGAGCGGTGATCGATTTTGGTTGTTATGGCGCCAACCTGATGACATGGTTGATGAATGGAAAAAAACCAATTTCCGTATCAGCAGTAACCAAACAAATAAAACCCTCGATATATCCAAAAGTGGATGATGATGCAACGATTGTGCTGGAGTATCCCGGTGCAACCGGTATTGTCGAAGCTTCATGGAACTGGCCATATGGTATAAAAGATATGGAAGTGTTTGGAGAAAAAAGTTATCTGCATGCACTGAATGGCAATAAACTGCAGAAAAGAGACACCGTTACTTATTATGATGTACCGGTGAAGACTGCGGCATATAAAAGCAACCTCGTATACCTGGCCGATGTATTGAAAGGAAAAATTCAACCGGGTAATGATCTTTCCTCGTTGGAAAATAATGTTATTGTCGTTCGCATTCTTGAAGCAGCAAAACAATCTGCGAAGGAAGGGAAGAAGATTGCTTTATAACTGTCGCAACGATCTGCTATAAATCGCTAACTACTATATAACATCGGCCTGGCGGTTACGCAAAATCGCCAGGCCGGGTTGTCTTAATGCGAAGTATACTTATTAATCGTCCCGAAAGGGATGGAAGTCGCCCGGCAGAGTTAATATTTCGCAGGCTCTCCCGGTTTCGGTGTTGACTGTTTGATAAACTCACGGATATCATCATTGCCTTTTGCCAGGTCTTCTTTACGCAGGTACATCATATGCCCGCTGCGGTAGCCTCTCCAGCTAAGGCGATCTTTCATTTTACCACTTGGATCGAGCTGCCACATACTATATTTTGCATTGAAATAGTCACAGGCACCATCATAATAGCCCGACTGTATCAACACATGCAGGTAAGGATTTTCGGCCATAGCTTGCCGTAAGTTTTCGCCTGTTTTATCATTCGATCTGTCCCACGGGTGGACCGGGCCGAACATATTATATCGCAGGTCGGTTTTGTAATTCAATTCGTTCCGCATGTAAATATTGATGGCTGGTGTAAATGAATGCAGCCAGGAAGTGAGTTCCGCATTAAAGTCGGGTCCGTCTCCGGCATCCTGCCTGTCAATACCGCGATATCTTGAATCGAGACGTCC
>Ga0207645_10002101_pt1 | contig 15941 bp, 13 predicted proteins | sample KBSM53metaG_FD_184331 | JGI IMG/M metagenome (GOLD analysis project Ga0207645, IMG submission 184331) | Miscanthus rhizosphere microbial communities from Kellogg Biological Station, Michigan, USA - KBS M5-3 metaG (SPAdes) (version 2) | ecosystem: Host-associated > Plants > Roots > Rhizosphere >...
CTCGGGATATTGAGTTCGAATTGAAATCGAATCGGCTTGTGCGCTGATTTCGATCTTAGCTTCGTCCAGGCGTTCTTTGGTCCAAGCCCGCTTTATCGCTTCGACCTTGACCTCATTTCGGTCCCAGGCAGCAATGTGTACGGGCCCATTGACGTTGTCGAGTGCAATTCGTCCGTTGGCTGACAGCGAATATACCTGATGAAACTCTTCGGCCAGCTTGCCTTGGTCTGAGGCGAGTGCATTGGATGTTAAAAGCAGGGCTGGAAACATTCCCAATGCCGCCACCAACACCAATTTCATCCTACGTTGCTGCATCATAGCCGCCTCCATTCCGGTTAGACGAAACAGTCATCATTTAGTGAGTGGGCTAAATACCTGCTCTCTAAGATTGAGGTACGCGAGGTCGCCTTTCCGCCTCATTGATCAGAAACACTGCAAGAATTGTGATCTCGGGGTCGATCGGATGCCGATAGCGCGCATGAGGGAAAACGAGGTAATACACCGCAGGATAAAAAAGGATAAGCCATAGGAAAAGCCATGCGTAGGGCTTGTGTTTTCGCAGGGCACGCGCCAGCCCCCAAAATGCCATCACCGAAGTGAAAAAGAAGAGTGCTTCCTTCAGCGGCGCGATCCACGGCTTGTCGTAAGCCTTCGGCACGCTGTACCAGTAATAGACAACTTTTTTCAAGGTCACAGTTAGAAACTCTTGAGGATGAGACTTGATCCAGGCAAGTGCTTCTTGCTTCCGCGCCTCCACGTATGCGAGTTCGCCCATCGCGTGATAGCGCTCCAATTGGAGCTTGTTCTGTGTGGGATGAAGCAGGAACATCCATGTGCCATTGGCTCCCGGACCATTCCCCATGCGCAATTCAGCGCCGAAATTTGAGCGCAGAAACACCGGACGCCCAAACACACGGTCGTTGCGAACGAGCCACGGAGTAATGCAGGAAAAGAAGAGTAGGGATGCGACTACAACGCCACCCAAAGATCTCTTACCAAGCTTCCAACGTCGATACCATGCGTACAGGCCTGAGGCAGGGAGAAATGAAAGCAACACGGGGCTGTTCAGCGCCGCGATTCCCCACAGGAGTCCGAACTGTATCCATGGCTCCCAACCATCGCGCTCTTCCATGTTGATCACAAGCCAGAAAATGGTTGCGATCAACAAGGCGGACAGGCTCGTCTCCCAAACCCATTTCGTGCACCAGTAAATCACGTAAGGCATGAAGGCCCATGTCCAGGCCGAGCCCACAGCGACTCGTTCGCCAAAGCATCGTCTCGCGATAAGGAAAATGGGAATGCAGGTCAACGACGACCAAGCGCTGTTGATGGCCAGTAAGACGAACGCCGAAAGACGAGAGTAGATTCCGAAAAGCTTGAACACTCCAGCAATCAGGAATGGCGTAAGAGGAGGTTCCCATGCGGTGGGGCCGGTAGTCCCATGGAAAGGATTGGAAAAGCCTTCTCCCAGAGCGAGAGACTCAGCAATCCGGCCCATTTCCCAACCAAATCCGAAATTCGACTCGCTCGTGCGGAACTTGTATGTATGCAGAATGAGAATGGTGAGAACTCGAACACCGAACGCAATCACCACCATCCAGAACAATGAGGTGCGGATACTCGACCAATACGTACGTGGAGATTCGGAACTCGAAGTCATGCAGTGGAATCACTTGTATATGATCCGACCGCAAACGAGCAAGACGCTAACCTCAATTCGAGCGGTTATTGCGCCGCTAGTTTCTCGAGCGCAGCCTTGTTCTTGATCAACAGCGTAGCGCCAGACTGTTCGATGACGTTGTGTTTTTTGAAATCGCTAAGGATGCGAGTGATCGTTTCACGAGAAGATCCAAGCAACTGGGCAATTTCCTCGTGAGTTAAAGTGACGGTCAGTCGCAATGATCCGTTCGCCGAACGCGTGGCATCTACCGTCCATTGGAGTAACAGTTTCGCCAACTTCTCAGATACCGAGTGCGACAGTCCGATGGAACGAATTACATCGTAAGCAGATTGACAATCGCGGCTCAGATGTTGAGCGGCCTGCAAACATGCGTCGCCGTGCTCCTTTAAAAATCTGAGGAATTCGCGTCGGGGGATGAACGCGAGTTGGGAGGGCCGCAATGTTTCTACCGTCACTTCGTGTAATGTATCGGCGATGACCGCGTGCACGCCAAGCGCTTCTCCGGTCCGCGCGATCTTCAAAATAAAAGTCTTGCCGTCTGTACTTGTCGTGGATAGCTTCGCGGCACCTTGGCAGAGGATGTAGACACCCCGCGCGGCCTGACCTTCCATGAAAACCAGTGCGCCTTCGGGATACGACGTAGTGTGTTTGATTTCATCGAGCGCTGCTAGAGCTGGCGCGGAGAGGCAGCAAAAGAAATCGGTTCCACGCAACTTACATTCCGAACAGTTGTCAACGATCGGCAGACCGTATGGAGAAGTGCTTTTCGCCTCGATCTGTGCCAAGGCTTGAAAACCAGACCTGGTTCCGGCTACTGCCGCTGAGCTTGCCATAAGTCATATCCTTTCTAGTGGTGCGCGAGTGTTCTGAATTGGTATAAGCAGTTTCCGCGCCATCGACTGGCCCGGATGGGGTGGATGGGGCTTTCGGAAGTATCTCTAAGTAATGAAAAGACTTAGGAGCAGACGGATCTAGATCTCAGACCTTCCGACCACGCTCATTTCTGCCGAAAGTTGGGGGATTTGGCACAGCTCTGGGTGATCTCCATCACTAGGCGCTGTGATTTGCTTCGGCTAGGCTCTACGCCTGTTTCCCTAGAGCTTCTTCGAGAGTCTGCAGTAATGTCGCCCTGGTGAATGGCTTTTCCAGGAATCGAGTTCCTTGCTGGAAGATATCGTGGCCTCCCAAAAGCTCGCCGGTGTAGCCGGACATGAATACGATCTTCATGGTTGGCCGGCTGCTCGTCAGCTGTCGGACGAGCTCGGGCCCGCTCAAACCTCGCATGACTACGTCCGTCAGAAGCACATCGATGCGCTCGTTATTTCCGAATGCCAGCTCAAATGCCTGTTGCCCGTCTTTTGCTTCGAGCACCGAGTACCCATGTTCTTGCAGCATCTCGCGGGTTAGCATCCGCATGATCTCGTCGTCTTCGACGAGGAGTATTCGTGTGCCTTCGCGTCGGGCCGGGAGCGGTGCCGCATCGCGATCCGTAGCGGCCTGAATCTTGTCTTCCGCCGATGGGAGATAAATCTTGAAAGTGGTTCCCCGGCTTGGTTCGCTATATACGAGAATGTGTCCACCGCTCTGTCGAACGATGCCATAGACAACGGCGAGCCCGAGTCCCGTACCTTTTCCGATTTCCTTGGTCGTGAAAAAAGGTTCGAAGATACGTCCGGCGGTAACCTGGTCCATCCCGCTGCCAGTGTCGCTCACAGCCAACAATACGTATTTTCCAACTTGAAGCGGCGAGTGTTGCGCTGCGAGCTCCTCGTCGAGATTGACAATCGAGGTTTCCAGGATCAGCTTGCCGCCTTTTGCCATAGCATCGCGCGCATTGACCGCCAGGTTCAGAACCACTTGATCAAGTTGAACTGGATCCGCCTCTACCAGCGAGGATGGCGCGCGATTCACGATCACGATCTCCACATCATCGCCCATCAGCGGACGCAAGAGCTTACTTGTTTCTCGAAGCCGTTGGTTGAGATCGAGCACCGTTGGCTGAACAACTTGCTGCCGGCTGAAGACCAGTAATTGACGGGTTAGCGTGGCGCCGCGATCTGCGGCCTTGCGAATATTGTCCAGGTATTGCGTCGCGCCAGTTTGCGCAGCAATCCGGGATTGAAGCAGTTCGCCGCATGCGGTGATGATTCCCAAAATGTTGTTGAAGTCGTGTGCTACGCCGCCTGCCAAGCGACCAATGGCTTCCATTTTTTGCGCTTGGCGAAGTTGCTCTTCCGCTCGCTTGTTCGCGGTGATATCACGACCAATCACAGATGCTCCCACGATAGTTCCATCGGTATCTCGAATGGGCGAAATCGTGAGAGAAATGTTCAAGTGTCGACCGTCCTTCGTCACACGGACGGATTCGAAGTGACTGACCGTTTCACCGTTGCGAATTTTGTTGAGGATCGCGGGAATCTCATCGCTACGGTCGTCAGGTGCGAGAATCGTCACCGAGCGTCCCATCATTTCGTCCGCGGAATATCCGTAGATCGATTGAGCTCCTCGGTTCCAGGACGTAATAATTCCGTTCAGATCCTTGCCGATGATGGCATCCTCGGACGAATCAATGATGGATGCCAGCTGAGTGCGATATTCGTACAACTGGCGATCGGTCCGCGCCCCTAGCTCCTGATGGGCCTTCCGTAATTCCTCTTCGATCTTCTTACGAGCGCTAACGTCGCGGATCGCACTCAGGACAAGCAAACCCTCTTCGGTGTTCACCGGGCTTAAACTGATTTCCACCGAAAACTCCGACCCATCCTTGCGCTTCCCGTAAAGATCCAGGCCAGCGCCCATTTGCCGCACCCGAGGATGTTCCGCGAAGTTCGCGCGATGTTGGTCGTGCTCTTGGCGAATTCGCTCCGGAATGAGCATCTCCACCGGCTGGCCGATCAATTCGTCGTGGGTATAACCAAAGAGAAGTTCGGTCTGTTTGTTGACTTGTACGATGGTTCCGGTTTTGTCTACCCCGACAATTGCATCAGGGATTGTCTCTAAAATTTGAGACGCCAGAAGGCGAGTACTTGCAATCTTTCTCAAGCGAGGTGCGGAGCCTCGCTTCGATGGCAATTTTTGTGACATCAGTTAGGGCGCGGATGGACTGGTCGCCTGTGAGCTCAGCCACCAAGTTTTATTAGCCTAATGATACTCGTTGCAGAAAGCCGGGACATTTGCGGTCAACATTCCACAACCGCGCTTGATCTCGTCGATAATCAGAGCGCATGAATTCTTGGCGTTGCAGGGCGGATGTGTCGCAGGCGAAACCTGCATGCATTCGTCTACTAGCCTTCGCGATCGCTCCGTACCGACTGCTTGATCGCAAGCAGGGCCATCGGAGTTAGACGACGAGATTGGAGCACTGCCATTTGGCGCGGCCACGCCAACAGCATTGGCCACTTGTGAAAGCTCGGCGCGTATTTTTTCCCACAGAGAAGTAGTTTGCGGATTGAGTTTCAGTTCATACACGAGGCTGTTGACCTGGTTTGCGGTTGTCACAACGCCGGGAACGTCATCGCCCTTTTTGGTGTGTTTGAAATTATCCAGCATGGTCTTCGTCTGGTTTTCGAACTGCTCGACCAGGTTGTTGGCGTCTTTTTCACGGCTCGTTTTTCGAATTGTGGAGTGTTTGATCGCGTCTGAAAAACGCGGGCGAAACGAGTGCGCGTCGTCTCGCAGGTTATTCATAAGTGCTTCTACGTCCTTGTCACTGACCCGTGACTGGGCATGTCCGGGCTGAGCAATACCAAATATTAAGCATGCAGTAACGACGACGGCACAACGCTGAAGACTTCTGCGCATATCGCAAGACATCCTTATCCTCCGGGATCTGGCCCGACCCTTGTCTTATCAAATCGCACAACTCGAGCGTGCATTTTCCTTGAGTTTGCTTGAGATTTCAAGTCTTCCTCTACATCCTGCTTCCGGTGCGACGTCGCGCGTGAATGTTACAATTTGCGGCCCAGCTCCTGAGTGGTAATCAATGCGTCGTGGAGAATTTCGTATGACATTCGCAAAGAAATGGCTGATCGTGAGCCTGTTCGCGGTTCGCAGCGCGACTGGGGAAATGGCGGAGGTTGGAATGGCGATAGTGGCAACCAAGGCGACCTCCGCATAATTCGGGCCTACTACGGCATGGGAAATCAAAATGTGGGCGTTACGCGTCAATTGCAACGTCAGATCAGCCACGGCATCTTGAGCGTGATCGTCGGTAATGACTCTATGGGTGTCGGTGATTCCGTGCGGGCGTGCGCAAAGAAGTAACGGTCGTTTACCAGTATCGGGGCCGGGAACGTCGCGCGACAGCGCGGGAAGGCGGTACGCTCAACCTGCCCCAATAAACAAAAACAAACGAACACCCGAGGGTTAAGGAACTCGCCTCGCGGGCATGCGCCTTACGGATTGCCGCTGGTGAATGAACCTAATGGCATTACCAGCCTTAAAACCAAATCGAGCCGATGTGCTACTGACCGTGCTCGATCTAACCGGCACTTTTGTCTTCGCCGTCGAGGGAGCCCTCGCCGCCGTGCGAGGGAACCTCGATTTCTTCGGACTCATGGTTTTATCCTTTGCCACCGCGCTCGGCGGTGGTGTTGTGCGAGATCTCCTCATCGGGGCCGCGCCACCGCAATCTCTCCGTGATTGGCGTTATGCAGCGACTGCATTTCTTGGCGGTGCATCCGTATTTTTCTTTCACCGCTTTGTCCTGGAGTTTCCTGCCAGTGCACTGGTAGGCATTGATGCTGCCGGCTTGTCGCTATTCGCTATCGCCGGAACCGAAAAAGCGCTGAACTATAAGATGAGTCCATTCATTGCTGTCTTGCTCGGGACAATCACCGGCGTGGGTGGCGGCGTGATTCGCGACGTTTTTCTTGCGCAAATCCCAATGATTTTGCGTTCCGATATCTATGCGACCGCGGCCTTGGCCGGATCGATCATTATGGTCGCGGGTTGCAAGTTGGGTCTCACTCCTGCCCGCGCCGCATTCCTCGGAGGCGTTACCTGCTTTGTGCTTCGTGTCGTCAGTGTGTGGCGGCACTGGAATCTCCCAAAGGTTCTGGGATAGTAACCACCGGGTAACCACGTTCCTCTCAGATCGGGTCTCAAGAAATAGCGTCCACATTTGGTGCAAACAGTTGCTGTTGATCAGCCATGGGACGCCAAACTCGTGCGTGTGGTGGGGGAGTTTTGGTATGCAGGTTGCCTATAGGAGGGAGAGCGCGTTGCCTGCCAAACGGCTGGACGCTCACCATTTTCGGAGATCACATGAAAATCCTTCTTGTTATTTCGTGCCTGTTGATCACAACCGCGGCTTTTGGACAAGCCGCCGCCGGCGGCTACGTCATGGACAATCAAGCGCGTATGGTTGCCGTCCCGAGCCACCCCGAGACTGCGTCAGCGCAGCCAATGGGCGCCTCACAGAACCTGCTCGGCTCAACGGGATACTCATCGGCGCACGGCGAACGTCCGCTGTGGGAAGTGGCGACCAAAAAGCCCGAAGTGCCCCTCGGCGATATCGCGCGAACTCTGCGCAAAGAAAAGGAAGCTACAAAAAGAGCGACGCTAGTTCGCGAAAACTAGCGCCAAGATTTCCGATTTGAATGAGTTTGACCCGCCGGTGTCCGTCCCCGGCGGGCCCGATTTCTTACCAACTTCTTGCCGCAATCGCGACTTAGAAGCTGTATTTCAATCCAAATTGAATCTGTCGCATTGGAATTGCGACCGACGAAATCGCTCCTCCAACATCTGGTCCGTCCTCGAAGAAGTTATCTGGCTGCGCAAAATTCGGATGGTTGAACATGTTGAAGAACTCTGCTCGAAATTCGAGTTTCTGCGATTCGGTCAAAGAGAACGTCTTTCGAAGCGAGCCATCAAAAACATTTTGACCGGGGCCAATCAAGCTATTGCGGCCCGCATTACCAAAGGCGAATCCACTCGGCGCCGTGTACGCATCGATGTCGAACCAACGGTTGGGAGTGCGCTGATCCGACGGCAGGTTGCCATCTCGTAGTTGATCCGGTCGAACTGCTGATTGGGTTCCAGTGTTGGATGGGTCTGAGCCGAGGAAAGGTGAGAACGGGAAGCCGCTGGCCAGCGTATAGATTCCACCTACTTGCCATCCGCCGAACACAGCATCGAGGAACCGATTTTCCACGTGCGATCGGCTGCCACCATAAGGCAGTGCATAGTCGAAGCTGAGCACCCAGCGCAGCTTTTGATCGAAGTCAGCGGGGCCACGTTCCGCAGCAAGGTTATAGCTGTCCTGCGGAAATGGTGAAGCGCAGCAGATCTCTGGAAGGTCATTGATCGCCTTGCTCCACGTAAATGAGCTCAGGAAATACAAACCGTGAGACGTGTGTTTTTCGCCTTTCGCCTGAAATGAGTGGTAGACCGAGTTTCCCCTGTTTTGGATCGAGGTGAACGGCCCAAATTCGGGAAATGGACGGCGACTCTGAATGTCCCCAGGACCGGGCGTTACAACTTGATTCTGATCGGTGACTATCTGCAGATGCGTGCCTTTCGAGCCCGCGTATGCCAGTTCCAGGCTGATGGATGCCGGGAGTGCTCTTTGCACAGCCAAATTCCAACTCTGATAGTACGGGGTATGCAATCGCGAATCCACGCTCGTTACGCTCGGGTTGATCGCAAGACTCGGGTCGAGGGTCGGGAATCCGCCAGACACAGTGATCACAGGTGTGACACCATCACTGAAGAAGGCGGGTTCATAAAAAAATGGCAGGTTGTAGGCCAACTGTAATGGTGCGGCTGTCCGAATTTCCTGACCACTGAAAAACACCCCGTATGCTCCGCGTACCACCGTATCGGCACTCGCGGTGGGAGTCCAGGCGAATCCGATTCTAGGCGAGAAGTTTGCCTTATCGGCTTCAACCAGCGCGTCAGATGCTCCATTCTGGCCCGCCTGGATCAACGTGCCCGTGGCGTAATCAAAGTTGCTTTGTCGGTTATGCGCTTCGCGAATTGGCGAGAAATAGTCGTATCGAACTCCGAGGTTCAAGGTGAGGCGGCGACTAACTTTCCAGTCGTCTTGCGCGAACACCGCAGGGACATGTTGTCGGTTGTACATGGCAATGACAGTCGAGATCCTTGCACTGATCGGCAATCCCAACAGCATATCGGCAAGCGGATTACCGAAAGTGTCGTCGTTTCGGTCGGCCGGGTTCCGCGTGAATTGGCCGCTGAAACCGAAGCGCCCGCGAGGTGCAGCCTCCTGTGAAATGTTGAACTGACTCCACCGAATCTCCCCTCCGAGTTTGATCGTGTGTGCGCCGTGCACCCACGTGAGCACGTCGGTGATCTGACGTTCCTGGCTCGCAAGAATCGTTGGCGCAAACGACGGGTCTCCCACTCGGCGATAGCTGCTCGGCTCAAATAAAGTGAGTCCGTTCACCCGCGGATCGTTCGGTACACCTGGCACTTGTAGTTCCGGCGGCGGAAACGCATTGCCAGCCTCAGGCACGCCGCGCCGGATGTGCACGTAGTTGAAGCCAACCCGGAGTTCGTTCACAACTCGAGGAGTAAATGTTCGTGTGTATCCGACTGAGGCGCCATTAGTGTCTTCGTGTCCCACGCCCGTGCTGGAGTTCCCGCCGTTCGCCAGCCCCGGCAGCGGCGCTGGTCGCACGTCTTTCCGCCCACTCTGCGAGTAACGCACGAAAAACTGATCTTTCTGGGTGGCGGTGTAGTCCATGCGGACATCCCATTGATTAATGCGATCGTTTTCGATAGGGGCGATGACAAAGTTGTTGCCCGCTCCAGGCTGATTCTCATCAGGATAGAGATTCATGAAAGCCTGGGCGATGGGGTCGATTCGATCCGAAGGGATCACGTTTCCTGGAAACGGCAAACCGGTCTCGGGATCATAGATGATTGGTTCCGAGGGATCAGAGAAATCGCCGGTCCGTTCCGCAAGCAACGGCACCTTGGACTGCCAAACCAGCGGATTGCGAATGCTCGTCCCCTGGTAGTCGCCAAAGAAAAAGAGTTTGTCCTTGACGATCGGCCCACCGAACGTTCCCCCAAATTGATTCTGCTTATACGAAGCCTTTTTCTCGCCGGCAGGTTCGAAATAATCGCGAGCATCCAGCGCCGAGTTCCTGAAAAACTCGAACAAATTGCCGTGATAACGGTTCGTACCCGACTTGATGATCGCGTTTACAACCGCACCGCCGCTGCGACCGAATTCAGCCGAATACGAGTTGGTCTGAATTTTGAATTCCTGGATCGCATCCACGTTGGTTCGAAGCACCACGCCACCATTGTCGTTGGAGTTGTTGTCGATGCCGTCGAGAAGGAAATTATTTAGCGTTCCGCGCGTGCCGTTCGCTACAAAGCTGTTCTGGCCGCCTGTGCTGCTGCCGCCGGAATTGCCGTTGGTTCCGGAGCTGGTGCGAACCACGCCTGTGCTCAATGTCGCGAGCTGAATATAGTCGCGGCCGTTGAGCGGCAGCTCCTCGATCTGCGCGGTCCCCACTACTTGTCCGAGCGACGAGGTGTCGGTTTGAACGTTCGGTACCTCCGCCGTTACAACGATGTTTTCTGACACAGAACCGACAGCCATGTCGAAGTCGACGCGCAGCCGATCCTGTACTTGCAGCGCAATAGTCGCACGCGTCTGAGTCTTGAACCCTTTTGCTTCTGCCTGCACTTTGTAGGTTCCGGGACGCAATGGCGGGGATACATAGTCGCCTTTCTCGTCTGTCTCGGTCTTCGTTACTCCATTTGTGGCGATGTCCACAAATGTAACGGTGGCTGACGCCACGCTGGCGCCTTGGCTGTCGCGCACACTGCCCGCGATCGTGCCGGTGTCGACCTGAGCGAATGCCACCAAGGCCGTGAATGCCAGGATGAAACATGACAGTGAAAGACGTCGGATGCCCATTGATTTTCTCCAGGGAAGGGTTGCGGTCTCGGAAGGATTTAATCACAAAACGAAAGAAAAGCAAAGCTAACGTGCCTGAAAACGAAAGAAAAACAAAGACCTGACTCAGAACTAGCAATCGCGCTCCTTATTCGGGCAGCGGGAAGTCTAGGAATCGCCGCCGGTGAGCGCGAATATTCAGGTGCAGCGTGCCTAATGCCGCAGGCGTTCGTCACTCGAACCAACGAGCAAAATCCGGGAGCTCGTGATAAGCGCGGCCTGAGCCGCCATTCCGCTCAGCCTATAATATCGATGGTTACCAGTTGGGTTAGGGTTGAGGTCGGAATTGCCTGCGATGCATCTAGAAGTCGGAAAGACCATCGGCGACTACCAGATTGTCGCTCTGCTTGGCCGTGGAGGTATGGGCCGGGTGTTTAAGGTGCGCAATGTGATCTCTGATCGCGTCGAAGCGATGAAGAGTTTGCTTGCCTACGCCGATTCCGAACCGGAGCTTGCGGAGCGTTTTATCCGCGAAATTAAGGTGCTGGCTCGTCTGGAGCACCCGAACATCATCTCGTTCCGTACTGCCTTTCGAGCGGACAACGAACTGCTGATGATCATGGAGCACGTTGAGGGTAGTTCACTCGATCGTAAACTTGCTGTGAAGCGCGTGGAGCTGTGGCGTGCCGTGCACTATACATGCCAGGTTCTCGATGCTTTGAGCCATGCTCATCGTTCTGGGGTTCTCCACCGGGACGTGAAGCCTTCGAACATCCTCATCAGCGCTGGGGATCAAGTGAAACTCAGCGACTTTGGAATTGCCAGCTTGACCGAGGATCCTGGCCTCACCATGACCGGCAAAGCGCTTGGAACACTCTTCTACATGTCTCCCGAACAAATGAAGGCCGAGCCACTCGACGTGACCTCGGACATTTATTCAGTGGGAGTGACACTCTACGAAATGGTGACCGGCCGAGTGCCGTTCAAAGGGGATAGTTACTACCAGATACTGAAAGCTCACCTCGAGTCGAAACCAATCCCCCCGATCGACCTGGTCCCGGATGCCCCCGCTGAACTTTCGATGATCATCGAAAAAGCGCTCGAGAAAAAGACGAGCGACCGTTTCCAGAGTGCGGACGAGTTCAGAGCAGCATTGCTTGCACTGAATATTCCTAAGACGGAGACCGACGACCTTCCGACTGCCACGGTCGCGATCCCTGGCTACTCTCCTGGGCATAAGACTCCTGGGCGAGGATCGAAGTCATGGGATCCAGCGATACTAGAAACTGCCCGTAAAAGTCTTGCGGTCTACATTGGCCCAATGGCACGGGTGATTGTCGGTCGCGCATCCAATCAGGCTCAGTCCGTGCAGGATCTGTATCAGATTCTTTCCAGCGAGATTGCTTCGCTTCACGATCGTGAGAAGTTTCTCCGCTCCGCGCCGCACTAGCGCGTCATCAGGCCAGCCTACGACTCCAGCATTCGAATCGCTTTCACCAAACTGAGGTACATACGATTAAACGATCGAGCCAGATCCGCGATCTCGTCGGAGCCTTTTACGGGAATTTCTGGAACGTTCAAGTCGCCATTGCTGATTAAGTCCGCCGTCCTCGCCAATCGCGTTACCGGACGAATCACAACCAAAATAATTGCTAGATCAAGCAAGAAAAGTGTGATGAGCGAAATCGCTCCAAGAGACACAATCAGGGTCTTGAATGCCTGGTTCGCCAGTGTTAGCGGGACCGTCATAGGCACCGACACGATTTGTGCGGCGATCGGTTCACCGACATTCCATCCGAAGCCATGATCCGCGCCATAAACTTTGATCATTGCGGCAGGTGCTTGCTCAGGAGTGCTGTGGCACTGTAGACAAGGCATGTCGACCGTCAGGGGCTTCGCGAGAAACAGCATCCTTCCGCCGGGCGTCTCCCGTTCCGACGAGAACTCTTTCATGTCAGGGTGGTTGCGAAAGATCTGAATCACGTCATTCTCCCAGTCCACCGCGCGATTACGCAGGTTGGTGGGATTCAAAGACGCTTCCTTGTAGCTGTAGTCAGGATAGGTTGACCGCAAATAAGCGAAGACCTCCGTCGCCGAATACGCCGGAACCGTTTGAGGCAGGAAACGGTTGATGCGTTGCTGGTGGGCCTTCAAAAGCGGCCCAACCTGCTTCGAGGTGTATGTGCGCATTCCACCCGCAGCACCCATCATCAGACGAGCCTGCTCGAGGACCTGTTTTCGCGCGCTTCGTTCCAGAAACTGATGCGATAAATATCCCGCAATCGCGACTCCGGTGCCGAACACCAGAATTAGCACAAGGTTGAACTTTATGAGCAATCTCATATCCGCGACATTATAGCCGCGATATTTCTATCGCCGTGCGGTCACACTGCGATCAACGTGGACGATTGGCCATCGAATTCAAGCCTGGCCCTCAAGTCTTGAAGATCAGCGTTCGATCGGTAAAAGATATTCAGGGTGAGCTGCGAAAGCGCTGCCGAAAACATGCTTATCGGCTTCGCGCATATCCCAGGCAATAATCGAATCCGGTGTGATTTGGATTGTGACGTCGTCCCACGCCGCGAATACCGGCCCCACTCTTGTGTCGGCAAGGGCAGCTTCGCTCAAATACTTTTGATGAATTTCCAAGTTCACCTTTTGCGATGAGGGTCCATTCAACACTTGCGCATCACCCGCAATCGTAATACCGCATGACGCAAGCGGATCACGAGAGTCAATCATGAGTGAAACAATTGGCGAAGATTCAAGGTTGCGAGCCTTGCGGCTGCGTGAAGACGTTGCTACGAAAATGTGCGAGCCGTCAAACCAGTACCAAACCGCGACCATGTGAATGTGGTTACGTGGGTCTTGAGTTGCAAGGGCAGCCACATACCTGCCTTCCAAGAATTTCTTGACCAGAGCATCTGCAAGCGAAGCCATACAATCTCCCGAACGCTTTCATGAATTGAGATGCCCGAACACGTTAAGCACATGGATTAAACCACGAATCGGCTACGCGATAGTTTGCCAGTCCTGATTTTCGAAAATCTGCCAGTCATAAATGACATCCGATGCTCGTTGACACATTCCCTGGCATTGAGCGATCGACTCAGCTTTTCGGCTGCGGAAAACCATCGGTCAGAAGATTCGAGAAGTTCTTGATCCTGGCGAGTCATTGGAGAACCTCCGAGAAATTCCGGAGAGTCTCGGCGCAATGGCGATGTTACGGCTACTAGATGTACATCGGCCGAACAACGACGGACAACCGGTGCAGTCGGCGTGCGTTTGTTCGAAACCTCATCTTTCTCGGCTGCGCCTTTCCGGTGATGCCGGCCAGCGCGCCACAGGTCCGTCCGCCGCGCGTACGCCGCATCGGGTTTTTCAGCGGTGCGGGACTTCCCCCGACGCTGCTCGCCCAAGCCGAGAGAGTTTTGCCGTAAGTGCGCCAACATGCGCAAATGGCGAAGTTTCACCAACTATGTGAAGTGCACGTCCTGAAGTGCACATCATTTTCCTGTGAGAAGGTCTGCCAATTTGCTCTGTTTCATAACGATCGCAATATTTGCAGAAGTTTGACGGAACTCGTTTTCGAGCGCCTGTTTGCGCCCGCAGCTCGCGGCATGAATGGAGGGGCTGTTTCCGAGATCTCCGCGAGCATTCACGTCCGCTCCCGTTTTGATGACTACCTATGCCGCCTCTGCTGAGGGCCCGGCACCGAGCCCTTGAGTGGACAGGCCCCGGATTGTGTAGGCGTGCAGCTTGTTGTTCATTCCGAGGCAGCGTCTTCGGGGCGCGAAGCTGCCTCGGCATTTCCCTGAGGGGCTGCTCTGGAAGCTTGCTGTTGGGAAGCGAAGCTGGCCTCAATTTGTCGCGCAATGTCAGAGGCCACTTCGTTTTGCACCTCTAAGGCATTGGTCCACTCTCGATCATAGTTTTCTGCCCACAGATGCCGGTTGGTCGAAGTTTGAATAAGCCGCACATCAATTCTTATACGAGAGTTTGCGTAAACCACCGCGCCTTCCACGACCGCATCTACACCTAATTCACGGGCAATCTCGCGCATGCTTTTCTTTTTTCCCTTGTAGCGCAGCACGGAACTCCGCGAAGCAACCTGTAGCGACTTGATCTTCGCCAGGTTGGCGATCAAGGCTTCCGTCATGCCATCAACGAAATATTCCTCCTCGGGGTCGTCGGCGGTAAGGTTGTCCAGTGGTAGCACGGCGATCGAATGAAGTACCGGGCCAGACGCGGTTGCTCCAGAAGAAATTGCGGAGGACCGTATCCCGCTGAAGAAATAGATTGCCAGTGCAACCACCGCACAGGTGAATGCCAGCGCCAGCGAAGCCCAAATCAGTCGGCGCGAACCGTGATTTGTACTTTCGGGTCTCGTCAAGCCTCCAGCCGGCAACGCGACAACGGTGGGACGGCCACCATCATCTGCCTTCTTTAGACTTGCGATAAAGCGATACCCTCGCCGTGGAAGGGTTTCGATAAATCGCGGAGAGTCTGCCGAGTCTCCCAGCACATCCCGCAAGCGGTTCATCGCATTGTTCAACCCGTGGTCGAAATCCACAAAAGTGTCTGAGGGCCACAGCGCTCTCTGAATATCCACGCGAGAAACGAGCTCTCCCGGGCATTGCAGCAGCATGGTCAACAGCTGAAACGATTGATCTGGCAAGCGGAGCCGCGTTCCGCTGCGCAATAGCTCCCGGGTACGCAGGTTGGCCTCGAATTCCTCAAAGGCGACCACGTCGGATGGTTTTGGTGAGGGCAACACGTCTACAACCTTAAAGTCGTCCAGCAGTGTATCGCGCTTGAGTTTGTCTAGCGACACAAGTTTTTTCCGTAACGAACTGTGCCCTAACCCATTGATTCTGCCGAGGGATAACGGTGGGAGCAACATGGGAGGCGGTATGGATTGATTCAGGTGCCCTGTCGCGTCAAATTCGTGGCGTCGCGCAAAAATGACAGGTTCACGGCGGCGGAAAGTAAAAGACAAGACCAGTGATGCCTCCCTGTCTAAATGCCAATGAAGACTCTCCTTCTATTAGCGTTGTCTCTGTTTACTCAGCTCGGCAATGCGCAACTGCGGGTGGAGAACGAACAGGGCTTGGATTTCCCTCAAGAGAGAGCCCAGGCGATTTTCGGCACAACGTGTCGTGTAGTCGCCAAGGAATTCCACCTCAGCCCGATGGAATTTGCCAAATTTCCCCTGGTACTCGAACTGGGAAGCCAGACAGAAGCCTACCTCGATGACCACGATCACGAAATCTATCGACTCCAGCTCGCAAAATGGGACGAAAACAAGTTCGCAGTGGGTGTGATTCGGCTGGCGATCCAAAAAATGATAACGGCCGATCGGCGCGATCGTCTGCTGGCGGA
>Ga0207645_10002102_pt1 | contig 15941 bp, 10 predicted proteins | sample KBSM53metaG_FD_184331 | JGI IMG/M metagenome (GOLD analysis project Ga0207645, IMG submission 184331) | Miscanthus rhizosphere microbial communities from Kellogg Biological Station, Michigan, USA - KBS M5-3 metaG (SPAdes) (version 2) | ecosystem: Host-associated > Plants > Roots > Rhizosphere >...
AATCTTTCTACCGGCGGTACATCAACTGATATGACTGACGAAGTACACCCGGCGAATATCTTTATGTTTGAACGCATTGCCCGTATCATCGGCCTGGACATCTGTGGCATTGATATAATGGCTACCGACTTACGCACACCTATAAGCGAAAATGGCGGCGTCGTACTGGAGGTGAATGCGGCGCCGGGTTTCCGCATGCACATTGAACCAGCCCTTGGATTGCCCAGGAACGTTGCCGAACCGGTTGTAGATATGCTATTTCCGAGAGGCAGCGCAGGAAGAATTCCCATTATCGCCATAACAGGTACAAATGGTAAAACGACCACAACGAGATTGACGGCACATATTGCAAAAAGTGCCGGTAAGAAAGTTGGTTATACAACCAGTGACGGTGTTTACGTACAAAACCAGCTGATGATGAAAGGTGATTGTACCGGGCCTATAAGTTCTGCTTTTGTATTAAAAGATCCTACAGTTGATTTTGCCGTTCTTGAATGTGCAAGAGGCGGGATACTGAAATCAGGTCTTGCATTTCAGAATTGTGACGTAGCAATTGTAACCAATGTAGCTGCCGATCATATTGGGCTTGGTGGTATAAACAGTGTAGAACAAATGGCGAAGGTGAAAGCGGTTGTACCCGAAACTGTTTTTCCGCATGGCTACGCCGTATTGAATGCCGACGATGATCTTGTTTATAAAATGAAAGATGATTTGAAGTGCAATGTGGCACTGTTCAGTATGAATGAAAATAATCCCCGCATAAAAGAACACTGCAGTGAAGGCGGTCTTGCGGCAGTGTTTGAAAATGGGTATATCAGCATCTTAAAAGGCAACTGGAAAATAAGGGTGATGCATGTAAAGGATATTCCGCTGACGTTTGAAGGTAAGGCAATACATAATGTGGCCAACTGCTTACCATCTGTATTGGCTTCTTATCTTTTCCGCGATATAACGATTGATGATATACGCTCAGCATTGACCTCATTTGTTCCATCTTCATCGCAAACGCCGGGACGATTGAATTTCTTTAATTTTAAAAACTTCACCGTTCTTGCCGACTTTGCACATAACCCGCATGGATTAAAGTTGCTTTGCGAATTTATCAGCAAACTGGATTATCCAACACGTATTGGCATTATTTCGGGAACAGGCGACAGACGGGATGAAGACATTCGTGCATTGGGAGAAATATCTGCAAGTTATTTTGATGAGATCATTATCCGTTGTGACAGAAATCTGCGTGGCAGAACAGCAGAGGAAATAATCAATTTATTAAAAGACGGCATTGAAAAAGTAAATCCTTCCATACCGGTAATGATCATTCCGGATGAAAATGAAGCGTTGGAATATATTTATGAAAATCCCCGGCAAGGTGCTTTGTATACTATAATGTGCGATGTGGTGGCGGGCGCATTGGAAAAGCTTAGACAATTGAAAGAAAGGGATGAACAGCAGAAGCCGAAATTTGCGGGAGTCTAAGCATGATTTAATTTGATAAAATCTCGCTGAATTATTATTTGATTACAGCTGAATAAATATTTTAATATTTTTGACATCTAATTATAAAAACAACGGTCAGGCATTTTTCATTTTTTATTTTATTAATAATGGCATACTTTTATTATAGAAAAGATTTTGTATGATTAAGATCCAGTTAAAAACAGGCCGCAGAAAGACACAGGTATCCAGGTCAAAAATCAGGAGTATCATGACGAGGTTATTTGAACAACGACATACTACAACAAGCAAAAAAAATAGCCCGAATAAGTCAACCCGTAAAACTGTTTCCAGAAAACCTGCGATCCGCAAAGCAGCATCGCGCAAAACTGCTTAATTCGGCAAATACCGAACCAATTCCGGATATTCAAACGTACCACTGTGCCATCCAAGCTAAAAGAATACTCGTATAATGACCTGGTCTTTATCAACTGTCCATTTGACAACGATTACCAACCTTTGTTTCAGGCAATAATATATACTGTTTATTTCTGCGGCTTTTATCCCACTTCAGCAATGGCTGAAGATAATGCAATGGATAACCGGATAGACAAGTTAATTCGCATCATTGGAAAAAGTAAGTTTGGTATACATGATATATCAAGAACTGAACCCGATAGTACTAACAATTTACCCCGATTCAATATGCCTTTCGAATTAGGGCTTTTTTATGGAGCCCGGAAATATGGCGTAGAAAAACAGAAAGATAAAAATGCATTGATCTTCGAAAAGACAAAGTATTTGTATCAGAAGTATTTATCCGACATCAATGGGGTTGATATAAAAGCGCACAATAACAAGCCGAAAACGGTTATCCGTCATGTGCGTACCTGGTTACAAACGGCATCCGCCCGCAAAAAGATACCCGGTGAACAAACAATCATAAAATATTATAATGCCTTTCTATTACAACTGCCGACCGCAGCAAAAGATGCCGGATTTAATGATATTGATTTGATTCCATTTAACGATTATTGCCAGATGGCAGAAGAGTCGATACGACTGTTGACGTGATTGCGAAAGAATGGGAAAAGAATATACTTTTAAAAAGTTGGCCCATAAGGATTCGAACCTTAAATGACTGAACCAAAATCAGTAGTGTTACCATTACACCATGGGCCAATCTTTCCCGCCGCCTGGCCAGGGCCCGGTTTTGGGAGTGCAAAAATAGGGTTGATTAGCCGTTGAACCAAGATTTTTTTGATTTGGTAACTCTTTAGAAATGAATATTTATTACAGTGGTTTCCATTCCAGCACTTTAACCATTTGAGAAGGCGTTGTTACCTGCTTTTCTCCATCACCCTGCTCTGTTTTTTGTACAAACAGGTTAATTACCTGCTTTTGTTGCCAAAGCTCCGTATCATAAGAGGGCTCCCATGCATTCACCGCCACACCCGCTAAATCTTTAATTTCCCATTGATCGCTTAAAATATCATTTGCAACAGCAACCGATACTTTGTTTCCCCTTTCTTCATCCCTGAAAAATAGAGCAAGGTGAATCTTATTGTACGATAACCATGAAATCAGCTGCGGTCTTGAGATTGGGATACGCTTGGTACCACCGCCACTGAGCGAAAATTTTGTTTTGTGAAAATTTAATTTTTTCACCTGCCAATCTTTTCCGTCTTTATATACCACATGATATTGCGGTATACTGTCTTCTTTGTCCCGCCAATAGCTTGCAATGTATAGTCCGCCCGCAGCGCCGGCAACCATCGATGTCTGGTTGATCAAATCACTGTTTTGAGGAATGCGGCAGATATATTCTGCACTTGCGGCAGTAACAGGCAATTCATATTTTTTATTTGAAGAAGTAAGCCATGTTTTTCCTTCATCATTTGAATAAGCATAACACAGGTCATGATTGCTCGCCACATCCGGGCTCTCCCTCCAAACCCAGGACAAGTGAATATTTCCTTTATTATCGGTACAAGCCTGCCAATATGCATTTCGCTTTCCTTCTCCATCAATTAAGTTATCGTGCAATTGCGTCCATTGCTTTGTTTGAACATCATACCTGTTTAGGATAAGATTACCCTTACCCGACTCACCATTGCGGTAAAAGAACAAAAGATTACCGTTCTTTAATTTGTAGAACTCCGGATAAGTCACCCGCTGCTCATTCTTTCCTGTCATCAAGATTTTGTCACTCATTTCCATTGAACCTGGTGATTTGCTTTTGCAATAATTCAACGGGTCATTATGATGATCCCAGGTCATATGCAAATAACCGTCACCGTCAGCCATTATACTTATAGAATTATGTGCGTCTTCGGGATGGCCTTTATACTTTGTTCTTCTTATCTCCCACACATCCGCTCCAGTCTTTCTTTTTCCCAATACCACATTTTTTTCCGCATCATAATAAGCGATGAATTGATAATTCTTCCAGGTGACAAGTGAATTTTTCCGGAACACGACTGTATTAATGGAGGTAGAAGCCCATCCGCTATCCACATTCACCAGGTTTACCAAATAATTATTGTTTCCCTGTGCGTGTAATGAAAAAGAAACAATTGAATTAATAACGGTAAAAAACGTTATCCATCTAATCCGGGTATCCATGTTTATTTCCGGGCTCAAATCGTGGTTAATTTATACTTTTTCCCCTTTACTGTTTTGAATTCAATCACATAACCGGAAGCAGTTTTAGTTGGCTTTGCATTTATTCCTTGTACCTGTACACGGAGGCTTGTGCGCACACGACAGGTGGTTCCAATTAATGATGTTACTTCAGCAATGTTCACCTTGTTGTCTTTCCAATTTATATTTACTTCAAACCCGCCTCTTGCTCTCAATCCTTTCACTGAACCGCTTTTCCATTTAGCAGGCAATGCCGGTAAGAGGTGTAATTCATTATTCTGACTTTGCAAAAGCATTTCACAAACACCTGCTGTGCCACCAAAATTTCCATCAATCTGGAACGGCGGATGTGCATCAAATAAGTTTGGATAAGCACCGCCACCGTTACTCATATTATACCCGTTGTCTTTTGTAAGCCTGAAAAGCTTACGATACATTGAATAGGCATGATCACCATCCAGCAACCTTGCCCAAAAATTTATCTTCCATGCAAGACTCCATCCTGTACCATCATCCCCGCGAAGTTCCAATGTCTTCCTTGCTGCTGCTGCAAGGTCAGGTGTAGTAACCGGTGATACCTGGTAACCCGGGTATAAACCAAACAAATGCGAAACATGACGGTGATGCGGTTCCACATCTTCATAATCTTTGTACCACTCCTGAAGATTGCCTTTTTGACCGATCTGAAATGGATACAGTTTGTTTTTCTTTTCGATGACCGTATCGCGGAATGATTTATCAATATTCAATACTTCATTAGCTGATATAAGGTTGGAAAATAAATCACGAATGATGCTCATGTCCATTGTGGAAGCGATAGACAAGCCGGATATCTTTTTGTCGGCGTAGAAATAATCATTTTCAGGTGAACCCGACGGTGCGGTAACGAGATGCCCGCTGCTATCGGGAATCAACCAGCCAAATGAAAACTGCGCAGCACCTTTCATTAAGGGATAAGCGATATTTTTCAAAAACTGTTTGTCACCTGTAAATAAATAATGTTCCCATAAATGACGGCAAAGCCAGTTGGCACCCATGGCCCAGTTGGCCCATTTCGGATCGCCCTTGCCCTTATCTCCTACCGGGTTACTTAGTGCCCAGATATCAGAATTGTGATGAACCACCCAGCCATTCAATCCATAAAACTGTTCGGCTGTTTTGGTGCCTGTTACGGAAAGATGCTTTATCAAATTAATCAATGGTGATGTAAGCTCAGAAAGATTTGCCGGTTCCGCCGGCCAGTAATTCATTTGTGCATTGATGTTCGTTGTATAGTTTGAGCTCCAGGGCGGTTGTATTTCCTTATTCCATATTCCCTGCAGGTTTGCCGGTGCATCGGGCGTGCGGGAACTGGATATCAACAAATATCTTCCATAGTGAAAATACAAAGATTCCAATCCGTCGTCATCGCCGCCATTGGTGTAGGATTCCAATCTTTCATCAGTCGGTAAGTTTGCCTTACTGCTCTGGTTATTATTAAAACTTAACGATACACGGTTAAAATAATGATGGTAGTCAGTAAGATGTTCATTTAATAATGTAGTATATGATTTTGCTGATGCCTTTTGCAAATAATTCGCAGCGATTGCATTTTCATTCTTTCCATCTTTATCCGGGCATTTATCAAAGCCGTTAAAACTCGTTGCTGCAGAAACAAGCAGAATAACGTCACTTGCGTCTTTTATTTGTATGCCATTGGTATCGGTAATTGTTTTACCATCTTTGTTTATTGCTTTTATCAATAGTTCAAAACGCATTCCATTGCAACCCGTTTCATCGGCGTATACAACCGGCTCTTTACCGCTATGATAATTCGGATCGGAATGAGCCGGTGCTTTTCCTTTCAAAACAAATTCGTTTTCTTTCGTTGTTTCAACCTGGTAATGCAATAAACTTTTCACACTTATCAATGCATTGATCTGTTTCGGTTTTGACGAGGACAAGCGTATAACTATAACCTGTGAAGGTGCTGATATAAACATTTCCCGTTTATAGTCAACGCCATTGATTGTAAATTCTGTTGTTGAAACAGCATTCTGAATATTTAACTCTCTTCGGTATGACGAAGTTGCAGTATCCGTAAAACTCTGCTGAATATTCAAATCGGCAAGTGGTAAATAATTCTGCGAAAAAACTCCCTGCATTTTTTTCACAAGCGCATTGGCAGTATCATATTGCTCTTTGAATAACGCTTCTCTTACCAGCGGCAGGTAATTCTTTGATTCAGGATTCACATTATCTTTTACCGGGCCACCGCTCCACAAAGTAGCTTCGTTTAACTGCAATAGTTCATTGTTTACCCGGCCAAATACCATCGCGCCAAGCCTGCCATTGCCAAGCGGCACGGCTTCGGTCCATACATCAGCCGGTCGTTTATACCATAGCGTGAGTTCTTTTGATTGCGCATTGGTGATCGTTGCAACAAAAACAACAATAACAAGCGTAGTGATTTTTTTCATCGTTCAAACTTATAGCGATGAAGATAAAACTTAAAACGATTCAGGCAAGAAGAAGGGAAAGTGCATACTGAGATCTGTCATTATATTTCGCCTAGTACTTTTTGTAAATTAACCCTGGCCCTTCGCAATTGAGCACGGCTATTTTCTTCTGAAATATTGAGCATTTCGCCGACTTCCTTGTGGTTATAACCTTCAACCAGGAAAAGATTGATCACGGCGCGGTAACCATCAGGCATACGACGAATTACTTTCATAAGATCTTCCCCGGACAATTTATCGTATCCATTAGTACACTCCGCGGAAACAGGAATTTCCTCGTTGATAACTGAAAAAGATACTTTGTTCTTTTTTATATAATCAATGCAAACCCGGATAAAAATTTTCCGCGCCCACCCTTCAAAAGGACCATCGCCGCGAAAGTTTTTCAGGTTTCTGTACAGGCGTATAATTCCTTCCTGGAAAAAATCGTTGGCATCATTTTCATTACCTGCATAACGAAGACATAGGTTGTACATTTTTGCTGAAATAGCATCGTAAATTTTTCTGAACGCTCTGTCATCTCCTTTTGCAGCTTTCTCAATTAATACATCGAAGAAACAAGTAGGGTTTCGGCTCAGGTGCATCAGCAAATATCTTTTTTTGCCGTGTATTTATCATAGCTGGCTGGTGCAAATTTTTTGTTTGTTTGACATTGAATTTTATCGACATATAAACTAAGTTGAAATAAGCTTATTATACAATGCAAGGCTGCTTGTTTATTCCGGAACTATTAAAAATGTATGTGATTTAACATGATTTGCCGGCTGCGAATTTTTGCGTTTTGTTTCTATATATTTGCAAAAATTTTACTGCCCGATAGTATAATGGTAGTACTTCAGATTCTGGCTCTGATAGTTCAGGTTCGAGTCCTGATCGGGTAACAGAAATAACAAAAAAATCAACTTGCAATAAGTTGATTTTTTTGTGTGAGTTTCTTCCAAAAGGATAAACGTGTCAACATTTCTCCAACGCCTGCACAATATCTCCCAACACATCATCCGCATGCTCCAATCCCACCGATATACGAATCAATCCCGGCGTTATATTCACTTCTCTTCTTTCCTTTTCGCTCAGCTTTGCATGCGTGGTACTGGCAGGATGAGAAGCAATACTTCTTGTATCGCCGAGGTTGGCCGTGAGTGATAACATTTGTAAACTATCGAGAAACCTGCGGCCACTTTCCAATCCTCCTTTTAGTTCAAAACAAACAATACCACCACCGGTTTTCATCTGCTTTACGGCGATGGTATGTTGCGGATGGCTTTTTAAAAACGGGTATTTTAACGAGGAAATCTTGGGATGGCTTTCCAACGCTTTTGCAATGTGCAGTGCATTTGATGCATGCCGTTCCATACGCACATCCAATGTTTCCAAACTTTTACTTAACACCCATGCGTTGAATGGTGAAAGCGCCGGACCTGTGCTGCGGCAAAACAAATAGATATCATGAATGAGCTCAGATTTACCGACGATTACACCACCAAGCATTCTGCCCTGTCCATCCATCCATTTGGTAGCAGAATGTACTACGAGATCGGCACCAAAGTCAATCGGCCGTTGCGATACAGGTGTCGCGAAACAATTATCTACATTCAGAAGAATGTTATGCTTTTTTGCAAAATTGTTTGCAAACTCAAGGTCAATGATATCAAGCCCGGGGTTTGTTGGTGTCTCGAGATAAATCATTTTTGTATTGGGCCTTACGGCTTTGTCCCACTCGTCCGTCTTCACAGCATCCACATATGTATATTCGATCCCATAACGCGATAAAAATTTTGTAATAATCGTGTGCGTGCTGCCGAACACGGCATTGCATGAAATCAAATGATCGCCGGTTTTTAATAAAGCCATGAAAGACGCAAATATGGCGCTCATGCCGGAAGCTGTAGCATAGCCACTTTCTGCACCTTCGAGTATCACCACCCTATCGGTAAATTCCTGCACTGACGGATTGCTGAACCGGCTATAAATGTTATCCTCCGATTCATCAGCAAATGCGGCCCGCATCTCTTCCGCATTGTCAAAACAAAAACTGCTGGTAAGGAATAAGGGAGAAGAATGCTCCATTTCATTGGTCCGGTCAGTTTGCTTGCGGATCATTTTCGTAACAGGATGCTGCGCCATAGTTTATCGTTTGATTCTAATAAATACCAACACTTGTTTGTACAGTTTTCCCGCTTTTACAAGTTTTTGCAAATGTAACCCACACAACCCTTTACTTTGCGCTTTCTTAGGATTGAATATTGATGAAAACATTTCATTACAAAAGCCAGTTTACATTCGAAACCGGGGCGTCTTTACCTGAAATTTCCATTGCTTATCACACATTTGGTCAACTGAATGCAGCAAAGGATAATGTGGTCTGGGTTTGCCATCATCTTACCGCCAACTCCAACGCGGTTGACTGGTGGCCGGGCATGATCGGCACCGGATATATTATCAATCCTGAAGAACATTTTATCGTTTGTGCCAACATACTTGGCTCCTGTTATGGCACCACCGGTCCGCTTGCCATCAATCCTGAAACCAACGAACCTTATTACAGCGACTTTCCTTTTCCAACGATGCGGGATATGGTAAAAGCGCATATCCTGCTGCGTGAGCACCTCGGCATTGAAAAGATCAACCTGCTTATTGGCGGCAGTATGGGCGGCTACCAGGCATTGGAATGGTGCATAATGGAAAAAGATGTGATCGTAAAAATGATCTTACTGGCCACGTCACCGGTCGAAAGTGCGTGGGGTATTGCGATTCATACCGCACAGCGGTTGGCCATTGAAGCAGACGCCACCTGGAAAGATCATTCCCGGATTGCTGGTGCCAAAGGTTTGAAAGCGGCAAGGGCTATTGGCATGCTCACCTATCGCAACTATTCGATCATGGTGCAGAATCAAACAGACAGTGATAATGAGAAAATGGATGAGTTCAAAGCTTCATCATATATCAATTACCAGGGTGAAAAATTGGTAAGACGTTTTCATGCGTATTGTTATTGGCTGCTCACAAAGTCAATGGACAGTCATAACATAGCCCGTGGCCGCGGCGCCCGTATTGAAACGATTTTACAAACGATTCAACAACCGGTTTTGCTTATTGGCGTCACCAATGATATACTTTGTCCATTGGAGCAGCAGCAGGTAATGGCCGACAACATCCCTTCTTCAACTTTTGTTACAATCGACTCTACCTACGGACATGATGGTTTTATGGTAGAAACAAAAAAGATTTCAGCGCATATTTTGCAGTGGATGAAGACAATTTCACGCAGATAGGATCAACAACCTGCTCCAACAAGATTATCCCGATGATAAAAATTTCGTTCGCCCCTCCCCCTGGAGGAGAAGGGGGGAATCGAAATTGTTGTGGCTAAAAAATTTTATCCGGGTTGAAGTAAAAGTAAAAACTGTTTAAGAATCCATCTGTCATAAGCTGATTGCAGGCACAAAGAAATCCCTGCAGCAGGATTGCTGCTGATTTTATACGAAACAAAAACCAAATGAATTAATTCAGTTCGGCTTCCTTTTCCAGTTCCGCTGTCTTTTTACCCGACGTATTGGTGCTGGAAACTCCGGCCATATGGCACTGACCATTGAACGTAGCGGTCGGCTCTACCTGTAATTTACCTGCCTGCACATTACCGGTGATATTACACTCACCTTTCAGCTGCAGCAGGTCCTTTACCTTGATATTGCCATTTACTTTGCCGGTAATGTCGGCCTGGTTGCACTCGATGTCGCCTTCAATCACACCGCTGTTGCCGATAATGATTTTTGAAGTAGTGCGGATGTTGCCGACGATCGTTCCGTCAATACGAAGATCATTACTGCTGTTGATATCACCTTTTAAGGTAGTACCTGCGCTGATCAGTGTGGCTCCGCCATTCAGGCCATTTGATTTTTCGTAGCTCATGTCAGATTTGGATTTTGCGTTAAACATAAGGGTATATAATTAATCATTTCGAAAATACTTCGCTAGTCATTCGAAAATTCATCCTTCGGCACCTGGAGCGCCATCGTATCCAGCTTGATCGTCACATCCCCGTTCAGCACTTTTTTGATCCCATTGATATATTGGGTCTGGTAAATCACCTGTTTTTCCAGTGAATCGACCCTGTATTTCATTTGTTTATATTCCCGGCCAATCTTCAGATCGTCGTAGCCCGGTATATAATACTTCAGCGGAGTAAATACTATGAGAGCGACAGTGAGACCAACTAACAGTACAAAAATTGTGCTCAAACCAATATACACACTAAGTCTCGATAACTTAAACGTAACAACCTCCTCGTAAGTATCATCGTTCATAATTACCAGCCGGTACCTGTTTCGCAGCCGCTGCAGGGTGGAATCCTCTTCCAGTTTTGCCATATAGACAGTTTAAGGATTTAAAGGTAAGAACGGGCTACGGTTTTTCCATTCTTGTGCCTTGTAAATCAACATAAAAAATGTGCTTGCCCTCAAAATAAAATAACTGAAATTCAGTTATTAAGACTTAGATTTCCCTGGCGAATGTTATCAACCCGCAATACCATTTTTTTTGGCGTTTTTTTTCTACTGCTGCAGATCGCTTTGCCTTCTTTTAGCCAGCCGGGATATTCTATAACGGTAAAAAAGCCCAAACCTTATGAAGAACGGGTACTTCGTGCAGAAAAAACTGACCAGACAAAATTCAATGCGCCGCGTCACTTTTTTCAAAATACTTTCACCCATTACAATTACTATTTCAACGCCAACAATAAGCTGAACGAAATGCTCGAAAGAGTAAAGCTCGGGCACCGTGATGATTACTCGCAGCTGTTGACGTTTTACAGTTACACACTGGACGAAACATCCCAATTCATTGTCGAGCTGGACTCGTTGGTATACAAAGCGAAAACTGCTATCGTGCTGCACGATTTGCGCAACGACTGGGTGGATAATATGTACCTGATCTGGGGAGCCGCCTATTATTACCGCAAAGATTTTGATTCTGCTTTTCGCACGTTCCAGTTTATAAACTATGCATTTGCACCAAAAGAAAAAGACGGTTACTATCGCTATATCGGCAGTAAAATGGATAATAACCTGGCGAACATTATTTCCACAAAAGAAAAAAATACGCTGACTAAACGTGTGTTTTCGCTGCCACCAAGCCGCAACGATGCTTTTATCTGGCAGGCAAAAACGTTTATTGCGATGGAACGGTATGCGGAGGCGTCTACCCTTATTGCCGCATTAAAAAATGACCCGACATTTCCCGAACGATTGCAAAACGATCTGCAGGAAGTACAGGCGTTGTACTACTACCATCAAAACATGTGGGATAGTTCAGCTCTTCATCTTATCGAAGCATTGAGTAATGCGCCAAGTAAAAAAGAACGGGCAAGATGGGAATACCTGATCGGGCAGATGTTTGAAAAAAGCCATCGTTACGCTGATGCACAAACGTATTATACAAAAACGATCAGTCACACCATTGACCCGGTGCTGGAAATATATGCACGGCTTAGCTCCATTCGCGTAAATAAAACCGGTGGTGAAGATTATATACAGAAAAATGTGGCGGAGCTTGTAAAGATGGCCCGTAAGGACCGGTATGAGGATTACAGGGATATCATTTATTACATGGCGGCACAGATGGAAATGGAACGTAGCGATACGGCCAGCGCAGAAAAATTTTTATTGAAAAGTGTAGCCTACCGAAACGGCAATGATGCGCAACGCAACAAAGCGTTTCTCCAACTGGCGGAATTTGCATTTGCAAAAAAGAAATACAGGCAGTCGGCGAATTATTACGACAGCCTGCAAATGGGCGATCCCGACATTCCTAATCCTGAAAAAATCAATGAACGCAAAGAAGTATTGAAGAAGATCGCATTCAACCTTGAAACCATAGAAAGGCAGGATAGTTTGCAAAACCTTGCAACGTTGCCTGAAGACGCACGGAAGGATTATGTGAAAAAACTGGCAAGAAAGATAAGGAAACAACAAGGTCTGAAAGAAGAAGACAATTTTAAAGGTCAACCGCAAGGTCTTTCTTCAACACCGCAAAATGCGCAACAGTCAACCGACATATTCGGGGTGAATCAGCAAAAGGGCGAATGGTATTTTTATAACCAGACTGCACGAACAAAAGGCTCGGGCGACTTTAAATCCAAATGGGGCAACCGGCCGAATGTTGATAACTGGCGCCGTTCTGTTGCAGTACAGGGTGCATTGCGGGGGCCGAATGCCAATAGTAATGCAGGAAACAATAATGCAGGGGCTAACGGCAACCCACAAGGGCAATCCAACGAAATAACCTTCGATGCTCTTTATGACAGGATTCCCCTTACTCCGGAAAAATTAAAATTATCTGACGATTCCATAAAGAGTGCAATGATTGCGTTGAGCAAATTATATGCAGAAGAACTCGAAGATTGTGGGTCCTGTATCGATAATTCTGAAAAATTGCTGCAGCGTTATCCCGATGCCAGCCCGTTGGACGAGGTGCTTTTCTATATGTATCGCTGCTATTCGAAAAACGGTGACATTGCAAAAGCCGACCAGGTAAAAAAACAATTAATTGAAAAATATCCGGACGCTAACAATACAACGATAGTAAAGACAGGTAAGAATCCGTTGGTAAAGCATGAAGAACCGCAGGCAACCAAAACCTATGAGGGCATTTATGACCTGCTGGTTGCCGGTGATTTTGATGAAGCATTGAATCAGAAAAAGATTGCCGATAGCATTTACGGAAGTCATTACTGGACGCCGCAATTGCTGTACGTAGAAGCAGTTTACCTCGCAAAACACCGCCAGGATACCAGTGCCGAGCATGTATTGGAACAAATAATCGCGCTGTACCCCGGAAACCCATTGACAAAAAAGGCAGAGACCCTTTATAATGTATTAAAACGCAGAACGATCATTGAGAACGAACTGGCCAATCTTGTATTACCGAAACCTGAGGAAGATACTGTGACGGCCTTACCGCCACCAGTAGCCGAAGAAAAAAGAACAGCGAAAAGAGACACATCAGTGATAGCGCAGAAACAGCCTGATCAGCCGAAAATTGACAATAAGAACGTAATTAAAAAATCAACTACCGATTCGCTGACGGTAAAAGTGCCGCCGCCGCTATTATCCTCATTTGATTTTGACCCGAGTGATAAGCACTTTGTAGTTATACTTCTCACCAAAGTGGATAATGTATTCCGTAATGAAACAAAAAATGCGTTTGGCATTTATAACAAGGAAAAATATTACAACAAAACATTCGACTATTCCACGCTGGATATTAATGCGGACAATAAATTGCTGTTGATCGGGGGATTTGATAATGCACAGGCAGCAATAGATTACCTGCAGGAAGCAAAACCGGTCGCTACCACCCGTATTATTCCCTGGTTGAAACCCGAAAAATATTCGTTCTCCATCATCAGCAGCAGAAACCTGGACCTGTTGAAAAGCAAGCTGAACCTGGAAGACTACCGGAAATTTGTAGACAAGTACTGGCAGGGCAAATTTTAACCAGACTGTTGCAGTCTATTTCATAGATTTGGCCATAGAATAAACAACAAACAAGCCACTCCAACTTTACAATACCCAACATTTTTACAATCAATTATTATTATGAAAAAATCCGTTCGAATTTTCTGGCGAATTTTTCTAATCGGGTTTGCATCGCTGATCATCGTTATTATGCTTGCAAACTTTGGCGTGTTTGGTGAAATGCCCTCACTGAAAGATCTTGAAAATCCAACTTTGCTGCAATCGTCCGAAGTAATTGCTGCCGATGGTACATTGATGGGCAAATATTACCTCGAAAACGGTAACCGAAGCAATGTTGAATACAAAGACATTTCAAAGAACGTGTTGAATGCACTTGTTGCTACTGAAGACGAGCGATTCTACAATCACTCGGGTGTGGACATGAAGGGTACGATACGGGCAATTGTCTTGTTGGGTTCAGCCGGAGGTGGCAGTACCATCACACAGCAACTTGCAAAAGTATTGTTGAACCAGGGAAGAGGTCACAATATTATCAAACGCATTATCGAAAAAATAAAAGAAAATATCATTGCCATAAAGCTTGAAAGAAATTTTACCAAAGAAGAAATTCTTGCTTTATATCTTAATGCAGTTCCTTATTCTAACAATGTATTCGGTATCCGCAATGCTGCAAGAACATTTTTTCAAAAAGAACCGGACCGCTTGAGCGTACCTGAAGCAGCCTTGCTGGTAGGTATGGTGAATGGCCCCGGCATTTATAACCCCACCCGTTATCCCAAACAATCTCTTGACAGGCGTAACCTTGTTATCAACCGCATGCTGGGACAAAATTTTGTAAGCGCTGCTGATGCTGCGAAATATAAAGCGATGCCGATTGACATGAGCCATTATCGCAAAATGGACGAGAATACAGGTTATGCTCCCTATTTCCGCGAAGTATTAAAAGACGATATAAGAGCTGCCTTAAAAGATCTGAAAAAACAGGATGGCACGCCTTATAATATTTACCAGGATGGATTGCGCATTTATACAACGATCAATCCCAAGATGCAGGAGTATGCAGAAGAAGCTGTAGCACAATGGATGCCTACGTTACAAAAAGCATTGAATGCACAATCATTTATAAAAAAAGGAACGGTTTGGAATGATCATGAAAACGTGCTGGACGCCGCTATGACTCAAAGCGATCGCTGGCGCGATATGAAAGAGGATGGATTTTCCGATAAAGAAATAAAAGCTTCTTTTTATCAGAAAGTGCCTATGAAAGTATTTGCATGGAACGCAAAAAGAGAAAAGGATACGATCATGACGCCGATGGATTCTATAAAATATCACCGGCAGATGATGCAGACATCGTTTATGGTGATGGACCCGGTGACAGGTGAAGTAAAAGCATGGGTAGGCGGAATCAGCTTCAAAACTTACAAGTACGATCATGCGAATCTGAAAACAAAAAGACAGGTTGGTTCTACTATAAAACCATTGCTGTATACGCAAGCCATGGAAGAAAGAGGGTTTACGCCTGAAACGGTGTGTGAAAACCAGGCGCAATTTTTTGAAGGGAACGGTTGGGTACCAGCGGGAAAAAAATGTATTGGCCTGCCACAGGTAACTATGGCGGGAGCACTGGCACACTCATTAAACTGTGCAAGTGCTTATATCATGAAGCAGGTTGGACCAAAAGAGTTTGCCGATTTCCTCGATACCAAATTAAATATTCCAACAAAGGTTCAGCCTTATCCTTCATTAGCGCTGGGTGCCTGTGAACTTTCCCTGTATGAAATGATGTGGGGCTATAGCATATTCGGCGGTGGTGGTTTTTCAACAAAACCGTATTTCCTCAGCCGTATCGAAGACAGAAACGGAAATGTGATTAGACGTTTTGACT
>Ga0207645_10002107_pt1 | contig 15928 bp, 9 predicted proteins | sample KBSM53metaG_FD_184331 | JGI IMG/M metagenome (GOLD analysis project Ga0207645, IMG submission 184331) | Miscanthus rhizosphere microbial communities from Kellogg Biological Station, Michigan, USA - KBS M5-3 metaG (SPAdes) (version 2) | ecosystem: Host-associated > Plants > Roots > Rhizosphere >...
TTCCGGGAAACTCAGCGTAACTCTTTGATACTCAAGGGTGTGCCTGGAGGGATTCGAACCCCCAACCTTCTGATCCGAAGTCAGAAGCTCTATCCGGTTGAGCTACAGGCACAGATCTAAGACGAAACGATGAGAAACCGAATTTCGCCAGCCTAAAAGGTGGCCGGCCGAAAACGTCGATGCCGCTGTCAGGCAGGATGGGAGGGGTGGCCAACGGGACTCGAACCCGCAACAGCCAGAACCACAATCTGGGGCTCTACCATTGAGCTATGGCCACCGTCGCGCAGCGACTCTAATTTTTTCGCGCCCAATTGCAAAGGCAAAGCAGCAGTCCGGTCCGCGGCGCCCATTGCAAGCACTGGGAGCGTCGGCTATCCTCCGCCGTCTTTGGGATGAATAAAATCGGGCTGCTTCTCCTTCCCGTCTTGGTGCTTTTCGCGCTGCCGCTCGGCTCCTTTGCTCAGGAGATCGATCCCTCCGAGGCCTTTCTCAAAGCCTACATGACCGCGCAGCAGGCAGAGAAACTTGAGCGGGAAAATCAACTTAAGCCAGCCCTCGCCAAATTCCGTTTCGCTGGTTCGATGCTCGAGGAGTTGAAGAAAAACAACGGCGACTGGCAGCCGGCAATCGTCGAGTACCGCAGCCGCAAAATCGGCGAGGCGATACTGCGAGTCCAGAGCAAAATCGAAACGCAGACCGACCTGGCCGCGACCGCTCAACCGGGGCCGACCGAAATCGAGGAAGCCGCCCCGCCTAACGTCGCTTCTTCGGAGCCGATTGTGGAGATCGGTTCTCAGCCCGCACGTCCCAACCCAGTCGAAGTCCAGGTTGCCATCCAGGACGCGACCGAGGAGCTGCGCGCACGTGTCGAGGCGCTAGAAACAGAGTTGAAGAAGTCGCAAAAAGAAATCTCGACAGCGCAAAAAGAGAAATCCGAGATCTCAAGCAAGCTCCACCAAACGAACGCCGAACTGGAACAAGCCAAAGATGACCTGGCCAAGACATCCCAGGCCGAAAGGGAGGTGCGCGACCAGTTGACTGCAGCCCAGGAATCTCTCCAGATCATCCAATCGAGCGGCACCGGAGGTCAGAAGGCGGCGGCCGCGCTCCAAGGCCAGATTACGCAGCTGAAGAAAGCGCTCAAGGCGGCCGAAGCGGGGCGCACCGCGGCTGAGAAGGAAACCGGAGAGGTTAAATCGAAATTGGCCGACGCCCGGGACAAGGCCACCGGTGTGGCCCGGGAACGCGATACGATGCAGCACGAACGCGATGACGCCTTAAGCGAATTGAAAATCGCGGGGGACGCCAAGGCGCGGGTTCAGGCGCTTATGGCGGAAAATACGGGCCTTCAGCGAAAGCTCGCAGCCGCGGAAAATACCGTTCGCGAAATTAGCGCGGATCGGCCACGAAAAGTGCAGGAATTGCAGGACGTAAAACAGCAGCTCGAAAAACTACGCAACCAGCTCGTCGCGAGCCAAAAAGCCAATCAGGATTCGGAAAAAATGGTCGCCGACCTGCGCGCCCAGCTTGATGAGGCCAGTGGTGAACTCGCGACCGCCAAGCTAAACGGAGCCACCCCGGAGGAAACAGAGCGCCTAGCCAAGGAAAACCAGATGTTGCGGGCGATCGTAGTCCGGGAGCGGCAGGAGGAAGCACGGCGCGAGCAAGCCAAGAAGCTGATGCTCGCCGAGTTCGACAAACTGAAGATCAAATCCGATGTGCTCGATCAGCAAATCCATTTGCTCGCCGAACCGATCACCAAGTTGAGCACGGAAGAACTGGCATTATTGAAGACGCCGGTGGTGGCAATTTCCGACACCGTGCCTGGCGCTGTCCAGGCTGGCCTAACGATGGCTAAGCCGTCCACTCCGATCACGATTAGCAATTCACCAAGGATCGCGGAGACAACCGAAAAGGCCTCGCTTGAGTCGATCCCGCCCGGAGGCGGAAATACAAACGGCCCGGAGGTCCAGACGACCTCCGAACCGGTCCTGCCCCCTAACCTCATGCCCCTAGCGCGCGAAGCGAAAGTCAGCTTTGACCGGGGAAAATTCAAGCAGGCGGAAAAGCAGTATCAGGAGATCCTAACGAAAAGCCCTAACAATCTCTACTCGCTCTCGAATCTGGGTGTTGTCCTCTTCCGCAACGGCAAGCTGAAAGCCGCCGAGCTGACGCTCAAGAAAGCGATCGCCCTGGCGCCGAAAGACGAGTTCGCACATACCACACTCGGGATCGTTTATTACCAACAGAACAAATTTGACGACGCGCTCTCCGAGCTGACCCAATCGCTCGCAATCAATCCAAACAGCGCGACAGCGCACAACTACCTTGGCATCACCGCTAGCCAGAAGGGCTGGCAGGAAGCGGCGGAGAAAGAAATGCTCGCGGCGATCGAGGAAAATCCGAATTACGCCGACGCTCATTTCAATCTCGCCGTCATCTACTCGTCCTCGGAACCGCCGGCGAAAGAACTGGCGCGACGCCACTATGAAAAAGCGCTCGCCCTCGGTGCGCAACCGGATCCAACGCTGGACAAGCTCCTGCGTTAAAGCGTTCACCTAACGACTACCGTCATCCCGCGGGCCCGGCGCACTCGATCTAGCGCGACGGCGATCAATGCGGAGGCCACCCCGCTTTACGGCAGGCGTCGTTGCACCCCTTTCGAACGGGCGCCCGTCTCGGCCTTTATCGCCGGGGCCTGGCAGATCGTGCGCGAAGTGCAGAAGCAAGCTCGCTTCAACTCCGTTGGCGTTCGACTAGCTCGCGCAAGACAAACGGGAGGATCCCGCCGTGCCGGTAATAATCGACTTCGATCGGCGTATCGATGCGCAACTTCACTGGCACGGACAGCGTTTCACCATTGGCTCGTTTGATCTCAAGGGTCAGCGTCTGCCCAGGCTGGATCGATTCCGACAGGCCTGTCACGTCGAAGACTTCTGAACCGTCCAAACCTAACGATTGCGCGTTCGTCCCTTTCATGAACTGCAGCGGCAGCACCCCCATTCCAACCAGATTGGAGCGGTGAATCCGTTCGAAGCTCGCCGCCACGACCGCCTTTACGCCTAACAATCGCGTCCCTTTCGCCGCCCAGTCACGACTCGAGCCGGTGCCGTATTCGTGCCCGGCCAGAATGACGAGCGGCGTTTTCGCCTCGGTGTATTTCATCGCCGCGTCAAAGATCGGCATCTGCTCGCCAAACGGCGCGTCGGCGTCGAAATATTTCGTCACACCACCTTCCACTCCCGGCACCATCAGGTTCTTGATCCGGACATTGGCGAAAGTGCCACGGGTCATGACGAGATCATTGCCACGCCGGCTGCCGTAGCTGTTAAAATCCTCCGGCTTAATCCCGCGCGAGACGAGGTAATGGCCGGCCGGCGAGTTCGCCTTGATCGCACCGGCCGGAGAAATGTGGTCTGTCGTAACCGAGTCGCCGAAGATACCTAACGGACGGGCGCCCCGGATATCCTCGATCCGTCCGGGCGACATGGAGAAGCCGGCAAAGAAAGGTGGATCGTGGATGTAATCGCTCTTCTCATCCCATTCGTAGACCTCGCCGATCCGGGCGGAGATCTCGTTCCATTTCGGATTTTGGTCGGCGAAGTCGCGATAGAGTCTGCGAAAGACCTCAGGGGTCAGCGCGGATTGCATCATGTCGCGGATTTCGCTTAACGAGGGCCAGAGATCCTTCAGGAAAACGTCACGGCCTTCCTTGTCCTGCGCGAGCGGATCCTTGTTCAGGTCGAGATCCACCCGCCCGGCGAGTGCAAAAGCGACCACCAGCGGCGGCGACATAAGAAAATTGGCCTTGATGTTTTGATGCACGCGCGCTTCGAAATTGCGGTTACCGGACAGGACCGAGGCCGCGACGATATCGTAGTCTGCGATTGCCTTCTCGATCTTCGGGTGAAGGGGCCCGGAGTTGCCAATGCAGGTGGTGCAACCGTAGCCGACGATGTTGAATCCGAGTTGATCGAGATATTCCTGCAGCCCAGTTTTTTGCAAATAGTCGGAGACGACGCGGGAGCCCGGCGCGAGGGAAGTCTTTACCGCCGGATCGATCGTTAGGCCGCGTTGCACCGCTTTCTTGGCCAGCAGACCCGCCGCCAGCATCACGCTGGGATTGCTCGTATTGGTGCAACTTGTGATCGCGGCGATGAGCACGCTCCCGTGGCCGATGCGGCTCTGGCCAAGATGGAATACTTCACTGCTCTCCGCCTCGATTTCGCCTCCCGCATCCGGCGCCGGCCGATTCGAGACCATCTCGACCTTGTTGAGCTCGTCGCCTGGCTCGATGCCCTGATCTTGGAGATCAGTCGAAACCATTTTCTCCGTCTCGGGCGCCGAGCCATTGAGATGAACCAAATGACGCTGCTCGAGGTCAGAGAGCGACTTTCCGTAGCCACCTTCCGGCAATGGCTTGACCAGCAAAGATCGAAATGCGCTTCCGAGCTCGCCCAGGTTGATCCGATCCTGCGGCCGTTTCGGGCCGGCCACGCTTGGTTGGACGTCGCCAAGGTCGAGTTCGAGGTCGACGCTATAATCGATCTCGCCCTTGCGCGGCATGCCGAACATTTTTTGCGCGCGGAAGTAAGCCTCGAAGGCGCTGCATTGCTCATCGGTGCGGCCGGTCGCCCGCAAATAGTTCACAGACTCGGCATCGACTGGAAAATAGCCCATCGTCGCACCATACTCGGGCGACATGTTGCCAATCGTGGCCCGGTCCGGCAGCGGTAAGGAAGCTGCGCCGGCGCCGTAAAATTCAACAAACTTCCCGACCACTTTTTGCGCGCGCAGCAATTGGGTGATGTGCAGCGCCAGATCCGTGGCGGTAACGCCTTCGCACAGCGAACCGCTCATGTGCACGCCCACGACTTCCGGTGTAAGAAAATAAACGGGTTGACCGAGCATGCCGGCTTCCGCTTCAATGCCCCCAACGCCCCAGCCAACGACGCCGAGGCCGTTGATCATCGTCGTGTGGGAGTCGGTACCCACCAGCGTATCCGGGTAAAAGAGATCGCCGGTATGGAGCACGCCCTTGGCGAGATACTCGAGATTCACCTGGTGCACGATGCCAATGCCCGGCGGCACGAGACCGAAGGTCTTGAAGGCCTGCTGCCCCCATTTCAAGAATTCATAACGCTCGCGGTTGCGTTTGAATTCCATGTCCATGTTCAAGCGCAAGGCCGCGGCGGATCCGGCGAAATCCACTTGCACAGAGTGATCGACGACGAGATCGACCGGCACGAGCGGCTCGATGATTTTCGGATCGCCGCCTAATCGCTGCACCGCGCTGCGCATCGCGGCAAGATCGACGACCAGCGGGACGCCGGTGAAATCCTGGAGCACAATCCGCGCGACAACGAAGGGAATTTCCGCGTTCGCCGGCGACTTCGCATCCCAGTTGGCGAGGCTCTCGACATCTTTGCGGCCAACCTTTCTGCCGTCGCAATTTCGGAGGACCGATTCGAGGACAATCCGGATGCTGACCGGCAGCCGTGAGATCTGGCCGATGCCCTGTTCCTCGAGTGCGGGAAGGGAGTGAAGGGACGCGTCGCGACCATGGCCGGCGTTGAATTTTCTTAGCGTCTTGAAGTCGTTAGGCATATTGATTCGTCATTTCCAGAGCGAGACGGAGGGAAGTCTGGATTCCGGCGCGGACGTGAAGGTCAATGCCGCGGAATTCCTCGACTTCGCTCGGAATGACGGCGGGTAGGGCCGTCTCACGTTAACTCCGCGAGCTTCGCTTTGATCTTGTCGAAATCTGGCAGCTCGCGTGCGTCCTCGTGCACCTCGGCATACTGGATGACGCCGCCGCGATCCACGAGGAAAGCGGAGCGCTTGGCCACGCCAGTGAAGCCGAGATTCAGCTGCGGAAGAAATGATTCATAGGCGACTCCGTAGCTGTTGGCGACCTTGTGTTCGTAGTCGCTCAGGAGCGTGACGTTGATCTTTTCTTTTTGCGCCCACGCTTCCTGCGCAAAGGGATTGTCGCCGCTGATGCCGTAGACTTCGCAGTTAAGATCGCCATACTCCCGTAAACCGTTGCCGACTGAGCACATCTCAGTGGTGCAGGTGCCCGTGAAAGCCATCGGGAAGAACAACAGCAGGGTATTCTTGCTGCCGAAGTTTTCGCTTAGACGGATCGGGCGCGGCCCGTCCGGGGTCTTGGTCGGAAGGGTAAAATCAGGTGCTTTGGTGCCAACTGCGAGTGCCATAATGAAATGCTCCGCTAAATGTTCGGGGTAGACCTGAAGTATAGAAACGGCCGGAACGCGGTCAAAAGATTTGCGGTCAAATTGTTTCCGGCGTCCTGAGCGCAGAGCGGTTGAACGACCCTGAGATCAGATTTTGAATTCTTCCGCGATGAAGTCCGGGGTTTCCCGGAAGGTTGCGCGAGATCCCTCGACTACGCCGTTCTGCGTTGCATTCCACTCCGCTCGGGAGAACGCGTTCGTCAGGCGCCGCTACCGAGGTGCGGCGTTGCCGTGGAGGAGACGTGCTTGTCCGTGGCGCGCGATTTACCGGATGCGGCGGAATCAGGCGCGCGCTTCTGAGGGGTCGCAGCGGTGAAAATGACTTGGTTCGGGTTGCTCTTCAACTTCGGCAGGTTGGGGAGCGAATCGGGAATGATCCTAACGAGAGCACCAATCTGAATCTGTGCATATACTTCCGCGACGTCCTTCGAAGACATCCGGACGCAGCCGTAACTGGCTGGCTTGCCGATGATCTTTTCCTCGGGCGTGCCGTGGATGTAGATGCAGCGGTTAAAGGCGTTGGCGTTTGAGCGCTCGAGGCCACGCAGCCAAATAATGCGGGTCACGATCGGATCACGGCCCGGGGCGTTCGGCGGAAGAATTTCACCGGTGAAACGGCGTTTGTGAAAGACCGCTCCCGTGGGAGCATGGTCGCCGATCTTTTGAGCCACTTGCAACCAGCCCAGCGGCGTCGTCATGCTGCCCCAACGATCGCCGATGCCGAACTTTGAAGTGGAGACCGGATAAATCGCGACGCGCTGGCCCTGATCGATCACCATCAGTTTCTGGTCGCGCACGCTGATAATGACGCGAGGCGGAATGGTGGATTCGGTGCTGGCAAACAAATCGACGCTCGCTGAACCGAGAAGAACACAGGCTAGAAAGCTAAGGCGGAAATGCATGGGCGGCTTATTTAGCGAAGACCGTGCAGCGTGTCACGCAGGAAATGCAACTTCCCGCGGGCTAGGAAAATTAATTCGAGGCCACCACTGGGCGAGGGAGGAAAGAGCGACGTAAAGGAATCCGCATTGAAACATGACGAGGAAGGGCAAGGTAAAATACTGCTCGTGGGCCACGGCATACCAGACAATGTAGCTAAAGTAAATCGCGAAACCGACTTCAACGATCGGCAGGACTGATTTGAGCGGCATGTAACGGCACGATCGCCAGGTCTGTCGTTTGTTCTCAATGCCGTATTTCGGGGTGCGTGTGAATTCCGACGGATGGTTGAAGACAGCCTCGAGCACGGCGCGGGCGTTGTTGATCGAAAGACCGACGCCGAGAGCGATCAACGCCGGCAGCAATAGAATTTCCTTCATCCAGGTACGCGGGTGCAGTTCGCGCTGTGCGCAAATGTAGAACACCGCCACGGAGACCGAAGCGGAGAGAAAAATCGGAACGTCGAGCAGAAACATGCGTAGCCAGCCGGACTGCGGGCCGCCCGCCGAAGGATGTATAAGGACGCAGAGACAGGCGAGCAGCAGATAGGCAAAATTTGAAGTCAGATGGCCGGTCGCCTCGATTTTGATCGGCAAGGGCAGCCCGCTGCGCCAGATGCGGGGCAACAATTTCTTGCAGGTCTGGATCGAGCCTTTGGTCCAGCGATGCTGCTGTGATTTGAAACCATTCATATCCACAGGCAATTCGGCCGGTGTCACGACATCGGTGAGAAAAACGAATTTCCAGCCGGCGAGCTGGGCGCGATAGCTAAGGTCGAGGTCTTCGGTGAGAGTGTCATGTTGCCAGCCGCCCGATTCCGCGATGCAAGATTTGCGCCAGATTCCAGCCGTGCCGTTAAAATTAAAGAAGCGCCCGCTCCGGCTGCGCGCGACTTGCTCGAGGAGCAAATGACCATCGAGAAACATGGCCTGCACGCGGGTAAGAAGGGAATAGCCCCGGTTGATGTGACCCCAGCGCGTCTGGATCATGCCAACTTTCGGATCCGTGAAAAAGTGAACGGCCGACCTGAGCAACTCGGGTTGCGGCACAAAGTCGGCATCGAGGATACAAACGAAATCGCCGCGAGCCGTGGCCAGCCCCGCCTCAAGCGCCCCCGCCTTGTAGCCGACGCGATCGGTTCGATGGATCAACTCGACGTCGAAGCCGCGCTCGGCCAGTTTTTGCGCGCAGGAAGCGGTCAGATACCTGGTCTCGTCAGTGGAATCGTCGAGCACCTGGATTTGCAAACGCTCCCGCGGGTAATCGAGTTCGCTGACCGATTTGAGCAGGCGTTCGACGACATAGATTTCGTTGAAGAGCGGCAACTGCACGGTGATGACCGGGAGTTGCTCGAAATGCGAGAGCGGCTGCGGCACGCGCCTCCGGTTCTTCAAGAACAGGTAAACGATGAAATACCGGTGCAATCCGTAACCGGAGAGGCCGATGAGGACACTCAGGTAGCAGAATGTCCAGACTACATCCACAAGGCTTCCTTCCATAACGATACTAGACGGTGCCGCTGGTTAAGGCGCACAGAGGCGACATGATGCCGCTTCCGCGGGTTGGGTCAAATCAAATCTCCGTCGGAGCAGTCGCGCAATCGCTCCGCGAAGTGGGCGGGAGAAAGAGTCTCGGCGCGGCAATTTGGCCAGCGAAGCGAACGCCGCGCGCCCCACATCCGAATTGAATTTGCTGAGATGGACGATTGATAATTGCCGCCAGCGCGTCGGGCGAAGGTGGCATGCGAAGTTGCACCGGTATGAAATCGCCGGTTGCTTCGCCCACGAAGCAGCCGAAAACTGACCGGGCAGTCGGATCGAAATCGTGCAAGAGCAAGACAAACTGCGGAGCAGGCCTGGGGGGCGCTTCGAGCGCCTCAATGTCGTCATCGCCATCCTGATTGCGGGTTGGGTGCCTTCGATTCTGATGCTGGGGGTCTCTTACACGATCCTAACCAAAACGCTCGAATCAAAGATCCAGCGCGATCGCCAGAGTTTCGTCCAACTCATTGCGCATCTCGTTGGGGACGATCTTGCTCGGAGCGGCGAGATCGTCGCATTTTACCAAACCAACCCGGCGGTCACGAAGATCTTCACCGCGCGCTATCCCGATGTGGCGGCAAAAAAGTGGCTTCAGGAGACCTATTTCAGCCACCCGCGTATCGACGGGATGTTCATTACGACAGCCGACGGCCGTCTCATAGCTTCGGTACCGCCGGACGATCCGGCGAGGATGCTGGACGATCGAATCTCGAGATCGTGGCTGGCGGCCGCGCGCACGACACAAGGGTACTACGTCTCGCCAGTGCACCCGCGCTCACCGGACAACCGGCTCGTTACCGACCTCGTTAGTGCAATTCGGGGACCGGATCAGATGACGATCGGATTCATCGGCGTCTCCGTCCTGGTCGAACGCATTGGGCGTCGGCTTTCCACGATCGATCTCGCCGACCAAGCGAAGTGTCAGATTGTCGATCAGAACGGTGCCGCACTTTTCAGCGATGATTTCAAGGCGAATCCAAATCCCATTTCGGGCTCCACAAAGGCACTGATTAACGATATTCGCTCCGACAAAACCGGCCACATTGAACAGCGAGGAAAACTCTATTCCTCCGCGCCCGTTGAACCAACCGGCTGGATCACGTTTGTCGAGCAGCCACGCTCAGTCGCCTACAGGCCAGTCAGGGATCTGCTCGAAAGAATGACTGTGCTCGCCACCTGGTTGATCGTCGCGACCGGAATCATTGCCTGGCTGGCCGGAAAGTATTACCGGCGGCAGAGAGAAGCGGCCGCACGTATTGAGCGCGAGGTGATTTTCAACGACAAAATTCTGGCCAATATGCCGAGCGGCATTGCGTTGGTCGATCCCGAGACACGACGGTTCCTCCAAGCGAACGAAGCGTTCGAGCAAATGGCACGGCAGTTTGGGAATCTGTCGCCGGAAAAGGAAATGCGCGACGCGACCTACCAGGACGTGAGCATCGCGCCGGCCGAGGCGATTGAGAAAGTGCTCTCCTTTGGGACGCCCTTTCAGCTCGTCGAGCAACCGCTTGTGGATCGCGCCGGCATGACAAACTTCGTAAACGTGAATTTGCTGCGCCTGCAGGATTCCAAGCAGACCGTGCAAGGTGTGCTTTTCCTCGTGGAAGATAAGACGCGCGACGTGCGCCTGCGCCAGGAATTGATTCTGGCAAATGCGGCGAAAGATCAATTTCTGGCCTTGCTCTCGCACGAATTGCGCAATCCGCTTTCGCCGGTCATTGCCATGGTGGGCGAACTGGAAGCACGTTCATCGGACGATCCCGCGGTTCGTCAGCCGCTCGCCATTATCCGGCGAAATGTGGAGCTGGAAGCGCGCTTAATCGACGATCTCCTCGATGTGACCCGCATCGCGAAAGGCAAACTCCAGCTCAGTCTCGAAGTAACCTCTATTCACGAAACCTTGCGGCGCGCTTACGAAATTTGTCGGGAGGACATCCTGCAAAAGGATCTCGAGTTTGAGTTCCGGCTTCGGGCGGAAAACGAATATGTCAACGGCGACCCGGCGCGACTCCAACAGGTCTTTTGGAACCTGATTAAGAATGCGGTGAAGTTCACGCCGCAGGGTGGAAAAATCACCGTCGAAACGACTAACCCGAGCGACGATCATATCGCGATCCGGACAATCGACACCGGAATTGGAATCGGACGCGAAAAGATCGAAAAAATTTTTAATGCTTTCGAACAGGGTCAGAGCTCGATCACGCGCAAATTCGGCGGCCTTGGCTTGGGGCTTGCGATTTCAAAAGCCATGGTCCGGGCACATAGCGGAACGCTTTCTGTCGAGAGTGCCGGCCCGGGAAAAGGTTCGATTTTCAGCGTCATTCTCAAGACAGTGCCCACGCCTGCAGCGCCGAAATCATCCGCGCCGCCTGGTTCACCGAGCGAGGATCAGACAGAGCCGTCACGCAAGGGTCATCTGCTGGTGGTGGACGATCATCAAGACACCTGTCTTGGGATGAAGATGCTACTGGAGCGCCGCGGGTATCGGATCACCCTCGCTCATACAGCGGATCAGGCGATTAAGGAGGCACGGCGCGAGAAATTTGATTTGCTGATCAGCGACATCGGCCTGCCCGATCGCAGCGGCTACGAACTGATGAAAGAGCTCCGAGCGACAAATTCGCTGCGCGGGATCGCGCTGAGCGGGTTCGGAATGGAAAACGACGTCAGCCAGGCTCGCGCTGCCGGTTTCTCGGAGCATCTCACCAAGCCGATCAACTTCGACCGGCTGGACGAAGCGATTCGAAATCTGCTCGTCGAATAAAGGCGCCAAACGTCACGCAGTCGGCAACCGCGCATCCACCAGGCAGCAAATGACGTGGAGCAAAAATTTATGCGCCTCCTGAATTCGTGCCGTCGTCTCACTGCGCACGAGGAGCTCGATTTCCGCCATTCCTTTCGCCGGTCCGCCGCTTCGACCGAGCAACGCCACTGTCCTTAGGCCACGTGAATTTCCCTCTTCCAAAGCGCGAAGGATATTTTTCGAGTTGCCGCTCGTCGTGATGGCGACCAGAACATCGCCTTTTTGCCCAAGTCCCGCGACCTGCCGAGCGAAGACTTCGTCGTAGCCGTAATCGTTGCCAATTGCGCTCATCAAGCTGCCGCCCTGCGCGAGGTTGAGCGCCGGATAGGGCCGCCGATCCGTCACGAAGCGGCAACCGAATTCTGCCGAAAAATCGGCGCCGTCCGCTGCGCTACCTCCGTTGCCGCAAACCAGCAATTTCCGCCCCGCGCACAAGCATCCCGCCATCGCGTCAACTGCTCGGGTAACCGGGTGGGCAAGCTCTTGCAACGACTCAAAGGTGTCACAGGCGGCGCGGATCGATTCCTGCAAAAAATTCGCAATGTCGGCCATGGGTTCTCTCCAGTTTTGGATGAGGAAATCTTGCTGCCGATACAATTGGGGAACCGGAGTTGCAACCGATTATCCGAAGCACTTTCTATGTCCCGGATCACCATGCCACCTGACCGAGACCTCATTTTTCTTGATTTCCCGAGGTTATTTGTTGTAGAAGTGAAACCAGAGTAATCGGGTTGGAGCGTGAACATGCGACCATCCTTTTTTAGGGAGCGTTGATCCCTTTTGCCTAAGGCCAGAGGAATCAGCGTTTCGGGAGTACTCGAACAAAAGGGGCGTGATTCGTGCTTCGATGCGTCGGAGGCGCCTGGAATGCCGTTGAGATTCGATTTCGGTATACAGAAATTCCAAAACTTCATAAACTCGGGGAGGTATCAGCATCTACCACTTATTCTCATGAGAGACTTATCCAGCGCAGAGAACGGTCTCAAAGATTCCGGCAAATCACAGTCGACCCCTCCCGTGACGCTCTCGGTGATTTTTCCAGCCTTCAACGAGGAAGCTAACATCCGGTGTACCGTGGAGGCAGCCCGGCTGGTGCTTCCAAAACTGGCACAGACCTGGGAAATCATCCTGGTCAACGATGGAAGCAGGGACGCAACGACACCGATGTGCGATGAACTCGCCGAACAATACCCGGAGGTACGGGCGATTCATCACGTGGAGAATCGCGGTTACGGGGCCGCGCTCAAAAGCGGGATTCTCGCGGCGCGCTACGACTACATTTTCTTTACCGACTCGGATGGACAGTTCGATTTGCAGGAACTCGAAAACCTCATCGAGTGGGCAGGCCACTACGAGATTGTGACCGGCTACCGGGCCAAGCGGCAAGATCCGCCCCATCGTCTTATCAACGCCTGGGGTTGGAAGACTCTCGTCCGAATGGTGCTCGGAGTGAAAGTCCGTGATATCGACTGTGCCTTTAAGATTTTCCAACGTTCAGTTTTCGACCGGGTGCAAATCCGTTCCGTTGGTGCGATGGTCAATACCGAAATTCTGGCGCAGGCCAAAAGCTTCGGAATGCGGATTCACGAAGTGAAAGTGAGCCATTATCCACGGCGGGCCGGGAAACCGTCCGGTGCGAATTTACGTGTGATCGCGAAGGCGTTCCGGGAACTTTTCCGGCTCTGGGGACAGCTACGCAATGTTACTCATGAGCAGCCCGGGCTGTTTCGCACAGAAGCGGCGCTGGCGGAGGCGCCTTCGTTTCAGCACGAAAACGGATATGACTCGGTGCGAGGGGGGTCGACGGTGTTGGCCGGTCGCCTGAACGTCGAGCAAGCGGGTCGGTCAGCCGCGCGTAATCGCTGTTTTGTTGATTGAAGACCACCGGTCCGGTCTGAACTTTTCCGCAAATTGTTAGGCGAAATGGATCGGGGCCGTTTCCGCTGCGTGTTTATTGGCGCAGCATCTGCTAATTTCAGCCTGCTCACGCCATCATGTTGAAAGGCCTTTTCTCCGGTCAATCTGCCGATGAAATTCCGGCCGAGACTTCGCGTGCGCCGACCAATGGTTCGCGCCGCCGCGTCATGGTCATCGGGCTCGATTGCGCGGCGCCCGAGTTGATTTTCGACCGTTGGCTCGATGACCTGCCGAACTTGAAGTCGCTTTACGAAAGCGGAATGCATGGTGACCTCCGTTCGTGCGATCCGCCGATCACAGTGCCGGCCTGGTCGGTCATGATGTCCTCGAAAAGCCCCGGCCGGCTCGGGGTCTACGGTTTCCGCAATCGTGCCGATCACTCCTACGATCGCTACTCGATCGCCAACTCGCTTGCGATCAAGGAAGACCGGCTTTGGGAAATTCTCTCACGGAAGGGCAAGCGCTCCATCGTCATCGGCGTACCGGGAACGTATCCTCCGAAACCCCTCAACGGCACGATGGTGACTGATTTCCTGACGCCAGATATTTCTTGCGAATACACCCATCCACCAGAGTTCAAACAGGAGATCGAGCGCGTTGTCGGAGAATACATCCTCGATGTCCGCGACTTCCGCTCCGGCAACAAGGAAAAGATTCTGGCCGACATCTACGAGATGACCCGAAAGCGTTTCCAACTCGCGCGCCATCTTCTGGCCAAGGATGACTGGGATTACTTCATCATGGTGGAAATGGGCACCGACCGCATCCATCACGCCCTTTGGGATAACATGGACCCAGCGCATCGATTCTACGAGCCGGGGAATAAGCTCGAGAGCGCGATTCACGACTATTATAAGGAGGTCGACCGCGAGATTGGCGAGCTCTTGAATTTTGCCGATGAGAACACGGATGTTTTGGTGGTATCCGATCACGGGGCAAAGCGGATGGACGGCGGTATCTGTGTGAACGAATGGCTCATGGCCAATGGCTATCTGGTTTTGCAGGAAAAGCCGACCAGTGTAGTTCCGTTTTCCAAGGTAAAGATCGATTGGTCACGCACGAAGGCGTGGGGCGACGGCGGTTATTACGCTCGCGTCTTTCTCAACGTCGCCGGGCGCGAACCGGAAGGCACGATTGCGCCGGAGGATTACGAGAAGGTGCGGGATGAGCTTATCGCCGGGCTGAAATCAATCCCGGACGAAAACGGTCGTGACATCGGCACGCAGGTTTACCGTCCCGAAGAACTCTACAAAGAAGTGCGCGGCGTGGCCCCGGACTTGATCGTCTATTTCGGCGACCTCTACTGGAGGTCCGTCGGCACGATCGGCGGCGGTAAGTTGCACACGTTCGAAAACGACACCGGCCCGGACGGCGCGAACCACGCGCAAAACGGCATGATCTTATGGCGACCTGCGGGGAGCACTCGAGGTCCTCGTCAAATCGAGGGCGCGAAGATCACTGACGTGGCACCGACAGTTCTGGAGATCTTGGGACTGGCCATTCCGCAGGACATGGAGGGCAAGCCGCTCGTAAACTAAAGCGCGGGCTTTTCGCCGGACAATGACTCCACAACCGAAGAACTTCCTCAGTCAGATCAAGATGGTGCGCGCTCGAACGCCGCTTCGCTTGAGCTTCGGCGGGGGAGGAACTGATGTTTCGCCCTATGCGGACACGCACGGCGGTTGTGTCCTCAATGCCACTATCTCACGCTACGTTTACGGAACGCTGGTGCCAAAATCCGAACGCTCGATCGGCTTTCGCTCTTTCGATTATGGGACGGTCGTCTATTGGACCCAGGAGGAGCATTTCCAATTCGACGGGCAGATGGATCTCGTCAAAGGGGTGCTCAAACGCTTTGAACTCGACAAATTCCGAACCGACGGTTTCGACCTATTCGTTCATGCCGACGCTCCACCCGGATCCGGTCTTGGCAGTTCTTCCACTTTTACCGTCGCGTTGATCGGGCTTTTCCGGGAGCTACTCGGGTTGCCGATCACTTCGAATGGAATGGCTCAATTGGCCTACGACATTGAGCGCAACGACGTCGGAATCAAAGGCGGCCGTCAGGACCAATGGGCCGCCGCCTTTGGCGGCTTCAATTTCATGGAATTCAACGGCGAAGAAGTCGTCGTGACGCCGTTACGGCTGAGCGAATACCTGATCAACGAACTGGAATACAACCTCATCCTTTGCTTCACGGGTAGTCGCGAATCTCAGCCGATCATCGACAGCCAGATGGAAAGCGCGAAAAACAACGAAGCGGCGCCGCTCGCCGCGATGGATCAGGTAAAGGCGATCGCCTACGAAATGAAAAAGGCACTTCTCGCGAGCGATCTCGATCGCTTTGGCGAGATGTTGCACGAAGGTTGGCGGCAAAAGAAGCAGATGGCCAAAGGCATCACCACGCCGCGTATCGATGAGCTCTACGAAGAGGCGCGCAAAGCGGGAGCGATTGGCGGCAAGATCACCGG
>Ga0207645_10002113_pt1 | contig 15906 bp, 10 predicted proteins | sample KBSM53metaG_FD_184331 | JGI IMG/M metagenome (GOLD analysis project Ga0207645, IMG submission 184331) | Miscanthus rhizosphere microbial communities from Kellogg Biological Station, Michigan, USA - KBS M5-3 metaG (SPAdes) (version 2) | ecosystem: Host-associated > Plants > Roots > Rhizosphere >...
TACGCCCCATGACGTGTTCGACGGCGGCCCGGTAGACCCGAGCGAATAGCCGTCAGCGGATCGCCAGACAACGTCGGTCGTGTTCTTGAACGTGACCTTGACGCCGATGGTGGCGCCCGCGGGTGCCGTGCCCGGCACCTGTTGCGACACGAACTGGGCGGCCGTCGAGACGACGATCGTCGCAGCGGGCGTCTCCTCGCCGAACGTGCCGTGCGTTTGCGACAGCATCCGGAACTGGAACGGTGCCGTCGCAGCGAATCCGCACGACAACGGCTTGACGACGAACGCGAACGTCACGTCTTCGCCCGGCAGCACGTCGTGCGGTAGCAGCACGCGGTTGCCGCTGTACATCCCGTGCGGGTTGTCCTGGATGCACCAGTAGTAGTTGTCCTGCGGCCGCTGCGTGGCGAGAAAGACATCGCCTTGCGCGGCGATCCACGCGGCCGTTCCGGTATTGCGCATCGTCACGGACGCGCTGGACGGCTTGAAGACCTCGACCAGCGCCGGGACGTTCTGCGCCACGTACACGGCCGCATAGGCGTCGGCCGCACGCGCCACCGCAGGCGACAACGTCGCCGCGATGACGCACGCAAGCGCCAATCGGCCGACCGTCGCCGCGCATCGCCTCGCCAGTGCTTTCAGGATGTAACTGTGCATCGCATCGACCGCTTTCCGATCCGATTGTGCCAGAGCGCAACGCGGGGGAGAGCCTGGTTGTTCGCTGGATCGCGTTCGCAATGCCCGGACGAATCCGGAATGCTCCGTGCGGACATCTAACCGGCGGGCGATTGCACCTGCGTGGCGATCGGCGAATGCGTTTCGCTTAAGCTACGCGGCTGTTTTGGCCGGTCGCTGCTCCGCGCCACTGCTTCATCCATCCAACGAGGCCCCGATGCCGTTTGCGCTGACGATCTCCGGTCTGTCCAAAACCTATCCCAACGGCGTACGCGCGCTCGACGGCGTGTCCCTGACGATACCGACCGGCATGTTCGGCCTGCTCGGGCCCAACGGCGCCGGCAAATCGACGCTGATGCGCACACTGGCCACGCTGCAGGAGGCCGACGCGGGCACCGTTCAGATGGGCGACATCGACGTGCTGCGCGACAAGGCAGCCGTCCGGCGAACGCTCGGTTACCTGCCGCAGGACTTCGGCGTCTACCCGAAGGTGTCGGCGGAAGAATTGCTCGACCATCTGGCGCGCCTCAAGGGGCTGACCCAGCGGCGACAGCGCAGCGAGACGGTGGCCACGCTGTTGCGGCAGACGAATCTGTACGACGTGCGGCGCAAGGCGCTCGGCGGATTCTCGGGCGGGATGCGGCAGCGGTTCGGCATCGCGCAGGCGCTGCTTGGCAACCCGCGGCTCATCATCGTCGACGAGCCGACGGCCGGCCTCGATCCCGAGGAACGCGTCCGCTTCCACAACCTGCTGGCGGAGATCGGCGAGAACGTCATCGTCATCCTGTCGACGCACATCGTGTCGGACGTGTCGGACCTCTGCGGACGGATGGCCATCATCAACCAGGGACGCGTGATGCTCGCCGGAAGTCCGGCCGACTTGACGCGCATGCTCGAAGGGCGCGTCTGGCAGAAGGCGATCGATCGCACCGCACTGGACGCTGCGCGATCGTCGTTTCCGGTCATTTCGACGCGCCTGCTTGCGGGGCGCACGCTGGTGAATGTCGTCGCCGACGCGCCGCCCGCGCCCGGATTCGCCGCCGTCGAGCCTACGCTCGAAGATGTCTACTTCGCTGCCATCGCCGGCCGGCTCCAGGCGAGCGTGCCGGTGCGGGAAGTGGCATGAGCGCGTTGCTTGCGATCGCCTGGTTCGAGTTCCGTACACGCGTCAAGCGGATCTCGACGTGGGTGTATTTCCTCGTCTTCTTCGCGCTGGCCATGCTGTGGACCGCTGCGGCGGGCGGTGCGGTTCCGAATGCCATCGTCGCGTTCGGCAGCGGCAAGGTGTGGGTGAATTCGCCGTACGCAATTGCGCAGACCGTCGCGTTTCTCGGGATGGCCGCGCTGACGATCGTCGCCGCGGTCATGGGCCGGGCGATCCAGCAGGATTTCGAATATCGCGTCGAACCGTTCTTCTTTTCGGCGCCGATCAGCCGCCGCGATTATCTCGGCGGACGCTTCCTGGGTGCCGTCGCCGTGCTGGTCGTCATATTGTCGAGCATTCCGCTCGGCGGCATCGCCGGATTGCTGGTGCCGGGAGTCGATACCGATCGCGTCGGTCCGATGCGCCTCGCAGCGTACGTGGCGCCTTATGCCACGATGCTCGTGCCGAACGTCGTCGTGCTCGGCGGACTGTTCTTCTGCATCGCGGCGATGACGCGCCGGATGTTGCCGGTTTACATCGCGAGCGTCGTGCTGTTGATCGGCTATCTCGCCGCGCGGGGGCTGTTGCGCGATATCGACAACAAGACGCTCGCCTCGATGCTCGATCCGTTCGGCGTGACGGCGAACTCGACGCTGACCGAGTACTGGTCCATCAGCGAGCGGAACACGCGACTCGTCCCGCTCGAGGGTGTGCTGCTGTGGAACCGGCTGCTTTGGATGAGCATCACAGGCGTCGTTCTGGCGTTTTGCAGCTACCGGTTCACGTTCACGCAGCCTGTCACGCGACGCAGGACGGTGCAGGAAACCGATCCGGTCGCAGGCGTTCGAACGGCGGCGCCCGCCCCGGTAGAAGCGTCGAGCGCGAGCGCCAGCGGACCACGCCATCCGCTGCGACTGCTGCCACGGATGGCGTGGCTCAATTTTCGCGAGACGGTCAAGAACGTCTACTTCGGTGTCATCGCGCTCGCGGGCGTGCTGTTCTGCATTGCGACCAGCACGACGGCCGGCAGCGTGTTCGGAACGGTGACGTGGCCTGTCACGTACCAGATTCTGGAGCTCGTATCCGGCACGTTCGCCATCTTCGTTCTGGTGATCATCACGTTCTACGCCGGGGAGCTCACGTGGCGCGAGCGCGAGACGCGGCTCGACCAGATCCACGACGCGCTGCCGATCCCCACGTGGTTGCCGTTTCTCGCGAAGCTGCTCGCGTTGGTGCTCGTGCCGGTCCTGTTGCAGGCCGTACTGATGCTGTGCGGCCTCGGCATCCAGACGGCAAAAGGCTATGGGCATTACGAGCTCGGGCTGTACGTCGAATGGCTGTTCGGGCTGCAGCTCGTCGATTACTGGCTGGTGTGCGTGCTCGCGCTCGTCGTGCATTCGCTCGTCAATCAGAAGTACGTCGGCCACCTGATCATGATCGTCTATTTCATCGCGCTGTCGTTCAGCGATCTCCTGGGCTACGAGCACAACCTCTACAAGTACGGCGCGAACGGCAACTTCACGTACTCGGACATGAACGGGTTCGGACACTTCCTGAAGCGCATCGCCGCCTTCGACGCCTACTGGGCGGCCGCCGCGGTGCTGCTGGCCGTCGCCGGCTACGTGTTCTGGATCCGCGGCACGGCCAGCGACTGGCGCGCGCGGCTGCGGATCGCCCGCACGCGCTTCACGCCACCGGTCAGAGCGGTCACAGCCGCCGGCGCGGTCGCGATGGCCGGATTCGGCGCCTACATCTTCTACAACACGAACATCCTGAACACGTACGTGACGACGCACGACCGGGAGCAGCGCCAGGCCGACTACGAGAAGCAGTACAAGTCGCTCGCCAATCAGCCGCAACCAAAGATCACGGACGTCACCGTGACGGTCGACCTCTATCCTTCCGAGCAGCGCGTGCGCATGCGCGGCCGCTACGCACTGCAGAATCGCAGCGGGCAGCCGATCGACTCGGTTCACCTGCTGTTCCTGCAGTCCGATCGGCTGCGGATCAATACGCTGCAGTTCACCGCACCCGCGCAGATCGTCACCGACGATCGCGCCACGGGGCTGCGCAGTTATCGACTCGCGACACCGCTCGCCCCGGAGGCTACGCTCGCACTCGACTTCGATCTCGAGATTCCGACGCAGGGATTCACGAACGCGATGTCGACGACCGACGTCGTCTACAACGGTTCGTTCATCAACGGCCAGGCCGTGCTCCCCGTCGTCGGCTACGACGAGCGCGTGGAGCTCGTCACGGACCGCGACCGCAAGAAATACGGATTGGCACCGAAGGAACGGATGCGGCCACGTGACGACCCCGTCGGATTGCAGCGCAACGGGCTTGCGGCCGACGCCGACTTCATCGCCTTCGATGCGACCGTCGGCACCGAGCCCGATCAGTTCGCGATCGCGCCGGGTTACCTGCAGCGCGAATGGACGGAGAACGGGCGCCGCTATTTCCATTACCGGATGGACAGCCCCATCCTCAATTTCTTCGCGTTCCAGTCGGCCCGCTATGTCGTGCGCAACGACCGCTGGAACGACGTTGCGATCGGCGTCTACTACCATCCCGGCCACGATTACAACGTTGATCGGATGATCGCCGCGACGAAGGCGGGGCTCGACTATTTCACGGCGGCCTTTGGTCCTTATCAGCACAAGCAATTCCGGATCATCGAGTTTCCGCGTTACCAGACGTTCGCGCAGTCGTTCCCGAACACGATTCCGTATTCCGAAGGCATCGGATTCATCGCGCGCGTGCGCGACGACGACCCGGACGACATCGACTACCCGTACTACGTGACGGCACACGAGCTCGCGCACCAGTGGTGGGGCCACCAGGTACCCGGCGCCGACGTGCAGGGCGAGACGATGCTCGTCGAGACGCTCGCGCAGTACTCGGCGCTGATGGTGATGAAGCAGAAGTATGGCGATGCGAAGATGCGCCGCTTCCTGCGCTACGAGCTCGATCGCTACCTGATCGGCCGCAGCGGCGAGCAGAAGAAGGAGCTGCCCCTGTCGCGCGTCGAGAACCAGCCCTACATCCACTATCGCAAGGGCAGCCTCATCATGTACGCGCTGGCCGACTACATCGGCGAGGCCAACCTGAACCGCGCGATCCGCGCGTATCGCGACGAGTGGGCGTTCAAGGGCCCGCCGTTTTCGAGCACGACGCACCTGATCGCGAAGATCCGCGAGGTGACGCCGCCCGACCTGCAGTACGTGCTCGACGACTTCTTCGATACGATCACGCTGTACGACAACCGCGCGCAAAGTGCAGCGGCAAAGGCGCTGCCGGACGGCCGCTACGAGGTGACGCTGACGGTAGTGGCCCGGAAGCGCAAGGCCGACGATCTCGGCCACGAAGACGAGGCGCCGCTCCACGACTTGATCGACATCGGTGTGCTCGGCGCCGAAGGCGAGCCGTTGTTCCTCGAAAAGCGCAGGATCGATCGCGAGCAGACGTCATTTACGGTCGTCGTCGGCAAGCGACCCGCGCGTGCAGGCATCGACCCGTACAACAAGCTGATCGACCGCAGTCCGAAGGACAACACCGTCGCGGTGACGGTCGAGTAATCCTCGAGCCCCGGCGCGGGCCGCGGATGCGCGCGCGGGGACGGACGTGCTAGCGCGCGAGCTTCTCCTTCGCGAGCTTGAATTGCTTGTTGTATGCGTCGAGCACCTGCGTGATGTGTTTCGGATCTTCGGAGTTGGCCAGTTCCATTTCCGAAATCCCGGTGTTCTCGCAATTGACGATCGTGCCGCTCTTGCCGCGCCAGCGCGGGTTGGTCACTTCCATGTTGATCCGGCAGCGAACGACCTTTTCCGGCTTGTCCCAACCATTGGCCGCGTCGGGGTTCCCCTTGTAGCCCAGCTTCTCGAATGCGGCCATCACATCGGACATTCGCTTCAGCACCCGCGCATCGTAGTTCGGATCGTTGCGCCAGAACTGGGATTCGAGAAAAACCTTGTTGCCGCCCGCGTCGCGCATGTAGACGTACGGAGTGAGCTTCTTTGCGGCCTCGTCCGCGGCTCCGGACGGTTGCGCCAGTACAGCGCCTGCGGTCAGCGCCAGCACGACGCCGGCAAGAATGGTCGTTTTCGACATTGAAAGCTCCTCGCTTCAGGTGGCAGGGTGCCTCTTAGAATGCAAAGTATGCCGTGAGTTCGTCGCGCCCGCATGCGTGGCCGGGCCGGAGCGCTGTGTCGTACAAGTTTCCCCCTTTGTTACCGGTTCTGCAGCGCTACGCAGCTCGCACCCGGCCACGGGGCGAAAACGGTTGCGCGCAGGTTCGCTAAGACGCTACCGTCCACCGTACTCGTGGACGATACCCATCCATTGCCGCACGCGTCGCTGTTTTCGACGTTCGAAGCCCTCGCGGCGACTGCGGGCGCGCGCGAGGCGCTGCTCGAGCCGGGCCGCGAGCCGCTGCGCTTCGCCGATCTGCCGGAGCGGCTCCGCGACATCCGCGACAGCTTGGCAAGCCATGGCATCGGCCGCGGTGATCGCGTTGCAAGCGCGCTGCCGCGTGGTGCCGACACGGCGGTCTGCTTCCTGGCTGTAGCGAGCTGCGCGATCCACGTCCCGCTGAATCCTGCTTATTCGGAAGCCGAATTCACGCGCTACCTCGCCAAGCTTCGTCCCGCGGCCCTGATCGTCGCCGCGCACGATTCCGCGGCGCGCAGCAGCGCCGCCGCGCTCGGGATTCCGATCGTCGATCTGGTTGCGGACGAGCGCGAGCCGCCAGGCGCGTTCGAGCTTCGCCATCATGAGACGCGCGACCCCGTCGATCCTGCGTGGAATACGCACGACGACGTGGCGCTCGTGCTGCTGACGTCCGGCACGACGTCGGAGCAGAAGTTCGTGCCGATCCGCCAGCGCCATCTGCTAGCGTACGCCCGGGCGAGCGGCGAGTTCTACCAACTCGGCCCGCGCGACCGCGGCCTGCACGTGATGCCGATGTTCCACGGGCACGGCCTCAAATCCTCGCTGCTCGTTCCGCTCGCCAACGGCTCGGGCGTGATCTGTACGCGCGAATTCGACGTCGGGTCGTTCTTGCGGCAGGTGACCGAAATGGACGCGACGTGGTATTCCGCCGCTGCGGCGATCCATCAGGCGATCCTGCAGCGCCTCGACGGGAATCGCGACGCCATTCGCGGTGCACGGCTTCGCTTCATGCGGTCGGGTTCGGCGCGCCTCGATCCGAAGGTGATGACCGGACTCGAGAACGCGTTCGGCGCACCGATGCTCGAGCGCTACGGCATGTCCGAGACGTGCACGCTGACGAGTCACGCGCTGCCACCGCACGTTCGCAGGGCGGGCACCGTCGGGACCGCCATGTTCAACGACGTTGCGATCATCGACGCGTCGGGCAACGCAGTGTCCGAAGGCACGCTCGGCGAGATCGTCGCGCGCGGCCCCGGCGTCATCGACGGGTACTTCGACGATCCGGTGGCCACCGCGGCCGCGTTCGTCGACGGCTGGTTTCGCACCGGCGACCTGGGTCGGCTCGATCGCGACGGGTATCTGACGTTGTGCGGACGGATCAAGGATGTCATCAATCGCGGCGGCGAGAAGATCGGAACGGGCGAAGTCGAAAGCGTGCTGCTCGGGCATCCGGCAGTAGCGCAGGCGTGCGTGTTCCCGATCCCGCATCCCACGCTGGGCGAGGAGGTTGCCGCTGCCGTCGTCCTTGCGCCGAGCATGCGCGTCAACGAGCGCGAACTGCGGTCGCACGCGGCCCGGATGCTGACCGGCTTCAAGGTTCCGCGGCGTATCGCCGTCCGCACGGCGCTTCCCGTCAACGCAACGAGCAAGGTCGGCCAGGCGGAGATCGAGCGTATTCGCAGCGACATGCTGAACGACGCTGCACGAGCGGTCGACGTTACGCCGGTGCCGTGGACCGTGCTCGAGCGGCAGATCGCCACGCTGTGGGCCGATGCACTGGACATCGCAGTCGGCGACATCGGCCGCGACGACGACTTCTTCCTGCTCGGCGGAGACTCGCTGCAGGTCTACGAGCTCTTCGTGCACCTGCGCAGTCGCTACGGCATTGCGGTGGGGCTTGCCGATCTCTTCGATGATGCGTCGACAGTGGCCGGGATGGCGCGGATGGTCGAGCGAAGCAGCGACGGCTCGACCGCGGCGCGCGGCGCGCGCCGGCTCGTCCCGATCAAGGAGGACGGCGACTGGCCGCCGCTGTTCGCCCTGCCGGGCAGCGGTGGCAACCCCGTCGGTTATGTGCACCTCGGGCGGCTCCTCGACCGGCGGCAGCCGTTGATCGGCATCGAATCGCGCGGCCTCGACGGCTCGTCGCTGCCGCTGACGCGTGTCGAGGACATTGCCAAAGACAACCTCGCGGCGATTCGCGCAGTGCAGCCGACCGGCCCGTATTTCATCGCGGGCGCCTGCTACGGCGCGCGCGTTGCCTACGAGATGGCGCGGCAGCTCGAGCAGGCCGGCGAGCGCATCGGGCTCTTGCTGATGCTCGATCCGTCGTCGCCGTTCCACGCGGCCGACGGGCGACGCCGCGGCGCGAGTGCGGAGGCCGGCGTGAAGCCGCGGACGGTGACCACGCGCTTCGTGCTGAACCGCATCCTGCTGCACGTATCGACGCTTGCCCGGCTGAAGGGCGAGGAGCGCAGCGCGTACGTTCGCGAGAAGGCAGGCGTTCTGCGCGACATCGTTCGGAGACGGGATCTCTTTCGCGGCGATCGCAGCGAGCTCCACCAGCGACTCGTCCACGCAGCGAACCGGCAGGCGGGCGGGCGTTACGTGCCGGGCCCGTTCGGCGGCCCGGTCGTGCTGTGCTTCACACGCGACCGGCCGGTCAAGGGCGCGCGCAACTATCGGCTCGACTGGCTCGACATCGTGCCGCAATGCGGCGGGCCGCGTTACGTCGCGGGCAACGACTCCGGTCAGATGCTGAGCGTGCCGCACGTCTACGAGCTGTCCGAGGCAGTGAATCGCTGGCTGCGCACCGCTCACGCGCAACCGGGCATCGACGCTCGCGTGGAGGTTGCGTGACCGGTGCTGCACCTCGAACGGTCGGACGAAAGGTCGCCGACGGTGCCGGCCTCCTGATCGCGCTGCGGATCGCAGAGCGGCTCGTCGGGCTCGCGAGCTTCTCGATCCTCGCGCGGTTCCTGGCGCCGTCCGACTTCGGCCTGCTTGCGCTGGCGACTTCCGTGATCGCCGTCGTCGAATTATTCGGACAGGCCGGCATCAACCTCGCACTGATCCAACGGCGCAGTGCGAGCCGCGCCGAGTACGACACGGCATGGACGATCGACGTGCTCGTCGGCGCCGTTGTCGCCGGCATCGTCGCAGCAAGCGCTGCATCGCTTGCCGTGCTGCTGAACGAGCCGCGCGTCGAGCGCATCCTGTATTGGCTGGCCGCTGCGAGTGTCGTCGGTGGTTTCCAGAACATCGGCATCGTCGATTTCCAGCGGTCGTTCCAGTTCGGCAAGGAGTTCAGGCTGCGGCTTTCGACGCGCGCGCTGAAGGCCATCGCAACGATCGCTTTCGCGCTGGCCTGGCGCGACTACTGGGCACTCGTCGCCGGATACGTCGCGGGCACGCTCGTGTCGTTGACGTTGAGTTACGCCATGCATCCGTATCGTCCGCGGTTCACGCTGTCGGCGATCCGACAGTTCGGCCATTTCTCCGGCTGGATGCTGGTCCGCAACATCGCCACCGGCTTGAGCGACCACCTGGTGAACCTGCTGATCGGTCGCTCGATCAGCGTTGCGGGGCTCGCGTTCTTCTCGGCGGCGCGCGAGATGGCGGAAATGGCGACGACCGAGTTGCAGGCGCCGATCAGGCGCGCGATGTTTCCGGGCTTCGCAGCCGTGAACCACGACCCCGCATTGCTGCGGCGAAGCTACGTCGACTGGACGGCCGTGATGGTGCTGCTGACGTTTCCGATTCCGATCGGGCTTGCGCTCGTCGCACCCGACGTGGTTCGCGTGCTGCTCGGCGAGCGCTGGCTGCCAGTCGTTGCGCTGCTGCAGATATTGGCGTGCGCGGGGATCTTTCGCGCCTCGGTGGCCGGCGCGCAGTTGATGCTGATCGCAATGGGCAAGCCGCGACCGGCGGCGATCGTCGCCGTGCTGCGCGCCGTGGTGCTGATTCCGCTGGTCGTCGTCGGCATCGCGCTCGCTGACGCAACGGGTGCCGCCGTGGCGATGTTCGCGATGGCGGGGATGATGTTCGTCGTCAACCTGGCGGTGGTCGTGGGCACCGTGCACGTGTCGCGAGGCGAGCTCCTCGAGGCGTCGTGGCGGCCGATCGTGGCCACACTCGTGATGGCGGCGGCCGTGCTGGCGCTGGCGCCGCTGCTGCCCGGTGACGCGAGCCTGTCCGCTGCCTTCGTCCGCCTTGCCGTCGAGTCGCTCGCCGGCCTGGTTTCATACGTGCTGGCGCTGTGGTCGCTGTGGTCGCTCGCGGGGCGGCCTGCGGGCGCCGAAGCGCACGCACTGAGTTTTGCGCGGCCGGCGCTCGGCTGGCTCGGCGTGCACTAGGGAGCCTGGGCCGCGCGGCGCTATTCGGTCGCGGGGACGCGAGATCAGTCCCGCGGCGTCGGACCAAAGCGCCGCATCGCGGCCACCTCGTGCGCGGGGACCCCTTGCAGGCGCGCGCCGGCGCGCGCGTGTCGCGTGACGACGCTGCCCCCGCCCGAGCACACACCCGGCTCGAGCTCCACGTTGTCCACGACCACGCTGCCGATGCCAAGGAGGGCGCCGGCCCCGATCGTGGCGTGACCCGCGATCGCCGTGCCGGCCGACAGCCATGCACGCGCGCCGACGTCGACGCCGTGGCTGACGTACACCAGGCTGCCGATCTTGGCGTCGGCGCCGATCGTCGTATGCGACAGCATCCCGCGGCAGATGCACGCCTGCGCACCCACGTCGACGCGATCGCCGATCCGCACGCCGGCAAGGTGCGGAAAGAACAGCCGCTCGCCGTTACGTCGGTCGTGGTACGAAAGACCCACCCAGCCGACGACGGCGTTCGGCCCGATGACGCAATCGCTGCCGATCTCACAATCGGCGTAGACGATCGCGCCCGGGGCGATTCGGCTTCGCGCGCCGACGACGACATCGGCGCCGATGCAGGCCGATGGCGCGATGCACGCACTGGCGTCGATGCGCGCCGTGGGATCGACGCCGGGTGGCGGATCGAGCGGGCGTGCGGATTCGTCCAACAGCTGCTGTACGACATCGATGAACGCCGCGCGGACGTCGTCGACGACGAGCAGCGTCTTCCCGTCACGGGGCGATGCCTCTGCGCTTGCGCGAACGAGTACGACCGCCGCGGCCGTCTTGCCGAGGCGATCGGCGGGATTCGCGTCGTCGCAAAACGCCAGCAGATCCGGTGCGGTCGACGCGAGCGACCCGATGTGCTGCACCTGCCGCTGCGCGTCGCCGAGTACGCGGCACGATGCAATCCCGGCGCCCAGTGCGCGAGCGGTCGTCGGTTGCGGCAGCGCACGTGCGAAGGCCGTCATGCGGTGCGTGTAACGCGGGGTTGCGCCACCTGTTGCGCCTGGTCGTGCTGGGCGCATTGCCGCCACACGGCCTCGCTTGGGACTGCGGCCGCGGGCATGTAGCGCGCGAGATCGACGCCGGCGCACTTGAACTTCCACAGCAGGTACGGGTGCTGCTGCTCGAGCGAAGTACGATAGAACACCGTGTGCGCGTCGTTCGTGCCGAAGGGCCGGCCGCGTAACTTCTCGAGCACCTGCCGATCGCCGCCCGTGCCGCCTGCATAGCGCGTCATCGCCCACTCGGGAAACACGTCGTTGCAGGCGAGCGTGTCGATGAAATAACAGTTCGTGTCGACGAATCCGCCTTGGCTCGCCCCGTAGACGCCGCGGCCGGGGCCGAGCGACTCCCAGGCGTCCGGGCAGAGGACGTCGCCGCTCTTCGAGTCGACGAAGTGTCGCAGCGAAAACGCCCACGCCTTCCCGGCCACGGCGGCGAGCATTGTCGCCACATGGTCGGGCGCGTACCAGTTGTCGTCGTCGAGGTAGGTAACGTGCCGCGCGTTCGCCGCATAGCTCAGGATCGTCTTCAGCGCGCCGCCGTAGTGGCTCGGGTACAGGCCGCCGTTGCGCTGCGACGTGGAATAGCCGAGATCGAGCAGGGTCAGTTCGACGTGCGAAGGCTTCTCGCCGCGCAGTTGCTCGACGAGCGCGCGGTCGCCCAACCAGCGGTCGATGCCGATCAGAACCTGGATCCGACCGCCAAATCGCTGGGCGAAGACCGATCGGACCGCCTCGGCCATGGTCGGCCTGGCGACGGTGGCCATGACGATCCCGACGTCGAACGGGGTCTGGAGGTCGGACGACATGCGGGAATGGGCGGGAATGTGAGTCGTCGTACCGGTCGGGGTGGCGGGCTGGTTTTGCGACGCGAATATACCCCAGCCGGCGGGTTGGCGGCCCGCCGAATCCGTTGACTCGATGAGACTTATCCCCCTATAATCGCGGTCTTTCGCTTTCCGGGCGGCCTTGCAAGCGGCCACCGGGCAGCGCGCGTACCCGGTCCGCAGCGGTCTTGCGGATTGCGGCGCAAAGGTGGCCTAAGCCGGAGCTTCGCGTGTTTTGCTGCGGAGCAGGGTGCTTGGGCCACTTTGATTTGTGCGACATGAGCCCTGCGGTCCACGCGCCTCGCGCCGGATGCGCACACTCAGGAAAACCAGAGCGGACACATTAGATGCCAACCATCAATCAACTCGTGCGGAAGGGCCGCGAGCCCACCGTGTCGAAAAGCAAGGTCCCGGCGCTGCAACAAAGCCCGCAGAAGCGCGGGGTTTGCACGCGGGTCTACACGACGACGCCGAAGAAGCCCAACTCCGCTCTGCGAAAAGTCGCCAAGGTGCGGCTCACGAACGGCTTCGAAGTCATCAGCTACATCGGCGGCGAAGGCCACAACCTGCAGGAACACTCGGTGGTGTTGATTCGCGGCGGTCGCGTCAAGGACCTGCCCGGTGTCCGCTATCACATGGTGCGCGGCGCGCTCGATACCGCCGGCGTCAAGGACCGCAAGCAATCGCGGTCGAAGTACGGCGCGAAGAAACCCAAGTCCTAACCATAACGAATTTGCCGCGCCGAATCGTCGGGCTTCGCCCGCGATTCGACGGTAGCCCAACCGAGCCAAAGTAGGGTTCTACTTTGGCTCGACGGAGTGCACATGCCCAGACGCAGAGAAATTCCGAAGCGCGAGATCCTTCCCGATCCGAAGCACCTGAACGTCGATGTCGCGAAGTTCATCAACGTGCTGATGGAGAGCGGCAAGAAGTCGGTCGCCGAACGCATCATCTACGGCGCGTTCGACCAGATCTCCAAGAAGGGCGGCAAGGATCCGCTTGAAGTCTTCAACCAGGCGCTCGCGAATTCGCGGCCGATGGTCGAAGTGAAGAGCCGCCGCGTCGGTGGCGCGAACTTCCAGGTGCCGGTCGAAGTGCGGCCCGTGCGCCGGATGGCGCTCGCGATGCGCTGGCTGCGCGAGGCCGCTCGCAAGCGCGGCGAGAAGTCGATGGGCCAGCGGCTCGCCGCAGAGTTGCTCGAAGCGTCGGAAGGTCGCGGCGGCGCCGTGAAAAAGCGCGAGGAAGTGCACCGCATGGCGGAAGCGAACAAGGCCTTCTCGCATTTTCGGTTTTGAATCCTCTGGATAAGGCTCGGGTTCAAAACCTCTAACGCAAAAAGCTTTTGAAGCGATTCTCACGAGCAGTGGGAAAAGCACTTCACTGCTCGAACATATATGCCAAGAGTCACCCCAATCGACCGGTATCGCAACATCGGCATCAGTGCGCACATTGATGCGGGTAAGACCACGACCACCGAGCGCATCCTTTTCTACACCGGCGTCTCGCACAAGATGGGCGAGGTGCACGACGGCGCAGCCGTCATGGACTGGATGGAGCAGGAGCGCGAGCGCGGCATCACGATCACGTCCGCTGCCACCACCTGCTTCTGGAAGGGCATGGACGGGACTTATCCGGAGCATCGGATCAACATCATCGACACGCCTGGCCACGTCGACTTCACGATCGAGGTCGAACGCTCGATGCGCGTGCTCGACGGTGCGTGCATGGTGTACGACTCGGTCGGCGGCGTGCAGCCGCAATCCGAAACCGTCTGGCGGCAGGCGAACAAGTACAAGGTGCCGCGGCTTGCGTTCGTCAACAAGATGGACCGCATCGGCGCGAATTTCTTCAAGGTCTACGACCAGATGAAGACGCGCCTCAAGGCGAATCCGGTGCCGATTCAGGTGCCGATCGGCGCCGAGGACAAGTTCGCCGGCGTCGTCGATCTCGTGAAGATGAAGGCGATCTACTGGGACGACTCGTCGCAAGGCATGAAGTACGAAATGCGCGACATCCCCGCCGACCTCGCCGAGATTTCGAAGGAATGGCGCGAAAAGATGCTGGAAAGCGCTGCCGAAGCCAACGAGGAGCTGATGAATCGCTACCTCGGCGACGGCGAGCTCACGGAAGCCGAGGTCAAGAACGGCCTGCGGCTGCGCACGATCGCGGGTGAGATCGTTCCGATGCTCTGCGGCTCGGCGTTCAAGAACAAGGGCGTGCAGGCGATGCTCGACGCGGTGATCGACTACATGCCCGCGCCTACGGACATCCCGCCTGTCACCGGCGAGCTCGAGAACGGCACCGAAGGTTCGCGCAGCGCGTCCGACGACGAGCCGTTCGCCGGCCTCGCGTTCAAGATCATGACGGACCCGTTCGTCGGTCAGCTTGTGTTCTTCCGCGTCTACTCGGGCGTCGTCCATTCGGGCGACAGCGTCTACAACGCCGTGAAGGGCAAGAAGGAGCGGCTTGGCCGCATCCTGCAGATGCACGCCAACGAGCGCAAGGACATCAAGGAAGTGCGCGCCGGCGACATCGCCGCGGCCGTTGGCCTGAAGGAGGCGACGACCGGCGACACGCTGTGCGATCCGGCGAAGGTGATCACGCTCGAGAAGATGGTGTTCCCCGAGCCGGTGATCCACGTCGCCGTCGAGCCGAAGACGAAGGCCGACCAGGAGAAGATGGGCATCGCGCTCAATCGTCTCGCGCAGGAAGATCCGTCGTTTCGCGTGCGGACCGACGAGGAGTCCGGCCAGACGATCATCTCCGGCATGGGCGAGTTGCACCTCGAAATTCTCGTCGACCGGATGAAGCGTGAATTCGGCGTCGAGGCGAATGTCGGCGCACCGCAGGTTGCTTATCGCGAAGCGATTCGCAAGCCGGTCGAGGTCGAAGGCAAGTTCATCAAGCAGTCGGGCGGTCGCGGCCAGTACGGCCACGTGTGGATCAAGATGGAACCGCAGGCGCCGGGCAAGGGCTTCGAGTTCGTCGACGCGATCAAGGGCGGCACCGTGCCGCGCGAATACATCCCGGCGGTGAACAAGGGCTTGGTCGAGACGCTGCCCAACGGCGTGCTGGCGGGATTCCCCGTCGTCGACGTCAAGGTCACGTTGTTCGACGGCAGTTACCACGACGTCGACTCGAACGAGAACGCGTTCAAGATGGCCGCGTCGATGGCGTTCAAGGACGGCATGCGCAAGGCGTCGCCGGTGCTGCTCGAGCCGATGATGGCGGTCGAAGTCGAGACGCCCGAGGATTTCATGGGCAACGTGATGGGCGACCTGTCGTCGCGGCGAGGTCAGCTGCAGGGCATCGAAGATCTGCCGACGGGCAAGGCGATCAAGGCGGAAGTCCCGCTGGCTGAGATGTTCGGTTATTCGACGACGCTGCGCTCGCTGTCGCAGGGACGCGCGACGTACACGATGGAATTCAAGCACTACACCGAGGCGCCGAAGAACGTCGCCGAGGCCGTCATCAACAAAAAGACGTAGGCGAGACCACCGACAGTCAGATTTTGACTCCGTGAATCGGCCGGCTCTGCCGGCGATTCGCGGCTAACTTAACCGGCCGAAAGTAGGTCTTTGCTTTCGGACGAAGGAACTGAGATGGGAAAAAGTAAATTCGAGCGTACGAAGCCGCACGTGAACGTGGGGACGATCGGGCACGTGGACCACGGCAAGACGACGCTGACGGCGGCGATCACGTCGGTGCTGTCG
>Ga0207645_10002114_pt1 | contig 15904 bp, 19 predicted proteins | sample KBSM53metaG_FD_184331 | JGI IMG/M metagenome (GOLD analysis project Ga0207645, IMG submission 184331) | Miscanthus rhizosphere microbial communities from Kellogg Biological Station, Michigan, USA - KBS M5-3 metaG (SPAdes) (version 2) | ecosystem: Host-associated > Plants > Roots > Rhizosphere >...
GGTCGAGCGCCTGACCGCAGAATTCTGGCCGGGCATCCCGGTGATCCCCATGATGTCTGCGGGTGCGACCGACGGCAGCTTCCTGCGCAATGCAGGCATTCCGACGTACGGGCACTCGGGCCTGGCCGGCGATGTCAACGACGTTCGTGCTCACGGCAAGGACGAGCGCGTGCTTGTCAAGTCGTTTCTCGATGGTCATGAGTATCTCTACCGGCTCGTCAGGGCCCTCGCGTCTGAATCGAGATGAAGGCAACGCCATCGCGTTGTTGGAGCGTTCGCACAGCGTCTTGCCGGTCGCCGCTACGCGGCTAGTTCGGGACGGGGAAGTCCCTTCCATTCGTTAGGCTTCGCAAGGACCGGAGGAGCAGGGGAATGCGGGTTCGAACAACAGGGGGCGTGACGACCGAGGAAAGGATGATGCTCATCGTCACCCTCTGGGTCGCGCTCCTCGCAGCCCCGTTCGCTGTCGAGGCCCAGCCGGCGGGGAGGGTGCCCCGGGTGGGTTATCTATCGCCGCTCTCCGGTTCTGACCCTCAGGTTCAACGTAGTCTCGATGTCTTCCGGCAAACGTTGCGCGAGCTCGGCCATGTGGAAGGCCAGAGTGTCGCGATCGAGTACCGATTCGCGGAGGGAAAGTACGAACGGCTCCCCGACCTTGCCACGGAGTTGGTCCATCTGAAGGTGGACGTCATCGTGGCGACAACGGGTGTGCCACCGGTTCAGGCTGCCCAACGAGCGACCAAGACCATTCCGATCATCATGACGGGCCCTGCTGATCCAGTAGCGGACGGACTCGTCGCCAGCCTCGCACGGCCAGGGGGAAACATCACCGGGCTGACCATCATCTCGCACGAGCTGGTGGGGAAAGAGCTGGAGTTGCTCAGAGAGGTGGTGCCCAAGGTCTCCACCGTGGGCGTCCTCTGGAATCCGACCAATCCCGGGAACGTAACCCAGTTGCGAGGGGCGGAGGCGGCGGCGCGGACCTTGGGGATGCGACTTCAACCCGTGGAGGCGCGTAGTCCCGGCGAGATCGACAGGGCCTTCGTGGCGATGACGAGAGAGCGTGCCGGCGCGCTTCTCGTTCTGCTGGACGGGGTGCTCTTGGAACAGCGAGAAATGATCGCAGAACTCGCGGCAAAGAACCGGCTGCCGGCCGTATACGGGCTGAGGCGGCATGCGGAGGCCGGAGGCTTCATGGCCTATAGCGCGAACGAGCTTGACCTGTCCCGCCGCGCCGCCAGCTACGTGGATAGGATCCTCAGGGGCGCCAAGCCCGCCGACCTCTCGGTCGAGCAACCAACCAGGTTTGAGTTGGTGATAAACATGAGAGCCGCCCGCGCCCTCGGCCTGACGCTGCCGCCGTCGCTGCTCTTGCGAGCGGATCAGATCATCGAGTGATGGCCCACAGAAAGCTGGCCAGCCGGGCCACCTCGAGTGCATGAGTGACCCCCAAGAACGGGTCCTAACGCGAGGTCCTGGATTTTTCAACAGAATAGGCCAATTCCGGTCGTCCACGACAGACCGCTTCTGGTAGTGCGCATGTCTGCAGGACAAGGCAGCTCTTGGATAGTGCGTCGGTGCGGCGCGGCGCCCGACGCCGAGGCGTGGTCCGGTCGCCGCGCCGGCTAGTTGGCATATTCGTATAGCGGCTTGCCCTTGTCGACCACATGTACCGCGAAGTAGCGAAGCGGCGTGTCGCCCGTCACCTTGAAGGCGCCGTGCTTCACATCGCGAAGGTTGAGCAGGGTGGTGCCCGTAGGTAGCGGCCCCGGCGCTTGACCAGGCGACTGCACCGTCGCGCCCTGGATCACGTAAGCAGCCTCGATGCCGTGGTGCGTGTGCAGTCGCGACTCCTCTCCGGGCTTGAGTTCAATGATCGACGCGACGACCTCCATACCCGGTGCGCCGCTCAGGTCGGCGCGCTTCTGCTCGACCCGCTGGGGCAGGTCGCCGACAGTCTGGGCGACAATGCCCGTGCCGACGCCGAGCCCGAAGACCAGCGACCACTTCATAGCCGACGCCAGATTGATTCTTTGCAATTGGCACTCCCGATGCGCGGACCATCCGCGCGCTCATCTTGCGTGCCGGCCTGCGTCCGGTCAATCGGGATGCTCGGCAGGCTGCGGCGCGAAGCGCGCGCATCCCCGTCTGCAATCGACAGTAGGGGCAAGGCGCCCCTGTTCTGGCCTTTCGGCGATCACACCTCGCGCCGTGTATGTCAGCAATGGGTTGCGGATTCAACCGGTCAACGCAACAGCTTGGTTAAACATCTCAGCCGGAGTTCGGAAGTCGAGTGTCTTGCGAGGTCTTTCATTGAGTCTCCTGGCTACCGCATTGAGCTTGCCTTGTGAGTATGTCGAGACGTCGATCCCCTTGGGGACGTACTGCCTCAACAAGCCATTGGTGTTCTCGTTGGTCCCGCGCTGCCAAGGGTTCTGAGCCACAAGCGCCTTACCCGTCGACCGCGCGCGCGTTCGCGGAAATCGGTGGCCTGATGGCGTTCGGCGCCGACGGCCCGACGACGGTGCGCGACGGTGCGAAGTTCGTCGACCGGATCCTGAAGGGATAGCATCCGAAGGACATGCCCATCGAGCAGCCGACGAAGTTCGAACTGGTCATCAACATGAAGACCGCTAGGACGCTCGGCATCGCAGTTCCAGCGAAGTTCCTACTGCGCACCGACGAACTGATCCAGTAGCGCCGTGGCCTATGGAGGGGCCTATGAATTACCGGAGAAACGTGTTCTTGATCGCGTGGGCCGTTGCGGTGCTGCTTGGTTCAGCCAGTGTGGCGGCGCAGGTCAGTGTCGATCTCGAGAACAAATACTCCAACGTCGGGGCAATCATGGTGTGGCGCGTCGACAGTTCCGGGACGCCCCTGCAGTTACGGGGCTTCGTAAGTGGCACGCTGATTCGCGATCGGGTAATGGTGACGGCCGGTCACTTTACCGCTCCGGCCAAAGCCCTTGGCGAATTGCCACCTTCACTTCGTTTTTTTGCGAGTTTCAGTCCGACAGATGCGAAGGACCCGAAGACATGGATTCCAGTAGTCCGGCTGGCTACGCACCCATCGATGCCTCCCTGCCCGCCCCCACCTCAGTGCGATCCAACCCATGAGATTCTGGTCGCTCCGCTGGAGCCGGGCATTGCCGACGTCGGTCTAGTCTTCCTCGCATACCCGCCCGGGGGCATCGAGCCCGCACGTCTCGCCGAGCAAGGCAGGCTCGAGAGCTCCGAAGGAATGGAAACAACAATTGTGGGATACGGCACGACGACGCCGCGAAACCGGAACGCGCCTTTCGACTTTGCGACATGGGATGGGAAGCGACGTGTCAGAACTTCTGCATTGCGCAGAGTTGTCGACGAGACGTGGGCGCTCTGGTCGATACCCAGCTACGTTTGCTCCGGAGATTCCGGTGGTGGAATCTTTCTGAATCCGGGTACCAATCTCGCCGAGGAGCTGGTTGCCAATGTGAGCGACGGCGGCCTCGACTGTCGCCGTCATAACAACAACAATCGCTTGGACACCCGTGCCGTTCAGACTTGGATCAACGACACAATCAGGCAATAATTGGAGAGGTTTCGTTCCACGATTTCCTGGAAGGGGAAGAAAGACGTTTTCGGGCGCTTGCGGGGGCAGGCACTGGCATTCGATAGTCCCGTGCGTCAGCATCGCTCTTAGCAGCGAGCCTGCCTACAAGTAGCCCGAGCGTTCCCGGGTAGACCTTGTCGACCACGCGCTCGCATGCAACGTGTGAGTGTGCGATGACCTGACGTTCGTTGGCCTTGGACCTCTCCACTCTGAGCTTGATCGTGGCGACTAGCGACAGCCATCTTGGACGCGACTAAAATCGCGTCCGAACGCGATCCCAAGACCGTGGAGGTCTGGTTTTGATGAGCAGCGGCGATTTGTACCTGATCGGCATCGTTGGCGGCTGGCTGGTGATCTTGGGCGGCTGCTGGCTCGCGTTTTGGGCGCTCTATTGGCTGTTTCGGGCGCTCTCTTGGCTCTTCGCGTGAGTGAGACTTCTCGTTTGCGGCGGATCTGGCGGCGCGGGCCGGAGTCGAACCGACCTACTCGAATTTGCAGTCCGCTGCAAAACCGCTTTGCTACCGCGCTCGCCTCGACGTTGTCGTCAACAACAGTGGACAGCATGTCGTCGGCATCGCGTTAGACCCCACTGTGGGAGAGGTTTGTGACACCAAATCCGTTTGCTCCACCGAGGTCTGAGGTCGCCGACGTCGTACGCGGGGAGGCATCGCCATCGTTGTGGAATCCGAATGCTGCCGCCAGCTGGAGTCTTCTGCTCACCCCAGCGTTTGGCGCATTCCTTCACATGAAGAATTGGCAGGCCCTCGGCGAGCCAGGCAAGGCCGCAACATCAAAAACCTGGTTCATAGTCATCCTCTTCCTCGTCCTCGGTCTGGCCCTGTTGTCTGGTTTCATGCCAGAGGTCAAAGCGCTGGATCGCTTGTCTAGCTGGGCTTCAATTGCGCTTCTCTTGAGCTGGTACTTTTCAAGCGCACGCTCGCAGGTAGCGTTTGTCGCCGGGCGGTTCGGCACGAACTATCCGAGGCGAGGCTGGCTCAAGCCCATCTCCTTGGCGCTGTTGGCGTTTGTCGGCGTCGTTGCTGTCGCCGGGGCGGTGCTTCTGGTCGCCGCACCTAGGCCGTGAGGTCTAACCACTCGATCGAACGGACGCCCAAGAGCCAAAGCAGCCCTGGCTTGAGAGACTGCTCGGCGCGGGTAGCACGCGCTACACGATTGACGATCAGCGCGAGCTCGATCGCACGCACAGAGTCGGGACCTGTCAGGTCTGACAGTTGGCTCACGGACATCCCCGCGCGTATGGTGGTGGTCGCGCTACGACTGAAGTGCATCCCATGGCCCTGCCTCCCGGCTTCGACCCCACCTCGCATCGGGTGCATGACCGCGCGTCGCGTCCGCCTGAGCCCTCCGACTGGCGGCGCCACGGGCCGCACTTGCGCACTCTCGCAGTAGCCATCGTACTCACGGCCGCGGCCGCCTCTGCAGGCATGCTGATGGCGTTGATGGGGGACTGAGCGGTCAGGCGGCGTCACGGTGCAGCCGGCGCACCGTGATAGTCAATCCCCAAGGTCCGCATTGCGGTAAGCGGCCCGAAAACGATCGGCAAGCGTGATTGCCCGCAAGCGCGGGCCACATTGCTCGGGCAGATCCGTCGCGAAATGAAAGAATTTCTCTTGCGCCGTCCGGTCGACGATCTAGAACTCAGCGTTCGTTCTTTGAGATGCCTGAAGGACGAGAACATCCACTGCATTGGCGACCTGATCCAGCGCATCGAGACCGAGTTGCTGAAGACTCCGAAGCTCGGGCACAAGGCGCTCGACGAGATCAAAGAAGCGTTGGCTTCCCGCGGGTTCACGCTCGGGTCGGCTTGACCGGCGAAGCCTGCTCACCGACTCCTTCCCAGATCAGGCGCACGCGCTCGGAATCGCGTGATTTCGACGCGCGTCATCAAGGGCACCGAGGGTGGCCGCGTCACAAATTGCATGGGCGAAGCGACGGCAGCGGTCGAGCCCGGCGGCCCGGGTCATCGCACGAGGCAAGCTAATGTCGAAGCGTACAACCAGCTCTTGAGGCGCCTGATGGAGCACGACGAAGTTAGCCCTCATGGATCGTCTCGCACTAGTTGCACCCGAGGCCTATCTGAACTTCGACGAGCACGAGAAATGCTGACGAAGGTGGCGCTGAAGCCCCTCGTCTGAAGGCTCGCGTCAGCTCCCGATGGGCGAAGGCGAGCCCTGCAACAATGGCGCAATGCCTGAGCTGACGAACCCCAGACGCCGGTTCCTCGTTGGCGGTCTTGCGCTGATCGTGTCGACAGCATCCGCGCAGCCGATGACGGCACTGCGTCGCGTCGGCGTGTTCATGCCCGCCCCGCGGGGACAGGACGAGGCCCTGACCGAGCCGTTCTATGACGAGATGCGCAAACTCGGCTGGAACGAAGGCAGTACCATTTCCTACGACCGGGTCTTCGGTGATGACCGCATGGAGACGATGCCAGCACGGGCTGCGGAGCTGGTGGCGCGCCGCCCCGAGATCATCGTCGGCATCGGCCCAACGGCGTCCAGCGCGGTGAAGCAGGCGACCTCGACCATTCCGATCGTGTTCGCCGTCGTGGTCGATCCGGTCGCGGCCGGGCTGGTCGCGAGCATGGCGCGGCCCGGTGGCAACGTGACCGGCGTGGTCCAAAGCCTGGCCGAATCGCTTGCCCCCAAGCGTGTCGAGCTCCTGCGCGAGATCGTCCCGGGTCTGAAGCGCCTGGGCGTCCTCGGCAACACACTCGACCCGGGCTCCGTAGCGGATCAGGCCGCACTGGCGCCGGTGGCAGGCGTGCTCGGCTTCAGCATGGTCGTCGCAGATGCTACTAATCCGACGCAGTTCGATGCTTCGGTGAAGAGCTTGATCGAGCAACGGGTCCAGGCAATCATCGTCGCCAATGGCATCGCCGTCAGCCGGCGTGCGCAGATGATCGAACTGGCGAACAGCGCTCGCATCCCCGTCGTCGGCTTCAATGCGCCGATGGCCGACGCTGGCGCATTGTTCTCGTTCGGGCCTTCGATCACCGATCAAATCCGGCGTTCGGCGCACCTCGTCGACAAGGTGTTGCGAGGCGCGAAGCCCGCCGATGTCCCGGTCGAAGCCGCCACCTTGCTCGAACTCGTCGTCAACCAGAAAAGCGCGCGGGCGCTGGGCATCACGATCCCGCGATCGTTACTGCTGCAGGCCGACCGGATCATCGAATAGAGTTCGCCGTCGCTGCGTCGACACGGCTGCGGGAATGCGATTGCTCAGGCATCGACGGTTGGGAGCTCTGACCCGTAACGGGAGCCAACGAAAACCGGGCATGGCAGAGGCCGGGACCGCGACGGCGATCGTGACGGCTTGGGCTAGGGTATCAGCTGTGTGAGCGTCTCCGACAACAGCGGTCGCTGGCAACCGTCCGGGGGTGAAAGCGGTGAAACCGGCGGGCGCCATTCCAGAGGGTCCGGGATCGTCTGCACCGAAGCGCATCACCCCCTTAAACGAGGGTTCACGCCCGACGCCGGGCGCCTCTAGCATCACTTCAGACGGTGGCGAGGCGAACTTATTCATCCTTGCCGAACAGCCTGGCGATGACGCTCGTGCCGGCACCGTCTCCATCCAGGCATAGGGAACGCTCGTTCGATCCACGAACTTGGGATCGTTGCGCTTGTCCGCAACTGGATCGAGCCCAGGTCGGGGAGCCAAGAAATTGAAGGGGTTACGTCGAGAGGCGTGACCCCTTTGTCTTTCTGGACCTATCCGTGTCCGAAATCGCACTCAGATGACGCTCCCGTTTTCGCGTGCCCGGATCAGATAACACCTCTGACAGCAGTCCCCATGTCTAGGCTGCAGCGTCAGACCTCGTTTGGAATAGTTCGTAGGTCCATAGCGTTCTTGCCACGGTTGTAGAGGTGAGCGACGTTCTGTCGAACCCTTGTGCTCCGCAAATCAGTGGATGCACATCGAGCCGGACGAGAGTAGCTTTCATGCGTCCCGAGCATTCTGTGACTGCGTCCCGTCGCGGATAGTCTGCCTCGTCGTCTCACCTGGGAGCCCTGATGATGGAGATCAAGTCCAAACTTCTCAACGACGCGGCCTGGAAAGATCTGGCAGCCAAGAACAAGGTCAAGGACAATGGGCTGCAGAAGGCGCTCGAGAAGCTCAAGCGCGCTGGCGACGACAAGTACGACGAGCAGGAGAAGGCGCTCGACGAGATCACCAAGGTGATCGCGGCGCTTAAGAAGGACAAGGCAGTGATCGCGGCCTCGGCGGCCAGCAAGTACCTTGTCCAGATGCAGGCAGACGCCGAGTCCGCGGCACGCGACGTGACCAAGTCGCGCTCGGAACACGAGAAGTCGCAGAAGGCCAAGGCCGACACCGAGAAGAAGGCGGCCCAGGCAGCGCAGGTGGACGACGAGGATGACGATGAGTTGACACCCGAGCTGCTGACCACCAAGCTCAAGCCGCTGCTCAAGATGGTCGCCAAGGGCGAAACCATGCACGCGCTGGTGGCCAAGTCCGGCAAGCAGGTCAAGGTGCTGCTGTCGCGAAAGCCGATCCCGCCGGCACGGCGCAAGGTGCTCAGCGACGAACTGGGCGGTGGCAGCACCAAGTTCTACCCCGGTGTGTGCGCGCTTGAGGGCGGTGCGATGACCTTCGCGCTAAAGGCCGAGGTCGCCGGGATGTCCAAGCTCGTGAAGTTGGCGTTGCTCGAGCAGACCGGGCTGCGTCTGAACAAGATCAAGTGCCGTGGCGAGGACGGCGACGATCACGACGACGATGAGACCGAAAGGCCCATCATTGCCGCAACGTCGCGCGCCGACGAGCAGGCTCAGGCCGGGCCGGCCACGGTCTCGAGAATGCCGCCTGCCGCGTCAGCCGCGGGCACTGCACAGGCCGCCAAGCCCCCGCTGGGAACCGCTGCGACCTTCGCGCCGGGTGGCAGCGCAGGCGCTGCGCCCCTGTCCGCCGACCTCGCGGGCGACGACCTGATGCCCCAGCTCCCTGCGGTCGACATGCCCGACGAGGACATCGCCGCGGAGATCATGGACAAGCAGTTGAAGATCCTCGACTCCTGGAAGTCGGCGCTCAAGATCTTCTTCACGACGATGACCAGCTCGGCCGATGCCGAGGCCAAGCCGAACTACCAGAACGCGATGATCAGCTACGTCACGGACAAACTGATCGGCGAGATGGTCAAGCGCGCACCGGGCATGTCCGAGATCAACGCCCTGGCCAAGGCGATGGAGGGCGAGTACAAGCGCGCGGCTGCGGCCAGCGCGTCGGCGACGCTGCGTGACTTCGTCAACCAGCAGGAACGGGCGGTCGACAGCGCCGGCCGCGCGATCGTCGGCCAGCGCAACGCTTTCATCGCCGCGGTGCGCACCCGCCGCGTCGCCGCCGGCATCGACGAGCGAGGTCAGCCGGCAGGGAGCGCTAAGGGTGGCAAGGGTGGCGGCAAGGGCGGCCACGTGGAAGTCAATCCGCCGCAGCTCGAAGCGTGGTCGATGATGCGCATGAACCTGATGGACATGCTCGACGCGGTCAACAAGGTTTACGCCGACTCGACTGCCGAGAAGCTGATGAAGGTGCTCAGTGAGGGGTGGATCGCGCAGGGGACGACCTACGCCGGCATGGGCCAGCGCGTGCCGGCGGTGATCATCATCCGCCTGAACCCCGACCGCTCGCTGCGCAACGCGCACATCGAAGGCTCGGGGGGCCAGAAGCTCGCCGAGGAGCTGCTGAAGGAGTTCCCGGAGGGCGTCGACGTGTTCGGCTTCAACACGCGCCGTCGCGTCGTGCACTACGCCGATAACGGCTGGCCGCAGACCACCCTCGAGCTCGACGCCAACAACCGCGACCTCAGCAGGGGCGCGCTCATCGAAGGCGACACCGGTGGCCTTTACAAGTACGTGATGAGTCACCGTTTGCCGCCGACGAAGGAGCTCACCGGCGACTGAGTTAGCTGCACGGACAGCCTGGTCAACATCCTCAATCCGTTCGTCGGCCTGTACTTCATGATCACCCTCAGGATCCGACGGGCAAGGTTTATGGAGCGGATCAGGCACTGACGCGCGAGCCGGCGCTGTCGCCCTAAACAAATGCCGGTCCCTGCTGCACCTTCGACAAGCACAGCAAGGTGCTATCGAAGCGGGAAAGCTCGTTGAAATGGTGGTCCTGTCGGGCGACTACATGACTGTTCCCGAGGGCCCAGATCAAAGACATCAAGCCAGTCCGCTGGGCAGCATCAGCGCCTGGGTTGCTGGCCCGAGCGTCGATAGGTCGTCACTCTGCCGCGGCGGTTGCGTGGGCTCTCGACGCCGAGTACTTCCGGCTTCGGCAGTAGATAGCCGTTCTAAGGCCGCCAAGTGAGTCGCTGACGGCATAGCGGGATCGGAGACACGGTCGCTTTTCGTTCGCTCTGCTCCCGAATAGGCTCGAACGCTCATAGAGAACACGATGGGTACTGAGCTGGTCGCCCTGGCCGCCGCGACGGTCGTGACGTGGCCGCCGGTGAGGATGACGTCGACTCCAGTGCGAACCAGCTCCTGCGCGAGCGCCGTCAGTCGCTCGGACGTTCGCTCTGCTCCAGAATAGGCTCGAACGATCGAAAGATTCCCACCGTCAGTCCAACCCTTGCTAGGGCTTCGAGAAAGGTGCGCTGAAAGGCGACTTCGTCTTCATCTTGAGGGCTGCCCAACGATAGGATGCCGAGTCGCTTCAAAGCCTTCGAGGTCGCCGCATACGACCAAAAGCACGCGGCGCATTGAAGTGCCAGGCTGACCACTGCACGGCGTCGCGTGAACACAGGCGGCATCTGCTGCTCAGGGCAGGTTCGGAATTCCGAGGCTCTGCCAGATGCGCCAGGCTGTCAAGCTTGTAGACGTTCGCCGCAGCTTCTAAGGCTAGCTCCCTGGTTCGAGCCCAGGTCGGGGAGCCAAGAAATTTAAGGGGTAACGTCGAGAGGCGTAGCCCCTTTGTCTTTCTATACCGAGAACCACTTTCGCCGGTATTGCCGTCTTCGCTGGGCTCTACGATGAAGACCCCCGAGCCGTCATCTCGAGGCGCCGGGCGTGGAGGTCCGCTCGAGCGAAGGGTTAGGCGTCGCCTTCGTCACGAAGGTGAAACGTTCGGCATCGCGCAGGCATACACCCATGCCCGGCGTCCAGATGCGAGCGTGGCAACGACGCGGCGGTACTCGACGGGTTCGTATTCATCGGCGCATCGGAGCTCCGCCTCAGTGACCTCAAGGGCGGTGCCTTCGACTTTGGCTTGTGAATTGCGGCTGACTCTCACGATTGCATGATCGGACTTGCCGCTAGTGCTCGCGAAGCGGGGGTCTTGAACGCGTATCAATGCCTGCTCGAAGCCCAGAAGCTGATCCTTGCGGCCAACGAGCGTTCGCCCGAACAGCGCGAGTTGGACCTTCTCATCCCGAAGTGTTCCGTAAGAGAAAAGAAGTGGCATGGCATGTCTCCTAGTGCGCGGGAAGACGGCGACGACGTCGTCAATGCAAGGCGCTCACATTCCGATCAGTAACAGGCCCGAGCCGGCGTCCTCAAACGCGACGTGCTTCACGTAGGCCGCTAATGCACTTCGTCGTTGCCTACACCGCTGCCGGCTCTCGGGACCGTTTCGGGCTGAACGGCAAACAGGCGCCACGTGCCCGGTACACCGCGCAATGGTTTCGCCCCCCGGTCCTGAAAGGACACACCCGATCCCGCAACAAGGTCCTTGACGGTGGATGAAACGAGCACCTCGCGAGGTCCGGCGAATGCGGCGATACGAGCCCCTACGTGGACCGCAATGCCACTGACTCGACCGTCCAACATCTCACATTCGCCGGTATGAATGCCGGCTCTGATGCTCAGGCCCAATTCAGCTACGTGGTCGATGATGTCGCAAGCGCACGCTAGGGCGCGGGCCGGACTGTCGAAGGTAGCGAGGAAGCCGTCACCTGCGGTGTCGATCTCTTGACCCATTGACTGGCGCAAGGCTTCTCGAACTACAGAATGGTGCCGACCAAGAAGTTCGCGCCATCCCTTATCCCCAAGCGAGGCAAGCCGCTCCGTCGAATCGACGATGTCGGTGAAGAGAACAGTCTTGAGTTCTCGGGTAAGACCACCTCGTTGTCCGACGTCACCCTGAAGAAGACGCCTATGAAGGGCTTGGGTTTCCTGTCCCGGAGTGGCGCCGAGTTCTTGGCGCAGTAGCCGTCGTAACTCCTCATAGGCCAGCAGCGCCTCCGCGACGTTTCCTTGCGCCGAAAGCACCTCCATCAGAAACCGGTAGCCACTCTCGCGGTACGGAGCCAGGGTGACCAACGCCCGTGCAGAACGCTCTGCCGACGCAAGCTCGGAGCCTTTCAAGGCAAGTCCGATCGCGGCTACGCATTCATGAGCTCGCACCAGCACGTCCTCCACTCGCGCACGTATCGTCTCCACCCAAGGCGCCTCGTAGCCAGGCAGAAATCCTCGGTGCGCGATGTGAAGAGCTACCCTAGAAGGACCCCAGGCCCTGCCCCAATCCTTCTGAGATACCGCTGATGCAGCGCGATGCAGGCCCTCGGTGGCCGCTTCTACGTCAATCCACGCTCCCTCCGGAAGCACGAGCCGCACATCCTGTTTGCCAACGACCGCACCGCCCACGACACCTCTCAGCTTGGTAAGCAGTGCACTAAGGGCTGTTTCCGACGCCGCAGGCGGCCGGCTGGGCCACAACGCCTTCGTCAATTCGGCGCGCGTCGAGGGGCGCTGACGATGCGCGGCCAGGTACGCGAAGAGCAACCGCCCTTGACGGCCCGGGAATGCTTCTTCGATGCGCCGGCCCGCTATTCGAACCGTGAATCGCCCACAGAGTTGAATCCGGGTCGCCTGGTCGGGCGCCAAGGTTTCGCCAAGGTTACGGAAATCCGGGTCCGCCACAATTTCGCCGTGTCCAACCAGAGGGGTACGAAATGCGAAAGGTGATCAATTGTGAATGCGGGGAGGTCGTTCGCGCGAATAGCGACGAAGAGCTCCTCGCCGCGGTGAAGACGCATCTCACCAGGGACCATCCCGAGTTGCTCGAGAAGCTGTCACGTGAAGACATCTTGGGCATGGCAGAAGAGGAGGAATGATATCGAGGTGCCGACCCCCCTCGAATGACCCGAACCTAGCCGCCTGGCGCATTCGTACGATGCGCTGGGGCGGCACCCATCGCGAAGTAAGCGTGAGGAAGGGGCACGTTGACTAGTCCTAACAGGCATCGTTGACCAGGATTCCGTCCCTGGTTCGAGCCCAGGTCGGGGAGCCAAGAAATTCAACGGGTTACGTCGGGAGGCGTAGCCCCTTTTTCTTTCTATACCGATCACCGGGTTCACCTGGATCGCCGGCTATACCGCTTCAACGCCTTCGCCGGCTCTCCATCGGCTTCGTCGCGAGGGCTACTTCCCCCGACCCCGTGACCGATCGTCCCTGTTTACCTCAGGGAGGGCGGCGAGTTCGTGATCTGCCAGCGAGTACGTGTTGTCTTGGGAGTAGGGGTCGTTGAGCACTACCCTCCACAGTAGCCCACCGCTAACGACGAGCGAAGACACAACGATGAACAGAAATAAGTCCATGCGACCTCCCTTTGGAGACGCGTGCACATATTGCTCCACTTCTCGGCCGAGCGCTCGCGTTCAATTGATCGCCGCGACGGCAGAGAGCCATCTCTATGCCGGATCGGTCGGAGCTGAGTCAGCATCGGTTTGGCGACGCTGGCCGACGAGGTGATCGTCGATCGCTTCACCCGGCGCCTGATCAGGAGGCCTTGGTTGTCTGTGGCGATCGTGCGCACTCCGTATCGGCGAGGGTGGAGAAGGTGGACTTCTCCTCTAGGCTCCCTCTAATAGCAAGGGTGTTGAGTACAGCCCCGCCTCAAGGCCTATAGGGCTGCCCTGCCCCGGCCGGTTTCTCCACTTTGGCCACCCCCAAGCACCAGGCCAAGCCGAGGATGCAGGCGCGAACGGCGTAGTTCATCGCAGTCAAGCGAAGCCTGCCCGCAACGTCGCTCGATGGAGGGGGTAGAGGTCATTTGAGAGGCGCTGCACATGTGCCTGCCCACCCCATCGCGTAGCCTGGGCCGAGCTGCTCAATTGCACTGTGAGCCTCCTTCTTGAACGCTTCACCCATCATTTTCCGGCAGGCAAGCGCGAGCTGGAACGGAGTTTCCTGCAGCGTGCAGCGGACCTGATCGCTAAAGTCGGCGCCGTCTGGAAGATCGAGGGCATGTAGCAATCGGTTGTGAACTACGACGGCGCTCGCTAGGACATCGTTATCGAGGATGACGAGCGCCGGACCGTGTTTCAATTCGGCAAAGGCATGAAAGCTGGAGCGCAGCTCGGCACCGTTCTCTGCCGAAAACGGTTTTGCGGCAGCGGCTGCAAGTTCGCTACAGGTCTTTAGTTGGGCGTCATGAAGCGCTCGAAGCGCCTGCAATTCTGCTTGCTGCCTGTAGGCCAAATAGCCTTGATAAGCCCCCCAAACGACGATCAACGCACCGAGGGCGGCAAGGGTGATTTCAATTCGCTTGATTCGGTATTCGCGGGCATCCATGACGACCCCTAGCCGTGATTCGTAGACATGCTGTCCACTTTACCGGTGCAACGATCTGGGCGCGAGAAGCGTCGACGAACCCTCCATCGAGCGAACGTGCCAATGGCCGCTCCGAGCGCTTGAATCAATCTCGCTACTTGACCACAAAACAGCGTTCAAACGCTCGGAGCGCTTGGGTGACGACGTTTGCCAGATTCGTAAGGAGTGGAACGACGCCAACTTGCTTGCGGCCCGGGGAATATAGGCAACGCCCCTGCTGGTGCCGACTACGGCATTACTAGCGCGAGGCATGACGCACAATCACCATTCCGTAGCACTCGGAAAGAACCCTATGCCGCAGCCTCACGGAACGTTTCTCCGGAACTCGGGCAAAGACAAGCTCGTACACGGCGCAAAGCAGGATAGGAACAAAAGTTCAGCAACAGCAGTTGATGACCAGAGTCGTGCAGCGTTCTACAAAGCGCTGGATAGGCATAGCGAAAGCGAGCTTAAAGGGTGGCAGAAGTCCAACAACGCTTTCATCGAAAGGCTCAAAAAGAAGCAACGCGACAACCAGACCGATGACGACTCAGATCTGAGACTTGCGGCAAAGATCCTTAGACATACGCAGGAGCTTCTGGAAAAAGCAAAGGACTCGCAAGAGTTTGTCGCAATGGTAGGCAGAGATGGCAAGACCGTGATTGCAGCAAGTCCCCCTAAGGTTGGAGCAGGCTGGGACCTCGCTGTGTGCCTTGCTATCGCCAAGGTGTTAGAAGTTATTGTCCGGCTGCGAAAAAAGTAAAGCCATCGCTCCCCTGTTCGCGAAAGCCGACGAGACTGGCACCAGCGGACCGAGTCAGCGGTACCGAGCCTCCGAGATGACCCCACGCACCGATCCTGCTTGAAGCCCGCCTCGCGTGGCATCGTGCACGGGGACGGGCGGCCAGGGCGGATCGGAAACTTCCGCGCCGGCTCAGACTTCCTTCTCGCAGAGGAGGGTGATGATCACCATCCGTTTCTTGGGGTCGTCCTTGCCCTTGCTGGCGATGCCGGAGCCCTTTCCCTTGGTTAGGTAACCGACCCTCACGCGGAACTGAACCATAGGGAAGCCGCGCGCACGTACTACTCTGGCCACCTACAAGCGCAGCAAGCGCAGACCCAACAACGGCGCCGACCGGCACAGCGTTGGTCAACTCGACGCCTTCCTCCTTCCTCAACAGTGACGAGCTTCCCCTTTGCGCTCGTGCCACTCGGCGTCTAGGATGTTCAGCAGATAAGTCTGCCGCAGGCGGGTTAAGGGGTGAACCATGTCAGAGGAGCACGACACCTGGCTCGGTAAGTTGGGCGTGGACGTCCAAGGCATCCTTGGCAACCTGGATGCTGCCGCGTCCAGCACCGCCGACTTCGGCAAGGAGGTCTACGGCCAGATGAAGCAGGATGCCGCGTACGTGAAGCAGGGTGTGGCCCTGGCGGACAGCGGCGTCGATTGGGTCGAGAACCAGGCAAAGGCCGGCACCTCATGGGTGGCCGAGCAGGCCAAGGGCGTCCCTGTGCTCGAACAGGTTGCTGGCGCGGCGAAGTCAGCAGTCGATACGGGCATCGACTTTCATGGCGGCGTCGTGAAAGGTGCCGCCGGGTTGGTCGGTGGCGTGCTCGGTGCCGCGGCCAATCCAGTCGACACGGCGATCGGCCTGGGGTCCATGGCCGAGCACCTAGGGCCGCTCGGAACGCCACTGAAGGTGGCGCATGGTGCCTACGACCTTGCCACCACCGATAAGACC